>Ga0183260_10002861_pt1 | contig 14112 bp, 12 predicted proteins | sample AntDrymUQ4972206_2_FD_129768 | JGI IMG/M metagenome (GOLD analysis project Ga0183260, IMG submission 129768) | Polar desert sand microbial communities from Dry Valleys, Antarctica - metaG UQ497 (22.06) (version 2) (version 2) | ecosystem: Environmental > Terrestrial > Soil > Desert | place... | reverse complement strand
GCCAGGAACCCTCAACCTCGACGCGTCCCCGAGGCCACCCCGTCCCCGAACCTCCCCACATTCCCACCCCAACGCACGAACATGCACACCACCGGGTGACAACTCGCCGATCTAAGTCAGAGCAGGAAGGTGTCGAGCTGCCAGACGTCGTCGTCGGCGGGCCGGGGGCGCCCGTTGAAGCGGTCGTAGAGGTCGACGCGGTCGGCCAGGGGTGTCCAGTCGGTGCGGAGTGACGGGCAGGGCCCCAGGTAGGGGTCGGCCCAGGCCAGCACCTCGCGGTGGTCGAGCTGGTCGGGCACCAGCACCCCCCGGTCGGGGTGGGCCACCGTCCACGCCACCGCCCCGAGCACCGACGCCGCCACCTGCAGCGTGGTGGCGTTCTGGCCCGGCACCAGCCGGCGGGTCTCCTCGATCGACAGCTGGCTGCCGGTCCACCAGCCGGTGAGGTCGTGGCCGAGCAGGAGGACCCCCAGCTCGTCGTCACCGGAGGTGATGTCGTCGTCCATGATCCGCTGCCGCTCCTGCATCCGGTAGCCGGTCGTGCGCAGCTCGTGGAGGGAGACGATGGCCGCGTCGGCCGGCTGGTAGGCGTAGTGCACGGTCGGCCGGTAGCGGGCCACGCCGTCGTCGCCCCACACGGTGAGGGCGTCGCTGATCGTGAACGCCTCGCCGTGGCGCACCACCATGCCGAGAATGGGGCCGCCCTTGGGCACCCACGACCGGACGTAGGTGTCGATGCCGGGCCGGGCCAGGCAGATCTGGTTGCGGGGGCCGTCGCCGTCGTGCTCCCACGCCAGCGGGGGCAGCCGCCGCTCGTGGGTGCCCCAGCCCAGCTCGGCCGGCGCCACCCCCTCTTCGAAGAAGCCCTCGATCGACCAGGTGTTGACGAACTCGCCGACCTCCTTCGGCCGGCTGCTGATCTGGGTGTCGCGCTCGGAGATGTGGATGACCCTGGTGCCGGTCTCCATGGCCAGCCGGTTCCAGGCCCCGTCGAGCAGGGCGGCCTCGAGGCGGGCCCGGCGGTCCGGCTCGAGGTCGCCGCCCTCGGCCAGGATGGCGGTGGCCAGGTCGTGCAGGGCCCGCTTGGTCCAGTGCGACACCAGGCCGGGGTTGGCGCCGTGCTCGACGACGGCGGTGGGGCCGGGGGTGGACCAGCGCCTGACCCGCTGGCGCAGGGCCATGTGGCGCACGTAGAGGGTGCGCTCGGTCGGTGGCTGGTCGGGGGCCTCGGCGTAGGGGTCCCACAGCTCGACCGAGGTGTTGACGTAGAGCACCCCGGCGTCGTGGCACCACTGCACGATGTCGCCGCAGTCGATGTTCCAGGCCAGGTCGATCAGCAGGTCGCCCGGTCCGAGGTGAGCGGAGAGCAGCCGGTCCATCGACTCGGGCGTGATCCGGTCCTGCACGTAGCCCACGCCGGCGTCGAGCGTGGCCGGGATGCGGTCGCGGAGGTCCTCGAAGTCGAGGATCGTGATGCGCTCGCCGGGGACGTCGAGGTGGCGCAGCAGCAGCGGCTGGAGGCAGCGCGAGACCGACCCGCAGCCCAGCAGGAGGACGCGGCCGAAGAAGGGGATCTTGCCAGGGAGGTCGCCGAGGGCGGGCATTACGGCAGGTAGGGGCGGGGGTTGCGCTGGGTCCCGTTGACCCTGACCTCGAAGTGCACGTGGGGGCCGGTGGAGTTGCCGGTCGAGCCCACGTAGCCGATGAGCTGGCCCGTCTCCACCTGGGCGCCCTCGCCGACGGCGAAGCGGGACTGGTGCCCGTAGGCGGTGACGATCCCGCCGCCGTGGTCGATCAGGGTGAGGTTCCCGTAGCCGCCGCCGCCGCCGGCCTTGATGACGCGGCCGGCCTTGGCCGCCTTGAGGGGCGTGCCCGTGGGGGCGGCGATGTCCTGGCCCTGGTGCATCCGGCCCCAGCGGGGACCGAACGGGCTGGTCAACCGCCCGTTGAGCGGCCAGACGAAGCCGCTGGAGCTGACGCCGCCTCCCGGGGGCGCCGCCCCTCCCCCGCCGGCTGGGGGGTCGGGCGGGGGGACGGCGGCCCGGCTGGCCCGGGCGGCGAGCAGCTGGCTCAGCTCTCCCTCCTCGGCCTGGAGGGCGTCGACCTCTTGGCGCAGCCCGTCGATGCGGCGGTCGAGGTCGGCCTGGGCCTTGGTGGTGCGCGACCGGGCGTCGACGACCTGGCGCAGGGCCTTCGCCGTCTGCTTGGCGGCGGCCGACTGCTGCTGGCGGCGGCGGCCGAGGTCGCCGACCGCCGCCCGGCTCGAGTCGACGGCGTCCACCAGGCGGCCCTGCACCACCTTGGCCAGCGCCAGTCGGCGGGCGGCGTCCTCGGGCCGGCTCACCCCCGTGAGCACCTGCACCCGGCCCTGCTCGGCATAGGCCCGCACCGCCCGCTCGGCGATGGCTCGGCGCTGGCGGGACAGCCGGGACTCGGCCTCGGCCACGTCGGCCTCCGCCCGCTGCAGGGCCCGGGTGGCCTGCTGGGCCTTGCCGAGGGCGGCCCGCTCGGCCGTGCCGAGGGCGTCGACGGCGTCGGCCAGCTCCTCGTCGGTGGCCTCGGCGGCCCGCAGCTTGGCGGCCGCCTCGGCTCGCTCCTGGCGCACCCGCTCCCGGTCGGCCGCAGGGTCGGCGCCGGCGGGCGGGGCCAGGGCCAGCGACAGCGTGAGGACGAGCACGACGAGACGAACCCCACGTGCCACAGCAGCAACAGTAGCAACAGGCCCGGAGGGAGGTCCAGGGAGGTGCCCGATGGTCAGGCCCGGGCCGGCCCCGCTCCCCCGCCGACTCCCCCACCGACGAGGAGGTCGGCGATGGCGGCGGCGATGGGCTGGCCGGTGCACTCCTCGTAGAAGCTGAATCCGGGCGAGGGGTTCACCTCGAAGCAGACCCAGGTGCCGTCGAGCGTCCTCCGAAGGTCGACGCCGGAGACCAGGAGGCCCAGGTGGCGGGTGAGGGCCACCAGCCGTCGCCCGATCTCCGCCGGCAGCTGGCACGCAGCCAGCCGCACGCTTCTCCCGGTCAGGCCGGCGTAGCGGTAGTCGGGAGCGTCGGACTCGACCTCGGTGGCGAACCACCGGTCCCCGACCACGTGGACCCGCACGTCCCGCCCGTCGACCCAGCGCTGGAGCTGGACGGGGCCGGTGCTCACCCCGTCCAGGCGCGTGGCATCGTCGGCGTCGAGGGTGGACACGATGCTCCGCACCCCGCTCACCGACTTGTACACGAGTCGCTGGTGCTGGGCCAGGAAGGCCTTTGCCGCCGCGGGGTCGGTCGTGACGAGCGTCTCGGGGACGGCGAACCCGGCAGCGGCGATGAGGCCGAGCTGGAATGGCTTCGACCAGTTCGACCGGCCGGCCTCCGGCCGGTTGACCACCGTCGCGGCCGAGCACGACGCGACCAGGAGCAGCGCTCCGGCGGCTGCCGCCGCCTCCGGGCTCGCCACCTCCTCGCCGGGCCGCACGTAGACGCCGGTGACGGACTCGAGCGCCACCTCCCGCCCCTCGACCTGGAGCCAGCCGGTGGGCCGGTCGGCCAGCCGCACGTCGTAGGCCAGCGTGGCCAGGTCGCCATCGCCCACGTGCACCACGTCGACCGGGCGGTGCCGCAGCGCAGCCAGGACCAGCTCCAGCGGCGGGTCGTCCGACGGCCCCCAGACCAGAATCACGAGCGCAGGGGCGACGGCGCCGTCAGCAGGCGGGCCAGCGCGGCGGTGGCCTCCGCACCCGGCGAGCGGGCGCCGGTCACGGCGACCACGCGGTGGCGGCCGTCGAAGACGACGGCCGCCCACCGCAGCCCCAGCGCCTCGACCAGGGCCACCGCCCGTGCGGCCGAGCGGGCGGGGACGTCGCCGAAGGCCTGGTCGGCGACCACCTCGACGACGCTCGTCGTCAGGCGTCGAGCCGCGACCCGTCGGCTGGCCAGCCGCAGCGGGGCCACCTGCATCCCCAGCCCGGTGGCGGCCGGCATCCAGCGCTCCGGGCCCAGGCCCTCGTCGCCGAGCGTCCCGTCCGCCGCCTGGCTCACGACGGTGGCCCGGGTCGTGGCCAGGACGAACACCAGGAAGGCGTGCGACTCGGCGGCGAGGTAGGCACGGTCGTCGGGATGGGTGCTGCTGAGCTCGTCGGCGTACACCCTCGAACGCCGCACGAAGACCCCGGTGACCAGCCGGTCCTCCACGACGGCCCCGTCGACGACCCACCTCGACGACGCCGGTGCGGTCGAGGACCACGCCCACCCCGGTCGGGTGAGGTCCTCGGCGGAGCACAGGGCGGCGCCTTCCCAAGCCTCGACGAGGGCTGCCGCCACCGGGTCGTGCCGGCTGCCCACGACGACGATCACTCGTCCGGCGGCGTCTCCGGCGCCTGCTTGCGTACCCGCTTGGCGGGCTGAGCCTTGGTGGCCTTCGTGACCTTGGTGGCCCGGGTGGCCTTGGTGGACTTGCCGGCAGAGGTGGCCTCGGTGGCCTTGGTGGCCTTGCCGGCGGAGGTGGCCTTGCTGGCCTTGCTCGCCTTGGTGGCCTTGGTGGCCTTGGTGGCCTTGCCCGTGTCGCGGGTGTCGGCGCCCTCGGCGGCTGAGCCGACGTCGCTGGCCTCGATGGCGTAGGTGGCCCTGGTCGTCATGCCCTTCCGGAGGTTGGCCTGGCCGCCGGACCGGGAGAGCGCATGGATCATCTCGTGGAACTCGTGGGCTTCCTGGGAGACCTCGATCTCCTCGCGCCCGTCGTTGAACGCCCGCTTCTCCTGGCCCCGACGGGCCACCTCCTCGGAGACGACGGGGACGTCCAGCTCCTCGATCTCCGGCGGGGGCGGACCGACGGCCGGGCGCTCGGCCGGGGCGATGAAGGTGCGGCCCAGCTGGGCGTTAGCCCGATCGAGGTTCACGGCCAGGGTCCTCACGGTCTTCACCCACTCGTCGTGGATGCGGTCGAGGAAGTCGATGTCGCTCTCCCGGGTGAGCTTGACCTCCTCCCGGGGGGCCTTGAGGTCGCCGATCTCGACGATCCGCTTGAGCTTCATGTCGTCGATGATCTCGAGCTTCTCGATGATCTCGTACTTGAGCTCTTTGAACCACTTGTTCGACACGTTGACCGTCTGGCCGGTCGAGGAGATGCCGTTGGCCACCACCGAGAGGTAGTAGCCGCCGAGCGGGACGGTGCCCGGCACGAGCACGTCGCAGGTGTGGACCACCGTGCCGGTCTGCAGGCCCATGGTCGAGAAGCCCGACGTGCGGCAGTAGTAGACGTCGCTCGACGTCTGCGACTCCAGCCGCACCAGCGGGTAGTTCGTCGCCTCGGTGGCGTCGTTCCCGTAGTAGGCGCCCTGGGTGAGCCCGTTGATCTGGCGGCCGGCCAGCGTGAACGTCCGGTTGGGCCGCACCGACGCGGGGTGGTCGGTGATGGTCGGGAACCACACGGGATCCGGTGATCCGTCGGGCGTGTAGAGCTCGACGCCGTTGACGCACGCCGTGTACAGCACCTCGCCCGACGGCAGCATCAGCATCCGTCCCAGGTAGGCCTCGCCGGTGGAGTTGGCCGGGGCCGGCACCGCCGAGATGGTGTTCGCCTCGGGGTCGTACTCGAAGGCGTACGTCGGGGTCAGGAACTGGGCCGGGGAGGTGATCGGTCCCGCGGTGAAGAGCACCTTGCCGTTCGGCATCACGCACGCCGGGGCGTCGACGGCCCCGTTGGGCGACCCGTTCACCGCCGGGATCGTGGGGCCCTCGGCCCAGGTCCCCGGCTGGTTGGCGATGGCCGGGAACGTGTAGAGGGCGGTGAAGCCGGCGGCGCCGATCACGAACAGGCGGCCGTCGGGCAGCAGCGCCGAGGCGCCGATCTCCGAGATGCTGTCGACGAGCACCCTCGGCGTCGCCCCGGCGGCGACCCAGGTGTTGGCGGCGATGACGTACTTCTCGGCGTTCGGCGGGTTCGAGCAGTCGACGGCATGGATCGTGCCGTCGGGGAGCAACGACCAGCTCTCCTCGCCGACCGAGTTGATCTTGTTCGCCGCCGCCGTCCAGGCGTTGGTCACCGGGTCGTAGATCGCCGTCTGGCTGGTGCCCACCTGGCCGACCATGAAGCGCCCGTCGGGGAGGACGCAGCCCGGGCAGTCGCCGATCTGGAACCACCCCGCCGGGGTCGGCAGGGTCGTCCAGGTGTTGGCCACCGGGTCGTACATCTCGGCCCCGAGCAGCCACACCATCGCCCCGCCGTCGTACTCGCCGCCGACGACGATCACCCGCCCGTCCCGGAGCACGCCCGAGGCGTAGTACAGCGGCGCGTGGACGCTGTCGGCCATGGTGGCCCAGGTGCCGTTGCCGTAGTCGCCGCTCGCGTCCGGCGTCAGCCGGTACCACTTGTTGGTGCTCATCCCCTGGGCCAGCACGGTCCCGTCGGTGAGGAGCAGGGTCGTCGCCACTTGGGCCGGGGGCAGGTTCGTCAAGGTCCGCCAGGTGCCAGCCACATCGTTCTCCTCGCCGCAGGTGGCGTCACTGTACGGTCTGGCCTGCCGCCGCGCTCCGCTCGTTGAACCAGGGCGTTCCTGAATACTTCTCCTCGCCGCAGCGAGTTCGGCGCCGGGCTACATGAAGTTCTTCGTGTGGAGGGCCGAGAGCTCGGTCGCCTCCCTGCCGGTGGAGCCGAGCCGGACGAGGCGGTGGCGGCGCCCCTCGTCCATGTCGGCCTGGAGGGCCTGCACTTTGCCCAGCCGGCGGCGATCGACGCCGGGGCCCACGACCCGGCGGCCAGGACGACCAGTGCGTCGTGGACGTCGGGGGCCAGGCCGGAGGTCGAGGCGAGGGCGTCGTGGCGCCGCTCGATGGCGGCCCGCAGCCGGTCCCGGAGCGCAGGGTCGCCGGCGACCTCCTCGGTTGAGGTGGGCCAGGCCGAAGGCCACGTGCCGGGCCTCGTCCTTGAGGGCGAGCCGGGCCACCTGGCGGGTCACCGGGTCGGGGGCGGAGCGCTCGAGGAACGACAGGAGCGAGAGGAACGTCCCCTCGCCCAGCACCGAGAGCAGGAACGAGGCCAGGGACCAGTCGGGCTCGTCGAGCAGGGTCTGCAGCGACGCCCGCCCGCCCGCCCCGGACACGCCGAGCGGGAACCCCTCGCAGCCGCGCCCGGCGGGTGAAGACCTCGACGTGGCGGGCCTCGTCGGCCACCTGCACGGCCAGCAGCTGCACGACCTCCCGGAACTGGGGGTGGATGCGCCCCAGGAACCGGGCGGGCACCATCAGCGCCGCCTGCTCGTTCTCGACCAGGTAGGTCATGACCTGCACGACGGCCGACTCGATCTCGTCCGGCAGCTCGTCGGTCGTCAGCGACGCGGTGGCCGGCCAGTCGATGGCGGTGGCCGGGTCCCACTGCGACGCCGCCGCCTGGGCGTACAGCCTGGGCGCCACGTCGGACCAGACCTGTGGCCGCGAGGCCAGGTCGGCGGTGACCAGGTCGGGGCCGGCCGCCTCGGCAGCCGGCTGCGGACGGTGCCGGGCCGCTGGTCGAAGACGACCGCGATCTCGCCGGGTGTCAGGCCCTCCCAGCCCGTCAGCCAGAGCAGCTCGCGATCGTCGCCGTCCAGCCGGGCCATCGCCGTGCGCACGACCTGGGCGGTGGCGCGGTCCGAGGAGAGGTCGGGGGTGACCAGGCCCGACAGCTCCTGGCGGAGCCGGCCGGCGAGCTTGGACCGCCGCAGCTCGCCGCGCCGCTGGTTGCCGACGACCCGGCGGGCGACACCGAACAGCCACAGCCTGGCCTCCGCGCCGGGCGGGACGTCGTCGAGGCGGCGCCACGCCACCAGGAACACCTCGGCGACCACGTCGGCGGCGTCAGCCGGATCGGGCACCCGCCGCAGGGCGTAGGTGAGCAGCGCCCGCGACTGCTCTGCGAACAGGGCCCGGAAGCGATCCTCGGAACCGTCGACCGCCACTCTCATCCGGCTCCCCCCCGCCCGCGGCACGCGCGGTTCGACGATCGTCAACGGCACGGTCACCACATGTCCACGACCCTGCGCAGCGTTGCACACCGCCACGCGGATTCTCTGAGGCCGTTGGCGTCGACTCGCCGGTGGCCGAGAGCACGAGCTGGCGCCGGCTCGATGACCGCCGGTCGACCACCGCACCAGGCCGGGCGGTGCTGCCCGCCGCCGTGGAGCTCAGGCCTGCGCCGCGGGGGATCCGGCCGCGGCCAGGGACTTGGAGTAGAGGCGGTGGACGGCCTCGGGGTCACCGCAGCCCGGGGGGGCCCACGGGCTGACGAGGTGGCGGTAGCCGGCGGCAGCCGCGGCGGCGGCCAGCGCCGGCACGACGGTGCCTCGGCGGCGGCCCCGGCGTCACCCTCGGGGCGTGTTGCTAGCAGCAACCGGCCCCTAAGGTGCCCCTCCCAATGGTGGTCGACCTGCTGCGGCTCCCCACCGACGAGTTGCTGGGCCGGGCCGGCGCCGCCCGCGACGCCGCCACCGGCAGCAGGATCACCATCTCGCCCAAGGTGTTCCTGCCCCTCACCGAGCTCTGCCGTGACCGCTGCGGGTACTGCACGTTCGCCAAGGCGCCGGCCCGGCTCCGCACCGCCTTCCTGCCGCCCGACGAGGTGTTGCGCGTCGCCCGCCAGGGCGCCGCCGCGGGCTGCTCCGAGGCCCTGTTCACCCTCGGCGAGGCCCCCGAGGAGCGCTACCCGGCAGCCCGGGCCTGGCTGGACGAGCACGGCTGGTCGAGCACCGTCGATTACCTGGTGGCCATGTGCCGGCTGGTGCTGGACGAGACCGGCCTGCTGCCCCACGCCAACCCCGGCGCCCTGCCCGAGGCGGAGCTGGCCCGCCTCCGCCAGGTGGCTCCCAGCCAGGGGATGATGATCGAGTCGCTGCGGGCCGACCTGGCCTGCCACCGGGGCGCCCCCGACAAGGCGCCCGAGCGGCGCCTCGCCACCCTCGAGGCCGCCGGCCGGCTGCGCATCCCCTACACCACCGGCATCCTCGTCGGCATCGGCGAGGACGAGGCCGACCGGCTCGAGGCGCTGCTCGCCATCGCCGCCAGCCACGGCCGCCACGGCCACGTGCAGGAGGTGATCGTCCAGGGCTTCCGGCCCAAGGCGGGCACGGCCATGCACGCGAACCCGGCTGCGCCCGTGGACGCCCACCTCCGCGCCGTCGCCCTCGCCCGCCTGGTGCTGCCCCCGGACGTCGTGGTGCAGGCGCCCCCCAACCTCAGCGACGACCCCGGCCGCCTCCTCGACGCCGGCATCGCCGACTGGGGCGGCGTCTCGCCGGTCACCATCGACCACGTCAACCCCGAACGGCCGTGGCCCCAGCTGGACCGCCTGCGCCGGATCACCGAGGCCCGGGGCTTCACCCTGGCCCCCCGCCTCACCGCCCACCCGCGCTACGTCCTCGACCCGTCCACCTGGCTGGCCGCCGGCGTGCGGACGAAGGTGCTCGACCGCTCCGACGCCGAGGGCCTGGCCCGGGACTCGGGCTGGGTGAGCGGGGGCGAGGTCCTCCCCCCCCTCCTCGTGCCCGGGGCGGCCGGCCTGCGGGCGGGCTCGCCCGTCGGCGAGGTGCTGGCCGGCGTGCTGCTCGGCCAGGAGCCCGGAGAGGACGAGATCACCACCCTGTTCAGCGCCCGGGGACCCGAGGTCGTCTCGGTGTGCGAGGTGGCCGACGACCTGCGGCGCCGCTCGGTCGGCGAGGTCGTCACCTGGGTGTCGAACCGCAACATCAACTACACCAACGTCTGCACCTTCAAGTGCCGCTTCTGCGCCTTCTCCAAGGGTCCGCTCAGCCTGAACCTGCGGGGCAGCCCGTACCTGCTGGGGCTGGACGAGATCTCCCGGCGGGTGGCCGAGGCGGTCGAGCGGGGCGCCACCGAGGTGTGCCTGCAGGGCGGCATCCACCCCAGCTTCGACGGCGACTACTACCTCGAGGTCATCCGGGCCGTCCGCCAGGCGTCCGACTCGATCCACATCCACGGCTTCACGGCCCTCGAGGTGACCGAGGGGGCCAAGCGCAACGGCGAGCCGCTGGCCGCCTACCTCCGCCGCCTGATGGACGCCGGCCTCCGCACCCTGCCCGGCACGGCGGCCGAGATCCTCGACGACGAGGTGCGCCGGGTGCTGTGCGCCGACAAGGTGACCACCGACGAGTGGCTCGACGCCCACCGCACCGCCCACTCGGTGGGCCTGCGGTCCAACGTCACCATCATGTTCGGGTCGATCGAGCAGCCCCGCTCGTGGGCCCGCCACCTCGTGGTCACTCGCGACCTCCAGAAGGAGACCGGCGGCTTCACCGAGTTCGTGCCCCTGCCGTTCGTGCACATGGCCGCGCCCATCTACCTGCAGGGCCAGGCCCGTCGGGGCCCGACGTTCCGCGAGACGCTGCTCATGCACGCCGTCGGACGGATCGCCTACGCCGGGCACATCCCGAACATCCAGGTGTCGTGGGTGAAGATGGGCGTCGAGGGGGCTCGGCAGGTCCTGCAGGCGGGCGCCAACGACCTCGGCGGCACCCTGATGGACGAGAACATCAGCCGGGCTGCCGGCGCCAGCCACGGCCAGGCCATGGACGCCGACGGCTTCCGCGCCGTGCTCGACGGGCTCCCGGGCCCCCGCACGCTCGAGCAGCGGACCACCCTCTACGGCCGGGTGACCCAACCGGCCTGAGCCGAGGTTGGCGTCGTCGACCTGCCAACCTGACGTCATCATGGCCAAGCGCGCCCCTCGCACCACCGGCGACGACACCGTCGACGCCGCCATCAGGGACCTCTTGGACGCCCTCCACCCGGGGACCAACCGCCATCTGGTGGCGGAGTGCCTGACGACGGTGGCCCTGCTGGCTCAGGAGGACCACGACAAGCTCGACCTCAAGATCACCAGCTCGGCGCTGGCCGAGATGCGGCGGGCCTTTGGCGTCTTCCGCCCCTACCGGGCCAGGTCGAAGATCACCATGTTCGGCTCGGCCCGCACCGAGCCGGAGGACCCGCTCTACGCCCAGGCCCGGGCCTGCGCGGCGCGCATCGCCGAGGCCGGCTGGATGGTGGTGACCGGCGCCGGCCCGGGGATCATGGCGGCCGGCATGGAGGGAGCGGGGCTGGACCTCGCCATGGGCGTCAACATCCGGCTGCCGTTCGAGCAGAGCGCCAACGCCTTCATCGAGCGCGACCCCAAGCTCGTCACCATGAAGTACTTCTTCACCCGCAAGCTGATGCTCATCAAGGAGTCGGACGGCTACGTCGTCCTGCCCGGCGGGTTCGGCACGCTGGACGAGTCGTTCGAGCTCCTCACCCTGCTGCAGACGGGCAAGGCCGAGCCCGCTCCGGTGGTCCTGCTCGACGTGCCCGGTGGCACCTACTTCTCGGGCTGGAGCCGCTTCGTCGAGGAGGAGGTCGTCAAGCGCAACCTGGTGGGCGCGGTCGACCTCTCGCTGTTCCGGATCACCGACTCGGTCGACGTGGCGGCCGAGGAGATCCTCGGCTTCTACCGTTCCTACTCGTCGCTGCGCTACGTGGGCAGCCGCCTGGTCCTGCGCCTCAAGGTCGAGCCCACCCCCCGGGAGGTGGCCGACCTCGACGTCACCTTCGCCGACATCTGCGTCCCGGGCCTCGGCGGCTTCGAGCTGGTGGGGCCCGCGTCGGAGGAGATCTTCGAGGCCGACAGCCTCGAGCTGCACCGGCTCGCCTTTCCCTTCGACCGGCTGCAGCTGGGGCGGCTCCGCCAGCTCATCGACCACCTGAACCGGCTGGGCTCGGTCGACGCCGGCGCCTCCCCGGGTGGCACACTTCCCCCTTGACGAGAGGAGCGGACATGTGGGTGCTGATCGTGACCGTGGAGCTGCCGGCGGGGGTGAGCCCCGGCGACCTCGACCAGCTCCGCCAAGGCCTTGAGGCCGAGGTGATCCCCGGCGCCTCGTCGCTCCCCGGCTTCCAGCGGGGCAGCTGGATGGCGCACGAGTCGATGGTGACGGGCCTCTCGGTCCTCGTCTTCGACACCGAGGAGAGCGCCAGGGCCGCCAGGGGGTCGGTGGAGGTCGGCGCTCCGGCCGGCGTGGGCGCCACCATCAGCGGGCTCGACCTCTACGCCGTGGTGGCCGAGGCCTGAGCCCCCAGCGCGTACCGCAGGAGCAGGGTGGCATCCTCCTCCAGGGCGGACAGCAGGGTGGCGGTGCGGGGCGGCGCCAGGGGTGGCCCATCCGTGACCCTGGGGGCGGCGCCGCCGACCAGGACGGGGGCCACGGTCAGGCACAGCTCGTCGACCAGGTCGGCGGCCAGCAGGTCGTCGAAGAGGCGGGGGCCGCCCTCGCACAGGACCCGTCGCATCCCCCGCCGCTCCAGCTCGGCGACGACCAGGCGCAGGTCCACCACCTCGCCGCCGCAGTCGACCACCTCGGCGTGCGGGGCCAGGGCTCCCCGCCGGTCGGCCGGCGCCGACGGGCAGGTCAGCACCAGCGGTCGGGCCGTGCCGGCGCCGGGGGTGAAGAGGCGGTCCCCGGGCTGCGGGGAGAGCCGGGCGCTGACCACGGCGACGGGAACCGCGGTCGGCCGGTACCGCTCGGCGATGGCGGTGCCGGCGCCCACCAGCACCACGTCGCAGGTCGCCCGTAGGTGGGTGAAGACCGCCTTGTCGGCGGGGCTGCCCAGCCCGCTGGTCCGCCCGTCGACGGTGGCCGCCCCGTCGAGCGAGCAGACGAAGTTCACCCGCAGGCAGGTCCCCTCCGGCCAGGCGTAGACCTCGGAGAGGTCGACGCCGGCCGGGGCCGCAGGACCGAGGAGGAGGTGGCGCACGTTGGGCAGCGTCGCACGACCGGCGAGGGTGCGGCCGCTACCCGACGTGGTCCGGGCCGGTGCCCCCTTCGGGTCGGGCCGCCGGCCGGCCCGGGTCGACGACCTGCTGGGCCGGGTGGACGACCTGCTCGGCCACCGCCACCAGCTTCACGTTCTGCCGCTGCGACGCCCGCCGGAGCAGGTCAAAGGCCTCAGCGTCGTCGATGCCCCCGCGGGCCATGAGGATGCCCTTGGCCTGGCCGATGAGGTCCCGGGTCTCGGCCTTGCGCTCGAGGTTCTCCTCCCGCCGGGTGGCTGCCATGGCGACCGCGGCATGGGCGGCGAACACGGTGGCAAAGGCGATGTCGGTGTCGTCAAAGGCGTCGTGCTCGGTGGCGTAGAGGTTGAGGGAGCCCATCGTGTCCTCCTCGACGAACAGGCGGATCGACAGGATGCTGCTGATGCCGGTCTCGGCGTTCGCCCGCGTGGCGAACCTCGGCCACCGCTTCTCGGCGGCCAGGTCGCCGGTGAGGAAGACCTGGTGCTCCTTGATGGCGTCGAGGCACGGGCCCTCGTTGACCTCAGCCTGGATCCTGTCGACGATCCTGGGGACCTCGTTGCTCGACGCCGGCGAGCTGATCTTGCGGCCCTCGATGCGGGAGATGCCGGCGAAGTCGCAGCTGTCCAGGTACTCGACGGCCAGCGTGACGATCGTGTCCAGCGTCACCTGCACGTTCTCGTGGCCGGCCAGGAGGCGGGCCACGCCGCCGAACAGCTCGGCCACCCGGACGACCTCTTCATCCTCATGGGATGGCATGCGAACGAGTCTACGACCGGAGCGGCTGTGCGGTTGGTGTCTCGTTCCACCATCATGGGTAGTCGATGCCCGTGCCGCCGCCACCGACGCGGGCCCCGGGGCTCGACGGCCTGCTGCGGGCCGGCGCCGCCGCCGGCCGCTGGCTGCTTCGGACGGCCGTCCCCCCGGCCGCCCTCGGCGTGGTCGGCGTGTACGCCTACGGCACCGCCAAGTACCGGCGCAGCGCCAGGATCACCTACGAGTTCGGTGACCTGCCGGCCCCGGGCAGCGACGAATTCTGCCGCTTCCTGGCCGCGGTTTCCGGGACCACGGCAACGACCGGGAACCGGGTGCGGGTGCTGCGCAACGGGGGCAGCACGTTCCCGTCGATGCTGGCCGCCATCGCCTCGGCCACCACCACGGTCGACCTGTCGTCCTACATCTACTGGCCGGGTGACGTGGCCTCGGCCTTCACCGAGGCGCTGGCCGAGCGGGCCAGGGCGGGGGTCGAGGTGAACGTCGTGCTCGACGGGTGGGGATCGGCCAAGCTCGACCAGGGCACCGTCGGCACCCTCGAGG
>Ga0183260_10002860_pt1 | contig 14113 bp, 14 predicted proteins | sample AntDrymUQ4972206_2_FD_129768 | JGI IMG/M metagenome (GOLD analysis project Ga0183260, IMG submission 129768) | Polar desert sand microbial communities from Dry Valleys, Antarctica - metaG UQ497 (22.06) (version 2) (version 2) | ecosystem: Environmental > Terrestrial > Soil > Desert | place... | reverse complement strand
GTTGGCAAGAGACCCGGTCACCGTCAGCAGGGCGGCCTCGAAGCCGAACATGTCAGCGACCCGTTCCTGCAACGCGAGCACGGTCGGGTCCTCGCCGTAGACGTCGTCGCCGACATCCGCGCTTGCCATCGCCGCCCGCATCTGGGGCGTCGGGCGGGTGACGGTGTCGCTACGCAGGTCGATCATGCCGCCACCCTACGAAACCCGCCGCACGTAGGTGGATGCTGGCGCGGGACTCAAGCCGTGACGAGCAGGCCGGTGACGTACATGATCAGCACGCCGGCGGCGATTCCCCCGATCGTGGCCGGATTGAGCACCTGTCCGGAGCGGGTTCGCATGGCAGGTGCGATCTGGACGATCACCTGGGCGATCGCGCCGACCCCGACTCCGAGCAGGAAGGCGGACAGTTCACTGTTGTCCACCGCCGCTCCGAGCATCGCACCAAGGATCGCCGGGCCGCCCGCGAGGAGACCGAGCCCGATGAGCTGGACGAGCGTGGGGCGATGTTTGGCCAGCGGCGCCACGATAGCGATGCCCTCGGTCGTGTTGTGCAAGGCGAACCCGATCACCAAGAATGCTCCCAACGCGAGCTCGCCGACCGCGTAGGCCGATCCGATCGCGAGGCCCTCGCCGAGGTTGTGCAGCCCGATCCCGATCGCGATCATGACGGCCAGTCGCAGCCCGGTCTCCGCCTCCGAACCCGCACGTTTCGTCCGGCTCCGCAGGATGCGGTCGACCGCGGTGAGCGCCAAGAACGCAAGCCCCGCGCCGAGGACGACAAGCGCCGGACCACCAAATGCTCCCCCTGAGCGCCCGCTCAGCTCGATCGCCTCGATGCTGGCGTCGATGGCCAGGAACGCCAACAGCCCGATGGTCAGCGCGAGCAGCACCCGCACCGCGGTCGGCCCGACCCGTCGCAGCAACGGCAGCACCATCATCCCCAACGCGATAGGGATGATCCCGACGTACGTTCCCAGCAGTGCCATCAACCCGACGGCGTCCGCGGGGTCGGGGGTGGCCACTGCGGCGGGGATCTCGTGCTCGATAACCACGCCGCTGGAGGTGAGCAACGAGACGAGGTACGGCTGACCGTCCTGCCACGGATAGTCCAGCTGCACGGTGGTCGCGTCGAGCCGGTTGATCGGGTCGGTGCCGGCGGCGACATCGACGTAGGCGTCGTTGACGAAGACTTGAGCGATCTGGACCGGGTCCGGCCCGGTGTTGCGGACGGTCAGCTCGATCGCGCCGGGAGACAGTACGGTGCGCTCTACGGCGAGCTCCTCGACCGGAGGCCCGTTCCGCTCGGGCAGTGAGTTGCCGCCGAGCAGGGCTAGCGCGATCAGCGCCGCGGCGATGGCGCCGGCGGCTGCCGTTGCCAGCACCCACACCGGCAGCCTCAGGACCGTTCCGGACTCGGTGGCGCGGGAATCATCCGTCCGTTGAGCTATCGGGTGGGGGGTGGCGTCGGGGTCGGCGGCCATCACTCGCTCACCTCGAAGAAGCCCATCCAGCCCAGGTCGGCGAACTCCGTCTTGTGTGCGTGGAACATGTACCGGCCGGGCTTGGGGAAGCGCACCTCGCAGATGCCGCGCTGACCCTGGCCTTGCACGATCGTGTCGGTGAACTCGGTCGGCTCCAGGCGGGTGCCGGTCGGGTAGTAGTCGAAGAAGTTCGCGTGCAGATGGAAGCTGTTGATCGGGTCGTACTCCAAGGTGTTGACCAGATAGATCCGCACCAGCTCCCCCCTGCGTACCCGCACCGGCTCGTGCATGTAGTGGAACGGGATGCCGTTGACGGCGTACAGCTGGTTGCCCTCGCCGTCGAAGGTGGTGTTGTAGCCGTGCATGACCATGACCAGCTCGTCAGCAGCTGGGCGGTCCTCGGGCGGGTCGACGATGAATGTCCCGTACATCCCACGGGCGATGTGTTCGGCGAGCGGCCCGACGTGGCAGTGGTACAGGTGCAACCCGAACGGCTCGGCGTCGAATGTGTAGGTGAAGCTCTCCCCGGGCGAGATGACTCCGCGACCGACCATAGGGACGCCGTCCATCTCGGCCGGGTGGATCCCATGGAAGTGCATGGTGTGCGGGTGCGCGGAGTTGTTGACGAACCGTACGCGCAGCAGGTCACCCTGACGACAGCGCAGCGTCGGCCCCGGGACCCGGCCATTGAAGGTCCAGGCCGGGAAGGTCACCCCAGGCGCCACCTCGATGTCCTTGTCAGTGGCGAACACATCCCACTCGCGCATGGTCCGGCCATCTGAGGAGACCGAAACCCGTCCGTAGTCGAAGTCGCGCAGGACCTGCGTGGGGTTGAAGCCGTTGGCCTTGTGGTCGACGGTGGCGCCGGCGGCGAAGGTGGCGCCGTTGATCCCGCCGCCGTGCCCTTGACCATGGCCGACGGCTGCTGTCGCCGTCGGCGTGTCCAGCAGGCCGCCAGCACCCAGCGCGGCGCCAGCGGTGCCAAGCAGGGCACCCCCGGCCAAGAACTTCCGCCGCGACGGCGCCGACATCAGGACGCCCGATTCTTGGTGTCGACAAGCGCGCTGGCGATCACTGTTCGACCCGCCCGTGCACGAGCCTGGTCAATGGAGCACCCAGCGCGTGTCGCTGCCCGTCGATACAGACCCATCGGGGACCGCCGAACGGTGCTTGTTCCTGCACCTCGATCACCACGCCAGGAACCATTCCGAGCGCGTGGAGATAACGCAGCGAGTCGCTGTCTCGGTCCGACACCCGCTCGATCCGGAACCGGTCACCGGCGGCCGCGCCATCGAGTGGCTGTCCCCAGTCCTCGTGGTGCCGGCCGTGCCGCGGCGGGATCGGATCACCGTGCGGGTCACGGGTGGGGTGGTCGAGCGCGGCGTCGATGCGCTCCTCCAGCCGGTCACTCAACGCGTGCTCGAGCAGGTCGGCTTCTTCGTGTACCTCTTCCCAGGGCATGTCCAGGACACGGACAAGGAATGTCTCCAGCAGGCGGTGCCTCCTCACGACCCTCAGCGCAGCACGCTCGCCCTGCACGGTCAGTCGTACGCCATGGCCCTTCGGCCGTTCGAGGAATTGTTCGCTCTCCAGTCGCTTGATCATGGCCGAGACCGATGGCGATGACACGCCAAGCCGATCGGCCAGCGTGCCAGTGGTCACTGGCTCACCGCTGCTTGCCAGACCATAGATCGTCTTGAGGTAGTCCTCGGTCGCTCGAGTAGTCAACACAATCCGAAGTGTAACCGGTACTAACAAGCGATATAGTTCCATCTATCAGATTGATGAGATACGTCAACACGCCACATCCACGTACGAGTGGAGGGTCAGCGGAGACGAAGGACGTCGAACTCCTCCAGCGGTTCGGCGATGTGCTGCTGGGCGGCGACCAGCTCCATCTCGGTGGCGCCACTGGTGGCGGTGAGGTCCAAGATGGCGAAGATCGTGGACGCCACCTTGCGAAGCGCTGTTGGCACCGACCCGGAAAGCAGCAGGTGCCCGAGGAACAACGCCGCCGTCGCGTCACCCGAGCCGCTGACCGAGCTCAGCGCGAGCTTCGGCGTCGACACCAACCAGGCCCCGTCCGCGTGGACGGCAACCATCGACACCTGCGCCGGCGGCAGGTCCGCCAGCTCAACGGACGTCACCAGCACCACGCGCGGGCCGAGTGACCGGACCGTCTCGACAGCCTCCAGCAGCTCGTCGGTCGTCGCGGCGTGCCGCCCGGCGAGGAACTCGAGCTCGAAGTGGTTCGGCGTGGTGATATCGGCGGCTGGGACCACCGTGTCGCGGATCAGCTCGGGGATCCCCGACGCGACGAAAAAACCGCACCAGCGGTCACCCATGACCGGATCCGCGCAGTAGAGCACCTTCGGGTTCGCCGCACGCACCTCGGCGACCGCGTCGACGACCACGCGCCCGATGTCGGCCGCGCCAAGGTAGCCAGAGAGCACCGCATCGAGGCGGGAGTAGACCCCACGGTCGGCGACACCGGCCAGGACCTCGGCGACACCGTCGGCCGGCAGAACCGGACCGCGCCACTCGCCGTAGCCCGTGTGATTGGAGAACTCCACGGTGTTGACCGGCCACACATCGACGCCGAGACGCTGCAGGGGGAAGACAGCGGCGTTGTTGCCGACGTGGCCGAACGCCACGGCAGACTGGATGGAGAGGACCTGCTTGGTTCGCCGTACGTCGTTGTCCACCGCAGACGACCGTTGGTCAGCGCTTCGCGAGCATCTCGGCCACCAGGAACGCCAGCTCCAGTGACTGCGCGCGGTTGAGGCGCGGGTCGCACAAGGTCTCGTAGCGGTCCGACAGGTCGGCCGCCGACAACGCCGAGCCTCCCCCGACGCACTCGGTGACGTCGTCGCCGGTGAGCTCGACGTGCAGCCCTCCGGGCCAGGTGTCGAGCGCACGGTGTACCTCGAAGAACCCGCGGACCTCGTCGATGATGGCGTCGAACTCGCGCGTCTTGACGCCGTTGGCGGTCTCGAAGGTGTTGCCGTGCATCGGGTCACACACCCACGCAACCTGCACGCCCGCGGCGCTGACCTTGTCGACGATCGTCGGCAGGTGGTCGCGGACCTTGCCCGCACCCATCCGGGTGATGAAGGTCAGCTTGCCCGGGATCTGGTCGGGGTTGAGCTTGGCGGCCAGCGCGATCGCGTCGTCGGGGTTGGTGGTGGGACCGAGCTTGACACCGATCGGGTTGGCGATACGGCTCATCAGCTCGACGTGCGCGCCATCGAGCTGACGGGTGCGTTCGCCGATCCAGATGAAGTGGCCCGAGACGTCGTACAACGCGCCGGTACGTGAGTCCGTCCGCGTCAGCGCGTGCTCGTACTCCAGGATCAGTCCCTCGTGCGAGGAGTGGAAGTCGACGGTGGAGAACTCCGCCGGGTCCACGCCACAGGCGTCCATGAAGGCCAGCGCCCGGTCGATCTCGGCGCCCATGCGCTCGTACCGCTGTCCCACTGGGCTGGTCCGCACGAAGTCGGTGTTCCACTCGTGCATGTGCCGCAGGTCGGCGTAGCCGCCGGTGACGAAGGCGCGCGCGAGGTTGAGCGTGGCCGCGGAGGCGTTGTAGACGTCGACGAGGCGGTGCGGGTCGGGCTCGCGGTCGCCTTGGGTGAAGGCGATCCCGTTGACGGCGTCACCGCGGTACGCCGGCAGCGTGACGCCGTCGCGCGTCTCCAGGTCACTGGAGCGGGGTTTGGCGTACTGACCCGCGATCCGACCGAGCTTGACCACGGGGACGCTCGCGGCATACGTGAGCACGACCGCCATCGACAGCAGGACACGCAGCTTGTTGCGGACGTTGTCGGCAGTGACGCCGGCCAGCGTCTCGGCGCAGTCGCCGCCCTGCAGCATGAACGCCTCGCCACGGGCGACCGCACCGAGCTTGTCGCGAAGCTGGTCGCACTCTCCGGCGAAGACCAGCGGCGGCATGCGACGCAAGCGCTCGACGGCGGCGTCCCTGACGGCTGGGTCCGCGTAACGCGGCTGCTGCGCGGCACCGACAGCGCGCAACGCCTCCAGCGACGGCAGTTCGTTGGGGATCGGAGTGCTCACATGACTAGGGTACGGCGCGCCGCGGTCGGGCAGGATGGCGCCGTGACGACACCGCCGCTGGTAAACCTGGAGCCGCTGACCCTCGCGGTGCTCGAGGCGCTCGCGGTCGACGACCTCGACCTCGCCAGCGCCCTGACCGGCTTGTCGATCCCGGACTCCCTGCTGGACCAGGCGTGGCTGTGGCGGTTGCGACGTGAGCAGCTGCAGCACACGCCGTCGGACCTGGAATGGATCGTGCGCCTGGTCACCACCGCCGGCGGGGAGGTCGTGGGGCACGCGGGGTTCCATGGCGGCCCGGACGAGGCGGGTCTGGTCGAGATCGGTTACTCGGTCGTCGTCGAGCATCGCGGCCGTGGTTACGCCCGCGCCGCCATCGTGAAGCTGCTCGCGTGGGCGGCCGCGGAGCCCGCAGTGCGTACGCTCCGCGCGTCGGTCAGCCCGGACAACGCTGCCTCGCTACACCTTGTCGCGTCCCACGGCTTCGTGTGCGCGGGCGAGCAGGGGGGCGACGTGGACGGCATCGAGCTCATCTTCGAGCGACCGGCCCGCTGATCCAGCGGTGGCACGCGCGTCACCAGCCGCGGGTGCCGGGAGCGCCCTTGAACGGCCCGACCACCCGGGACGTGATCCAACCACCGTAGAAGTCACCGTCCTGGGCCTGCACCTGCTCGCCGTCGACCGTGCATGCGTCCATCCGGGCGGGGTAGAGCGCGACGTGTCCGGCCAGCGCGGCGTACGCGGCCACCGGGTCGGGGTAGGTCCACGCTCCGGCGACGTCGATGCGCTCACCGACGACGATGTCGAAGTACGCCGCCACGCCCTTCCACTCACAGAACGTGCGCCGCTCGACCGGTCGCAGGACACCTGGCACAAAGGCGGCCGCCGGCAGGTAGTACGTCGGCGGGTGGCTCGTCTCGAGCACCCGGTACGACCGCTCGGTCGCGGCGATCTGTTGGCCGGCGAAGGTGACCGCGACCTCCTCCGCGCTCGGCTCGAGCGCCGGCGGGCGTGGGTAGTCCCACACCGACTCCGGCTTCTTCGGCGAGACCCTCACCGCAAGACTTCGTGGGCTCTGCTCATCCGAAGAACACCTCGGCCTCGGCGTACAGCTCGGGGCTGACCAGCTTGAGCTCACCGGTGCCCTCGGACAGCGGTACGCGGACGATGTCCGTACCGCGCAGCGCCATCATGGTGCCGAAGTCGCCGTCCTGGACGGCGGTGATCGCGTGCAGCCCGAACCGCGTCGCGAGCCACCGGTCGAAAGCGCTCGGCGTCCCTCCCCGCTGCACGTGGCCGAGCACGACCGCCCGGGCCTCCTTGCCCGTGCGCCCCTCGATCTCCGACGCGAGACGCTCGCCGATGCCGCCGAGCCGGACGTGGCCGAAGGCGTCCAGGTCGCCGTTGTGCGTCGTCATCGGCCCTTCGGCCGGCAGCGCGCCCTCGGAGACCACGATGATGGGCGAGTAGTGGGTCGCGAACCGGCTCTCCACCTGCGCGCAGACCTTGTCGATGTCGAAGGGACGCTCGGGGATCAAGATGATGTTGGCGCCCCCGGCAAGGCCGCTGTGCAGCGCGATCCAGCCGGCGTGGCGACCCATCACCTCCACCACGAGTACGCGGTGGTGGGACTCGGCTGTGGTGTGCAGCCGGTCGATCGCCTCGGTGGCGATGTTGACGGCCGTGTCGAACCCGAAGGTGAAGTCGGTGCCGGACAGGTCGTTGTCGATCGTCTTGGGGACGCCGACGACGGCGACGCCGAGGTCGGCAAGCCGGGTGGCGACTCCGAGGGTGTCCTCGCCACCGATCGCGATCAACGCGTCACACCCGTGGCTGGTGAGGTTGTCCTTGATCTGCTCGACACCACCCTCGACCGCGAACGGGTTGGTGCGCGACGACCCGAGGATCGTGCCGCCGCGGGGCAGGATGCCGCGGACTTCGGCCACCCCCAGCGGGCGGGCGTCGTTCTCCAGCGGCCCACGCCAACCATCGCAGAAACCCACGAACTCAGCGGCGTACTGCGTGACACCCTTGCGTACGACGGCGCGGATGACCGCGTTCAGTCCGGGGCAGTCGCCGCCTCCGGTCAGGACCCCTACACGCACACGCCGCTCCTCTGCTCGAGACCAGGGCAACACGCTACCCCGCAGCAAGGGTCGCCTCACGGTCAGGTGTAATGCCGTGTGACCTTCTCTGTCGTCGGACGAAGCGAGGACGGTACGTCGTTGGGCGTCGCCGTCGCCTCGAAGTTCCTGGCCGTCGGATCAGCCGTGCCGGCCGCTCGGATCGGCCTCGGCGCCATCGCAACCCAGTCCTTCTGCAACACGCTTTACCGCCGCGACGGCTTGGAGCTGCTCGCGTCCGGCCGCTCGGCCCAGCAGACGCTGGACGAGCTGCTCGCCGCCGACGACCTGCGCGAGGAACGACAGGCAGGCATCGTCGACGGGCAAGGCGGCTCGGCGACCTGGTCGGGTTCGGGCTGCCTGTCGTGGGCCGGCGGCGTCACCGACACCGGGCTCGCCATCCAGGGCAACGTGCTGGTCGGCCCTGAGGTGGTCGATCAGATGTACGCCGCCTGGCGATCTGGGGCCGACCTGGCACTTCCCGAACGCCTGATGGCGACGCTGGCCGCCGGCGACGCGGCCGGGGGCGACCGCCGCGGCCGGCAGTCCGCTGCCCTCCTCGTGGTCTCCACGTCGGGCAGCTACACACCCGGTGACGACCTCGCGTACGACCTGCGCGTCGACGACCACCCCGACCCGGTCACCGAGCTTGGCCGGCTGCTCGAGCTGCACCACGTCTACTTCGACGCTCCGGACCCGGACGACCTGCTGCCGCTGGAGGGAGACGTTGCTGCCGAGGTCGTCGACCTGCTGTCCCGCGTCGGCCAGCCGTCGCTCGAGGTGTGGGCAGGGATCGAGAACTACGAGCTCAGGCTGGTCACCGACCATGTCGACAGGTTCGTCCTGAACCGGCTGCGTGAGGCCGCTCGCAGCCAGCCGCCGACGTAGGCCAGGGGCTCAGGAGGCCTTCGCGACGACGTCGGTCGTCTCCTCGCCGCCGTCGCCGTCAGCCGGGGACTTGGCACGCTCCTTGTCCAGCTGCTTGGCGCGGGTCGCGTAGAGGTCGACGTACTCCTGGCCGGAGAGCCGCATGATCTCGTACATGATCTCGTCGGTGATGGCCCGCAAGATGTAGCGGTCGTCCTCCATCCCCTCGTACCGGCTGAAGTCCAGCGTCTTGCCGAACCGGACGCCCGGTCGAGCGTACCGGCCGAAGATCCGGCCCGGTGGCGCCACGATGGCGGTGTTGATGACGGCGACCGGGATCACCGGCACCTTGGCCTCGAGCGCAAGCCGCGCGACGCCGGTGCGGCCCCGATAGAGCCGGCCGTCGTGTGAGCGGGTGCCCTCGGGGTAGATCCCGCAGACGTCGCCCTCCCGGAGCAGCCGCAGCTGGGTACGGATGGCGCCCTCCGCGGCCCGTCCGCTCGTACGGTCGATCGGGACCTGGCCGGAGCCGGAGAAGAAGGTCTTCTGCATCCATCCCTTCAGCCCGTGCCCCTCGAAGTACTCAGCCTTCGCCACGAACGTCACCCGCCGCGGGATGGCCAGCGGCATGAACAGCCAGTCGCTGTACGAGAGGTGGTTGCTCGCGAGGATGGCTGCACCTTCCTCGGGCACGTGTTCGGTTCCCTCTGCCCATGGACGGAAGATCATGCGGAGCAACGGCCCGATGAAGATGAACTTCAGCATCCAGTAGAACAACTCGCCTCCTCAGACGAGCAAACCTTACCCGCGCGCGGACCACTCGGCTGGCACGTGCGCTGAGATCCGGTGTACGGCACCGCGGAACTGCGCCAAGATGGACTCCATGACGATGACGGAGTCGGCCCGCCCGATGGCAGTCGACGGCGACCGGACCGGCGTGCTCCTCATCCACGGGTTCACCGGCTCGCCGGCGTCGATGCGGCCGTGGGGTGAGCACTTCGCGGCGCTGGGCCACACCGTACGGATCCCCCGGCTACCCGGCCACGGGACGACCTGGCAGGAGATGAACCGCACCCGCTGGCAGGACTGGTACGCCGAGGTCGATGCCGCCCTCACCGAGATCACCGCCCGGGTCGACACGGCCCTCGTCTGCGGGCTGTCCATGGGCGGATGTTTGGCGCTGCGCCTTGCCGAGCAGCGGCCCGCGGACGTCGATGCTCTCGTACTGGTCAATCCGGCCGTGCACGTGGCGGACAAGCGTCTGCTCGCGGTGCCCGTCGTTCGCCACTTCATCGGGGCGATGAAGGGCATCGGCAACGACATCAAGAAGGTCGGCGCCGACGAGTGCGGCTACGGGTGCACGCCGCTGCACGCTCTGCACTCGCAGATGCAGATGTGGAAGGACGTACGCGCCGCCATGTCACACGTGACCACGCCACTTCTGCTGATCCGCTCGGTCGTCGACCACGTGGTGGACCCCTCGTCGTCGCGGATCATCATGGACGGCGTGTCCTCGACTACCAAGCGCGAGATCCTCCTCGCCGACAGCTACCACGTCGCCACCTTGGACAACGACGCCGACCTCCTCTTCGCCGAGTCCGCGGCCTTCTTCGCCGAGCGCCTGGGAGCGCCCGATGGCCGCTAGCCGCGACGGTGGGTCGGCCGAGCCGGACGAGTTCGACCGCATCGTGGCCGGACTGGAGCTGTCGATGCCGAGCGCCTCGGAGCTCCCCGCCGAGCCGGCGCCACCCTCTCAGGCCGTTTTCGACCCGCGTATGTCCGACCCGCTCGACCAGGATGACGACCTCGAACACTTCGTCCCGGACGAGGTGTCGCCCGGTCCTGCGCTCACCTGGTCCGAGCGGCTCGCCTGGGTTGCGGTGCTCGGTGGGCCCACGTTGCTGGTGGTGGCGACCGTGCTCGGTCTGATCCTGCCTCGACCGGTCTCGGGCACTGTCGTCGTGGCTTTCGTCGGCGCCATCGTGTGGTTGATCGGTCGCCGTGGCAACCACGACCGCGACGAGGACCCCGACAACGGCGCCGTGCTCTAGATATCCCAGGGCCGTATGTCGTCAAAGCGGCTGTGGTGGTGCGGTGTGCCCAGGCGGTGGCTTCGCTGTAGGGGGTTTCGGTGGCGCAGGCATCCGTCGAAGATCCCGACGGGGCGGTTGGACAGGGTGCGGAGTGCTTGGTTGTGGGTTGCACCGCGGACAACACACCCACAGGCGCGAGTGAGGAGAGGGGGCGTCACCGGGGAGGCGCAAAGGCGACGCTTTCCGCGCTCGCGACGATCTCTACCTGGTCTCCGAGCGACCATTCAGCGACACGAGCCGCCATCGCCGCAGGTACCGGCTCGCTGCCTCCTTCACCCGCGGGCGTGTCGTAGGTTCCGTGCGCGCCATGGGCGATGACGACGCGGAGCCCCCTGCCGAGCGCCGCGCGAGCGGTCACGGCGACGCACATCTCCGACAGCACCCCGCAGACCGCGATCGCCCGTACACCTCGCTCTTCGAGAAGGGCACCGAGCACGGTTCCCTCGAAGGCGTCATCGGTGGACTTGCGAACAACGACGTCGTCGGGACCGAGGTGGGCCCAAAGCTGCCACCCTGCAGACCCTGGGGCATCCACAGCCGACGTAGGCCCGTCATTCTGAAGATGAACGACCAGCGCTTCGGCACGACGTGCAGCGTGCACCAAGGTGTGGACCGATCGGCGAACACCCCCAGCGTCAGGAATCGCCTGATCGCCCTCGATGAACCCACATTGCATATCGATGATGACCAATGCGTTGACGGGAGCATCCATCTCAAGCGTACAGAACCGGTCGCGGCGGAACCCGCACCGCGGCACGCGCGCCGGATCTCAGCGCCTCGACGCCTGCGGCCGCGATCACGTTGGCGACATGGCCGTCCCATGCGCTGGGGCCGCGGACCTGCCCGGTGAGCGACGCGCCGACCCAGTCGCCGAGCTCAAGGCGGTACGCGTCGACGAACCGGGCGACGAAGTGGTCCGAGATCGCGACGCTGTCCGCACCGGCCCGACGGGTGGAGATGCTCTGCGGAGCCGACAGCGACGCCGTGCCGGCTGTCCCAACCACCTCGCAGCGGACGTCGTACCCGTAGGCGGCGTTGACGAACACCTCGACGCTGACCAGCGTGCCGGAGACCATGTCGATGGTCGCGAGCTGCGGGTCGGCGAAGCCGTTCGTGATCGGCGACCGCACCGTGATCCCGGCCACCTCGTCATCGAGCAGCCACCGCACCATGTCGAGCTCGTGGATCATCGAGCCGGTGATCAGGTTCGCGCTGCTGGTACTGGTGTGCGAGCGGGCGTTGCGGTGCACGCAGTGCACGATCCGCGGCAGACCGATCTCGCCGCCTAGCGCGGCGTCACGCAGTGCGATGAAACCGGGGTCGTACCGCCGCATGAACCCCACCTGCACGAGCTGACGACCAGACGCGACCTCGGCCTCGACGACCGCCGCCGACTCCTCGGCTGTGAGCGCAAGGGGCTTCTCGCACAGGGTCGGCTTGCCGGCGCCGATACACGCATGAGAAAGCTCGGCGTGGGTGAAGTCAGGTGTGCAGATGATCACCGCATCGACCTCGTCGGAGTCGATGAGGCTCTGCGCGGACGGGGCGACGGACGCACCGGCGGCGACCGCGACCGACCTGCCCTGCGCAGGGTCGGCGTCGAAGATCTCAGAGACCCGCGCGGCGGGCACGCTCTGGGTGAGGTTGCGGACATGCTCGGCGCCCATCGCGCCGACGCCAATGACCCCCACTCGCAGGCTCACAGGCTCACCCACTTCCGCTCGGCGATCGACTCCAGCATCGCATCGAGCGTGCGCGCCGCCACCACCGCGTCGTGGATCGTCGCACCCCGGCTCGTTCCGTCTGCGATGGAAAGCACAAGCCGGTGTGCCTCGATCACCTTGAGGTCGTCATAGCTCATCGCGATCCCTGCGCCAGGCTGGAACGAGGCCGTCTCGCCGCCACCTGGACCGACGAACACCGTGGAGTACGACGCGTTCTGGTAGTCCTGGTCCAGGCACACCTCGAGCTGACCCATCCGGCGGAAGTCCCAGGCGAACGCCCCGGTCGTACCGTGGACCTCGATTCCGTACGTGCACTGCTCGCCGACCGCGACCCGGCTGGCCTCGAGCACGCCGCGGGCGCCGCTCCCGAACCGCAGCAGCGCGGCGACCCAGTCCTCGTTCTCCACCTGCAACAGCGGACCCGCGCCGCCGCGCGAGAAGTGCGATGCCGCGCCGAGAGTCTGCGGACGCTGCGCGATGAAGCACGCGTCGTCGGCGACGAGGTCGGTGATGTCACCGGCAACGTGCCGCGCGAGATCGGCCGCATGGCTGACCAGGTCACCGAGGACCCCGCTGCCGGCAAGCTCATTGCGGAACCGCCAGGAGAGCGCCCCTTGCGGATGTGCTGAGTAGTCGGCCAGGAAGCGGACCAGCACGTTGGTCACCGCACCGACACGTCCGGTGTCGACAAGCGACTTGGCAAGCTCGGCCGCCGGTGCGTTGCGATAGTTGAACCCGACGGCAGTCTGAACACCCGCTGCGTCAGCCGCGTGGGCGATCTCCCACGTCTCAGCTGAGCTGCGCCCCGCCGGCTTCTCGACCCACAGGTGCTTGCCCGCCCGTGCTGCCGCTACCGCGACGTCTCGGTGGATGTAGTTGGGTCCGGTGACGCACACGAGATCGACGTCGTCCCGGACGACGAGATCGCGCCAGTCGCTCATCAGGTGCTCCACCCCGTACGCGTCTACCGCACGGGACAAGCGGTCGTCATCGGCGGTGTCGGCGACAGCGACTAAACGGGGCCGCAGAGGGGCGGCTGGGTAGTGATGTGGCAGGCGGCTGAACGCGCGGGCATGGACCTGCCCCATCCACCCGAAACCGACGATCCCGACCCGGAGGTCAGGAACGCTCATCCCCGCGTCTCTGCCTTCATGTCCCGAATCAGCTCCGAGTCAGCGCCAAGGCTGCTTTCGAGCTCCTTGCTCAGCGCGTCGAGCTCGGTGCCGCCGGCCATCATCGCGGTGAGCTTGTCCAAGGTGATCTCGCTCTTGGGGAAGTCACCCATGCTCTTGCCACGGCGCAACAACATGAACCTGTCCCCCACCGGCCACGCGTGGTGCGGGTTGTGGGTGATGAACACCACCGCCAGCCCACGTTCGCGTGCCTTGGCGATGTACTTCAGGACGACGCCGGACTGCTTGACACCGAGCGCGGCCGTCGGTTCGTCGAGGATCAGCACCCGCGCGCCGAAGTAGACGGCTCGAGCGATGGCGACGCACTGACGCTCACCACCAGACAGGGTACCGATCGGCTGGTCCACGTCACGCAGGTCGATGCCCATCGCGGCCAGCTCGTCCTTGGCCGTTGTCTTCATCGTGCTCACGTCGAGCCTGCGTAACGGCCCGAACCCCTTCGTCGGCTCCGAGCCGAGGAAGAAGTTGCGCCACACCGGCATCAACGGCACGACGGCCAGATCCTGGTACACCGTCGCGATACCGAGGTCCAGCGCGACCCTCGGACTGGACAGGTGGCGG
>Ga0183260_10002859_pt1 | contig 14121 bp, 11 predicted proteins | sample AntDrymUQ4972206_2_FD_129768 | JGI IMG/M metagenome (GOLD analysis project Ga0183260, IMG submission 129768) | Polar desert sand microbial communities from Dry Valleys, Antarctica - metaG UQ497 (22.06) (version 2) (version 2) | ecosystem: Environmental > Terrestrial > Soil > Desert | place... | reverse complement strand
CTGTTGATATTGTTTCTCCTGCAACAGCATAATCAAGCCCAAGTAGTGCTGGAATATTACCACATGGCAAAACACTTACTACTTCGCGAGTATTCCCCATGTAGATATTTACAGATTGGACTTTTCCAACCCTCTTAGAATCTATTAAATACACTTCATCACCATCTTTGATTGTACCTGAAAATAGCCTGCCAGTTGCAACTCTTCCTGCTTGGGGATCAACATTTATTGTGGTTACCATCATCAGCGCTGGACCTTTTTCATCGCAATTTATCAGGGCTTTTCCAATATCCGATTCCAAATCACCTTGCCATATCTTTGGTATTCTGTACTTTTGAGCTACATGAGGTGGTGGGTGATGCTGCACAACCATTCCTAAAACTGCATCATGCAATGGTGCTCTTTCGGCCAATTTCTTTATTGCATTAGTGTCAGTAGACGTGTAGGCATCATAAACATCTTTGAAGCTTATGCCCTTTTTCTGAGCCACGTGAAAGTTAAACCCCCATTTATCTTTGGCTGAACCAAAAGCAACAGTATTACCCTGAATACTTACCTTCCATTTTTCCTTTATTTCAGGTTCCGCATATAAGTCGATTAACCTATTGAATTCGGCAATAATATTTGATAACCATTTTTGCATTGCGACCGGATCTAATCTTAGTTCTTTTACCAATCTGTCAATTTTGTTAATGTATAATACTGGTCTGACCCTTTCTTCCAAAGCTTGGCGCGTAACCGTTTCTGTCTGGGTCATGATTCCCTCAACCGAATCAGAAACAACAACTACCCCATCAATGGCCCTTAAAGCTCTGGTCACTCTGCCAGTAAAATCTATGTGTCCAGGGGTATCTATCATGTTTATAACGTATTCTTTACCTTCATCGTTTTCATAAAATAATGTGACGTTTGCTCCCCTTATTGTCATTTGTCTATTTTGTTCAAGTTTCATAGAGTCAAGAGCAAGGGCCTGCCCGGCTACACTGGGAGAAATGATTCCAGAAGCGGCTAAAAGACTGTCACTCATAGTGGTTTTTCCATGATCAACGTGAGCAATTACACCAAAATTCCTAATTTGGTCTCTGTTTCCGATAATTCTGATAATATCCTGTGTCGATTTAAATTTCGGCATGGTATAAATCAAAAAAGTTTTTTTAGGATTATTAAACGTTCCTTGTTAAATTATTTAAATGTGTATCGTTAAACCAATTGAGAACCTTTCCTGTTTTGGTTGTTTTGTTTTCAACAATGCATTAGATATTTTGTTAAGTTTTTAACTTTTATAATTAACATTGATTATAAAAAAATGTTATATAATGCCTTTAAAAATAAGAGTGGGGCATACGCCTGATGCTGATGATGCTTTTATGTTCTATGGTATTGAATCTGGATTAGTCTCTACAGGTGAGTTTCAGATTGAGCATGTTGTAGAAGATATAGAAAAATTAAACAAAAAAGCAATAAATCATGAGCTGGATATCACTGCAGTTTCAGCCCATGCTTATGCATATCTGAATGAGTATGTAATATTAAACACTGGAGGAAGTTTTGGCATTAACTATGGGCCAATAATAGTGTCTAAAAAAAACCATACAATTGACAAAATAAAAGAAGGGTTAATCGGAATACCCGGGGAGATGACATCTGCATACCTTTTAATGTCAATAGCTTTTGGGAAATTAAACTGTCGACAGATGCTTTTTAGTGAAATTCCAAATGCGGTATTGCATGAGGACGTTGATTATGGCCTAATAATCCATGAATCTCAAATCACTTTCTCAGACTTGAGTTTAAATAAAATATTTGATTTGGGCACATGGTGGAACAAGAAAACTAGTGGTTTGCCCGTTCCTTTAGGAATAAATGTTGGCAGTACCAAGCACCTTAGACCTCTACAAATAATTGAATTTGACAACATATTAAAAAACTCCATAAAATATGGTTTAAAAAATTTGGATAAAGCTGTTGATTTTTCAACCAAATACGGAAGAAATACATCCAAAAATACTCTTGCCAAATTCATTAAAATGTATGTTAATGACTTTACGGTTGACATGAAAAAAGATGGAAGGGAATCTATTTCTACACTTTTCCATTTGGCAAAATTAAATGGCATATTAGATAAAATGCCTGAAATTAGGTATAGCGGCTAAATGCTACAATTTCCACCGTTATTGAAGTTCATTTTTTGGTCTGCCCTTTAAAAAAGGATTTCCTCATTTGAAAATGTTTTTGACCTGGTATTGCCATCGATAAACTAAATAATCCGCATAATTATTTGATTAAAGTTAATGTTATCTGGATTTAACGATGACTATATTGCAAATAATGATTATGATGATAACAATAGTGAAGGTTTTTGGCACCTGATTGAAAAAAAATGGTTAAGTTTTTGGGATAAAAACAACACAAATAATTCAGATGTAGACCACTCTAAACAAAAATTCTTTATTACTGTGGCCTATCCTTATCCTAATTCCCCGCAGCATATTGGGCATGGCAGAACATATACCTTGGCTGATGTCCATGCTAGGTATTATAAGTTAAAAGGCTTTAACGTATTATTTCCAATGGGATTTCATTATACTGGCACCCCAATATTGGGTATGTCAAAAAGAGTACAATCAAATGACAATGAAATTATTGAAAATTTTAAAAATATTTATTTAATTGATGATAGTACAATTAACTCTTTTACAAATCCATTAAATATTGCAAAATATTTTCACAAAGAAATTAAGTTGGGTATGATTGAAATGGGGTATTCAATTGATTGGAGACGAGAATTCACGACAATTGATGCATTATATAAGAAATTTATTTCATGGCAATTTAAAACCTTACGAGAATTAGGTGTAATCGAGCAGGGCTCGCACCCTGTTGGTTGGTGCCCAAACGATGAAAACCCTGTTAGTCAACATGATACTTTGGGAGATATCGAACCATCATTTACAGAATATGTTTTAATAAAATTCAAATTATCTGAGGAGGATATGTTTATACCCGTAGCAACATTGCGACCTGAAACCATATATGGTGCCACGAATTTGTGGATAAACCCTGATGAAACTTATGTTAAGATCCAAGTAAATAATGATGAAACTTGGTTGCTAAGTGAATCTGCAACAAAAAAATTAGGGTTTCAGAACCACAACATAAAAATCATATCCAAAATAAAGGGCTCCAGCATAATAGAACGCCTGGTCTATAATCCACTAACTGGCTCTAGGATACCAATTTTGCCAGCATCATTTGTTAGTGCAAATGAAGGCAGTGGAATAGTAATGTCAGTTCCTGCGCACGCTCCATTTGATTTACAAGCATTAAACGATATTAAAAAATTTGGCAATGACCTCATAAAAAAAATAAATATTAATGATATAATGCCAATAACAGTAATTGATTCCAGCTACGAGAAGTTAAAATCCCATATTCAACAGTCTGAAGTTAAACATGAAAAACAGTCATCATTAATACCTTCTCAGATTTTTGTACATAAATACTCTATTGCAGATCAAAATGACCCAAACCTGAAAAAGGCAACCTCGGATTTGTATAATTTGGAGTTTTATGGTGGAAAAATGAATGCCAACACCCCCTTGTCAGGCACATCTGTTTCAAATGCTAAAGAAAAAATAAAACAAATGCTTTTAGAAACGAATAAATCAGTAATTTTTTATGAATTGACAAATCAACCAGTTTTTTGTAGGTGTGGATCGACATGTTACGTAAAAATTCTCGATAACCAATGGTTTTTAAATTATGGAAATAAAAAATGGAAGGCATTGGCCAACAAATGTTTGAACCAAATGGACATAATGCCGAATGAAATAATTGGTGAGTTTGAAAATGTTTTTGAATGGTTAAAGGAGCGGGCATGTGCAAGAAAGTCCGGCCTAGGCACAACCCTTCCTTGGGACAAAGATTGGATTATTGAAAGCTTGTCGGATTCAGTTATCTATATGATTTATTATATTATTGCAAAATATGTGAATACAAAAGGTTTGGAAAGTTATGACAATTTAATAGATGAATCTTTTTTTGAATACATATTATACAATAGAAAAACCAAATTTTTTGGGAAAATAAAAGATGACGGAAGTCTTGTTCTCTCGGATGAGTGTGAGGCCTTTAAAGAAAAAGTTAGCAAAAATGACCAAGAGTTTCTGAAAAGATTCTTAAAAATATCTTATGAAATCAAAAAGGAATTTGAGTATTATTATCCACTGGATTCAAGGCACTCTGGAAGAGACCTTATTCCCAACCATCTTTCTTTTTTTATATTTAATCATGCCATATTGTTTGATCCAAACCACTGGCCCAAACAAATTGTTGTAAATGGTTCTGTCTTAATGGATGGAAAGAAGATGTCAAAATCTATGGGAAATATCATACCGTTGAGGAGCGCAATCAAACAGTTTAGTGCCGATTCGATAAGGGTGGCAATGCTGGTTTTAGGTGAATTGCTACAAGATGTTGACTTTTCATTCTCGACTCTCAAAGGCATATACATAAAACTAAATGATATCTACAAGTTCTATATTGCCTTTTATAAGGACAATAAAACCGTAATAGAAAATATGGGTGATATTGACAATATAAATCACTTTCTAAAATCAACCTCACTGGAACTAGAGGATAGATGGTTGATTTGGAGAATAAAGCACTATGTTAAAGAAGTCTCAAACTCTTTAGATAGGTTAAAAATGAGAGAAGCCCTTAACACTGCCCTTTATTTAATGGATAAAGATTTTGAATGGTACAAAAAAAGAAAATTTGCTAAAACAGGCAAGTTATACCAAAACGAAAAAGACATATCCATAATCTACCATTACCTGACAAAAAGAATTAAACTTCTGTCACCTTTTTGCCCTTTTCTTTCAGAAGAGTTATGGCATATTTCAGGTAACAAATACTCCATTTTCAACAGTTCATGGCCATCCATTGAAAACAAGACAATAGATGAAGAAGTGTATGAAGAAAATGAATTATTCATATCAAATATTTTAATTGATCTGAACAAAATAATAAAGGTAACAAAAAACACCGCCATAAACAAAGTATTCATTTATCTGCCTTCGGAAGAAAAAAACTATTTGTACTATGAAATCTTGAAGTTACTTGTTACCCATGACATTAACAAAAACTTTGGCGTCGTGATGAAACTATTATTGTCAGGCACAAACAAGGATATCGAAAAACAGAACATTATCAAAAACAACACTGATTTTATAAAAAAAATAATAGATGACATACTTTCCTTGACTCCTGTCGATAGGGAAAGAAGGTTTAATATTGGGAAATTCGATGAATCTAATCCCCTTTATGATGCTATCTCGTTATTGTCAAACGAATATAAAATTTCTCCTGAAAACATTTTAATCTATAGGGAAAAGCAAAACGAAATTATGGATCCAGGCAATAAAGCTAAATTCTCAAGGCCATTCAAACCCGCAATTTTCATTCAATAAACATGTTATTATTATTATTGTTTATCTATTATTTTGTAATTATAAAATAGGCTTATCTTTATGTCTATTTTTCATTTAATTTAACGCGTATGGAATTGTAAGAATTTGTGACATAATTACCATAAAACATATCTTTTGAATCATTTACTTTTCCCTTTTTGTTTTTCCCTCTGTTTTTTTACATATGACACAGAGACAAAGTATAAGAAAAAGCCGCATATAACAAATACAAACCCATACATAGATAGCGCTTGTCTGTTTTGAAATGTACCAAGGCCAACAATTATTGCCCCCATAATCAATAGTGCAATACCAACTCTAGCGGAGCCTGGCATTTTGTTGTTTTTTCTTATCCTTTTCTTCATTTTATATTCAAATTTATTTTAGTGTTTATATTTTTAAACTTTGGACAAATGTTATCAATTTATTTGTTAGATTGTGTTGTTGTATTATAACTATGAAGGTTGCCGTTATAGGAATAGGCGTGGCAGGAGCATATTTGATGAATCAGTTAAGTAGTTTACATGATGTCAAGGTCACTGGATTTGAAAGAATGGAGGAGAAAAATCATGATGCTGTTTGTGCTTGGGCAACATGTGATAATGTGATGAATGAATACTCTAAAAGATGTGGACTGGATTTTGAGAATTATGTTTTGCATGATGGAAAAAGAATGACTGTTGACATTGGAAAAGGCAATGGCAGTGATGGTGATGGAGACGGTAACAGTAGTATGAATATAAATTTAAAGGGTATGGTAAGCTATGATAAATTAAAACTAATTCAGGACATGATAAAGGGAACAAATATTATTTTCAATAAAGTTCCGGAAAAAAATCAATTGGAACAAGATTTTGACTTGATTGTTGATTCAACAGGATTTCACAGGCACTATTTGCCGAAATTAAAAGACGAGTTATGGATTCCCTGCATTCAATATAAGGTAAAATATGATAAAAATGTTCCTTTTGATGACTTTTACCTTAAGGCATTTCCTTCGCTATCGGGTTATTTTTGGTATTTTCCTTTAGATAACGGTTATGCCCATATAGGATCAGGGGATTTTAGGCGAAAACACACAAATGAATTCCTAGAGTTTTTTTTAAAAAAATATAACTGCACCATAATAAAAAAGGTCGGTAGACCTGTAAGAATAACACCACCTTCAAAATGCATTCCGTTTAATGATGGAAGAAAAACTATTGGTGTTGGTGAATCTATCGGGACGGTTTATCCATTGCTGGGTGAAGGTATAATACCATCCACCATTTGTGCAGATATTTTTATCAACAATATGGATAATTTGGATAATTATTACCATGAGATATTGACAAAATTTAAGATTTATACCCTTGTTTATAACTTTATAAAAATGAAAATATCAAATAACTTTAGCGTTTTCAAAAACTTTTTTGACTTGATAAAAATTTATAACCATATGAAAATGCAAGAAAATCGGTATGGAATGGAAATTAATATTTTGAATATGTTAAAATTAACAAAGATATGATAAGACATAAACTAATTTTTACCCTTGTTGTTTTGCAATTCATTATAAACCGACAACAAGGTAACAAGAAGAATTCCAAACAGTGCTATCGCTGTAGAAAGATGAGATGCAACAACTATTGGATTCAATCTAGTTAAGATCATTACCCAACCTAATATTATTTGAGCAGATAAAAGCACTGATGCAATGATTAATTTAACCTTAAAATTTTTATCGCCAATTCTTAACAAAGAAAAAACAGTAAATGAATACAAGATTATGGCAACAACTAAAACCAGAGATCTATGGAAATGCTCCAAAAAATACTCTGGAGGCGGAAAATTAAACCCGTTAGGGCATGTCGGCCAAGTCAAACACGATAGGCCTTGACCTACGGATGAAAGATATACGCCTAACATCATTAATGAAAAAATTAAACCCAAAAGCACTAGTATAATTACAAGAATAAACCTCTTCGGGAATTGAATCTGTTTGCTGATATTCAACTTAAATTATTGAATTATGTCTGTTTATCTTATTTTAAATGTTTATTTGCATATTGACTACTTTTTTTATGAAATACTATTATACATATTATAAAGTATTGGACTTCATTTTTATACCTCATGATAAAACGCTGTAAATGTGTTTTTTATGACTCCGACAAGAATTAGGATATTCAGCAATCCTTCTAACTATTCTGAATTGACCTTCTATAAAAAAAACTCTCACTACTGTTCAAATCTCATTTTTTCAATAATAACACTACAAATCCATTAACCTAAATTAATTATATAATATTCGACATTAGGGCTGTTTTGTTCTTTTGTGTTTTTTTTGTCAACAAAAAACCCATTTATTACTTGAATTAAACAATAATAAAGTATCTCATTTATGAAATCAGAAAATACAAAGCCTGGAAATAAGTTTATTGTATATATAAATGAATTTGACAAATACGATGAAAATAGTGAACCATTGTGTAGGAACCTTAATTGTATTAATAAAGTATGTAAACCCTTTAGAAAATATTGCTCAAAAAAATGCAATAACGAGTTTAACAAATGGTATAATTCTAACTTTTATTGGAGAAAGGTACGGAATAGTGTCTTAAAGCGAGATGATTTTACCTGCCAGATATGCGGGATAAAACTGCACAAGAAAAAACGTTTCAATAAAACAAAACAAAATTGGCTTGAGTGTGATCACCTGGTGGCAAAATCACATTATTATAGTTTTGGATACAGATTTGATTCGTTGGAGAACAAGGTCAAAACAGTAATGGAGTTTTTCCATAATAAAGATAATTTAAGAACATTATGCTACATATGCCATAAGGAAATAACTATAGCGCACAGAAAACAAAAAGGATTGATTAGTTCAAATAAAGATTAAAATTTATTTTTGCAAAATTGAAGTAATTCTAAATGTTTATTATGTAGAGATACGGGATTAGATTTTGATTATATAAGTATATCTTATATTACACACAAAAAAATTCTACATACACATTAATAAACAATTTTGCTGTATATAGTCTTTAGAGGAAAATCCCAGTTAAATTGAGTAACTATTTGGCGGATCAATATCTTGAACTAAAAAAAAGAATTCAGGATGATCATCAAAGAATTGATGAGAGTTACAGGGTGGGTGTAGAGGTCGAAGCCTGTTTACTGGATGATAAAGCACTACCGGTAAATGCTCACCCATTAATCAAAGAACTAATCTCTAAATATGATGTTGATTCTGAATACGGAAAATGTCAATTCGAAATAAGGACTGATCCAATATCAATGCATAATCTCTCAAACATTAATTCATTCTTTGAAGGATTTTTGGATTACCTTTCCATCTCCATAAAAAAGGTTTATAAAAATAGGAACGTAATACCAGTTTTTTTAGGGGGTAATCCATCTCCAGAGATATTTAAAAAAAAATATATCACAAATAAAGAGCGATATCGTGAATTATACAATGCACAAAGAAAGATACCTGATATAGAACTTGATGGACGAAAATTCAAAGCACGTGACATAGCAACTGCAATACAGGGTTTCCATCTTCATTTGCAGGGAAAGAATCCAATCTATACTACAAGCATGTTCAACTATATACTTAATTTAATTCCTTCAGCTCTCTTGCTGGGTTCAAACAGCAGACTGTTTGCAGGCAGACTATTCTCTATATATGCCCCCAGACCTTATTTATATAACCATTCTGAACAACAAAACTCTGGCTTCCCTGCTATACCTAGGTATTTGGAAAAGTTAGAAGATTATATTAATTATATAACCTCAGGGTCAGAGGCAACTACAAAAGACTATTTTGGATTAGAAAAAGATCGACATGATGATCTCAGGATAAGATTAAACTCTGAATTCTACAGGGTAGAAACGAGAATAATGTCCGTTCAGCCAACTCCAAAGGAAATGGTTGCAATGATTGAGTTTTTTATTGGGTTTCTTTATAGGTCAATTATTGAGGATAGGCCTTTAAGACCTTTACCATCTATACGCGAGGAGCGAATGGCCGTTATTAGATCAGGCTATGACGCCAAAACTCATTTTGATGTTTCAGAAACTGCAAGATCTCAACTACAAGTTGCAAAAAAGGGATTAATAGACTTGGGCTTGGGATCTGAGTTTATAGGGATTCTAGAAACCAGGCTAAAAAACAAAACATCACCAGCAATATATGTTTCCAGACTATGGGAAACAAAATACAATGGGAATGTTAATCAAACTGTTTCAGAAATCATACAACATGTATGGGATAAAACAAAGAGCAATTCCCCTTTATTATAAATTACAATGATAAAGTAATACTAGATAATGTTGTTATATTTTTATACAATAAATATATCATAATTTATTTAAAAAAACTTAAAAGCAATCATTGGCTAAAAAAATTAGTTTAGTGAGAAAATGGGGGTTAATTATATATGTTTTTTATAAAGGAAAATTCCGGTGATTTGGCAATATATGACCACACAGCCTGACAGTGTTATGTTATCTTCATCATTGGTTGATGAAAAAATGGACGATTTGATATCAGACTTGCAAACCCTTATTAGGCAACCTAGTATATCTGCAATAAATGCTGGCTTGGAAGAATGTGCATTGCTTTTGTCAAAGATGATGAATAAAGCTGGAATTAAGGCAGAATTATTATACTTGGAGGAGTCCCCCCGCATCAATAACTATCAGGAAAGTGCTTCAACCGTTGCCCCCGTCGTATTTGGGGAAGTAAAATCAAAATCAAACCCCAATGCAAGAACAATTTTGTTCTATAATCATTATGATGTCCAACCTGTCGATCCAATCGAAAAATGGGAATGGGACCCATTTAGCGGTAAGGTTGAGGGAAATATGATTTTCGGTCGTGGATCATCTGATGATAAAGGTGAGATAATAACCAGACTGAAGGCAGTTGAATTCTTTTTGAAAAAAACCGGTGATGTCCCTTGCAACATAAAATTCTTAATTGAGGGTGAAGAAGAAATCGGAAGCCCCAATTTAGACAAGTATTTGCTAAAATATTGTGAAAAATTCAAATGTGACATAGTATTTTGGGAGAGTGGCTATATTGATGATAAAGGAAGGGCCATAATATCGCTAGGTCAAAAGGGCATTCTTAATGTTGAGTTAAAGGCAAAGGGACCTTTACGGGATGTTCATTCCAGCCTTTCGCCTGCTATTGAGAACCCCGCATGGGCACTTGTACATGCTTTATCTTTGCTTTACGACAATAAACATGGTAGGATTTTAATTGATGGTTGGTTTGATGATGTGCAAAAACTAACCGTGAGGGAGGTGAGACAAATTACAAAAGAGTTCTTCGACGGTGAGTCTTTTAAAAAAGAATATGGAGTACACAAATTTGTCAATGATGCTGCAGGCTTTGAGTTAAAAAAATCCCTAGCAGTAAATCCAACATGCAATATAGCCGGTTTGTTTTCGGGATATGTAAATGATGGGATAAAGACAATTATTCCATCAATCGCCACTGCAAAGATAGATTTTAGACTGGTTCCTAACATGAACCCAAAAACACAATTTAATAAATTGGTCTCTCACATCAGGTCTAAGGGTTATACTGAAGATGAGATAGAAATAACCTTTCTTAGTGGTGAGCCTGGATACAGAACGTCGCTCGATAGCGGATATGTCGATTTGGTTATAGATGCAGCAAAAAAAGTATTTAGTGATGTGATTTTAAATATTTCGTCACCAGGGACCGGACCAATGTATAGCTTTAAAAATCTATTGAATGTTGATTCAATTTGCATAGGGAGTACAATATTACTTAATAAAATGCATTCACCAAATGAGTTTACAAATATCGACCTTTTAAATAAAGCAACAAAGTGTTTTATTGAAATAATAAAGAAAATGTCTGCAAATAAATAGTATTTACAAAAAAGACACTAAAAAAATGTAAAACACATTTGCATTTATATTGTAAAAGACCATTTCCAAAGAAGATATAATGTAGTCTTTTAAATAATGCCGTTACTTTAGATGTCGCTATTGATAGTCTGTTTTTATAACAATTAGTGAACCATATTTACAAATATAAGGTATTATCCAATGTTTTGGTCGAAAACTTCATTTTTTTGATTAGTTGACAATTGTTTGTGCTATCTGTTAGTTATTAATGAAACTTGATTGGCCTTATTATTGGTTGAGTTTTAGATATCTAATAATGTAATCTATTAAGTACGTTAAAAAAGTTAAACTAACAATATATGAAAAAGCCCTTTCATATGCAGTTTATTTTAGATTCGGGAAATGGGATTAAACTTTTATTTGTATTTTATATTATCATTTGAAACTATAATAATAACAACGACAAAAATATAAAAATGAAAATTAGAAGTAAAACGAAATAATATTAGAATTGGACTAATAACAAACAATCATTGAGTTTGACTTTCACTGCTCTTGCTGTTACTGTTGCTGTTGTCAATGAAGAAGGTTATAGGTATAGTAACAGATACTGTGTTTTCTTGAGGTATTATTTGTGTTGGTGGGGTATCTACTTTTTCGGCAGTAGATGACAACCTATTTTGATCAAATGCGTAATAGGGAATAGGGGGATTGTACCCATTATTTTGTGGTACCTCAATGTTTTTTACTCCATTTATTAAAAAATTACCCTCAATTGATAAAATATCTGCTTTTTGTTTTGCATCATTGAATGCTTCCTTTAATAATTCCTTTGCATTTTCATTTAAAACTTTTTTGGATGAGATAAACTCAATACTATCAACACGATTGGCCCCACTATTCACTGCAAAATCAATAAATGATGAAATGTTCGTATTTGAAGAAGTTGTCAATGTTATCTTGTTCAATGCAGTATATGAGATTATCTTTTCAAAATTATTGTTTGGAGTATCATAATTTGGTCTTATTTCATAATTTGATGTTGATATGTTTTCATTGGTTAATCCGTTAGTTTTTAAGGCCGTAATTATCTTATCAATTTTTTCTGCATTGTTTTTTCGAGCCAAGTTAGCATTATCTGCAGTATTTTCAACTGCAAGTAATACTTTGGTTTCATCTGGCGAAATTTTTTTTTCGGCTTCTCCTACCACTGATATAGTGGGTTTTTCGTCAAAGATGACAAAATTTTGGGCGTATACCGAATGCAGTTCTAGTTGTTGTTGTTGTTGTTGATGATGTGGCGATGAGACAGTGAAAACAGCAAAGGCGATAATTAAAATGAAAGAAAGATAAAAGAAATTAATATTATGATTACTATCCACTATTTTTATTGAAATATTCATAAAAAAAAATAAAGATAATGATTATTTAAAATTTTGTCATGTTTTCTTTTATTTGTTTTTTTTAACAATGATTGCTTAGGTTAGTTTTGCCTATTAGCAATACCAGATAGATAAATAATCAGCATTATAGACAATATTTTTTTTCATTTTGTAGCATATATTGTAATGGATGTTCAGTATCTATCATTCAAGAAATTTATAATGGTTAATGAGATGATCTTACCTTATTGTAATTTAGATAGATATGGGATAAAAAGACATATTCTGATTCTTCAAAATGCCCATATTGTTTGTTTAGGTTATGCTGAAAAAAGTCATATAAAATAAGTAACAATATATACAAATATGATTTAAAATGTTTTGAAGAAATGGAAATATTGATTATGTGATAAATTGGTTGTAAGTTAAAAAAATCCATATGACAATATTTATTTTATTATAGAGTTATAATATCCTCGCAATATTGTTTATTTAGCAAATGAAAGAAAATGGGAAAAAAATCCCCAAAGGTATTATAATTATTATGGTATTGACTGTTATTAGTGGATCAATTTTATTAATAATGTCGCTTTTTTCTTTTATTTTTTTGATTTCCAGTGGCCCACTCGCATTAATGGGACCAGCATTCTTATTTGTACTTGGAATTACTTCAATTCTTGTTTCCATTGGATTGTATAAGGGAAAAGGTTGGTCTTGGACATTGCTTTTAATATTGTCGGGATTTAGTGCAGCAGGTTATTTAATTAATATGGTAAACGGAAATATTTTTTCTATTATAGGATTTGTTGTAAATGCCATAATAATATATTATTTGTATAGACCCCATGTAAGAAAATATTTTGCAAGGCAATATAAATAATCTTAATTTAGGTTTTTGTAAAGGTATCTATTCATATCAGTTTTTTTTACTCTTGATTATGTAAATTTTCTATAAAATTTATTCGATATCTAATTCTACAAAAATAAGACCTAATGGTTCTCTATTCATTATTTATTTTTTTGATATTTGTATTAGCTAAAATTGTTAATGATTGATTTGAATCCTTTAAAAGATTCTGCTGTAATAAGAGCTTCTTTTACTTTTGTTAGTGAAAAGGTGTGAGTCACCAAATTCTTTAAATCAATTTCTTTGGAGTTAACCAGATTCATTGCTTCAATCATGTTATTTGGAGTTGAACTAAAGCTACCAAAAATAGAAACTTGGTTATAATGGATAAAATTTGGATCTATGTTAAATGTATTTTCATTTATGGTATTTTCATTTTTGATTCCTGAAAATAAAACTATTTTTCCATTTTTATTAGCCAGTTTTAATGCTAAATTTAATGAACTTGGATTATTGTTTGATACAAATATTATATTTGGAGAAT
>Ga0183260_10002858_pt1 | contig 14130 bp, 14 predicted proteins | sample AntDrymUQ4972206_2_FD_129768 | JGI IMG/M metagenome (GOLD analysis project Ga0183260, IMG submission 129768) | Polar desert sand microbial communities from Dry Valleys, Antarctica - metaG UQ497 (22.06) (version 2) (version 2) | ecosystem: Environmental > Terrestrial > Soil > Desert | place... | reverse complement strand
GCATTGGCGAGCTTGGGCGCGAAGTTCACCCCGAGCCGCTCGGCCTGCTCCTGATTCGACGACTCGGTCACGATGTACCAGACGGGCGCCCCGGCATGCCGACCCTCGTAGAGCGGGAGCGTGATGTCGCCGCTTGCCCGGTCGAGGTGAATAGCGCTGGTGAGGAACAGATCGCCGATAGGTTGAGTCATGGCGACGCCGCCTGACGCAGTGGTCGCGAGGACCGTCATAGCGGCTACGGTGAGAAGTTTCATGTCACTGACCTCCTTGCGGAGTCATCGCGCCAACGGGTTCTTCGTAGGGCGATGCGCTCGCTTCCGCGCGCGATATTAGGGGAATGTCGGCGGCCGCCCACTTTATTCTCGCGAGCGCTTCGGCCGCGACGCAGCCGGTCACCGTCATCGAGCCGTTCTTCATCTTCATATCGGCGTCCTGGTACTTGAGCCATTGGGCATCCCACCGTCGCAAGTCGGCCGCGTCCTCGACGCCATTCGACACCCTACCGCACCCGACACCGGGCCGCGGGTCACAAAACGGTCACAAATCCTTGAGGACGGCTGCGCGCTACCGTTTTCGAAAGCTGGGTGTATGCTGTGCGCAGTCGACGAGACGCATCGGCGATGTGCGTCTCCGCGCGAGCGAGAACGCCCAGCGCGCTTCCCGCGACGAGCTGCAGCGGATCGACGCCGAGCGCCGGGAGCTGATGGCGAACATTTCACATGACCTGCGCACGCCGTTGATGGCGTTGCAGGGGTATCTCGATACCGTGCTGCTGAAAGGCGACGGCCTCCCTCGGGCCGCCCATCGTCGCTATGTCGAGCAGGCGTCGGCGCAGTCCCGCCGGCTGGCCCGGCTCATCTCCGATCTTTTCGAGCTCGCCCAACTCGAGGATTGCCGAGTGGAGCTGAAACCGGAGCCGTCCGAGCTCGCCGAACTGATTTCCGATGTCGTCCAGTTCTTCTCCGCCGCCGCTGAGGCTAAAGGCGTTTCCTTCAGCAGCTCTTCACCCGCTTCTACCGCGGGAGCCAGTCCCCGGATTCGATGTCGAATACGGCCGGGCTCTGGCTCTCGATTGCCAGGCGCATCGTCGAACTTCACCGGCGTGCGATCAACGCGGTCGATACGGCCGGTCGGGCGCCGAATTCCTCGTGTCGCTGCCCGTGTGCGACTGGAAGGAGTCGTGACAGAAAAGTGAGAAATGGGAGCCATGAGTCGTCAGAGAGCTTGCATGAGGCATCGGAATGGCTCATGATGCGTCCCTGCGCTCACTCTCGGGTCCGAGCATCCGCCCGATGGTCCGGCCTGGGTTCATCGATGGTCGTCGGTTGACCACCAGAATCGCCGCGACGGCACGCGTCCTGGTCGTCGAAGACGACCCTGACATCGCGCACCTCATCGAGCTGCACTTGCGGGACATACCCTGCGAGGTGGATGTGGCCTACGACGGCACGACAGGATTGGACCGGGCGCTGTCACACGCCTACGACGCGATGGTCCTCGATATCACGTTGCCGCGTCTGAATGGCCTCGCACTCTGCCGGGCGATCCGGCAACTGCACGTCTACACGCCCGTACTCATGCTGACCGCGCGCTCGACGGAAGCCGATCGCGTGACCGGACTCGAGCTCGGGGCTGACGATTACCTCACCAAGCCGTTCAGCATCCCCGAGCTCCAGGCGAGGGTCAGGGCACTGGTGCGGCGCGCCGGGGCCTACTCCGTGCGCGACGTCCCGTCCGAAGGCACCGTGATCACCGTCGAGGATCTTTCGATCGACGTCGATCGGCGCCGAGTGAGCCTGGCGGCGGTAGCCGTCTCCTTGACGGCCAAAGAGTTCGACCTTCTGTTGTGCTTTGCGGCTCACCCAGGGAGGGTGTACACGCGGGCACAACTTCTCGACCAGGTATGGGGATACACGCACGACGGCTACGGCCACACCGTCAACTCTCACATCAACCGGCTGCGCGCCAAGATCGAGCGCGACCCTGGCGCTCCTGAATATGTTCTGACGGTCTGGGGAGTCGGCTACAAGTTCCGCGACGTCGGGAATGACTGAGGAGGCCGCGGAGCGATCAGCAGGCCGACGGTCCAGGCGCTCGAGCGCAGCGTCCGGCTCTGACCGACCAGTCCCAGCGCCGAGACGTACTCTTCGCCCACCAGAAGCATTGGCAGTCATCAACGAAACTGTTCAGCTGTCCGTCGACGCGGGTGGGCTCAACGCCTGTCAGGTTCGGAAGGCTCGTCCTCCCCAGCCTTCCGCAGGAACTTCAGCAGATCACGAGGCGTAGCCTTCTGCGGCCGAAGCAAACGCCGCCAGGAACCCCTGCACGTCCGCGGCATCCATCTTCGTGGCCAGCCGTGTCTCGGGTCGCATCAGGACATCCTCGTACTCGAGGAACAGCGCCGTGCTGACCAGTGGACGCAGCTTGCCCAGGGCCACGAGTTCGACGAGCCGGTTGCTTGCGCCTCGCCCGCTGCGGAGCGCGGCGACTAGTATTGAGGTGTCCAGCACGATCCGTATGGACATCCAATGAGATATCGCATCTGAGATGATGTCGGTCGGCGGATTCCTGACTCGTGCGACCCGCGGTGCAACGGATGCCATCGTCGCGGTGACGAGGGGCGAGCGGCGGCAGGCGGGCTTGTTGACCTGCGACCGACATGCGCGCATGCTGAAGACATGTCGAGAATGGTGCAAATCCGCAACGTGCCAGACGCGCTGCACCGCCAGCTCAAGGCCCGGGCGCTGGACGCGGGCCAGACCCTCTCCGACTACCTGTTGGCCGAACTCGAGCGGGTGGCGGCGAGGCCGACGCGCCAGGAGATGCTGGCGAGGCTTCACAGGCGACGGCGTGTCACCCTGAAGACACCAGCCTCGGTGGTCCTCCGGGAGGAGCGAGAGTCGGCGTGATCGTCGTCGACGCGTCGGCACTGCTGGAGTTTCTCCTGCAGACCTTGCTTGGCGCACGAGTCGAGGCCCGCCTCTTTCGCGACGAGCACGACCTGCACGTGCCACACCTCATGGACGTCGAGGTGATTCAAGCTCTCCGACGTCTCGTGCGGGCCGGTGAAGTCTCCTCCGGCCGTGCGGACGAAGCGATTGCCGATCTCACCGACCTTGATATCCATCGTCACGCCCACCTGGATCTTCTGGGTCGTGCGTGGAAGCTGCGAGACAACATCAGCGCATTCGACGCCATGTACGTCGCCCTAGCTACTTTCCGGTGAAGAATTCGTTTATGCGATTTGAGCCTGTCGGGTGGTGACCGGATCGACCGATGCGGTGTGTTTGGGGCGCTGATTGGAGGTGATTCTAGCCGGGCGCACTGCGTGATCGGTTCCCAGACCGCCGATCCGCCGGCCGAGGGGTCACGAAGCGCCTCGCGCGGTGGCGATGACCACGAGGTTGCTGGCCAGCACGCCGAGCCCGACCCATCGCTCGACGCCGTCGCGGCCATGATACAGACAGCGGCGTAACGCATGCCGACGTTTCAAGACACTGATGCGCCCTTCGCAGCCGACCCGCCAGCGTAAGCCGCGCCGGAACCAGCGTTGGCGTTCATGCGCGCGGCGGGCTGGCGTCTTCGTCCCCGGGCGCGGCAACACGACCCGCTTGACGCCGCGGGCGGTGGCCGCCGCTTCGTTGGCCGCCGACGCAAACCCGCGGTCGGCGACCGCCAGCGCCGGCGGCTTCCCAAAGATCTGCGAATGCGCGTCGAGCGCGGGCTCCCACAGCGTCACGTCCGCCGGCCGGCCGTCATGGACGGCGTAGGCGGTGACGATCTGTCCATCGGCCTCCTGAATGGTCACGAGCTGTCCGAATTCGGTCGGGGTGACGATCTTGCCCTTGCGGATGGGCGTCGAGTGCGGCTCGAACAGACTGACGATCTTGTCCGGCACGTGCGTGTCGCCGTGGAACACGCGCTGCGTCGTTTGAGCGATCACACGCTCGACCAAAGGCCGGATGGCGGTCAACTTGCCCTGCGCGCGGACCACGCGCCGGCGGGTGGCCTCGGTGACGGTGCGCACGCGCTGGGCGGCGCGGCGCTGCATCGTCGCCGCGTCGCGGAGGACGGCGCGCGTGGTCGCCACCAGGCGACGATAACTGGCCCCGAGCCGGTCGCGCGTCTTCGGACTCCGCGCCGCATACTGGATCTCCAGGACCCGCCGCGTCACACTGCGGGTGCGATCCCGCAGGGCCTGCCGCCCACGCCCGACCAGCGCTTCGAGGCGCTTGGCCACCCGTGTCACGACGCGGATCCCATCGGCCAGCAGCGAACTGTCGGTCGGATGGTGGATGTTGGTCTCGACCACGGTGGTGTCGACGCGCAGCCGGCGACCGGTCGTGACGCCCGTCCCATGCGCGATTGTCACGATGCGCTGATGCAACTGCGTGATGACGGCCGGTCCTAAGCTCTTCGCAATCTTGAGGATGGTCTTGGCATCCGGCACGGCCGCGCAGCCAATCCGGGCGAACGCACGGTAGACCAGATTGGCGCGGACTTCGTGCTCCAACTCGGCGTAGCTCCAGCGATACAGATGCTTCAAGATGAGCATGCGGAGCACGATCTCCGCGGGCGTCCCAGGCCGCCCCCGACGCCGACTCTTCGGGTAGCGCTGCTCCAACGCGGTGGCGACCACCTCGACGAGCGCCTCATCGTCGATCACCTGATCGATTCGGCGTAACGCCTCGGGCCACAACTTGTCGGCATCGGGCAACACGACTTCCCAGACGCTGCGCTCACGCTGTCGTCGGCGGACCATCGAGCCTCCTGGGGATTAGCGGGGCCGGCGGCGTGCGGGGAGGGCGCCGACCAGCCACTCGCGGTTCCGTTCGGCGAGCGTGCGGGCCAGCGCTTGGAACTGATGCCACGCCTCGATGCCCGTGCGCACGGCCTCGGCCTTCGCCTGCGGCACCGAGTAGCCCGTGGTCTTGCCGGCAGGTCCGCGGTAACTCACGTGGAGCACCGGGCCGTGGCGCTCGCCGCGAGCGCACCGACAGGTCGGCTTTCCACACGTCGTATAACGTTGCGAGAGGGTGCCGAACAGCATCCGTGCGGTCAGCGCGCGCAGCTCGTGGCGTAGCGCCGCATCGGTCCGGACGGTCTGTCTTGATGACATCGAGACAGATATTCGCATGCGCGGTCCGGCGGACGCAAGCCCAAAATCACGCGTTTGGTCAGTTTTGTTCGCTCGGCCGTGTGGAACATCAAGAACTTAGCGGGTCAATTCTTCACCGGAAAGTAGCTAGCCGAAGCGATCGAGGCGCCGATCGTCACCTGCGACAGGCTGCTTGGCAGGGCGCCCGGACACCGGGCCCGGATCGAAGTGATCGATTGAATCCGTGCTCAGTAGTCACCCTCTTCCCCAGGACGTTCGAGTCCACGCGGATCGCGTCTGCGGTCTTTGATTCTGAAACGCTTGGAAGTGGCTCGAATCTACCGCTCGGCCCCATGCCGTCTGAGGATCGCGGCGATCTCCTGGTGCTGACGACGTTCGGCCCACTGGAGCGGTGTGGCCCAGAGTTCGTCATCCGGCAGGTTCGTCGGGGCACCGCGGGAGAGGAGAAACCTCACCATATCGACCGCATTGGTGCGCGCTGCCCAGCCGAGCGGTGTTGAGCGGTATTCCTCGTCCCGTGCAGAGAGATCCGCGCCGGCATCGAGAAGGATGGCTGCCTTCTCGGTCGCCGCTGCCGTCGGATCCTGTTGACCACAGACGTGGTGGAGCAGTGTCTGGCGTTGCCAATTCACGACGTCTGGGCTCATGCCGCGCGACAGCAACGTCCGAAGCATGTCGGCATGTGCCAGTAGATAGCCCTGACAGCCCGTGACCACTTGCGGCACGCGAAGGCCGGCGTCCAGCAGCCGGGCAAGCTGGTCCCGTCTACCCGATCCAACAACCATGGTGAACGCGGGGGCGATGCGGTGTGCCTCACGGGGATCCCGAAAGCCTTCTTGCCCGGCAGCTCGCCGAACGCATCGCGGCACGCTGAGAAGAGCAGCCGGTTTCTCCCGGTGAGCTGCGAGCTGCTCGCGCCAAGAAGTCCCAGATGGAGCTCAGTGCGGACCTGCCCTGCGGGGTGAGCGCGGAGCAGTTCGCGCGGTTGGCGGGCGTGCCGGCGTCCGCGCATTTCATGCATGAAATCTTGAACGCCGTCGGAGAGGCCGCGGCGCTGGAGCGTGTCGTGCCCGATGCCGAGATCATCGCGCAGCGGGTCGAGGCGGTGCCGGCGGGGACGCGGCGCCGACCGGCTCTATCTCCTCGGGCAAGAGGGCCGGGTGATCCACGTCGCCAGCTGGCACCAGATCGGCGCTGACCTTCGCCCCAACTCCTTCACTTCGTTGTAGTCGCGCGTGTAGAGGCCGCTGGTGAGCCGCGGCGGGGCCGCCGGCAGGTCATCCTCGCACCGCTGATCAAACCTGCTGGTTCGGAGGAACATACCCAATGAAAAGCCCCATTCTATGTCGCATTACCGCTCCCCGCAATTACGACGCGCGCCATCAGAGCATGCCAAGAGCCGGGTGTGGCGAGGTGCCGGCCGGGTTCGTCGATGGAATGACCTACACTGCCTACGTCTCGTCTGCTCATGGCAGCGCCGGCGCGTCCGGAGCTCGGGCTCCCGATGGTGCGCTCGTCACCACGACGATCATCGTCAGCGGGGTGCGGTGCGCGCTGGCGTGGCGGCTGATCGATCAGCAGCAGGCGCTTGACGAGCAGCGCGCCCGCGACCAGCTCGAACGCAGCGCTGAAACCATCAGCGCACGGGTCGCCGAGCGGCTCGCCGCGGCCGGCGAGCGGCTCACGACATGGGCCGCCGAGCCATCGGCACCAGCGGGGTCCGACAACGCGGTGGTCGTGAGCGTGACCGCCGACGCAATCACGGTCGTGCCGAGCGGCGGCTTGCCATTTCTTCCACACGCTCGCAGGGTTCCTCCGGCCCGCCCAGGCGCCCTGGCAGAGGCGGAAGCCGCGGAGCTTCGCGATGGGGACCAACCGAGGGCCCTCGGGATGTATCGCGCGCTCAGCCGCACCGGTGAGCCGCCCGTCAGGGCCGTAGCCCTGAGCGCCTCGCGGCGCTCCTGCGCAGAACCGGAGACCTCCGTGGTGCGTCGAGCCGCTCGCGTCGGCCTCGCGGAGGTGTGGCGATCCGACTAGGTTGCGGCTCGATATCAGTTCCCCGGTGGTCGGCTCCTGCCCGCTTGCCGGATGTTCGTCAGCAGGGCCTCCATCTCCGCCACCTTCTCCGGATACTTGCCCGCCAGATTCGTGCGCTCACCAGGGTCGGCGGCGAGATCGTAGAGCTGCGGCACCGTATCGTTCCCGAGCTCGATGTTCACTTGCGTGTTCATCTTCGGCCGCTTGCTCGCCGGCATGTACTTCCACTTCTCGACCCGCAGCGCCTCACCGCCGGCCTGTTCTACGAGCTCGCGCCGGCCCGTCTTCGACGCTCCGAGAAAGGCGGCGCTCGTATCGAGGCTGTCGGGCCCGTCGTTCTCCGTCAGTGTCTGTCCGGCCAGCGCCGCAAACGACGCGAGGAAGTCCACCTGGCAGACCAGCGCGTCGGACACGCCCGGCTTCACGCGTGCCGGCCATCGCACGATGAAGGGCACGCGCGTGCCCCCTTCGAAATGGCTGTACTTGCCGCCGCGAAAGGGCCCTGACGGCTTGTGGCGGCCAAGCTTCGACACCGCGTCGTCCTGGTAGCCATCGTCCACAACCGGCCCGTTGTCGCTGGTGAAGATGACGAGCGTGTCATCGGCAAGCTTCAGTCGATCGAGTGCGCGGAGAATCTCACCGACCGACCAGTCTGCCTGAAGAATGGCGTCGCCGCGCGGACCCATTCCCGACTTGCCGGCAAAGCGCGGATGCGGTATGCGCGGCACGTGCGGATCGTGGGTCGCGAACAACAGAAAAAAAGGCCTGTCGCGCTGCTTCTCCAGAAACGCGACGGCCTTCGCGACGAACACGTCGGCCATGTCCTCGTCTGTCCACAGCGCCGCCTTACCGCCCGTCATGTAGCCGATGCGGCTGATCCCGTTGACGATGGTCATGTCGTGCCCGTGGCTCGGCGCCATCTTCAGCAGCTCTGGATTCGCTTTACCGGTAGGCCAGTTGCCGATCGGTTCGCCGTAGCTCACCGTAATCGGGTCCGACGGATCGAGTCCCGCGACGTGCCGGTCCTCGATGTAAATCGTCGGCACGCGATCGGCCGTCGCGGCCATGATGAACGAATAATCGAACCCGATATCGTTCGGGCTGGGCCGGATCTCGCCGTTCCAATCGGGCCCTCCCTTGGGTCCGAGACCGAGGTGCCATTTCCCCACGACCGCAGTCGCGTAGCCCGCCTTTTGCAACATCGACGGAACCGTCGTGCGGCTCGGCTCGATGACGAGGGCGGCATTGCCGGGCAGGATGCCGGTTCCTGGCCTGCGGAACGCGTACTCGCCCGTCAGCAGCGCATAGCGGGATGGCGTGCAGGTCGCGGCGGGCGAGTGTCCGTCCGTGAAGCGCAACCCCTCCTTCGCCAGGCGGTCGACGTTTGGCGTCTTCAGGGCCGTGGCGCCGTACGAGGAGACATCTCCGTAGCCCAGATCGTCCGTGTAGATCACCACGATGTTGCGCGGCCGCTGAGCGTAAGCGGGGGCGGTCGCGAGCAGGAGGAGCGCCACCGCCAGAATCCCGAATCCCTCTTTTCTCATCTCAGTCCCTCGTCGAACGCCTCACGGTGGAGTCCTCGTCGCAAGGTGGAGCGACGCGAAGCGCGGTCATTATAGTAGACGGCTTCATGCTTCTGCATCTGGCACAACCGTTCGATTCGGAGTGCTCTGCTTCGCAAGGTCGCGAGCAGGCTGGTCGTCAAAGGCAAACCGATCGGCAACTTCGACGCATTGATTGCGGCGCACGCACTGGCCTGCGGATTGACGCTGGTGACCAGCAACGAGAAGCACTGTCGACAGGTGGAGGGTCTGAAGATCGAGAACTGGACGACGTGAGCGAGTGTCGATCTCACTGACCCGTCGGCGTCGGTCGAACGCCTGGAAGCGGCTCGAACCTGCCGCTCGGCCCCGTGCCGTCTGCAGGATCTCGGCGATCTCCTGGTGCTGACGACGTTCGGCCCACTGGAGCGGTGTGGCCCAGAGTTCGTCGTCCGGAAGGTTCGTCGGGGCACCGCGGGAGAGGAGAAACTTCACCATATCGATGGCATTCGTGCGCGCTGCCCCGCCGAGCGGTGTTGAGCGGTATTCCTCGTCCCGCGCAGAGACATTCGCGCCGGCATCGATAAGGATGGCTGCCTCGTCGATCGCCGCTGCAGCCGGATCCTGTTGGCCACAGACGTGGTGGAGCAGTGTCTGGCGTTGCCAGTTCATGACGTCCGGGCTCCTGCCGCGCGACAGCAACGTCCGGAGCATGTCGGCGTGCTCCAGCAGATAGCCCTGACAGCCCGTAACGACTTGCGGCACGCGAAGCCCCGCGTCCAGGAGTGCCCACACTCGAATTCACCGCCCCGAGGCATCGTCAATTCCGCGGCGAAAGCGGGCGGATCCGAATATTGCGCCACCTGCTGACCAGGGGTTGGCTCGGCGTCAACTTGGTGTCCATGTTGATCGGCTGGGCAAGCTCACGTTCGCCAAGGCCATGGATCTGTAGGCCGATGAACCCGCGGGGGTGGGTTCGGTAGACCTCCTCGTTCACGTGATCTTCCACTGGGTATCCGTTCACCCACGTTTGAATCCTGGGGCCCTGCGCGACGATCCGGAGCGTGTTCCAGCCCTCGTCCACGAAGTGCCGATGCCCCGCCTCGATCTTCTGCTGGGACGACAGCCAGTTCGTGCCGAGCGCCTCGCCGTAGAGCAGGCCCGTCGTCGGCAGGCCCGGGTAGTACCTCCGCACCTCGACCTGAGGCCCGTTGACCCGTCCGGCAAACGACTCGTTCGGGCGGCCGGCGCCCTGCACGGGACGGACCTTCGTGCGTATCTGGATGCCCTGATTGGTGATGCGGTCGACGGTGGTCTCGAGCTCCAGCTCGAAGTCGTCGAATTCCTGCAACGAGCACAGGAAGGAATTGATGTGGGCGCTGCTCTCCACGGTTCGGCCGACGATCGCCCCGTCCTCCACGGTGTAGGTGTGCGCGCCGTTCATGTGCACCCAGCCGTTCAGGGTCGAACCGTCGAAGAGCTCGATCCAGTCCCGCCCGGTCGTGCCGGCTTGCGCCTGCCGGCGTGCATCCGGCGGGTCTTCGGGGGGCAGGGCAAACGCGATGATGGAATCGCCTGATTTCGTCGCGTTCTTGCCGCTTCCGCCCGCCGCAATGACCACGTATTGCCTGCCGTCCACCATGTAGACGCTCGGCGTCGCATAGCCACCAGCCGGCAGCTGGTACTCCCAGAGCACCCGTCCGGAGTGTTTCTCGAACGCGCGGAACTTCTCGTCGGCGGTCGCGGCGATGAAGAGGAGGCCCCCCGCCGTCGCCACCGCCCCGCCGTAGTTCATCGAGCCGGTATTGCGAATGCCTTGCGACACCAGGTGTGGGTACTCACCGAGGGGCACCTTCCAGAGAAGCTCCCCCTTCACCAGATCGATGGCATTGAGCGTGCCCCATGGTGGAGCCACTCTGGGTACGCCTTGCGCGTCGGCAAACACGACGTACGCGTCGATCGTGTAGCGGTCGGCGGAGGCCGCGGGGGTGGGGCTCTCGAGAACCCCCGGCGGGCTCTCGAGGTAGGCAACCAGCGCCGCGATTTCACGCGGGCGGAACTGCCGGAACGCAGGCATGCTGTTGCGTCCCTGAAGAATCACCGCCTCGATCTCCTGACGCGTCTTCTTCAGGCCGATGAGCGCGGGCGTATGAGGCGCCACGCCGCGCCGCTCCGCCCCGTGGCACGCGACGCACGTCCGCTCGTAAATGTGCCGACCCAGCTGCGTAGGGGACTGCTCCGCTCCTCCCGGCAGGTCGTGTACCGGCCGGAGCCTGTTGATGGTCGGTGCATCGTTCACGTTCGTATACAGCACGTTCAGCGCCGGGTCGAACGCTCCGCCGTGCCACTCGCTTCCTCCGAGGTGTCCCGGCATCGTCAAAGTCCCCTGCAGGGTCGGTGGCGTGTAGAGGGGCCCCGACACGTACTTCCTGAACTCCTTCAACGCGAGCTCACGCGCCTCGGGCGTGATGTTCGTCAGGTCTGCCTCCGTGATTGCCTGGCGCACGAGCGGCGCCGGCTTGACCGGGACCGGCTGCGACGGCCATGTCTCCTCGCCGGGCACAGTGGAGCGGGGGACCGGCAGCTCGTGAACCGGGAACAGCGGCTCTCCTGTGTCGCGATCCAGAACGAAGGTGAAGCCCATCTTCGTGAGCTGCACGACCGCATCTCTCGGCTTGCCGCCGGTCGTCAGCGTCACCAGGATGGGCGCGGGCGGGTTATCGTAGTCCCAGATGTCGTGGCGGACGGTCTGATAATGCCACTTCCGTTCCCCGGTCGTGGCGTCCAGCGCCAGGACGCTGTTGGCGAACAGGTTGCGCCCCTTCCGGAAGCCTCCGTAGAAATCCTCGGTTGCCGAGCCGGTCGCGCAGAACACCCAGCCTCTGCCCTCGTCCACGGTCAGGCCGCCCCACGCGTTCGCTCCACCGTAGGCTTCCCCCTGCACCCACTGCCACGTATCGTGCCCGACCTCTCCAGGCTGGGGAATGGTGTGGAAGATCCACCTGAATGCGCCGGTGACGGTGTCGTACGCCCTGATGTGTCCCGGCGAGGCGTCGTAGCTCTCGTTGACGCGCGAGCCCACAATCAAAAAATTCTGGTACACCGCTCCAGGAGAGGTCATCTCGAGCCCCACGCGGGCCGGATCCACGCCCAGGTTCTCCCGCAGATCGATGTGGCCTCCGTTGCCGAACGAGATGATGAGGCGGCCGGTGTCCGCCTCGAGTGCGTAGACGCGGTCCTTGACAAAATGGAAGATGCGGTCCCCTGCGGCGTTCTTCCAGTACACAACGCCTCGGTTGCGCAACCTGATGACGGCGTTCCGCTCGTTGTAACGCGACGGATCAAACGCCCAGATCTCGCGTCCGTTGGCAGCATCGAGCGCCACCGCCTTCATGCTGGGCGTCGTGACGTACATCCGGCCGTTCACGACGACGGGGTTGACGTGCATCGTCGAGCGCTCTGTGGCATCGCCGGTGCGGTATTCCCAGACCGGCTGGAGCCTGTGGACGTTCGCCGCATGAATCTGGGCCAGCGGGGCATACTGGCTGCCCTTCTGGTCCCCCCGGTACACGCCCCAATCCAGGTTGCCGCCCTCACCGGCCGGAGTCTGGGACAGGACCGCCGCAGCGGCTGCACTCACGATCACGCCCGAGAGGGCGGCTCTGGACTTTGTCATCGCGGACGCCTCAAACACATGCCCCAATCACCTGGCTAGCGCATCGGCGCATGAGGGTCTCGGCCGCAGGCATTTCAGTTGCCGAGCACCTGAGATGGCAGCCACAGCGACAGCTGGGGGAAGAAGGTCAAAACCGCAATCATCCCAAACAGCGGGATATAGAACACCGTCAATTCTCGCAGCACGAGCTCCACCGGCGCCCTGCCGACTTCGCTGACAAGGAACAGGGACATGCCCATCGGCGGGGTCAGAAGCCCGACCATCAGGTTGAAGACTACGACGACTCCCAGGTGAACGGGATCCACCCCCGCGAGCACGAGGGAGGGAACGATGATGGGTGTCAGCAGGACGATGGCGCTGATCGACTCCAGGAACATGCCAGCGAGAAGCAGCACGACGTTGACGAGGAGCAGGAGGACAACCGGATCCCCGGACAGGGAGAGCAGCAGTCCGGCCGCCGCCTGGGGCACACGCTCGAGTGCGAGCGTTCGAGTGAAGAGCGAGGCCGCCGCAACCATGACCATCACCACACACGTCGTGCGGATCGTGTCCTTCGAGACCTCGACCAGGCCTTCCCACGTGAGCACCCGGTAGACGAACGCGCTGATCAGGAGGATGTAGACGACCGTCACGGCCGCCGCTTCGGTGGCGGTGAAGATACCCGACAGCATGCCGGCGATCAGGATCACGGGCGTCAAGAGCGCCGGGAGCGCAGACCTGACGCTCCCGAGGATCTCCGCCAGCGGGGCGCGCTGCTCGTCCACTGGAAACCCGCGCCGCCAGGCGAGCACCGCGACGGTCAGCATGAGCGCCGCCGCTGTCAGCAGCGCCGGAACGATGCCGGCGAGCAGCAGCCGCACTGCCGAGGCCTCGGCCACGGTGGCGAAGATCACGAGCGGGATGCTCGGCGGAAACATCGGGCCGACCGTCGCGGACGCAGCGGTCAGCGCGCAGGCGAACTCGGGCCGGTAGCCGGCCTTCTTCATCGCCCGGATCTCCATGTTCCCCAGACCCGCGACGTCGGCCAGGGCCGCTCCGGAGCTTCCGGAGAACACGAGGCTCGCGACAACGTTCACGTGGCACAGGCCGCCCTTCCAGTGTGAGACGAGCGCGTGCGCCACGCGGAAGAGGCGTGTCGTGATCCCCGACTGGTTCATCAGCGTGCCGACGAGGATGAACAGCGGCACCGCCAGCAGAGGAAACGAGTCGAGCGAATGGGTGATCGTATGTGCCGCCATAGTAAACGGCATCCCCGTAGCCGGCAGCACGGAATAGATGATGGCGGGCAGCGCGAGCGCGACGGCGATCGGCACGCCGAGAGCCAGGAGTAGCAGGAACCCGGCAACGAGCAGAATACCGATCATCGCGAATCACGGTTGGGTAAGCCCGCGTCGGCTGGTTCGCGCTCCCCAGCGTCCGGGGGCGCAAGAAATCTCCTGCCGCTGTCAAGGGCCATCAGCCCGAACCCCACGGCAGCGGGGAGGAAGAAGAGCGCCAGCGGCATGTTCATGGCAGGCGTCCGGAACGTCCCCAGCCTGCGGACGATCTCGTTTGCGCCCGCCGCCAGAATCAGCGCGGCACCCGTCTCGATCAGCAGCGAGAGCCGGGTCAGCGCGCCGCTCGGCACCTTGCGTCGGAAGAAATCGATCCGGATGTGCTGCTGGCGGCGGGAAACGGCGCCCACGGTCAGGAAGACCACGACGATGTGGAAGTAGCGCGCCAGTTCGTCCGGCCACGACAGCCCCGTCTGGAGCACG
>Ga0183260_10002857_pt1 | contig 14135 bp, 16 predicted proteins | sample AntDrymUQ4972206_2_FD_129768 | JGI IMG/M metagenome (GOLD analysis project Ga0183260, IMG submission 129768) | Polar desert sand microbial communities from Dry Valleys, Antarctica - metaG UQ497 (22.06) (version 2) (version 2) | ecosystem: Environmental > Terrestrial > Soil > Desert | place... | reverse complement strand
GCTTCTGGGGTGCGCCCTTCGGCAGGACCGAGTGGCGGCCCTTGAGCGAGTTCCACGTCCGGCGGAGGGCCGGCGTGTCCACCTTCTTGCGCTGGGGCTTCCGACCCTTGCGGATCAGCTGCGAGGTCGTCGGCACGGGTCACTCCTTCTATTACCGCTCTGCACGCGCCAAGACACGGTCTTCTGGTTCCGCGTCTCTGACATCTCTACCAGGTACCGGGACGCCAGCCAAAAGCTTCGGTCCCGGGCGCAGCGCGGCCGCACTCACAAAATCGCGAGAGGGCCGATGCGCGAAATGAGGGCCCCAGAAAGGGCCTTCACCGCCCGAAAGAGCCGACCAAGAAGTACGTAGGGTCGGCGGAAAGTGGTCAACTGAACGACCGCGATCGGAACCCCAGGCACGGGGGCTCGAAACGCGCGTGCTCCCGGCGCAAACTGGGGCGACGCTTCGCGGGGACGGGGGTTGACGCGGGTTGAACTGGCACTTCCGCGGGAGCAGCGGCTGGGCGCGAGTGTCTTCGCCTTCGATCGAGAGTCGTGGCGCGCGTTATCGGACGCTCCGCCCGCCGTTAGGACCGTGCGTCCAGGCTGCACACCAAGGGTGGGCGGACATTGCGGCGTCGAGGCCTTCAGCGTCGACGATCCGATGGATTCCTGGCCGCACCTTCCGCGTCGGCCTAGTGCCAAGGCGGGCGAGTCGAGCCCGGTGAACATCTACGAAATGTGGAGCAACTCACTAGCTAAGCACTTCTTCAACGAAGCTAACGTCGGGCGGCCTGTCTATTTGTATGTGAACGAGGCCGTAATCGCGACTATCGGTCAATCCATAGGCGAGAATCCGCTCCACTTTGTCCATGGGTGGAGCAGGTCCTTCGCGAAGCGGACGCGATCATCATTGGCTCGACCGCGCGTAGTCGATTGGCACATTGGCAGCCGCTGAACAAACCGCACATCGAATTCACGTATGTCCCAGACGAAGCGACCCTGAGGCGCCTCCAGTCGCGTCTCGAGATGTCCTCCGCGAGCGGCGCGCCGCGCGCAGGCGCGGCTAACTCCACTCAGCCTCGGGTGACCGCGGTCCTGCGCGGGGCGAGGGTCCGAACCCGAAGGACGAACATCACAAGCAAGCGCGCGTCACGCCCGAGCGCGTTTCGGCAGCCTCCCTGACGATCTGAGACGAACCGCAGCATGCACATCTCCGCCTCGTATTGCTTCCTACTTGTCGAGCCAGATGTACTCCCAGCGGCCGAAGTTCTGTGCGCCGAGCCCGCCGGGGACCACGAGGTACCCCTTCACGTGCTTCGCGGAGGCCTCCGCAGTCGGACGCCAGAGGAGGAAGACCCACGGGGCCTCGTCCAGGATGATCTGCTCCGCCTCCTTGTAGATCGTGCGCCGCTTCTCGACGTCGGTCGTCTCGGCGCCCTGCGTCAGCAACTGGTCGAGCTTGTCGTTCTTGAACTTCGCGGCGACCGCGTGACCGACGGCCGTGGAGTGGAAGAAGGCGCGCAAGTTGTCCGGATCCGGGCCGGAGAAGCTCAGGCCGTCCATCTGCATCTGATAGTTGCCGTTGCCTCGGTTCGCGTTCAGGGTCGCGACGTCGATCGCCTTGAACGTCACCTTCAGGCCGAACTTCTGGAACTGCTGGAGGAGGACCTGCGCGGGGTCGTTGTGCGCCGCGAAGGTCGAGAACACCGAGAACTCCATCGCCGGGACGTCGGCCGGCGCCTTGTAGCCTGCCTCGGCCAGGAGCGAGGTCGCCTTGGCGTGGTCCTTCTTGTAGGTGCCTTCGAGCTCCTTCCAGTAGAACGAGTTGCCGATCTGCTGGAGCGGACCGTCGATCACGCGGAATTGCCCACCGAAGGCGAGCTGCATGACCTCCTGACGATCGACGACGAAGTTGAGCGCTTGGCGGACCTTCTTGTTGTCCAGCGGCGCCTTGCCACTGTTCAGCCGGACCATGACCCAGCTGACGGAGTACGGGTAGGTGCTGAACTTGTCCAGCGTCGCCAGCTCCTGCCAGGGGACGTTCTCGGCGAAGTCGACCTCGCCGGAGCGGAGCGCGTTCACCCGCGCCTTGTCGTCAGGAATGACGACCTGGATCATCTCGTCCAGGTAGGGCTGACCGGGCTTCCAGTACTTCGCGTTCTTCTTGAAGACGTACTGGCCGCCCGGCTCATAACTCGCGAGGCTGAAGGCGCCGGTCCCGTTCGTCTTCTTCCGGAAGTCGAAGCCTGTCGCGATGTCCGTCGCGCTCGCCATGAACATCGTCGAGTTCGAGTCGCCCACGAAGCGATCGAGGAACGTCACGTTCGGCTTCGCGAGCGTGATGCGGACCGTGAAGGGGTCCGGCGCCTCCATCTTCGTGAACGTGAGCACGAACGGGCCCTGCGGGGCTGCGGTCTTTGGGTCTTTGATCCGATTGAGGCTCGCGAGCACGTCTTCCGCATCGAACGCCGAGCCGTCGTGGAACACGACGCCCTTACGGAGCTTGAAGACGTACGTGGTCGGATCCGGCTGCTCCCACGATTCCGCGAGGGCGCCGGTCAGCTTCCCTTGGTCGTTGTACTCGACGAGGCCGTCATAGACGCTGCCCTGGAGCGACATGCTCGACTGGCCGGCCGAGACATGCGGATCGAAGTGGATGGGGTCGCGGACCAGGCCATAGCGGATCGTTCCGCCCAACTTCGGCTTCGCGTCAGCCTGGCCGCCCGCGGGCGTCGATCCGCTCGGTCCCGACGCGCAGCTTGCGGCGACGAACGCGACGACGAGGAGCAGCGCGGCCCCTCTCAACATGCGATCCATCCGTGACTCCCCTACCGATCCCCGAAACGGTCTTCGCGAGGTCGATCTAGATGATACGGAGGCGCGGGTCGAGGCTATCCCGCAAGGAATCGCCGATGATGTTGAACGCGAGGACAGCGGCCGAGATCGCGAGCGACGGCCAGATGACCGCGTGCGGATTGAGCTGCATGAAGCGCGCGGACTGCTGGATCGACCGCCCCCACGACGCCGCGGGCGGCGGTGGTCCGAGGCCGAGGAAGCTGAGGCCCGATTCGATGAGGATCGCGCTGCCGATCCCGAGCGAGACCTGCACGATGAGCGGCGCGAAGACGTTGGGCAGGATCGCGCGCAGGATGATGCGCCACGTCCGCGCGCCGAGCGCCCGCGCGGCCTCGACGTAGTCCTTCTCCTTCGCCGCGAGGGTCACGACGTGCGCGACCCTCGCGTAACGGGGGATGAAGAGGATGCCGATCGTCACGATGAGGTTCTCGAGCTTCGGGCCAAGGAAGGTGAGAACGAAGATCGCGAGCACGAAGGGCGGGAACGAGAGCATCGCGTCCACCGCACGCATGAGCGCGCCCTCGATCCACCCGCCGAAGTAGCCCGCGACGAGGCCGATCGCCGTGCCGGTGACCGCGGCGATCGCGACGGATCCCAGGCTCACGAGCATGGTCAGCCGCGCGCCCAGGATGATGCGTGTGAGGATGTCCCGCCCGAACTCGTCGGTCCCGAGGAGGAATCCCCCACCCGGCGGCTTCAGCTGCTGCGCGGCGTTCACGCGGTCGTCGGGATATGGCGCGACGAACGGGCCAAAGAGAGCGAGGAAGGTGAGCACGAGGAGGAACAGGCCGCACACGACGAAGCGCGGGTCGGCCACGACGCGTCTCACCGCTAGCGCCTTCGCAGCCGCGGGTTCAGGTAGGCGTACGAGAGATCGGTGAGGAGATTCACGAGCACGAAGAGGGTCGAGAGGAGCAGCACGGTCCCCTGGATGACGGGGTAGTCGCGCGAGTCGATCGCCTGCAGCAGCAGGCGTCCGACGCCAGGCCAGTTGAACACGTACTCGACGATGACGGAGCCCGAGAACGCCGCGCCGACCTGCAGGCCGATGACCGCGAGGATCGGCAGCATCGCGTTCTTCAGCACGTGCCGGTACACGAGGACCCGCTCCCGGAGGCCCTTCGCGCGCGCGGTGCGGACGTAATCGAGACCGAGCTCCTCCACGACGGTCGTGCGCGTCATGCGCATCGTGACGGCGAGCGGCGCCAGCGCGAGCGCGATGGTCGGCATGACCATGTAGCGGAGCGAGCGCAGCGGGTCCTGCGTGAACTCGGAGTAGCCGGATGACGGGAGCCACTCGAGCTGGATCGCGAGGATGAGCACCATGACGTTGCCGATGACGAACACGGGGACCGAGAAGCCGACCAGCCCGATGACCGAGAGGACGGGGTCGAGGAGCCGCCCGCGGGCCCGCGCGGCCACGACGCCGATGGCGATGCCGAGGAAGGACGAGAGCAGGAGCGCGGGGACCATCAGCTGGAGCGTTCGGCCGAGCCGCAGGCCGAGGTCGAGCGCGACCGGCCGCCCGCTCGTGAGCGAGCTCCCGAGGTCGCCTCGCGCGAGCCCGCCGAGGTAGCTGGCGTACTGCTCCGGCAGTGAGCGGTCGAGCCCGAGCCGCTGGCGTACGGTCGTGAGCTGCGCCTCCGTCGGCTGAAAGCTCTCGCCCGCGCCGAGGATCGCCATCGCGGGATCGCCCGGCAGCAAACGCACGAACATGAACACGACGGTCGTGACGAGCCAGATGAGCACCACCGTGATGAGCAGCCGACGGATCAGGAACGAGGTCACGGGTGCGCTTACTCTAGGGCGCGAGAGAGCGTGATCTCACGATGCTGCTGAACACGACGAAACAGAAGGTCGAGAGCGGGCAGGTCACCTACGGGACGCTCCTGTCGTTCCCGTCGACCGACCTCGTGCGTTTCTTCGGCCTTGTTGGATACGACTGGGTCTTCATCGACGCCGAGCACGATCCCGTGTCGCCGGAAACGGTCTCGCGCCTCGTCGAGGCGTGCCACCTTGTCGGGATCACGCCGTTCGTCCGCGTTCCGGAGAGCACGCCCGGGACGATCCTGCGGTTTCTCGAGGCGGGCGCGATGGGCATCATCGTCCCCCACCTTGGCCACGCGGCGGACGCGAAGACGGCGGCGGCCGCGGTCCGCTTCGGGCCCGACGGTCAGCGCGGGGCCGGCAGCACCGGTCGAACGAATGATTTCGGGCTCACACGGACGCCGGCCGAGTACTTCGCGCTGGCGAACAGCGAGCTCTGGGTCTGGGGCCTGGTCGAGGACAGGCCGGGCATCGATCACCTGGACGAGATCCTCGCGGTCGACGGCCTCGACGTCGTCGGGGTCGGCCCGGGCGACCTGGCGATGTCGCTCGGCATGCGCGGCCAGGCCGGCGACCCGAAGATCCGCGCGCTGGTCGACGCGGCGGATCGTCGGATCGCGACGTCCGATAAGCACCTGATGTCCCTGGTCATCACGCCGGAGGACAACGCCGCTGCGGTCGCGCGCGGCGCGAAGCTCATCCTCACCAATGCGATGCCGGTGCTGGCGCGCGCCTGCCGCACGTTTCTCGCCGATCTGAAGGCCGCCGCGAAGTAGGCCGGCGGTCAGCGCACCAGCGCGAGCTTCTGGAAGGTGTGGCAATCCGCCGAGACGAGCCCGTCGCGCACGCCGATCGTCCAGGTGACCTCGGCGACGTAGAGATCGCCGTTCGAGTCGATCGCGAGCCCGTGCGGCGCGACGAAGTTCCCGGGCCGGCAGGGATCGGCCGCGCCCCACGTCGCATCGAAGGGGCCCTGGTCGCCGAGCCGCGCGAGCACCGCACCGTTCGCATCGAGGATCGACACGCGGCTCGGCAGGTGCGTGGCAATCGGGCCGATGCGGAACGACGTGTTACCCACGCGCCAGGTGAGCTCCGCGACCACCGCGCGGCCCTGCGCATCGAACACCAGCTGCATCGGCCGCTGGACGTCCGTCCACTCGCCCTGAAACTCGCCGTCCGGGCTGAAGATCTGGATGCGGTCGTTCTCGCGGTCGGCGACGAAGATGCGCCCGTCCCGATGGATGGCGATCCCGTGCGGGGTCCGGAATTGCCCGGGCCCGCTGCCCGGCTCGCCCCAAGAATGCAGGAGCTCCCCCTTCGCCGAGAAGCGGTGCACCCTGGCGTTCCCATAGCCGTCGGTCACGTAGAGGTCGCCGTTCGCGGCGACCGCGAGGTTCGTGGGGCGGTTGAACGGCGGTCCGCCGCGCGTGATCGACGCGACGGTCTTCCCGTCGTGCCCCGTGTCGGACGGGCGGCCGCTCGCGCCGAGCGTCAGCAGGAGCTCTCCCTCGCGGGTGTAGTGGCGCGCGGTGTGGTCGCTTTCGTCGATCAACCACAGCGTGTCGTCCGGCGCGACCGTGAGGCCGTGTGCCCGCATCGTGAAGAGGCCCTCGCCCCACGAGCGGACGAAGCGGCCGTCGCGCTCGTACACCATGACCGGATGCTCCCCACGGCAGAAGAGGTACACGCGGCCGCCCGAATCGACACCGACGGCGGCGACGTCGCGATGCGTGTGGCCCGCCGGGAGCTGCTCCCAACTCTCGACGACGGTATACGCCGGGGCGATCTGTGCGGGCACGGAACCGGAGACTACAGCGGGGCGATCCCGCGCCAGTCTTCGTACGCCGGCCGGCGAGCACGCTTTGCGCTCTCCAGAACGTGGTGTATACATACACCACATGGATGAGCTGCAGAGGACCCAGGTCTACCTGACACGGTCCGAACGGAACGCGCTCGACCGCGCCCAACAGGAGTCCGGGGTCACGCAGTCGGAGCTCGTGCGACGTGCTATCGATCGGGTCTATCTCGGACGAGAGCGGCTGACGCGCGCTGAGCGACTGCGGATCGCGAGGGCAGCCGCGGGTGCGTGGGCGGAGCGCGACGAGACGGGAGCCGCGTACGTCGAGCGCGTCCGGTCTGGGCGTCTTGCGCGCCTGCACGGGCGGTCGAAGTGAAGTACGCGATCGATGCGTCCGTGCTCGTGGACCACCTGCGGAACCACGCGCCTGCCGTCGATCTCATCGACCGTCTCATCACAGAGGACGCGCAGTTCGTCAGCTCATTCGTCATTCGCGCAGAGGTGCTCGCGGGGATGCGCCGAGGCGAGGAAGATCGCACGATGAAGCTGCTGGGCTTGGTTGAGTGGGAGTTGGTGGGCGAGCCCGAGTCCGATGCTGCGGGCGCGCTCGGGCGCCGCTACGTTCCAGCGAACGTGGGCATCGACACTCCTGACCTATTCCTCGCGGAGGTCGCGAACCGCCACGGAGCCGAGGTGCTCACGATGAACGTGAAGCACTTCAGGGAGATGTTTCCGGAGATCCAGGCGCCCTACTCGTACTAGCCCCGCATTTCGACGACTCGCCTTCGCGATCCACCGCCGCACGGCCCGCATCGAACGGTCCGACGAGAATCGAAAGGGGTGTCCGCTTGGCAGGCTTGGCAGATCGTTTCCGCAAGCTCGTCACGCCCTGGGTCAGTGACGCGCAGGGCTCGTTCGGCGTCATGCACGCGGACATCAAGAGCCGCGTCCCCGGCGCTGTCGCGGTGGGACCCGCGTTCACCGTCCTCTGCTATCCCGGCAGCATCATCACGGTGCACAAAGCGCTCGCCGAGGCGAAGTCCGGCGACCTGCTGATCGTCGCGGGCGACGGCGACGACCGCGGCGCGCTGTTCGGCGAGATCATGGCGACGGCGGGCAAGGCCCTCGGCCTGGCCGGCGTGGTCATCGACGGCCCGGCGCGGGACGCGGCCGGGATCCGCGAGCTCGGCTTCCCGGTCTACGCGCGCTCCGTCACGCCGCGCGTCGGCACGAACCGCCGGGTGGGCAAGACGAACGTACCCGTGTCGTGCGGCGGCGTCCTCGTGCACCCCGGCGATTGGGTCATGGCCGACGACGACGGTGTCGTCGTCGTCCCCGCAGCCGATGTCGAGGCGGTGCTCGCCGCCGCGGAGCTCGCCGACGCGAAGGAGCGGAAGTTCGTCGAGCGGATCAACGCCGGCGAGCGGACGATCGACATCCTCGGCATGCGGGACCTCGTGTACCCGAAATGAAGGACGTGAAGGACGTGAAGGACCTCAAGAAGGTGCGGATGCAGGACCTCACCTGGGTCGAGGTCGAGCAGAGGATGAAGGCGGACGTGACCGTTCTGGTGCCCTTCGGCTCGCAGGAGCAGCACGGGCCGCACGCACCGATGGGTGACTTCATGATCTGCGAAGCGATCGCGGTCGCCGTCGCCGAACGGACCGGGGCGATCGTCGCGCCCGTCATCGCGGGCGGCTACTCCGAGTACTTCAAGCCCTACCCCGGGACGATCAGCCTGCGGTCCTCGACGCTCGGCGCGCTCCTCGAGGACTACGTGGACTGCCTGGTGGGCCAGGGGTTCACGCGGATCATCTTCTTCAACGGACACAACGGGAACCTCGGGACGATCGACCACACGGTGCGCAAGATCCGGGCAGAGAAAGGGCTCCGGATCCCATCGCTCAGCGTCATCGGCTTCCGGACGCCGGAGCTCATGAAGGAGCTCTTCCCCGCGGGCGGCATCGGGCACGGCGGCGGGGCGATGATGGCCCTCTTCCAGCACCTCGATCCGACGGCCGGCCGCCCGGACCTCGCGGCGTCCGGCAAGCTGCACGACTTCCACGGACTGAAGGTCACCGGCATCAACACCGTCGACTTCAAGGGCTTCCCGGTGAACATCCATTTCAACTACGACGAGATCACGGATCCGTCCGGCATCGTCGGCGACGGCCGCGAGGCGACCGCAGCAAAGGGCAGGCAGTGGTTCGATCTGATCGTCGAGAACGCGAGCGCCTTCGTCGAGTGGTCGAAGGGGATCTCGTGGAAGGACTGAGCGCGCCCTCGAGCTAGTCGAGCGGCGGACGCCTCAGCGGCGAGGCGAGGTTCGACTCGAACGCGTGCGCAGCCCGAAAGAGCATGGTCTCGCCGAACGGGCGGGCCGCGAGCTGCACGCCGATCGGGAGCCCTGACCGGCTGAACCCGTTCGGGATCGAGATCGCCGGCACCGCGGCAAGGGAGAACGGACCCGTGTGCGATCCCCGCTCCCAGAAGCGGAGGAGGTCGCTCCTGGTCCAGGTGAGCTTCGGCGCGGCGTCGAGCCGGGCGGCCGGGGCGGGCGCCGTCGGGCACAGCAGGACGTCGAATCGCTCGAACGCCGAGCGGATCTGATCCCGAATGAGCACGCGAGCCTGCTCGACGCGCAGGGAGAGCGCGTTCGGAAGCAGGCTCGCCGCGAGCATCCGGCGGCGAGGGCCTGAGTCGAAGCTGTCGGGCGAGCTCAGGCGCAGGTGCCGGTGCTCCAAGGCGGCGCCCGAGTCCGCGATCGCGGCGAAGATCACGCCGGCGATGCGGAAGAGCGGCAGTGAGACCTCTTCCACATTCGCACCGATGCGCGAGAAGACCGCGGCGGCCGCGGTCGTGGCGTCCCGCACCTCCGGATCGAGGAACGTGCTGTCCATGAGCTCACGGATCACGCCGACACGAAGCCCCGTGGCGCGCCCATCGAGCGCCGCCGTGTAATCCGGTACCGGGAGGCGCGCGGAGAACGGATCGTTCGGATCGTGCCCCGCGAGCACGTGCATGAGCAGCGCGCTGTCCGCGACGGTGCGGGTCATCGGGCCGGCCGTGTCCAACGACCAGTTGAGGGGAATGATCCCGTACCGGCTCACCCGACCCCACGTCGGCCGCACGCCCACGACGCCGTTGTAGGACGCCGGGTTTCGGATCGATCCACCGGTGTCCTCGCCGAGCGCCGCGGCGCAGAGACCCGCCGCGACGGCGATCCCGGGGCCGGTGCTGGACGCGCCGGCGTCGTGCTCGGTGTTCCATGGGTTGCGCGGCTGTCCGAATGGCCAGTCCCGCGTCCCGAGGAGTCCCGCCTCCGGCATGTTCAGCTTGCCGAGCAGGATCGCGCCGGTGCCGCGCAGCCGCGCCACGGCCGTCGCGTCCACGTCAGGGACGAACCCGGCGAGCGCGCGCAGCCCGTTCGTCGTCCGAACACCCTTCGTCAGGAACTGGTCCTTGGCCGCGATCGGGACGCCGTGCAGCGGACCGAGGCGATCGCCCTTCGTGACAGCCGCGTCGGCCGCGCGAGCCTCGTCCAACGCGGCGTCGCCGCAGACGGTCACGTACGCGTGCAGACGATCGTCGAAGCGTGCGATCCGATCGAGATACACCTGCAGGAGCTCAACGCTCGAGATCTCCCGCTCACGGATCAGTCGTGCCAGAGCGGCGACCGGAGAGAACGCGAGATCTTCCGGCGTCACGGAAGGCGACCGGGATGTGGCACCGCGGGCACCGGCTGAACGCCGTCGAGCGGCAGCGCATCGAGTGCGGCAAGGCCTTCGAGGAAGGCGTTCACGCGGACCGTCACTTCCGGGAGATCGTCCGCGGAGATCTCGGAGCCCGCGGCCCTCCCCATCGCGGCGATCTCGGCTCGCGTGAGCTCGGCGCTCACGTCAGGACGCCCACACCTGCCGGAAGACGCGGAGCCAGTTGCCGCCGACAAGCTTCGCGATGTCCTCGTCGCCGTAACCGCGAGCGACGAGTCCGCGTACCACGTTGGGCCACTCGGCGATGCTGCTGAAACCCTCTGCGGCCATCGTCTCCCACACGAATCCGCCCGGATACCAGCGCTTCGTGGTCGTCTCCCACGACAGCTTCGTGAACGACTCGAACACGTCGGAGCCCACGGCCACGTGATCGATGCCGATGAGGTCCACGGCGTAATCGAACATGTCCATCATGTCGTCGACGGTCGGCCGAACTCCGGCCTTCTTGTGGCAGAGCATCGAGTGCGGAGAGATGCCCATCACGCCACCGGTCTTCGCCATCGCCTTCATCTGCTCGTCGGTGAGGTTCCGCTTCCCGGGTCCCACGGCCTTCGGGTTCGCGTGCGAGTACACGACTGGCTTCGACGAAAAGGCCGTCGCGTCGAGCGCGGTCCGCTGGCCCGCGTGTGAGAGGTCGAGGCAGATGCCGAGGCGCTCCAGCTCCTGGATCGATTGGCGGCCGTACGAGGTCAGGCCGCGATCCTCCGGCTCCATGCACCCATCGCCGAGCTGGTTGCGCTCGTTGTAGGTCAGCTGCGCGAGACGCACACCAAGCTTGTGCATGATCGTCCAGCGCGACATCTCGGTCCCGACGAGAGTGCCGGACTGGACGCCGAAGATGACCCCGAGCTTGCCGGAAGCCTGGGCTCGCTCGATGTCAGCGAGCGCCTCGACCTGGAGCGTGGCCTCGGGCCTCGCCGCCAGGAGATCGAAGTTCGCCGCGACGTTGTCGAGGAAGACCTCGAACGTCTCGGCGTGAGCAGCGAGCGTGACGCCGAGGACGTTCACGCCGGCAGCGAGCGCGCGGTCGATGTACGACCGGCCCTCGATGATCGGCGGCTCGGGCTTGATCAGGCTGCTGCCGATCGTGTCGATGACCAGGGCCGACCGCAGCTGCTGCTGGACATGCCGCTCCTGCGCGTCGGACAGCTCGCGGTATGAGCGCGCGGCCGCCGTCCTCATGCCGTTTCCGCGCCGCTCGTCGTGGCGAGGTGACGGGCCGGATCGTCCATCGTGACCAGGTCGATCGCCGTCCAGGCAAGCGCGGTGGCGCCATCGAGGACCGCCGCGTCGGCCTCGCGCGTCACGCAATGCGCGGCGAACGCGGCCTGATGGTTCACCGCGGGCCACGACCCGATCCCGATGAACGGATGGATCGACGGGACCGCAAGCGAGACGTTGCCCATGTCGGTCGAGCCGGATGGCCGGTCGTCGGCTCACCGGTGGCGAACACGCGCCCGAGCCGCTCCGCGTTGCGCCGGTACAGCTCGGCGAGCCCGTGATGGTGTCGCACCTCCGCGTACGGGCGCTTACCACCCACGACGGAGAGCGTGGATCCGGTCGCCAGCGCACCGGCCTCGAAGCACTTGACGAGCCGGTCGCGGAGACCGACGAGCTCAGCCAACGTCGTGGCCCGCGCCATGAACCGGCCGGTCGTGCGCGCCGGCACGATGTTCACCGCGTCGCCGCCGTGCGTGACGATGCCAGCACGCGATCCGTGGTGCGGATGTGTTGCCGCAGCAGCCCCATGGCGACCTGCGCCACCGTCATCGCGTCCGCCGCGTTGACCCCGAGCTCCGGGAAGAACCCGGCGTGCGACTCGCGACCCGTGTACTCGACCTCGAATGCGGCGGCGGCGATCATCACCGGAGCCAGGACATCGAAGGCGCGGGATGGATCATCAGCGCGGCGGTCAGTCCTTCGAAGGCACCGCGTTCCAGCATGACGATCTTTCCGGATGGCTCGAACGTCTCCTCAGCGGGTGTGCCGAGCACGCGGACGCGAAAGCCGAGCTCGTTCGCAACGCTCGCCAGCGCCAGGCCCGCGCCGACCGCGGCCGCGGCGATGATGTTGTGGCCGCAGGCATGGCCGACGACGGGGAGCGCATCGTACTCGGCGATGATCGCGATCTCTGGCCCGCTCGTGCCCGCGTCAGCCCGGAACGCCGTCTCGAGGCCGTACGCCCGGCGCTCGACCGCCAGGCCACCGGCTTCGAGCGCGTCGGCGATCCACGAAGCCGCTCGGACCTCCTGGAGACCGAGCTCGGGCTCCCCATGGATCCGATGGCTCAGCGAAAGGAGGTCATCACGCGCGGCCGCGATGCGCTGCTGCGCCAGCTCCTTGAGAGCGTCGTGCGACATGCGGCGAATGTAGCGGCCGTCCGTCAGGCGAGGTCGAGGACGATCGCGAGCGAGCCGCGGAACCTCAGCGGCCCCCGGGGGTGTCGATGGCCTCTTCGCTCGACATCCGCGAGGGGCAGGTCGAGCGGTCGGGGCAGCGGACCCCTGCTTTTGGGTGAACGCACCTTGCCCTCGGTCACGTCGGGTTCGAGACAGGGAATGCGATCGGCGAGTACCACGACGAAGCCGCCGCGCTGGCGGTCGTAGGCGAGGATGACTCTCCAGGGTGCAGCGCTGGTCAGGCGAGGTCGAGGACGATCGCGAGTGCGGCGGCGACCGATGCGACCGCGGATCGAGGCAGCGCGCCGCGATGACGCACCAGCCGGCTCTTTGCGACGGCGCGCACCTGTTCCGCCTGCGCCAGCGAGTCGGCCGCGAGACCACCCTGCCCTGCCTTGAGCAGCACCTGGCTCGGATAGACGCGCCGGCCATCGCGATACGTCGTACACGGAATGACGATCACGACGGGACTCGCTGCGTTGAACGAATCGCGACTCACGATCACCGCGGGGCGGCGACCAGCCGCTTCCGATCCCTCGATCGGGTCGAAGCGCGTGTCATAGACATCGCCTCGCCTCATCGGTCCGCGATCCGGAGCGCCTCCCAGTCGGCGACGGCGTACTCCTCGGCGATACGCAGAGCCTCTGCCTGGTACTCGGGGTCATCCGCCATGCGCGCGAAACTCGCGTCGATGGCCGCCCGGCGCTGCGCCGCGAACTCCCGGCGCAACGCGCGCGCAAGCAGCTCTGCGCGGCTGCGCGCGCGCCCGTCACGCACGGCCTGGTCCGCAAGCGCGAGGAGCTCCTCCGGGACCGCGATGGTCGTGCGCCGAAGCGACCGCTTGACCGCGACCGGACGTGATGCTGCTTTTGATGCTCGTTTTGCCACCACCCGATGTTACGGCAACACCTTGCAGACAAGCAGAAGGGCCGGTCTTCCGGCCGGCCCTTCTGCTCGCGAGCGGCGCCCGGTGGGCGCTACTCCTTGATCGCTTCTTTGAGGTCGGCCGGACCACCTTCGTCCAGGATGTCCGTGGTCTCGTCATCCTCGTCGTCGTCGTCGAGGTCGTCCAGCGAGAGGGTCTCCTCCTCCGGCGGGAGCGCCGGCAGGTCCTCGTCGTCGCTGCCGAACATCGCGGCGAGCGCCTTCGGCTTCGGCATCCACTCCAGCGTGTCGCGCCTGGAGGCGAGCCCGGTGCCGGCGGGGATGAGCTTGCCGATGATGACGTTCTCCTTGAGGCCGAGGAGCCGGTCCTTCTGGCCCATGACCGCGGCCTCGGTGAGGACGCGGGTGGTCTCCTGGAAACTGGCCGCGGCGAGGAAGGACGAGGTCGAGAGCGAGGCCTTCGTCACGCCGAGGAGCACGGTCTGCGCAGTGGCGGGCTCGCCGCCCATCGCGATCGTGCGCGCGTTGATGTCCTCGAACTCAAAGCGGTCGAAGAGCTCCATCGGCAGCAGCTCGGTGTCGCCGGCCTCCTCGATGCGGACCTTGCGCAGC
>Ga0183260_10002856_pt1 | contig 14136 bp, 13 predicted proteins | sample AntDrymUQ4972206_2_FD_129768 | JGI IMG/M metagenome (GOLD analysis project Ga0183260, IMG submission 129768) | Polar desert sand microbial communities from Dry Valleys, Antarctica - metaG UQ497 (22.06) (version 2) (version 2) | ecosystem: Environmental > Terrestrial > Soil > Desert | place... | reverse complement strand
GCGTCGCTCCAGCGGCGTTGGGAATGAGGATCCGAGGATCGAATGACCGCCACCCGTGACATCGTCACTGACCAGCGCGACCAGTTCGCGTTCCACGATGACATCGTGTACCTGCGCGAGACCAAGCGCGGCCTGACCCGCGACACGGTCGAAGAGATCAGCCGCTTCAAGGAAGAGCCGGACTGGATGCTCCAGTTCCGCCTGCGCGCCTACGACCACTTCCTCCAGCGGCCCATGCCCACCTGGACGGACGGCCTGGACCGGATCGATTTCGACAAGATCGTCTACTACCGCAAGCCCTCCGAGCGCGAAGAGAAGTCATGGGACGACGTCCCCGACCAGATCAAGGCGACGTTCGAGCGGCTCGGCATCCCGGAAGCGGAACGCAAGTTCCTGGCCGGTGTCGGCGCCCAGTACGACTCCGAGGTCGTCTACCACTCCGTGCGCGAAGAGCTGACCAACATCGGCGTCGTGTTCATGGGCATGGACCAGGCGCTCAAGGACCACCCAGAGATCGTCAAGCGCTGGTTCGGCACGATCGTCCCGCCTGAGGACAACAAGTTCGCGGCCCTCAACAGCGCGGTCTGGTCCGGCGGTTCGTTCGTGTACGTTCCCAAGGGCGTGGAGGTTCCCCTCCCGCTGCAGGCCTACTTCCGGATCAACGGCGAGAACACCGGTCAGTTCGAGCGCACGCTGATCGTGGTGGAAGAGGGCGCCAAGGTCCACTACATCGAGGGTTGCACGGCTCCGATCTACGCCACCGACTCCCTCCACGCGGCGGTCGTCGAGGTCGTCGCCCTGCCGGGCTCCAAGGTCCGCTACACGACCATCCAGAACTGGTCGAACGACGTCTACAACCTCGTGACAAAGCGCGCCCACGCGTACGCGAACTCGACCGTCGAGTGGATCGACGCGAATACGGGCTCCCGCAAGACGGTCAAGTTCCCGGCCATCTACCTGCGCGGCGAGGGCGCCACGGCGGACATCATCAGCGTGGCGGTCGCCGGCAAGGGCCAGCACCAGGACACGGGCGCCAAGGCCATCCACCTGGCTCCGAACACGCGCTCGCGGATCGTCAGCAAGTCGGTCTCCAAGGACGGCGGGCGGGCGACGTATCGCGGCCAGCTGAAGGTGGCGCCGGGCGCCACGAACGTCGTGGCCAGCGTCCGCTGCGATGCCCTGATGCTGGACGACCAGAGCCGGAGCGACACGTATCCCTACATCGACATCCAGGAAGACGACACGACGATGAGCCACGAGGCGACCGTCGGCAAGGTCAGCGCGGACCAGGTCTTCTACTTGATGGCCCGCGGTTTGACGGAGAACGAGGCGACCAACCTGATCGTCCAGGGCTTCCTCGAGGTGTTCACGAAGGAACTCCCGATGGAGTACGCGATCGAGTTCAATCGGCTGGTCAAGCTGGAGATGGAGGGGTCGCTCGGATGACGACGGCCGTTCCCACGGCCCCCGGTCGTCCGGCGCGTCGCCCGCTCGACGAACTGTCCCTGCCCATCGATGACGCCGCCCTCGAGGCGGCGAGTGCCGGGGATCCGGCCTGGCTCGCCGACGACCGGAACGCGGCGTTCGAAGCCTGGCGTGCCTTGCCGGGTGAGTCGAATGTGCTGTACACGCCGTACATCGACCTGCGCGCGGCGCAGCTGGAGGGGGCCCGGCTGGCGTTAGGCGGTGGAACGGAACGGGGTGTGGGCACTGATCCGGCCGGGGCCCTGCCGCCCGACGCGGACGGCCTCATCGAGATCACCGAAGGCCGCCTGACCTCCCTCGTGCTCTCGGATCGGGCGACGTCTGCGGGCGTGACCCTGGCATCCCTTGCGGACATGCTGGTCCGCGACCCGGACCGGGTTCGGGCCTTGATGGACGTGGGGCCGGACCTGCCCGATGGAGACAAGTTCGCGCAGCTGACCCGTGCCCTGTGGTCCGGGGGCATCGTGCTCGATGTTCCGGCGGGGGTCCGACTGGAACGCCCGATCGTCATTCGCTGGGCCGTCGGCGAGCCGGACCTGGCCCGGATGACACGGACGCTGGTGCATCTCGGGGACCGAGCCCAGGCAGTCATCGTGGAGGAGTTGGTGGCATCGGCGGGTGCCACGCGTCCCGGTGGTCAGGCATTCTTCTCGGGCACCATGGGGGTCCGCCTGGGCACTGACGCGACCTTGGAGGTCGCCGGCCTCCAGGAGCTTCCGGCCGCGTCGATCGCGATCCAGCACCGCGTGGCCGAGGTTGCCGAAGGAGCATCGCTCAGTTGGGCCCTGGCGCAGCTCGGTGGTCGCCTCGTCCGGGGTCGGGTGGACAATCGACTGGTCGGTGACCGCAGCTCGGTCGAGCAGGTCGAGATCGTGTTCGGCAGCCAGGAGCAGGCGTTCGACCTGACCTCATACACGACCCATACGGGACGCGACACGACCGGGGACCTGCTTTCCAAGGGGGTCCTCCTCGATCGGGCGCGGACCGCGCTGAAGGGGCTCATCACGATCGAGAAGAGCGCCGTCGGGACGGACAGCTTCCTCGGCGAATTCGGGATGAACCTGTCCAAGGCGGCTCGATCCGTGGCCATCCCGAGCCTGGAGATCGATCAGCCGGATTGCCGTCGGGCGATGCACGCGTCCTCGGTCGGGCCGATCGACGAGAGCCAGCTGTTCTACCTCGAGTCGCGTGGCATCCCGCCCGACGAAGCCCGCAAGTTCATCGTCCTTGGCTTCCTCGAGCCGGTCGTGGCGCGCGTGCCCCTCGCCTCTGCCCAGGATCGACTGCGTGAGGCGCTCGAGACGAAGTGGGCGGCCGGAGCCGACGCCCTCGCCGCTGCCCGCGAACCCGCGGCCTGATGCCCCCACAACGTCCGCTGCGGGGCGCCGGAGCCTCCGCGTCGTGAGGCGGATCGATCTCTTCGGAGTCGAAGAAGTCGGTGACGGAGAGATGAAGATGGCCTGGGTGGATGGCACGGACCAGGTCCTCGTCATCAACACCGGCGGCGAGTTCACCGCACTCCAGGGTATCTGCTCGCACGAGTACTTCGAGCTGGACAAGGGATTCCTGACGAACGGCACGCTGACCTGCGCCCTGCATCTGTCCCGCTTCGACCTGTCCAGCGGTGAACCGCTCGATCCACCGGCCGACGCACCCCTGGCGATCTACCCCGTCGTCGTCGAAGACGGCCGGGTGTCGATCGAAGTCTCCGACGGTCCGCTCGAGATCAGCGAATAGCCCCAGCGCGGGCGCGCGATGACGCCTCGGTGCGCCGTTCAGTCGAGGCGGACCTGGGCCCCGGTGCGCATGTTCTGCTGGAAGGTCCGCGCTCGGCCCAGTTCGAAGCGATCTTCCTCGACCCCGGGAGGTGCCCCGGCGATCCGCGACACGACGTGACTGCCGATCACCGGACCGTGCTTGAAGCCGTGACCGGAGCCACCGCCCACGAGCCAGACGTTGTCGAAGGCGGGATGACGATCGATGATGAAGTGGGTGTCCGGCGTCGTCTCGTACTGGCAGACCCGCGTCTCCACGACGGGCGCGTCGATCAGCCCGGGGAGTCGCCGGGCGACATACCGGCGGGCCAGGCGAACGGTCTCGGGGTCCACGATCCGTTCCCCGTCGGTCGGGTCGAAGACCGGCCCGTACCGGTCCGGCGCAAGCTTCACGCCTCGGCCATCCACGGCGGGCAGGCCGTAGAACGCGGCGTCGTAGTCCACCCAGCACGGCAGTGCCTCCGCTCCGAACCGGTTGTCCCCGGCGGCCGGGCCGAGGAACACGACATCCTGCTTCGTCACGCTGATGAGCTCACCGAGCACCGCCGGGAAGATCGTGGGCAGCCAGGGACCGGCGGCGAACACGAAGGTCTCGGCGGGATGACGGATCCGGTCGCCGGTGACGACATCGAGGAGCCGGCGACCGTCCGCCGCGCCAGGCTCCGCCCAGCCGGACTCGAAGCGACCACCCAGGGTCGTGAAGGCACGCGCCACCGCCACCACACCCTGGCGTGCAAGCAGCAGACCGGCTTCCGGCTCGTACAGTGCGAAGGCCAGGTCGTCCGCCCGGATCTGCGGCCAGCGTTCGGCCATCTCGGCGGGCTCCACGCGTTCGACGGGGATGCCCATCGACGTCAGCGTCGCCAACGAATGGCCCTCGAAGCCGTCCTCGCGATGCGCGAACCAGAGCGCACCGGCAGGCACGAACAGGGTCTCGCCGATCTCCTCGCCAAAGGCCAGCCATGCCGTCCGAGCCTCGCGCGACCAGCGCGTGTAGAAGACATCCGCGCCGTGGGACGCGCGAAGGATCCGACTCTCGTCCCCGGATGTCGCCCGGGGATGCCCCGCACCAAAGGCGTCGATGAGGGTCGTCCGCCAGCCGGCTCGCTGGGAGCGGAGCGCCGTCCAGGCACCCATCGAACCGGCCCCGATGACGACGACGTCGCTGGCGGTCATGGGGTCGTCACGGCACGGTGCCCGGATCCAGCGTGAGCGTGGACACCGTGGCGGCCTTGATGGCGGCCGCGGTGAATGGCAGCGCCACGAGCTCCCCCTTGCGCCACGGGTCGATCAGGTCGTTGTAGTGGCGATCGAACGGGTTGCCGGCCTGACCCGTGGTGATGATGAGGCTCGCGCCATCGAGGTCGGACATGTCGATCGTCAGTCGATACGACGGCAGGTTGGTCACCGTGAAGAGCCGGTCGATGGTCATCGGCTTGACCTTCGGATCGGTCGGATCGGGGTAGGCGCGGTTCAGCTTGTAGTAGGTGTTGTTGATCGCACCGGCCGCACCGGGGACGGCCATCGGAGTCTCGTTGAAGTACCACTCCAGCGGGCCGATGCCGCTGGTGCCGAGGGTGCTCTCCTCGAACGCCGCGGTGTGCAGTCGACCCCATGACCAGCGGTCCGGGCTGCCGAAGGCTGTCTGGAGTTCGGCCCCTGCCTCGTCCATCGCGCGGAGGATGATCAGGTCGGCCGTCTCGGTCACGTCGGTCGTGCCCGTGTCGTCCCACCACGGCGAGCGAGAATCCTCCAGGATCGTGGTCAGGGTGGACCAGCTGGCGGTACTGCCCACGTAGTCTCGTGCCAACGGGCCCAGCTCGTCGTCGAACACGTCGCGCAGGACCCGGTATTCCCAGGCCATGTAGGCGGCACACCCGAGACTGCCTTCGTCGCAGTTCCCGTCCCACCTCGAGATCCGGTCGGCGATGGTGACCCCGTCCTCCGTTGCGGGCTTTGCCCCTTCGAGGGCCTGGGCGATGTCGCGTGCGCGCAGCGGCGCGGTGTCGTTCTGGATCATGGCCATCTCCTTGGTCGTCAGGCCATCCTGGCCGTAGCCGTCGATCAGGTCCATGATCCGCTCGGCCCGGTAACCCGGGTCGAAGTCCTGGCCGATGAAGTGGGGATAGGCCTCGTCCACGGGCGCGTTGTTGGCGGTCACGATCCAGCCCAGGTCCGGATCCAGCTGCCAGGGCAGGTCGTCGTACGGGATCGCGCCGGTCCATTCGCTGCGGCCGTCGCTCCCCGAGACCGGTCGGTCACCCTGGTCTTTCGGATCGGACCGGATCGGGATGCGTCCTGGAAGCTGATAGCCGATGTGTCCCTCGACATCGGCGTAGACGAAGTTCTGGGCCGGCGCCGCGTAGAGGGACAGCGTGGACCGGAACTGCTCGAAGTTCGAGGCCGTGTTCAGGCCCAGGACCGCCTCGAACGTCCGATCCGGTCCCATCGCCTCGTCCGTGCCGGTCCAGCGGACGGCCATCAGCGGCGCGTCGCGGAGGCGCGGGTCGACGTCGTTGAGGATCGGCCCGTGGATCGTCTCGCGGACCTGGAGGTCGATCGGGGTGCCGCGGGATCGTCCGATCGTCTCGGTCCGGGTCGTGAACGGCCTGGAGGCGCCGTCCGGGCCCAGGTAGCGGTTGGGATCAGCTGGATCCACCGTCTCCAGCACGAGGTCCTGGACATCCGGGTTGGCGTTCGTGGCGCCCCACGCGATCCGCGCGTTATGGCCGAGCACCACGCCGGGCACGCCCGGAAAACTGACGCCGACCACGTCGTACGGACAGGCGGCGCTGACCGTCACGCAATGCAGACCATTGATGTACCAGACCGACGGCATGGAGATGCCCAGGTGCGGGTCGTTGGCCAGCAAGGCGCCGCCGGTCACGGACATCGACGGGGCCACGACCCAGTCGTTCGAGCCGATGCCATGGTCCGAGGCAAGGCCGTCGCTGGCGTCCAGGCCGGCCATTCGAAGGGCGTCGTTCACGGAATCCGCGACTTCGCGCCAGGCGTCCGACTGGGTACCGGTCAGCGTGGTGGTTGGCGGGTGGACCGTCGATTCGTCATCGGGATCGCCCGGGTCAACGGGCTGGACGTTCGCGCCCGCCCCACCGCTGCCGGGAAGGCCGCTCGGTGTGATGACCGGCCCGAATGGCCGCGGTGCCAGCAATCCATCCGTTCGCGCGGGGTCGCCGAGTTTCGCGTCCGCCAGGTAGCGGAAGATCTCGCCGTCCAGGTTTCCGCCCAGGTTCCAGGCCTGGACCTTGCCCCAGGCCAGGGTGTCCACGGGGGTCCAGGGTTCGGGCGAGGCACCGGTGGCGAGGAAGGCCAGGCCGAGACGATCGCGATTCGCGTCGAGCCAGGCGTTCACGCCCTGGGAATAGGCCTCCAGGACACCGCGTGCTGCCGGAGCAACGCCGGCCAGGTCGCGCTCAGCCGCCCGTCGCCAGCCCATCGTGCGAATGAAGGAGTCCGTCTTGACCGTTCCCTCGCCGAACAGCTCGGACAGGCGGCCCGACGCGATGTGTCGCCACACCTCCATCTGCCACATCCGCTCCTGGGCATGGACGTAGCCCTGGGCCAGGAACAGGTCGTGCGTCGTGCTCGCCCGGATCTGGGCGATGCCGTTGATATCGCGATCGACCGAGACCTGGCCATCCAGTCCGGGCACGACCAGGCCACCATTCGTCTGCGGCAGTGCCCGCCCGGTGACCCAGGCGATGGCGCCGAAGCCGCCGATGACGACGACCAGCACGAACACCAGCAGGCCCAGGATCAGGATCTTCACCCCGCGCACGAACACCCTCCAGCACAGTCGAACGCCCGCCAGTGTGGCGTGCGTCGGCGAGGGACGCTCAACCCGCCAGCATCGTTCCCAGCCCGAGGGCTTCCGCCTGGCGAAGGACCGCGTCCGCAAAGACGACGTCCGCGACGCCCACCCCAAGGTGTGTCACCAGGACTCGCCCGGCCGGCGGCCGCGCGATCTCGCCGAGGATCGCCTCCCCGAGCGTCATCGCGGGGTCCGGGTAGCCATCGAACAGGCCGGCGTCTCGGTTCACGACGAACTGTCCGCGTTCATCGACCACGAACAGCGCCGCCTCGCGCGCGACCGCCGGCGACACCATCGTCGCGTAGTCGACCGCGACGACGAGGGCTCCGGGCGCCAGCCAGTCCAGGGTGAGGGCCCCCCGCAGGGCCGGCTCGGTGAACGACACGGCGGTGACGACGACGTCCGCGTCGGACGCGGCCTCGCGCGCGGTGGTGACCGCCGTCGCCTCCGCGATCCCGGTCGTTTGCCCGGCGGCCGCCGCCAGCGCGATCGCCCGCTCCGGGTGTCGGTCATGAACGCGCAGGTGGACGCCCGGCAGGAGGTGGCCAAGGACCGGCAGATGGCTGCGACCCTGGATCCCGGCGCCGATGATGGCGGCGCGTACCGGAGGGCCTCCCTCCGGCTGAACCGACCGGGCGTCTGCCGGCCCGAAGCGGCTGATCGCGACGCCGGACACCGCCGCCGTCCGCTCGGCGGTGATCGGCCCACCGTCGAGGATGCCCCGGACCTCGCCCGTCGATGGGTCGTTCAGGATGACGACAGCGTGGATCGCCGGGATGCCGCGCGCCGGGTCGCCCGCGAATCCGGTGACCCATTTCATGCCGAGCAGGTCGTCCCCACCCGGCGACTTGCCGCCCGGCGGTCGGATGGACGCGGGCATCGCGTGGGCGAACGAGCCGGCCGGTCGCGGGTGGACCCCGATCTTTGGCGGCAGTTCCGCGTCCTTCCCAAGCGCCGTCATGGCCCGTTCGGCGAGACGCAGTCGCTCCCAGACGGCCGGCATGCACGCCGTCACGTCGATCGCCGACAGGTAGCGGATGGACGCTGGCACGCCCCCAGTCTAGATGCCCGGTACGATGCATCCATGGCCCCCATCAACGTCGCGACCAGCCTGGACAACCTCAAGCTCGAGCGCGACGCGGTCGTCCTGTACGAGGCGCTCGCGTCCATCGAGAAGGACCCGGTGCGTTCCGCCGCCTTCGAACGGATCGCCACCAACGAGCGGCGTCACGCCGAGATCTGGGCGAACAAGCTGGCCGATGCCGGGGCGACCGTCCCGAGCTCGAACGGCGTGCGCCCACGGGTCCGGTTCATCATCCTCGTCGCCCGTCTGTTCGGGACGAAGTCCGTCGCGGACCTCGTCAAGGCACTGGAAGGCGACGAGGAGGAAGCCTACGACGCGCAGGCCTCGCCCGAGGTCGCGGCGATCGCCGCCGACGAGCGCGAGCATGCCCAGATCTGGGACCGCCTCGGCTCGGGCGCGGCGACGGATCCACGGCGCAATGGGGTGGATGCCGCGGGACGGGCAGGATCGGCGGCGGAGATCGGCGAGCGCGAGAGCTGGCATCGAAGCGGCGCGCGGTCGGGGACCTTGCGGGCGGTCATCTTCGGGGTGAGCGACGGTCTGGTCAGCAATCTGTCCCTGGTCATGGGCGTGGCCGGCGCCGCTGCGGCGAATCCGTCGTTCATCATCCTCGCCGGCATCGCCGGGCTGATGGCCGGGGCGTTCAGCATGGCTGCCGGCGAATACATCTCGATGCAGAGTCAGGTCGAGCTGTTCGAACGCCAGATCGCCCTGGAGCGGGCCGAGATGGAGGCCATGCCGGAGGAGGAGGAGGCCGAGCTGGCCGCCTCGTATCGGGCCAAGGGGTTCGCCCCGGATGAGGCGGCACGGATCGCCAAACGGATCTTCGAGGATCCCCAGACTGCGCTGGACATGCTCGTCCGCGAGGAGCTCGGGCTTGACCCGGATCAGCTGGGCTCGCCCTGGGCTGCCGCTGGTGGATCGTTCATCGCGTTCGCGATCGGTGCCGCGATCCCGGTCGTGCCGTACCTCGTCGCCGGAGGCATCGGAGCGACCATCGCCAGTCTCGCGCTGAGCCTCATCGCGCTCTTCGCGGTCGGGGCCGGGGTGAGCCTGCTGACGGGCCGGAGTCTGCTGTACTCGGGTGCCCGGCAGCTGGGCATCGGACTGGCCGCGTCCCTCGTCACGTACTTCATCGGGTCGCTCATCGGCGTGTCGGTCACGGTCTGACGGTCATGGTCGATGCAGGGTCGCTGCGGGAACGGCTGGTGGGCGAGGGGCTGGACCCCGGGGCGTGGTCGAACGGGCCGGGCGACCGATATCCGTTCCACGCCCACGGGTACGACAAGGTCATCGTCGTCGCATCGGGGTCGATCCGCTTCGGCCTGGACGCACCGGGCGCGGTCGGCGACGTGCTGGAGGCGGCCGCCGGTGACCGACTCGAGCTGCCGGCCGGACTTCGGCACGACGCGCTGGTGGGTCCGCACGGGGTGGTCTGCCTGGAGGTCCACCTGCCGGTCGGTTCACTGACCGTCGGCCCGGTCAAGCGGCCCGACGGGACATGGTGACGGTCCGGCCGGCCGCGGGGACGGCCGGATGATCCTGAAGGACGGAAACCGGTGGGCCCAGCGCCGACGTAGTCCATGACAAGCGCCGCGCGCGATCCGGTCGAGGACCTTCGACTCATGAGGGAGGTCGTCGCCGGCTCGCACGACGCCCTTGCGGCGCTCTACGACCGACACGCGGATGCGATCTTCGCGTCGGCCAGTCGCCTGACGTCGGATCGAGGGCTCGCAGAGGAGGTCGTACAGGAGGCATTCCTGAACTTGTGGGATCGCGCCGAGACGTTCGATCCGGCCGCCGGCTCGCTGGCCGCCTGGCTTCACACCATCGCGCGGAATCGAACGATCGACAAGCTGCGGGCCGCCAGCCGCCGGCCGACCCTCCAGCCACTGTCCTCGCTGGCCTCCGGTGCCACGGCGAGCGGCGTCGACGGGCCCGACGCCGACGCCTTGGAGCGCATCCTGGCCGGCGGCTCGATCGTCGGCGGCGGGACGCCCGGCCCGTCGCCGGAGTTGGCCGTCGCGTTGCGAGAACTGCGGGACGCGCTCCAAGCCGCCATCGCGACCATGCCTGAGGTCGAGCGCGTCGTCATCGTGCTCGCCTACGGCGAGGATCTCTCGCAATCGGAGATCGCCGAACGGCTGGGTTGGCCGCTGGGAACGGTCAAGACCCGGACCCGAAGGGCCCTGGTGCATCTCCGCGACGTGCTCGGCAGCGGGGTCGGACCGGGAGTCGCGCGTTATCTCGCCCCGGCCGGGCTGGCCGAGCCGGACCACTGACGATCGGAACGAAGGAGACGATGGACCACGACGACGTGCTCGAGCAGCTGCAGCTGGCCGCCCTGGAACCAGGCGGGCTGGACCGACTGACGGCCGGTGACACGGCGGCCGCCGCTGCGATCGCCGGGCATCTGGCCGGGTGCGAGCCGTGTGCGGGTGAGCTGGAACGGCTCCGTCGGGCCGTGCCGCTGCTTCGGGATGTCATCCGTACGACGCCGGCGGGGGACCTGCGCGATCGGACGCTCGCCCTGGTTCGGGAGCGCGGGGTCGCACGTGACGCGGAGCGAGGGGCCCTGCCCGAGGACCGGGCGCCGGGCCGGCCTGGCCTGCATCCGGGCACCCGGCGGGGGCCCACATCCCTCCCCTGGGTCGCCGCCATCGCGGCCGCCGTTCTCCTGTCTGTGACAACCACCAGCCTGCTGGTCGGGCAGGGGGCGGATCGCCGCGCAGCCGAACAGAGCCGAGTCATCGCGAGCCTTGGCAGGGTCACGAGCGCGACGTTGGCCATCAGCGCCGGGACGGACGCGAAGCGGGTAGCGCTGACCGGCCAGGTCGGTGCCACGATCCCCGAAGGTGGTGCGCCGACCGGGACGTTGCTGTTCTCGCCGAGTACGACGCAGCTGGTCGTGGTCGCGCAGGGGCTGCCGGAACCGCCGTCGGGCCGGGCGTATCGCTGCTGGGTGGAGATCGATGGTCGTCGGCAGGATGTCGGCCGGATGTCCCTTGGCGGGGGCGTCGCCTACTGGACCGGAGCAACGCCCGCGGTCTCCGGCGTTCCACCGGGGACCAGGTTCGGCGTCTCACTCACGGACATCGCCGGTGGCTCGCTGGACGCGGACCCGGTCATCGAGGGGCGTCTGTAGGGACCCGCTCGGGGTCGTCGGTGGCCCCTCGTCGGTCGGTCGGTCGTCGGTCGGCCATTCGTCGGTCGGCCATTCGTCGGTCGGCTGCTCGCCGGCCTGCCATTCATTGGTTTCGGGGTCGTCGTCCGGACTGAGGTCGGCTGGCGGCGTCGAGTCGAGATACCGGCCGTGGAGTGCGAGCATCCGCTCGGCAGCGTCGGCCGAGATGTCGAATCCTTCGAGACCGAGTTCCGCTGCGAGCCACTCCGCCTCGTGCGATCGTTCGAGGGCGTCGATGTCGACTTCGCGTCGGCGCGAGTCGGCGAGGACGAACCAGACGAGCCCGCCTCCGACCACGAGACCGACGATCAGCAGCCACCAGTTGAATTCGGCATTCACCGCGGCGAAGTATAGGGAGGACAGGCTCGGTCGGCCGTGGCCGCTACACTCCGCGGGTGTTCGATACCGTGCCGAGTTCCGTCGCCCTGCAGCTCGGCCCGCTGTCCATCGGGTGGTATGGCCTGGGCTATGCGCTGGGACTCGCGGCCGCCTATCTCCTCATGACCCGGTTGGCCAGGCGCGCCGGCGAGGACCCCGATCTCCTCGGCACCGGGATGATCGTCGTCGCCCTGGCCGCGCTGATCGGGGGTCGTGCCTACCACGTCATCGACCAATGGGATGCGCTCTACAAGACCGATCCGCTGCGGATCATCCTGCCGCCGTACTCCGGCCTGGGCGTCTACGGCGGGATCATCACCGGGACGATCGCGGCCTTCCTGTACGCCCGCTACAAGGGCGTGCCGTTCCTGCGCTGGGCGGACATCATCGCGCCCGGGATGTTCCTCATGCAGGGCATCGCGCGCTGGGGGAATTACTTCAACCAGGAGCTGTACGGCCCCCCCACCGATCTCGCGTGGGGCATCCCGATCGACTGTCAGCATCGGATCGCCGACTTCCCATGCGCGACGTTCCCGTTCGAGACGACCCGGTTCCATCCGCTCTTTCTCTATGAATCGATCTCCGGCCTGCTCGGGCTGCTCGTGCTGGTCTGGATCGGGTATCGGCTGCGCACGCGGCTGCGGCCGGGCGACCTGCTGCTGATCTTCTTCGTGTGGTACGGCGTCACGCGGTTCTCGCTGGAGACGCTGCGTTTCGACAACTGGACGTTCTTCGGGGTGCCGACCGCCCAGGTCGTGTCCCTTGCGTTCATCATCCCGGCCATCGCGATCCTGATCTGGCGACACCGCCCGGGGCACCCGACGGACGATCCGCCCTCTCGCCCGGGCGTGGCCGTGTGGGGCGCGGTCGGACGCGATGATTGGCGGACCCGCCCGATGGACGAGTCGTGGGCGAACCTGCCTCCCGCCCTCCCGCCAATGCCGCCGGCGGAACCAGTCAGCAGCCCGACCGATCCGCCTCGATGACCGGACCGGGCCGCCGCCGGGGGCGTCGGCCGCAGCCGGGGCGGATCGCTCCCGAGGCCATGGCCGCCGCGCGGGGTGGGCCGCTCGAAGGGCTTGCGTGGCTAGGCCGGGAGCCGGAAGCCCGAGCATCCATCCTGTACCGGATCATCCGGCTGCTCGTTCGGTTCCTGTGTTTCGGGCTCTTCCGATTCCGCATCGTCAACACCGGTCGGGAGCATGTCCCTGCGAACGGCGGCTATCTCCTCGTGGCGGGCGCGCATCGCGGCTGGATGGACCCGTTCGTCATGATGCACGCCCTGCCGGTCGAGCCTCGGTGCTGGATCCTGGGCAGCGGTCCCTCCACGTTCACGACCCGCTGGCGGGAGTGGCTGGTGAAGCGCGTCGGTGGGTTGCTGCCCGTGTGGCGCGGCGGGATCGGGATCGATCAGCACGTGGCCTCGGCCCGGGCCGTCGTCGCCAACGGGGCCGTCTTCGTCCAGATGCCCGAAGGAACGGTCAGCGGCCCGCCCGGACGGCTCGGCCCGATGCGGACCGGGTGGGCGATCATCGCCCTGCGGATCGACTCGCCGATCCTGCCCCTGGCCATGGCCGGCACGGAGGATCTCTACCTCGGCAAACGGATGGCATCGCAGATCCTGCCGGTCACCTCGGTCCGGGCCCTGGCCGGGCTGCCACCGGGCGCCGACTTGCCCACGCCGGGTTCACGTAAGGAACTGGATCTCGCGCGGACGATGACCGATGCGCTGGCCGCCATGCTCGGGCCGGTGGTCGAGGCGCTCCAGCCCGGGACCCTGGATCCGGTGGGTCACCCGCGACGCCTCCGCCATCGGCTGACGTGGTTGCTCTTGCGGCCCGGGCGACTCGACCGCAGGGCCTGAGCAGCCGCTGCCCGGCACCGGCCGGGCCATCCCGCCTGCCGCCCGGCACCGGCCGGGCCTAGCCCAAGATCGCGCCCCGAGCCGCCCCCAAGTACGTCCGACCTCCTTTCGGTCCTCTCGTCCTGCCAGATGTGCAAGACACGCACCTTCGGCCCCGGATCGAGCCTCCCAGGGCTGATCCACAGGGACATGCGGCCAGGGTCGTGCACGAGTCCGGCGCTGAGAGCGGCCATCGAGGGCGATTGGCGCCTGCTGACGCGCCCAAGGTGCAGGTGGCGTACAGATGACAGGATCAAACCCGCGAGTGGTCCAGGGCTAGGACAGGATCAGACCCGCGAGTGGTCCCAGGCGGCGACGCGATCAAGCCCCCGAGTGGCCCAGGCGAGCACAGGATCACCACAGCGGAGCGGTGACGGATCGGCAGACCGGCCGCGCGGTATCCTCGCCCGGATGCACTACGCCGAGACGATCCTGGACCTGGTCGGGAACACGCCGCTCGTCCGGATCAGCCGCGTGACCCGCGACCTCGGCCCG
>Ga0183260_10002855_pt1 | contig 14138 bp, 11 predicted proteins | sample AntDrymUQ4972206_2_FD_129768 | JGI IMG/M metagenome (GOLD analysis project Ga0183260, IMG submission 129768) | Polar desert sand microbial communities from Dry Valleys, Antarctica - metaG UQ497 (22.06) (version 2) (version 2) | ecosystem: Environmental > Terrestrial > Soil > Desert | place... | reverse complement strand
TACCACGAGGCCCCGTTTCGCCAAGAACGTGGTGTCCTCGGCGAGGTGCTCGAAGCGAATCACGCGTGTGTACGACCCGATGAGGAAGTCGCTTTGGGGTCTCCAATGCTCGTTGAGTGATCGATTGGGTGTCCGTGCCACGTACTCCACGAAGTCCGCGAACGTGACATCGTCAGGCGTCGCATCCGGCCCGACAAGTTGAGCCAGACCCGTCTTCATCGCATGGCCGACCGCGCGGTCTTCGCGCATCAGGAATCGGTTGAGGTAGCCGCTCAGGACCCGATCAAAGGGGTCACGAATCACGACGATCCGCTCATCCACGGCAGGGTAGCGAGCCAATCGCGTCAACCACCAAAGTGCGGTCACCTCGTGCGCCGACTGAGTATCCGTGCCTGACCGGTCCTGAGCACGACCGAAAGTTCGCTTCAAGGACGTGCACGCGTTCTTCGGAATGTATGTGTAGGAAATCCGAAGTCGGGGATAGACATATAGGTGTCGCGCCGCGAAGGCACGCCTTTCCAAGCTCACGTTGGGATTGTCTCATCCGTCGCTGCCCCCCGCGTCAGTCCGAACGACTCGGCTCTCGCTGCCGCTCGAACCTCAACAGGGCGCGCTCAGCGCTTGCGGGACAGCCGAGACAGGTACATGTTCGCCGCCTTGGACGCGAACTGGTTCTTGTCCGCCGATTCCAACAGTCGAAACCGCGCCCGGAACGGCAACGCCCGGGCAGAGCTGGCCAGCTTCGTGGCTGACGAGACTGCCCCGCCGGAGCGTCTGACGTTCTTCAGTCCGTTACGCGCGTAGTGCTCCATCGTCTGGCCGAGAGCGGCCAGTGCAGCATCGGTCACGGCCGTCTCAGGAACTTCCTGTTGCACAGATTCTGCCGGCTCAGTTATCGGTGCGACGAGCTCTGCCGGATCGCCCACCACGTGATACGGTCCTTCGCTCAGCAGTGCAGCCAGCTCACCGCCTCGCTCCCTGATCCACTCCAGGTCGCGGTCTGGGATCTGAATCGGTACGCCGCTTCGCTCGCGCAGAGCCGGCCGGACAACGCGATTCATCAGGTAGATGTACTGGCGGTCGTTGAGCCGCCCAGCCAAGGAAGAGTTCAGCCGGCGCAGAACCTCTGCTTCGGCGGCGCCCACCGACGCATTGACCGGCTCTTGCGGAAGTGTCAAGAGGCCGGAGTCAAGGCCGATGGACTCAGCGAACCTCTCGGCAAGGAGAGCGATCGGTGCTCCGGCTGGTGGGACCACCACCACGTGGATCCGCTCGGGAGGAACGATCGACGCCCAGGTGCTGAGGATTCGCTCCAGGTCGAACCTGAGCCAGAAGCGAACTCCGGCGGTCGCCGAGCCTGATGCCGGCTCCTGTACCGCATCGAGGAACTCGCGAAGTGTCCAGGTGCGCCACATGGCCAGGCCCTGCTGCCACATCGATCGAATCGTGCGCTCGAGATCTCGCACGGTTACGACGACGTGCAGGTCGGCAGGGGAAAGATCGCGCTGCATCCGACGGATCTCCCGTGAGCGGGCCTGAACCAGGGATTCCTCGGAGATGACGACCGTCTCGCCGTCCCATTCCTGGACTTCCTCCGTGAGTCTTCTCCACGCGCCCGGGAAGTGCGGTTGGTCACCTCCACGCAAACGGCGGCCGAGCAGATCCCACGCAGCCTGTCGATGAGAAGCGGCGCCCCTGCCGGGGACCAGTACACCTCGCCTGGCCAGATCGTCGCGACTGCCCCACAAGGCACTCTGAAGGTAGGTCGTACCTGATTTGGGAAGACCGACATGGACGTATACCTCGCGACTGGCCACCGCACCTCCTTGGAGGCACGATAACCACAGCGCAGAGGGCAGTGAAACCCTCACCAGATCTCCCGCCGAGCGCATGCCCTCAGACGGCGCTAAATTGCCGTTCCGGCAGGACCACCCGTAGGAGCTCGGGTGGGGGGTTGGCGCTGTTCGATGGTAGCCCCGACGGGATTCGAACCCGCGCTACCGCCTTGAGAGGGCGGCGTGCTAGGCCACTACACAACGGGGCCATCGAGCGGACCAGACCTTATCGGACGAGACGGACTCGGCCTAATCGCTGGGGTACTAGGACTCGAACCTAGACTAACTGGACCAGAACCAGTCGGGCTGCCAATTACCCCATACCCCACGGCGGACAGACTCGTCGCAATGCCGAGGGCTGACGATACCGGAGCGGAGCGGTGGCTCAAAAACGTCAGGATTGCGGGGGTTCCCCGCGGTTGGGACGCATCCGACGTACGTCTGGTCGGACGTTCGGGGTCTTCAGTCGCTGAAGCCTGACGGCCGTGCCACGGAGTTGCTGCGGCGATGCGCCGCAAGAATCCAAGGTACGGCGATCGACAGCAACACCGCGTCGACGATCAGGGGAAGCCAGGTGACTCCGCTTGGGTCGAGAGCGGATGAGACCTCGTCGAGCAGCCCGGCAGGCAGCAGGACCGCGACATTCTTCACCGCGTGGAGGGCGATACCCGCCTCGATGCCACCTGTTCGGACGGCCAACCACGCGAGCACCGTGCCAAGGAGGAGCCGGTCGGCGAAGAGCGGCGGCGCGAACTGGAGATGCGCCGCAGCAAAGACCGCGCCACTCGCGATGCAACACAGCCAGACCGGCCACCGGGCAGCACCCAGCGCCTGCAGCAGTAAACCCCGAAACAGGTACTCCTCCCCCGCGACCTGGAGCGGCGTGGTGAAAAGCACCACGGCGATGAAACTCCAGACGCTGAGGTCGATCGGTTCCGAACGCACCAGCAGCGCCCCGGCGGTTCCCAGCACCAAGAAGATCGACCAGACGACAGCGCAGATGCCCACACACCGCACCAGCCAGCCCCACCGCATCCCGGGACGGTGCGACGCCAACCATCGAGGACGTACGCCGTAGAGCCCCCATACCAGCGCACCCGAGAGGGGGATCAACGACGCCAACCCAAGGTTCACGGCCAGCAGTTCGCCAGCATCTACCCCGTCGGTCAGCTCGAAGGAGAAATCCGCATTCCCCAGCGATCGAGCGATTCCGAGGACCGCGAACACGCTTGCTACCGACATCGCCAGCATTCCGACGACACCGAGGGCAGCGCTTGCCAGCAAGCGCCACCAGGCACCGCTAGGAGCTGACAGGGTTCGATGGAACGCGGTCCCGGTCAGCGGTCGGCGAGTCGCCATCACTGAGAAGCCTTCACCTCCGCGGCGGCAGCGGCCAGCCGGGCTAGTGACCGTGCCTTGCCCAAGAGTTCCAACGACTCGAACAGCGGAGGAGAGATCCGCCGCCCTGTGACGGCTACCCGGACTGGACCAAAGGCGTTGCGGGGCTTGAGGCCGCGCTCATCGATGAGGGCTCTGCGCAGGGCATCTTCAATCGGAGCTGTCTGCCACGTATCGACAGCCGTTAAGGCGGCATGTGCCGTCCGGACGATGTCGACGCCGGCGGGGTCGAGGAGTTTGGCCGCGTCGTCCGGGTCCACTGTGAAGTCGTCTTCGCCGACGAACAAGAACCCGCACATGTCGACTGCCTCTGCGAGCGTGGTCATGCGTTCCTGGATCAGCGGCGCGACAGCCGTGAGCAGGTCCCGCTGGTCATCGGTGACCTCGTCACCGAGCAGGCCGGACTTCTGCAAATAGGGCACGACCCTGACGGCCAGTTCTCCTCCGGGCAGCGCCCGCAGGTGCGTCGCGTTGATCGCCTCGCACTTCTTGAGGTCGAAGCGCGCCGGGTTGGGGTTCACCCGCTCGATCGTGAACGCGGCAACCATTTCCTCCATGCTGAAGATGTCCCGGTCTTCGGCGATGGACCAGCCCAGCAGCGCCAGGTAGTTGAGCAAACCCTCAGGCAGGAACCCGCGGTCGCGGTAGCCAAGCAGGTTGGACTCCGGGTCGCGCTTCGACAGCTTCTTGTTGCCTTGGCCCATCACGTAGGGGAGGTGGCCGAACCGTGGGGTCCGGCCGCTTCCCACTCCGATCGCGGCAAGCGCGTCGTAGAGCGCAAGCTGGCGAGGGGTGGAGGACAAGAGGTCCTCACCGCGCAGAACGTGGGTGATCTGCATGAGTGCGTCGTCCACGGGGTTGACCAAGGTGTAGAGCGGGTGTCCGTTGGCGCGAACAAGGACATAGTCCGGCACGTGCTCGCTGGCGAAGCTGATCGGCCCGCGGACCAGGTCGTCGAACGTGATGGTCGAGTCCGGCACCATAAACCGCACCACGGGTTTGCGGCCCTCACCCTGATAGGCGAAGACCTGCTCAGCGGTGAGGTGGCGGCAGTGTCCGTCATAGCCGGGGGGGCGTCCAGCGGCTCTGGCCTCATCGTTTCGTTGCTCCAGCTCAACATGCGAGCAATAGCAGTGGTAGGCGAGCCCCGCGTCGACTAGGCGGCGCGCCACGTTGGCATAGACGTCGTACCTCTCCGACTGCCGGTAAGGACCGAACGGGCCACCCACCTCAGGCCCTTCGTCCCAGTCGAAGCCGAGCCAACGCATCACGTCGAGCAACGTGTCGTAGGACTCTTGGGAATCCCGGCTGGCGTCGGTGTCTTCGATGCGGAAGACGAACGTGCCTCCAAGGTGGCGGGCAAACGCCCAGTTGAACAATGCCGTCCGGGCCAGGCCGACGTGGGGGTTTCCGGTCGGGGACGGACAGAACCGGACCCGGATGGGCGAAGCGATCGGGTCAGTCACGAGCAACCACCTGATTGGTGAGTGTTCCGATGCCGTCCACGGTGACGGACACCTCGTCGCCAGGTGTCAGAGACCCCACGCCTGCGGGTGTGCCGGTAGCGATCACGTCGCCGGGAAGCAGCGTCGTGAACGAAGAGACGTACGCAATGCAGGCCGCAACGTCGTGGATCATGAGCGCGGTGCTCTCCCGCTGCCGCACCTCACCGTTGACCGTCGTCGTGACCATCAGATCCGCAGGATTCAGCACGGTCTCGATCCACGGGCCGAGCGGGCAGAAGGAGTCGTAACCCTTCGCCCGCGCCCACTGGTTGTCCTTGGCCTGGAGGTCGCGTGCTGTCACGTCGTTGCAAACGGTGTAGCCGAAGATGACGTCGGCCACCTTCTCGGCAGGGACATCGCGACAGATTCGTCCGATCACCACGGCCAGTTCCCCTTCGAAGCTCACATCGGAGCTAGCCGCCGGATAGACGATCGGGTCGTGCGGGCCGATGACCGAGGTGTTGGGTTTGAAGAACACCAAGGGCTCCGAGGGTACGGCGTTGCCGAGCTCAGCGGCGTGCGCCGCATAGTTGCGACCGATCCCCACGACCTTGCTTCGCGGTATGACGGGAGCCAGGAGCCGTACCTCACCGAGCGAGTGCTGTTCTCCGGTGAGCTCCACTCCGCTGTACAGCGGGTCACCGACAAGCGATGCGACTATCTCTTCCTCGCCTGCTTGACCTACGACGCCGTAGCTCGGATCGTCCCCGGTCGTAAACCTCGCGATTCTCACGACGCGGAAGCCTACCTGCGCTGCAAGCAACCCTCGACTCGTCCCACGAGCGGGGGCCACGACCCCTCGACTCGGGCCGGACGAGTCGAGCGCACGTTCCAGCTGGTGCTCCCAGTTCTACGCTTGCGCTCATGGCTGCTGAGTCTCGGTCGCGACTTGGGCGGCGGATCGTCTCCCTGTACGTCGGGTTGGTCATCTTCGGCTGGTCGGAGGCGCTGCTGGTGGAAGCTGAGCTGGGTGTGCTCCCCTGGGACGTCTTGCACCAAGGACTCGCGCGTCACCTGGGTCTGACGATCGGGATCTGGTCTGTCATCGCAGGCGCCGCCGTCCTGTTGCTCTGGGTGCCCCTACATGAGCGTCCTGGGCTCGGCACCGTCTCCAACGTGCTGACCATCGGCCCAGCTCTGGACGCCTCCGTCTGGTTGATGCCGACGCCGGATCAGCTCTGGTTGCGGGTCGGCTACGTCGTTGTGGCGATCGTGGTCAACGCGCTGGCCACCGCGCTCTACATCGGCGCACGGTTCGGACCCGGTCCCCGAGACGGGCTGATGACAGGGCTCGTACGACGAACGGGGAGCTCGATTCGACTCGTCCGAACCGCGATCGAGATAGTCGTGGTAGGTACGGGCTTCGCGCTCGGTGGAACCCTAGGAGTCGCCACCTTGGCGTTCGTGCTGACCATCGGTCCTTTGGTGCACTGGTTCATGCCGCTATTGCACATCGACTCCCCCGACGCCGGCAACGCGTGAGCGACGAACCCCGGCGTTCATACCATTGTCTTTGGAGCGAGGTCAGACGAGACGGTGCATCCAGCCCCGTCGGTCGGCGGTCCGGCCGTACTGGATGTCGAGCAGCCCCTCGCGGATCTTGCAAGTGACAGGTCCGGCGGAAGAACCGGACGACACCTCGCCACTCCGCCACTTCAGCGTGCTGATCGGAGTCACCACGGCGGCAGTACCACATGCGAAGACCTCGACGATCTCCTTGGTGGCAACCCCCTCTCGCCACTCCTGGATGCCCACCTTGCGTTCGTCCACCTTGTGACCGAGGTCGTCGGCCAGCTCGAGGATCGATGCGCGCGTCACACCCTCGAGAATTGAGCCGTTGAGCTCTGGCGTCACCAGCGTGCCGTCGCCGTACACGAGAAAGACGTTCATACCGCCGAGCTCCTCGAGCGAGGTGTGCTCCGCGGCATCGAGGAAGACGACCTGGTCGCATCCGTTCGCCGTCGCCTCTTGCTGGGGGAGCAGGCTGGCCGCGTAGTTACCGCCACATTTGACTGCGCCCGTGCCGCCCGGAGCGGCACGGTCATACTGCTCGCTCAGCCAGATGGAGACCGGCTCGACGCCCCCGGAGAAATAGGGGCCAGCCGGTGACATGATCACGGCGAACGTCACGTGCCTGGCTGGTCGCACCCCGAGGAACACCTCAGACGCGAACATGAACGGCCGGATGTAGAGCGACTGCTCGGCACCGGACGGCACCCACTCCCGGTCGACCTCCACCAGGGCCTGGATCGCACCGAGGAAGTCGTCGGCCGGCAGTTCAGGGAGCGCAAGGCGCGCAGCTGAGCGCTGGAAACGCGCTGCGTTGAACTCCGGGCGGAAGGTCCAGATGGACCCGTCGGCGTGCCGATAGGCCTTCATACCCTCGAAAATCTCTTGGGCGTAGTGCAACACAGACGTGGCCGGGTCGACACTGAACGGCCCGTAGGGCAGCACCTTGCGCCCGTGCCACCCCCGGTCCGGCGTCCACTCGGAGACGAACATGTGGTCACTGAAATGCCGCCCGAACCCCGGGTCAGTCAAGATCTCGGCCCGCCGCTCTGCCTCGACTGGAGTGGGGTTTCGCACCGTGTCGATGCGAGCTGACTGCGTCATGACAGCACCGTAACCGACGCCTGGGAGATGCGTTCAGCAATAGCATCTCCGACCTCCCTCGTCGCGCGCGCGGCGCCGGCGTTGGCTATGACATCTTCGTAGACGGCATGCTCGACAGTTGCCGCCGCGTCGTGGAGTCTCAGATGGTCGAGCAGCAGGGCGGCACTGAGGATGGCCGCGGTCGGATCGGCCCTCTGCTGTCCAGCCAGGTCGGGGGCTGATCCGTGTACCGGCTCGAACATGCTCGGGGTGTCCCGGGCCGGGTTGATGTTGCCGCTCGCGGCCCGTCCGATGCCACCGGTGACCGCTCCGGCGAGATCGGTCAGGATGTCGCCGAAGAGGTTGTCGGTGACGATCACGTCGAAGCGTGCTGGGTCGGTCGCCAGCAGGATCGTGGCCGCGTCGACGTGCAGGTAGTCGACTTCGACCTCGGGATGCTCCGAGCTCACCTCGGAGACGACTCTGGCCCACAGGGCGCCTGCATGGATGAGCACGTTCGTCTTGTGCACCCAGGTGAGGTGCTTTCGCGTGCGGCGCTCGGCCCGCACGAAGGCGTCGCGGACCACCCGTTCGACCCCGAAGGCGGTGTTGATGCTCACCTCAGTGGCAATCTCAGCCGCGGATCCGGCGCGCAAGGACCCGCCATTGCCGACGTATGGCCCTTCTGTTCCCTCACGCACGACGACGAAGTCCACGTCTTTGGGATCAGCGAGGGGCGTGGGCACTCCTGGGTAGGTTCGAGAAGGACGCAGGTTGACGTAGTGGTCGAGTTCGAACCGCAGTTTGAGCAAGAGACCTCGCTCCAGCAGCCCAGGTGGCATCGAAGGGTCCCCGGGCGTGCTCCCGACCGCGCCAAGCAGAATCGCGTCGTGCGCGGCGATCTCGGCGAGCACCGAATCGGGCAGCACCTCACCGGTCGCACGCCATCGGCCGGCACCGAGCTCGTAGTTGGTGCGCTCGAACTTCAGGTCGTGAGCTGGCGCAAGCGCGTCGAGTACCTTGAGGGTTTCGGCGACCACCTCGGGGCCGATGCCGTCCCCGCCGATAACCGCCAAGTCCACGCTTCGAGTCATGGCCTCATCTTAGGAAGCGCCGGGCTCCCCGGGAGAAAGTCCCTTTGGTCGCATCGGCCGGAGGTCTCGGCGGTCGACACTTGTACGACGGGCCAGCCGGCTTGAATACACAGATCCGCCGATTCACTGCAAGTCCACGTAGCGGACCAGCTGTGCCTGCATCTCGGCCCCGATCGCTTCCAGCACCGTGCTCGGAATGGCGCTGTCGACGGACAGGGCCACAAGCGCCAATCCCCCTTGACGGTCACGTGCCACCTGCATGCCACCGATGTTGATATCGGCGTCACCCAATAGGTTGCCGATGGCACCGACCATGCCCGGGCGATCCTGGTAGGTGAAGAAGGCCAAATGATCGGTCGGCTCCAGATCGACGTCGTAGTCATTTATCGCGACCAGTCGCTCGCGCTGGTGGATGCCAATCAAGGTGCCGGAGACGGAGATTTGGGTGCCGTCGCGAAGGGTGCCGCGCACCGTCACGAGGTTGCGGTGGTCGGCGCTCTCGGCCTCCGTGACCAGCCGGACGGCCATCCCTCGCTCCATCGCCAGCAGGGGTGCGTTCACATAGGACACGCTCTCCTCGACGATATCGGTGAACACCCCTTTCAGAGCTGCCAGCTCAAGCACCCTCACGTCGTGCTGGGTGATCTCGCCGCGCACCTCTACGTCGAGCTGCTCGGCCACCTCGCCGGCGAGCGCCGTGAAGATGCGCCCCAGCCGTTCGGTCAAAGGTATGCCGGGGCGCACGTCCTCAGCGATGACGCCTCCCTGGACGTTGACCGCATCGGGAACGAGTTCACCGCTCAACGCCAGCCGCACCGATCGCGCCACGGCTATCCCAGCCTTCTCCTGCGCCTCGTCCGTCGAAGCGCCCAGATGCGGGGTGGCGACCACATTGTCGAACTCGAACAAGGGCGAGTCGGTACACGGCTCGCTGGTGAAGACGTCGAGGCCGGCGCCCGCGATGCGGCCCTCCTTGAGCGCGAGGTGCAGCGCATGCTCGTCCACGATGCCACCCCTGGCCGCGTTGACCACGATCGCCGTCGGTTTGCACCGGGCGAGCTGAGCGTCGCTGATGAGCCCCGTTGTCTCGGCTGTCTTGGGCAGGTGCACGGTGACGAAGTCTGCGTCGGCCATCAAGTCGTCAAGGCTCACCAGTCTGACGCCTAACTGAGCCGCTCGTCCTGCCTGCACGTAGGGGTCGTAGGCGATGACCTTCATCCCGAAGGCGCTGAGGCGCTGGGCAACCAGCATGCCGATTCTGCCCAGCCCGACGATGCCGACCGTCTTCTCGAAGAGTTCGATGCCGACGTACTTACTGCGCTTCCACTCACCCAGCTTGAGTGCTGCGTTGGCGGGAGCGATGTGGCGAGCGGCCGCGAGCAACAGCGCGACGGCGAGCTCAGCGGCGCTCACGATGTTGGAAGTGGGTGCGTTGAGGACCATCACACCCGCCTGAGTGGCCGTCTTCACGTCGATATTGTCGAGCCCTACCCCGGCGCGTGCGATCACCTTGAGGCGAGGTGCGGCAGCAAGCGCGTCCGCGTCGACCTTGGTAGCGCTGCGTACCAAGATGGCCTCGACGTCACCGATGGCCGACAGCAACTCGAGGCGGTCAGCTCCGTTGCAGTACCGAACCTCGAAGTCAGGTCCGAGCGCGTCAACCGTCGCGGGGCTCAGCTCTTCTGCGATGAGGACGACGGGCCTAGTCATGGAAAAACGGGGGTCCTTGCCGGGTGGGGAGTCGCTCGAATCGGGTGGGCAGCTTCAAGGCGCCAGAATCTGCTAGGAATGCACCGCGCCGTGCCGCGGCCACAAAGTCTAGACCAACCCTGCGCATCGCAGCGCGGGCTCAATCGCAGCGCGTCCAAGGTGGGCGGCGGCCGGACGAACCCCGACCAGGCCAGCCTGTGAATACGCCGATCAGCGTGCGGCGCTGCCCTCGACGTAGTCATCGGCGTGAGACTTGACCCAGCTCATCAGCGTGCGGAGCTCCCGTCCGGTGGCCTCGATCGGATGCGCCTGGCTCTGCTCTCGGAACTGCTTGAACTTCGGAGCACCCGCATCTTGGTCGGCGATGAACTCTTCGGCCCACTGACCGCTCCGGATGTTGGAGAGTACGTCTTTCATCCGGGCCTTGACCGATGCGTCGATGATGTAGGGACCAGACGTGTAGTCGCCGTACTCGGCTGTGTCAGAGACCGACCAGCGTTGCTTGGCGATGCCGCCTTCGTACATGAGGTCGACGATCAGCTTGAGTTCGTGCAGGCACTCGAAGTAGGCGACTTCGGGTTGGTAACCGGCCTCGATCAGCGTCTCGAATCCCGCCTGGATGAGCGCTGACGCGCCGCCGCAGAGCACCGCCTGTTCACCGAACAGGTCCGTCTCGGTCTCTTCTGTGAACGTGGTCTTGATACCACCTGCCCGCAGACCGCCGAGTGCTTTCGCATAGGACAGGGCCAGCGCCCACGCCTTGCCCGACGCGTCCTGCTCAACGGCGAGGAGCACCGGGACACCCCTTCCCTCGTTGAACTCCCGGCGCACCAAATGGCCCGGACCCGTCGGGGCAACCATCGCCACATCCACTCCAGCCGGCGGCACGATATAGCCGAAGCGGATATTGAACCCATGACCGAAGAAGAGCGCGTCACCGTTGACCAGGTTCGGCTCGATGGCGTCGGTATAGAGACTGCGCTGAACGGGATCGGGCGCCAGCACCATGATCAGGTCGGCTTCTTCGCAGGCCGCGTATGGTGTGGTCACGCCAAGGCCCTCGGCCTCGGCCTTGGGGCGGCTCTTGGAACCCTCGGGCAGACCGACGCGTACGTCGACACCTGAGTCACGCAGCGACAAGGCATGGGCATGACCCTGGCTGCCGTAGCCCAAGATGGCGACGTTGCGCCCTTGGACGACACTCAAGTCAGCGTCGTCGTCGTAGAACATCTCGGCCATGGTCAGTCAGTCTCCTTGGACTCTCAGATCTGCAAAGGGGAACGGAAGGACGGGTGGGTACGCAAGCCACTCACGCACTCTTTACGATCGAGACAGCTGGCGCGAGTCGTGGGTTCCGATCGGTGATGGAGCTACCCCCTCGATTGATGGCAACCATGCCCGACTGGACCAGCTCACGGATGCCAAACGGTTCGAGCACCCTCAGCATCGCCTCGAGCTTGCCGCGGTCGCCCGTGACCTCGATCGTGACCGCGTCCACCGCGACGTCGACGACCTTCGCCCGGAAGAGCTGCACCGTCTCGAGCACGGAACTGCGGGTCGCTGCATCCGCCTTGACCTTGACCAGAGCCAGCTCACGCTCGACCGCGTTCGATTCGTCGAGTTCCACGATCTTCAGCACCTCGATCAGCTTGTGCAGCTGCTTGGTCACCTGCTCCAGCGGCTGCTCCTCGAGGTTGACGGCGATCGTCATCCGCGATATGTCTGCGTGCTCCGTGGGACCGACGGCCAGGGACTCGATGTTGTATCCCCGCCGGGAGAACAACCCCGCCACCCGCGCTAGGACGCCTGGCTTGTCCTCCACCAGTACCGACAAGGTATGGGTAGTCACAGGTCGTACTCCTCGAACTCCGGCTTGAGATCCCTGGCGATCTGGATCGCGTCGTTGCTCATTCCCGCTGTCACCATCGGCCAGACCATGGCGTCGCGGTTGACGATGAAGTCGACTACGACGGGCGCGTCGTTGATCTCCATGGCCTTGGCGATCACGTCATCGACATCATCGGCCGCCTCGCAACGCAGCCCCACGCAGCCGAGCGCCTCCGCCAGCTTGACGAAGTCGGGTATGCGGCCCGAGTGCAGGTCGGTGTGGGAATATCGGCCCTCGTAGAAGAGCGTCTGCCACTGCCGCACCATGCCCAGGCTCGAGTTGTTGATTACCGCCACTTTGATCGGTATGCCGTTGAGGGCGCACGTCGCGAGTTCCTGGTTGGTCATCTGAAAGCAGCCGTCTCCGTCGATGGCCCAGACGGTCTTGTCGGGCATGCCTGCCTTGGCGCCCATCGCCGCGGGAACGGCGTAGCCCATCGTGCCCAGGCCGCCGGAGTTGAGCCAGGTGCGGGGATGTTCATATCGGACGAAGTGGCTGGCCCACATCTGACGCTGCCCGACTCCCGCTACGTAAATCGCCTCGGAGCCGGCGATGGCGCCAAGCCTCTCGATGACGTACTGCGGGGACAACGAGTCTTCGTGCTTCTGGTAGCCGAGGGGAAACCGCTCCCGCCACCCTTGACAGGTCGCCAACCAAGGTGCCGAGTCACCTCGGTGCCCGGCGTCGTACTCAGCCCGTACCGCAGCGACAAGCTGTCTGATGACCTCGCGACAGTCGCCCACGATGGGCACATCCGCAGCACGGTTCTTGCCGATCTCGGCCGGGTCGATGTCTGCATGGATCACTTTCGCGTCTGGTGCAAAGCTGTCGAGCCTGCCGGTGACACGATCATCGAAGCGAGCTCCCAGGCAGATCAGCAAGTCACTGCGCTGCAGCGCCGCCACCGCCGCCACGGTGCCGTGCATCCCTGGCATACCCAGATGCAGCGGATGGCTGTCGGGGAATGCGCCGCGCGCCATCAAGGTCGTGACGACCGGGATCTCGGTCAGCCCGGCGAGCTCCAGCAGCTCCTCGCTCGCCTCGGCGCGGATCACTCCCCCACCGACGTATAACACCGGTCTTTCTGATGCGGCAATCAGGCGAGCGGCCTCCCGCACTTGGCGGGCGTGTGGCCGCGTGATCGGCCGGTAGCCAGGCAGCCTCACGTGGGTTGGATATCCAAACGTCGTCTGGGCCTGGAGCGCGTCCTTGGCGATGTCGACCAGCACAGGTCCGGGGCGCCCGGTGCTGGCGAGGTGGAATGCCTCCGCGATGGCGCGTGGTATGTCGTCGGCGTTGGTGATGAGGTAGCTGTGCTTGGTGATAGGCATCGTGATGCCTCGGATGTCGGCCTCTTGGAACGCGTCGGACCCGATGGCCGCGCTGGCGACCTGACCCGTGATGGCCACGAGAGGCACCGAGTCCATGTGCGCATCCGCGATCGGCGTCACGAGGTTGGTCGCGCCCGGGCCACTCGTCGCCATACATACCCCGACTTTGCCGGTGGCCGCGGCATAGCCTTCGGCGGCATGTCCGGCTCCCTGCTCATGGCGCACCAGGATGTGTCTGATCTGGACTGAGTCGAACAAGGGGTCGTACGCCGGCAGAATCGCCCCACCCGGAATCCCGAATATGGTGTCCACGCCGGCGCACTCGAGCGCGCGGATGAGGCTCTCTGCTCCCGTCATCTCTTCAGTCAATTTCGGCGCCTCCAGTCGGCTTGGTGGCCATCTCGCCGGGGAACTGGCTGGAGCCACAAAAAAACCCCTCGGCCACGTTGGCATTCGAGGGGCGACGCGTCAGATGTTCGAGGTCAGGATGACCACACCCGGGCGTCGGACGGTACGAGGAGAATATGGAGCACGTAACAACCGTCGCCGAAGGTGCTCTCCTCGTCAAGCCAACGGCGGGGTCGTCTCAGTAATCGGACCAACATCTCACACTTCGAGCGGCCAGCAGGGCCGCCACCATGCCCGTTCTGCCCGATCCGATAGGTCAAGGTTTCGGGGAGAGACACGCCTCACTCTCGCTTCTGACCATTTGAGGTCAGGCGCAAACTGCCCCCACACTGGCCGATTGCACTAGTTTGCGGTACTTGGCCAGCACCCCCTTGTTG
>Ga0183260_10002852_pt1 | contig 14142 bp, 12 predicted proteins | sample AntDrymUQ4972206_2_FD_129768 | JGI IMG/M metagenome (GOLD analysis project Ga0183260, IMG submission 129768) | Polar desert sand microbial communities from Dry Valleys, Antarctica - metaG UQ497 (22.06) (version 2) (version 2) | ecosystem: Environmental > Terrestrial > Soil > Desert | place... | reverse complement strand
TGTCCTGCACCGTCCCGGTCTTGCCCGCCGACGGCTGCGCGAGGTCGAGGTCGTTGAGGAAGCCGAAGCCGTCGGAGTTCTCCTGGACGCCGCGCAGGACGTCGTTCACGGCGTCGCCCACGGAGGGCTTGAACACCCGCTCGCACCGGTCCTCGGGCAGCTCCACCGGCTGGCCGTCGCGGTCCTCGATCGTCAGCAGTGGCGTCGGCTCGCAGTACGTCCCGCGTCCGGGGAAGGTCGCGTACGCCGCGGCCATGGACAGCGCGCTGGTGTCGGTGATGCCGAGCGTGAACGGCGGGTACTCGTCCTGTTCGGGCACGGCGATGCCCATCTCCCGGGCCAGGGTGACCGGCGGGCAGACGCCGGTGAGCCGCTCGAGCTGGGCGTAGTAGGTGTTCACCGACAGCTGGGTGCCCGCGTACATGTCGAAGTAGCCGCTGCTGGTCGAGTTGCTCGGCGACCAGGGCTCGGGGTTGTAGCCCTCGCACGTCTTCACCGACCCCGCTTCGATGGTGATCGACGGCGGCGAGTCGAAGCTGGTGTCCAGCGGCAGGCCCTGCTTCAGCGCCGCGGCGAGCACGAACGCCTTGAACGTCGAGCCCGCGCGGAAGCCGGCGGAGCCGCCCAGCTCCGGGGGCACGAGGTAGTTGAGGTAGGTCTCGCCCCGGGCGACGTCGTCGCCCATCGGCCGGGACTGGGCCAGCGCGCGGACCTCGCCGGTGCCCGGCTCGACCATCGCGATGCCTCCGACGGCGTCGTCCGTCGCCTCCACCCGTGCCTGCACCGCGCGGTCGGCGGCGCGCTGCATCCGCGGGTCGAGGGTGGTCTGGATCGTCAGACCACCGGTGAGGAGCCGGTCCTCGCGCGCGGACCGGGTCGGTCCGAGCGCGGGGCTGTCCAGCAGGTGGCTGCGCACGTAGTCGCAGAAGAACGGCGCGGCGGTGGTGACGCAGCCGTTGGGGGTCTCGCTCAGGTCGAGTCGCAGCGGCGCCCCGATCGCCGTGCGGGCCGCCTCGGGAGTGACCGCGTCGAGCTCGGCCATCCGGCGCAGCACGACGTTGCGGCGTTCCGTCGCCGCCTGGAGGTTCTCGGTGGGGTCGTAGCTCGACGGGTTCTGCACGAGGCCGGCGAGGGTGGCCGCCTGCTGCAGGTTGAGCTCGCTCGGCTGGACGGAGAAGAAGTGTCGCGCGGCCGAGGCGATGCCGTACGCCCGGTCGCCGAAGTAGGCGATGTTGAGGTACGACTCGAGGATCTCGTCCTTGGTGTGGTCCTGCTCGTACGCCATCGCGTACTGGAGCTCCTCCAGCTTGCGCGAGACGCTCTGCTCGATGGCGTCGTTGTACTCGGCCTTGGTCTCGGCGCGAGAGACGAGGATCTGTTTGACCAGCTGCTGGGTGAGGCTCGACCCGCCCTGGATGGGCTCGCCGAGGACGTTGTTGAGCAACGCGCGCGAGGTGCCCTGGATGTCCAGTGCGCCGTGCTGGTAGAAGCGCGAGTCCTCGATCGCGAGGATCGCCCGGCGCATCACCGGCGCCACGTCGTCCAGCGCGACGTCGACCCGGTTCTCGTCGAAGAAGTAGGCGATCGTGTTGCCCTTGGAGTCCAGCACCGTGGTGCGCTGCGCGATGGGCACCTCGTCGAGCTCGGCCGGCAGGTCCTCGATGCCGGTGGCGACGTTGCGCGCCGCGAAGCCGGTGATCCCGGCCAGCGGCAGCGCGAGGCCCGCGACGAGGACGCCGGCCAGTGCGCTCACGAGGACCAGAGCGAACAGACGGCGCAGCGCGACAGCGCCGGCGGCCAGGCGGCGGTCGGACATGGGGGCCAGCGTACGCGAGCCCGCCGGCCGCTCCGAGCGGCACCACCGAGCGCCGCGCAGGCCCGGAGGCCTCGAAATAGCCCTATCGGGCTACCTGGGGCCCCCCGTTCGGTGCTGACGCACGGACCGGGTCGCTGTCTAGCGTGGGCCGCAGACCGAGGACCGACGGGCGGGCAGCCGCGGCGGGGACCGAACTGGGGGCCACACGCATGGCATGGATCGAGGACTGGGCGGCCGTCGCCGCCTGCCGGCAGGCGCGGCCGGACGAGCTGTTCGTCCGTGGCGCCGAGCAGCACCGGGCGAAGCAGGTGTGCACGGGGTGCCCCGTCCGCACCGAGTGCCTCGCGGAGGCGCTGGACCACCGGATCGAGTGGGGGGTCTGGGGCGGGATGACCGAGCGGGAGCGGCGGGCGCTGCTCCGGCGCCGTCCGAACGTCCAGTCGTGGCGCCGGCTGCTGGAGGCCGCCCAGGCCGAGCACCGCCGTGCGGTGGAGACCGTCGAGACCGGCGACGTCGCGGTCTGACGGTCGACGCACCACCTCTGCCGCCGGGACGCCCGTGGTCGGGCCGCGGCGAACAGCTGTGATGTCGGATGCAACCCATCCGCCGGCCGGCACGTCTGACGGGTGACGGTGGGAAACGGTCGGGGGACCGAAGGGCGGCGGGCCTGAGGCCCGTCGCCCTTCTGCGTGTCAAGCATTCGTGAAGGCGCGCTCGTCGACCTGTGCACCGTGCCAGCCTCCGAAGGTTGCAGCGCGTCCGGGGTGCCACGGCCGACACGCGGGGGCGAGAGCCGTGTATCCACGGCCACCTGTGATGACTCCTCAGCGCAATCCCATGCCCGTCCGCCCCTCCGGGACCGCCGGCTCTCGCGGACGTGCACCGAACATGGAGGTCATCGTGAGCAGACACTCGACTCACACAGGGGGCCTGAGCTGGCGGACGGCGCTCGCCGTTCTCACCGTGTGCGCGACGGGGGCCGTGGCGACGCTCGGCATCGTCGACGCCACGGCACCGGCTCGAGCGACAGCATCCGGCACGGATCCGCAGGACGGCCCGGCAGACGACTTCGGTGGCTACCTCGGCCTCGCCGAGCCCGGTGCGGCCGCGGACGCCACCACGAACGGCGAGGCAGGCGACACCAAGGCCGAACCCCTCGGCCCGGTCGGTGAGCGCACCTCGGTCGTCCCCGACGTCCCGGGGGAGCCCGTGGTCGAGGGACCTGACAGCGCGGCCCCGGTCCGGGACGCGAGCGCGGCGGGGGACACGGCCGCACGCCTGCGTGCAGCCGTCGACGCCGACGGCGCCGCACGGGTCATCGTCACGATGCGGCAGCAGGTGAAGCTCGAGGCGGAGCTGACCCGGCGCCAGGTCGGGCAACAGCGGTCCGCGATCGATGCACGGCTGAAGTCCCTGGACCGGACCCTGGTCGGCACGAGCAGGGTCGTCCGCGAGTTCACCGTGGTGCCCGCCGCGGTCGCGATGGTGGACGAGGCCGGCCTCGAAGCCCTGCTCGCCGACCCCCGCGTGGCCGCGCTGACGTTGGACCGCGAGGCGCCGCTGGCCCTCGACGTGTCCACCGGCGTGATCGACTCCGACCTGCTCAACAGCGCCGGAGTCCTCGGCAACAACTTCGAAGGGAGCAGCGGCGGGGCGTACGAGGTGGCCGTCCTCGACTCCGGTGTCGACAACCAGCACAACGCGTTCGCCGGCCGGATCGTGGCCCAGGCCTGTTTCTCCGCGACGTCATTCTGTCCCAACGGCGGCACGTCGATGATCGGCGGAGCGGCCGCCGACAACTGCACGTACTCCACCCAGTGCGACCACGGCACCCACGTGGCCGGCACCGCGGCCGGCGCTCAGTTCACCGGCGGGCACGAGGGAGTCGCCCGAGGTGCGAGGATCGTGGCCATCCAGGTCGGGCACCGGTCGACGTCCTGCCAGCCGGGTGAGCCGAACCCCTGCTGGCGCTACTTCTTCAGCGACCTCGACCTGGCCCTGCAGCACACGCTCAACCTGCGCAACGGTGGCCGCAACATCGCCGCGCTCAACCTGAGCCTGGGCGGCCCGCTGCACACCACCGAGGCTGCGTGCGGCGCCGCCTTCCCGAACACGCAGAACCTGGCGGCCAACCTGCAGGCCGCGGGCGTGGGCGTCGTCGCCGCGGCCGGCAACAACGGCTCCGGCACGAGCGTGTCCTACCCGGGGTGCCTGCCGAGCAGCTTCACGGTGGCGGCGAGCGACGACCTCGACAACCCGGCCGGGTTCAGCAACAACAACGCGATCACCGACTGGTGGGCGCCCGGGGTCAGCATCGACGCCCCGGTCACGACCGGCCCGGACGCGCACGGCAACAAGTCGGGTACGTCGATGGCGACGCCGCACGTCGTGGGTGCCATGGCTCTGCTGCGCGAGTGCGTCGACGGGAACGGGGTGCCTCAGACGGTGGCGGCCGCGGCCGCTGACCTGTCCGCGACGGGACCGACCATCACGCACGACGGGGTCTCGCGACCTCGCATCAACGTGCTCGACGCCGCGACGCGCAACGTCAACAACAACGACTTCGCGTTCCCGGAGGTCCTCCCGGCCAACCCGGGAGCCGGCTTCGACGACTTCGACTTCACGGTGTGCTCCGACGCGGAGGCCGGTGAGCCCGGGCCGTTCAGCGTCGACAACGGCATCTGGTACTCCTGGACGCCCGCCGCCACGGGGACCGCGACGATCTCCACCGACGACGGTGGCGGCAACGTGACGACCTTCGACACGACGCTCGCGGTCTACACCGGCAGCACGCTCGGCGGTCTGAGCGTCCACGCCTCGGACGACGACTCCGGCGACGGTCTGCGGAGCAAGGTCGTGGTGCCCGTCCAGGCCGGTACCACGTACCGGATCAAGGTCGACGGCTTCGCCGCGAACAACGGCCTGCTCAACCTGCACCTCGAGAACGGCCCCCCGCCGGCCTGCTCCGGCGTCCCCGCAACCATCGTCGGAGGTCCTGGTCCGGATGTGATCGACGGAACCGCCGGCACCGACGTGATCGTCGCGGGTGACGGTGACGACACCATCGACGGCTTCGGTGGCAACGACCGGATATGTGGAGGCGCCGGGGCGGACGACGTCACGGCCGGCGACGGCAACGACTTCGTCCTGGCGGGCCCGGCGGCAGACAGCGTCCGTGGCGAAGACGGCGACGACACCCTGGTCGGCAACGCGGGCGGTGGCGACGTCGACGACGTCGGTGACTCGATCCTCGGTGGGCCGGGCAGCGACTTCCTCGACGGTTGGGTCGGCGACGACCGGCTCGTCGGCGGGACCGGCGACGACGAGCTGCGCGGTGAGGCCGGCATCGACACGGTGTCCTACTCCGACTCGCCCTCCGGGGTGACGGCCGACCTCACTGCCAACACGGCAACGGGTGTCGGCAACGACACCTTCGTCCTCGTCGAGAACGTGATCGGCACGGCGTCCCGGGACCGCCTGATCGGGAGCGCGGTGGGCAACGTGCTCACCGGCGGAGGCGGGAACGACCGGCTGAACGGCCAGGCCGCCAACGACGTTGTCGTCGCCGGCGGGGGCGACGACGCCCTGCTGGGGCTCGCGGGTGACGACACGCTCAGCGGTGGCGCGGGCACCGACACCGTGGTATACGAGCACTCGGCGGCGGCCGTCGTCGTCAACCTGGCCGCGGGCACCGCGGTCGGTGAGGGCGCCGACGGTGTCCTGTCCGTCGAGCACGCGATCGGGTCGAACTTCGCCGACACGCTGCGCGGCAGCACCGCTGGCAACCGGCTCTTCGGCGGACCCGCGGCCGACACGCTCCGTGGCGCTGCGGGCAACGACCGGCTGTTCGGCGAGCGGGGGCCCGACGACCTGTTCGGTGAGGCCGGTGACGACCTGCTCTCCGGCGGCACCCAGCGCGACAGGTGCAACGGCGGTCCGGGAAGCGACTCGCAGAACACCTGCGAGGTGATCACCAGCATCCCCTGACGGCACCGCCACCCATTCCCGAACCACGACCCCAACCACGGTCCGGTGGGGAGGGAGGAATGGGCGGGGAGGGCCGACGGTGTGGTCAGCCGCCGGCGAGCAGCTCACCGACCCGGCGCAACCCGTCCAGGTCGTGCACGTCCCCCGCCAACGCGGCCACCGCCACGCTCGGCACCTCTGGATGGGTGTGGGCGAAGCCGCGGCGCAGCCGGTCCTGACGGTGCCGCAGCCGGGCGCGCTCGGCGTGCACCCGCAGCAGCCCCACGACGGCCTCGTCGCCGCCGTCGCGGTCCAGCCGGTCGGCTGCCTGCTCGGCGAGGACCGCACCGAGGCTCGGCACGCCGTCGTCCTGCAAGCGGTTGACCACGACGCCGGCGAGCGGCATCCGCTCGCCGGCGAGCCGTTCCACGAAGTACGTCGCCTCGCGCAGGGCATCCGGCTCGGGTGTCGCGACCACCACGAACGCGGTCCCGGAGGCCTGCAGCAGCGCGTACGTACGCTCCGCCCGCTGCCGGAACCCGCCGAACAGGGTGTCGAACGCGGCCACGAAGGTCTGCACGTCGCGGAGCACCTGGGCGCCGAGGACCTTGTTGAGCGCCGCGGTGACCACCCCGACGCCCGCAGACAGCAGCCGGGCGGGGCCGCGTGCCGGCGCGATCAGCAGCCGGATGAACCTGCCGTCCAGCAAGGACGCGAGGTGCTCGGGGGCGTCGAGGAAGTCCAGCGCCGACCGCGACGGCGGGGTGTCGACGACGATGAGGTCCCAGCTGCCGTCGGCCTCGGCCCGTGCGTGCAGCTGGCCGAGCTTCTCCATCGCCATGTACTCCTGGGTGCCGGCGAAGGAGCTGGACAGGGCGGCATAGAACGGGTTGGCGAGGATCTGGCGGGCCTTGTCGGGGCTGGCCTGGGTCTCGACGACCTCGTCGAAGGTCCGCTTCATGTCGAGCATCATCGCGTCGAGGCGGCCACCTCGCGTACCGCCACGGCTGCCCTCGACCGGGCGGGGGGTGTTGTCGAGCTCGGTCAGGCCCAGCGACTGCGCCAGTCGCCGGGCCGGGTCGATGGTGAGCACGACCACCGAACGACCCCGCTCGGCGGCGCGCAACCCCAGAGCGGCGGCCGTCGTGGTCTTGCCGACGCCTCCGGAGCCGCAGCACACGACGATCCGCGTCGCCGGGTCGTCCAGCAGGGCGTCCACGTCGAGGGCCTGGTTGCCGGTCACCGTCCGGTCCCGGCCGCTGCCGCGGGGTGCGGTCGCCCGAGAGCTGGGGTGTCGCGCGGGCCGGGTCGACCCGGACCGCTTCCGCCCGCGGCCGGTGCCGCGCCCGCTGGTCATGTCAGCCCCTGCTCGCGCAGGGCCGCCGCGAGGTCGTAGAGCGCCCCGAGGTCGATGCCGTCGGTGACCCACGGGAGCTGGTGCACCGGGCGGCCGAGGTCCTGCACCTCGGCCAGGAGGCGCTCCTGCAGGCCGAGCCGCTCGACGTGGTCGGCCGCGCCGGCCAGCAGGCCCTCCGCAGCCGCCTCGACGGGGTCGGCGAGATCGCCGAGCCCGGCGGCGGTCAGACCGGGCGCGACCTCCTCGACACCGATCCGCCCCGCGGCGACGGCCTTGCGTGTCGCCGGGTCCAACGGTGAGCTCCGCGCCTGGTTGACCAGTACGCAGCCCACGGGCAGGTCGACGCGGGACAGGTCGGCGACGGTGTCCGCGGTCTCCTGCACCGGCATGTCCTCGAGCAGCGTGACGACGTGCACGGCCGTCCGCCGCGAGCGCAGCACCTGCATGATCGCGTCGGCCTGGTTGCGGACCGGTCCGACCTTGGCGAGGCCGGCGACCTCCGCGTTGACGTTGAGGAACTGGACGACCCGCCCGGTGGGCGGCGCGTCGAGGACGACGGCGTCGTACACCCGGGTCCCGGCCCGGGTGCGACGCCGGTACGCCTCGTACACCTTGCCGGTGAGCAGGACGTCGCGCAGCCCGGGCGCGATGGTGGTGACGAAGTCGACGACGCCGAAGCGGTCGAGCGCCCAGCCGGCGCGGCCGAGGCGGTAGTACATCTCGAGGTACTCCAGCAGCGCGGCCTCGGCGTCGATCGCCAGGGCAGACACCTCGCCGTCGCCGGCCGCGACGGCGACGACGCGCTCCTCGTACGGCAACGGGTCCAGGTCGAACACCCGCGCGATGCCTTGCCGACCCTCGGCCTCGCACAGCAGCACGCGGCGGCCCCCGTGGGCCAGCGCGAGGGCGAGCGCGGCGGCGACCGTGGTCTTGCCGGTGCCGCCCTTGCCGGTCACCACGTGCAGGCGCACCTGCCGCCAGTCGCTCACCTGGCGAGCCTAGGACGGACGTGTTCCCCGGTCGCGTCCGGCCGCCCCTTCCCCCGTTAACGTGGCAAAGCGGGCGTCTGCGGCGCGAATCTGCCTCGCAAAGCGGCACACTGCCACGTTTACGGGGGAAACGGCCGGCGCCGGGCGGGGGGCTGTGCGGCGGGTGGGAGTGCGGCGGGTGGGAGTGCAGCGGGTGGGTGTGCGGGGGGTGGCAGTGCGGCGCGGACGGCGGGCCACGCAGCCGACAGCGGATCGATGAGTGCGAAGTGCTCCACGCCGGGCAGCACCCGGACGTCGAGCATCGGCAGGTCGGCGCCGAGGGCGAGGCTGTGCGCGACGGGGACCTGCGCGTCGGCGTCGCCGTGCACGACCGTCAGCTCGCACCCGGGCGGGTGCCCCTCGGCTCGCAGCCGCGTGGCCGGATCGGCGCTCGCCCACGCACGGCCACCGGGGTCGGACCCGCCCGGCTGCGGGGCGCCGAGCAGCGCCTGGACCGCCCCGTCGCCGAGACCAGCGGCGTGCGCTGCCCGCAGGTCGGCGACCGGCGCGAGCCCGACCACGTGTCGTGGCGCTGCGCCGGCGTCGGCTCCGTCCCCGGTCGGGACCCCTGCCCCGGCGCGGTCCGGGTCGGCAGCGTCGAGCGCCCACCACAGGGCCAGCTGACCCCCGGCGGAGTGCCCGACGAGCACCGGCCGTTCGGTTGCTACCCGCCCCGGCGCCACCTCGGCGAGCAGCTTCGGCACCCGGCGGCGCATCGTGCGCAGGTCGTCGGCGACCAGCGGCCACACCGCGTCCCCGGCGCGGACCCGGCCGCCACCGACCCGGGCGTACTCGGGCGCGACGACCACCCACCCCAGCGCGCCGAGCGCCTGGGCGAGCGGACGGACGTGGCGCCGGTCCCAGTCCCGTCGCCAGAAGCCGCCGTGCAGGACGTACAGCAACGGCGCCGCCGACGGGGCTCGCGACGGTGCTCCCGGAGCCGGGACCCGCGCCGGCGGCAGCCACATGTCGGCGACGCCGTCGTCGTGGTCCGCCCAGCGCAGGACGACGTCCGGTGGCTCGCTCGGGCGGCTCAGCACGTCGCGGTCGGATCGGGCCACGCCGCGCACGCTAGCCGCGGCCACTAGCATCGCGGCCATGACCACCGCCTTCACCACCGCCAGGACCCCGTGGGAGTACGCGACGGTGCCGCTGCTGATCCACGCGACCAAGCAGATCCTCGACACCTGGGGGGAGGACGGCTGGGAGCTGGTCTCGGTGCTGCCCGGCCCGAGCTCCGACAACCTGGTGGCGTACCTCAAGCGCCCCAAGGACGCCTGATGGTCGCCGGTGCGGACGACCGGGCGCAGGGACCGGAGGAACGGCTCGCGGCACTGGGCCTGGCCGCCTCGGAGCTGCCGGCACCCGTGGCGTCGTACGTCCCGACGGCGGCGACGGGGTCGTTGGTGTTCACCTCCGGGCAGCTGCCGTGGCGCTCGGGGGAGCTGATCGCCGTGGGCGCGGTCGGGCACGTGGTCACCGTCGAGGAGGCGGCGATGTGCGCGCAGCAGTGCGCGCTCAACGCGATCGCGGCCCTGCGGGCCGAGGTGGGTGACCTGGCCCGGGTACGCCGGGTGGTCAAGGTGGTGGTGTTCGTCGCCAGCGCGCCGGACTTCACCGGGCAGCCGCAGGTCGCCGACGGCGCCAGCCACCTGCTCGGCGAGGTGTTCGGCGAGGCGGGGGTGCACGCGCGCAGCGCGGTCGGCGTCGCGGCGCTGCCGCTGGGCGCCCCGGTCGAGGTCGAGCTCGTCGTCGAGGTCGGCTGAGCGGCGTGCGGTCGTCGGGCCCGGGTCGGCCCGAGCGGGTGCGGCTGCCCGAGTCGCTGCGGGGGGCCGCGGCCGAGCTCGCCGCCGGCACCCGGGTGCCCGCCGAGCCTCGCGACGCCGCCACCGTGGTCCTGCTCCGCGACGGGTCGACCCCGGGCGGGCCCGAGGTGTACCTGCTGCGCCGGCACGGCCGGATGGCCTTCGCCGCGGGGATGGCGGTCTTCCCCGGCGGCGGGGTGGACGACCGCGACCGCGACGCGGTCTCAGCCGACGGCGCGTGGGCCGGCCCCACCGCGCGGCAGTGGGCCACGCGCCTCGGCTGCGGGGTCGCCATGGCCCGGGGGCTGGTCTGCGCGGCCGTGCGGGAGACCTTCGAGGAGGCCGGGGTGCTGCTCGCCGGGCCGGACGCCGGCACCGTCGTCGCCGACACCACCGGCGACGACTGGGAGTCCGACCGCGAGGCACTGGGCGCCAAGGCGGTCTCGCTCGCCGACGTGCTCGCCCGCCGCCGGCTCGTGCTGCGTACGGACCTGATGCGGGCCTGGACGCACTGGATCACCCCGGAGGTCGAGCCGCGCCGCTACGACACCCGGTTCTTCGTCGCCGCGCTGCCGGTCGGGCAGCGGACCCGGGACGTGTCGACCGAGTCCGACGCGGTGGCGTGGATGCGTCCCGCCGACGCGGTCGCCGCGGCGCGGGCGGGCGAGCTGGGGATGATGCCGCCGACGGTCGGCGCGTGCGCGGACATGGCCCGGTTCGCGCGAGCTGCCGACGCGCTCGCCGCCGCCGCGAGCTGGACGATCACTCCCATCGCCCCGCAGGTGGTAGTCGACGACGACGGCGTCTGGCTCGAGACCACCGCGAGCCCGGTGGCCCCGCGATGACCGATGCGCCGCCGTGGGCCGGTGGGGCGTCCGGCGCGTACGCGACCTGCGTCCTGGCCCCGAACCCCGGCCCCATGACCCTCGACGGCACCAACACCTGGGTGCTGCGCGCCGACCCGGGGGCGCCCGCGCTGGTGGTGGATCCCGGCCCCCTGGACGACGGACACCTCGCCCGGGTGCGCGCGGCGGCCGGGGACGTCGCGGTGGTGCTGCTCACCCACGGGCACGTCGACCACGCGGAGGGGGCCCGCGCCTTCGCCGACGCGGTCAGGTGCGGCGTACGCGCGCTCGACCCGCGGCACCGGCTCGGCGACGAGGGGCTCGGCGACGGGGACGTCGTCGTGGTCGGGGACCTCGACGTGCGGGTGGTGGCGACCCCGGGGCACACGTCGGACTCGCTGTCGTTCGTGCTGCCCGACCGGTCGGTGCTGACCGGCGACACCGTGCTCGGACGCGGCACGACGGTCGTCGCGCACCCCGACGGCGAGCTCGGGGCCTACCTCGCGTCGCTGCGCCGGCTCCGCGACCTCGCCGAGCACGCCGAGGTCGTCCGGGTGCTCCCGGGGCACGGTCCGGTGGTCGAGGGCGCACGGGCGGTGCTAGACGGCTACCTCGCGCACCGCGCCGAACGGCTCGACCAGGTACGCGCCGCCGTCGCCGCCGGCGACACCACGCCGCGCGCGGTGGTCGAGCGGGTCTACGCCCACGTGGACCCGGTGCTGTGGCCGGCGGCCGAGCTGTCGGTCGCGGCGCAGCTGGCCTTCCTGCGTACCGGCCGCTGACCCGCCCCTCGACGACCTGTCACCGGCACGGCGTGCTCTAGGCCGGTGTACCGGTGACAGGTCGTCAGAGGGATGCGCGGGCGAGCAGGCGGAAGCGCACCGACTGGCCGGGACGAAGCTGGGCGGCCCGGTCCACGTCGGCGTCGACGACGACCGCGACGACCGGGTAGCCGCCGGTGACCGGGTGGTCGGCGAGCAGCAGGACCGGCTCCCCACCCGGCGGCACCTGCACGGCGCCGCGCAGCAGGCCCTCGCTGGGCACCTCGGCCCCATCGTACGCCGCGGCCCGGCGCAGCTCCTGACCCCGCAGGCGGATGCCGACCCGGTCGGCCCGGTCCGACACCGTCCACTGCGCCGACGCCAGCGCGTCGGCTCCCCCGTCGACGTAGGCGTCGCGGGGGCCTGGCACGGCCCGCAGCTCGACGGTACCGTCGGCGGGGTCGTGCACCGGGGCGACGTCGACCGTGGGCTGCTCGAGCGGCGCCGGTCCGACGGTCAGCCGGTCACCGACCGCGAGCGGCGCCGGGCCCAGGCCGGCCAACGTGTCGGCGCTGCGCGACCCCAGGACGGTGTCGACGCTCAGGCCGCCACGGACGGCGAGGTAGGTGCGCAGCCCAGCCGTCGGCGACTCCACGCGCAGCACCGCGCCGGCAGCCAGCCGTGCCGGAGCCCCGGTACCTAGCGGACGGTCGTCGACCAGGACGGTTGCCGTCGCGCCCGTGGAGGCCACCGTCACGTCGCGGAGCACGGTGAGCCGCAGGCCGCCTAGCAGCACCTCCAGGCCGGCGGCGCCCTCGGGGTTGGCGACCAGCCGGTTGGCCAGCCGCAGCGCTCCCCGGTCGGCGGCGCCGGAGCGACCGACGCCCACCGCGGACAGGCCGGGGCGTCCGAGGTCCTGCACCAGCGCCTGCGCGCCCACCGCCGTCACCTCGAGCGCCGTCTCGCCGCGGCCGGTCACGACGCCTCCTCGACGAACCGCACCCGGTCGCCGGGTCGCAGCAGCGCGGCCGGGTCGCGCTCGAGGTCCCACATCGCCTCGTGGGTGCTGCCGATCAGCTGCCAGCCGCCGGGCGACTCCCGCGGGTAGACCCCGCTGAACGGGCCGGCCAGTCCGACCGCGCCGGCGGGCACCCGAGTACGCGGTTCGTCCCGGCGCGGCACGACCAGCGGACCGTCCTCCCCGGCGTCGTCGTCGACGAGGTAGGCGAAGCCTGGCGCGAAGCCCGCGAAGGCCACCGCCCACACCGCGGCGGTGTGCGCCTCGACGACGCCGGCGGTGCCGCGCCCCGTGAGCCGGCCGACCTCGTCCAGGTCGTCGCCGTCGTAGCGCACCGACACCTCGACCGTGCGGGCCTGGCCGGGCAGCACGGCCGCGTCCGTTGCCCCGGCCAGCGCGCGACGCACCGCGGCGGCCACCGGTGCCTGCCGGCCCGGTACGTCCGCGACGACGAGCACGGTCCGGGCCGCCGGCACCAGGTCGACCACCCCCTCGAGCCGACCGCCGTCGAGGGCGGCGCGCAGCACCGTCCCTACGCGCATCGCCGCGGCCAGGTCGGGAGCCTCGACGAGCACGCCGGAGTCGCCGTACGGCAGCAGCCGCGCCGCGGAGTCCTGGCTCACGTGAAGGGCCGGACGTCGATCCCGGCGGCGTCGAGGGCCTCGCGGACGGCGCGGGCGGTCGCGACCGCGCCCGGGGAGTCGCCGTGCACGCACAGCGACTCGAACCGCACCCGTGCCGGGACGCCGTCGACGGACTCGACGGCACCGTCGCGGACCATCGTCACCGCGCGGGCGCCCACGGTCGACGGGTCGTCGTGCAGCGCGCCGTCCTGGCCGCGAGGCACCAGCCGTCCGTCGGCGCGGTAGCCGCGGTCGGCGAACGCCTCGCGCACGGTGCGCAGCCCGGCGCGCTCGGCGGCGGCGAGCAGCGCCGAGCCGTCGGCTGCGAGCACCGTCAACCCGTCATCGTACGACGCGACCGCCGCGACGACGGCACCGGCCTGCTCCTCGTGCTCGATCGTCGCGTGCCACAGCGCGCCGTGCGGCTTGAGGTAGCGCACCCGGTCACCGGCCACGCGGGCGAACGCGTCCAGCGCGCCGAGCTGGTAGAGCACGTCCGCGGTGAGCTCGGCCGCAGCCACGTCGACGAAGCGGCGACCGAAGCCGGCGAGGTCGTGGTAGCCCACCTGCGCCCCGACCCGTACGCCGCGGGCGGTCGCTGACGCGCACGCCTGCCGCAACGTCACGGGGTCGCCGGCGTGGAAGCCGCAGGCGACGTTGGCGCTGGTCACCACGTCGAGCATCGCGGCGTCGTCGCCGAGCACCCAGCGCCCGAACGACTCGCCGAGGTCGCTGTTGAGGTCCACCGTCGTGGTGTCCGTCATGCCGGTCACGGGCAGGCCCGGCCTCAGCGGGAGCGGTGGCGCAGCCGCTCGACGTCGGTGAGCACCACCGACCGCGGCTCCAGCCGCAGCCAGCCGCGGTTGGCGAAGTCGGCCAGTGCCTTGTTGACCGTCTCGCGGGAGGCGCCGACCAGCTGGGCG
>Ga0183260_10002851_pt1 | contig 14146 bp, 20 predicted proteins | sample AntDrymUQ4972206_2_FD_129768 | JGI IMG/M metagenome (GOLD analysis project Ga0183260, IMG submission 129768) | Polar desert sand microbial communities from Dry Valleys, Antarctica - metaG UQ497 (22.06) (version 2) (version 2) | ecosystem: Environmental > Terrestrial > Soil > Desert | place... | reverse complement strand
TGCTGCCACATACCGAACCGGAGGAGCCCGCATGTCGAAGGACCAGAACATCGCCGCACAAGAGCGGTTCGGCGCCGACGTGATCAACGCCGGCTCGATCGACGTGATCGACGACGTGGTCGCACCGGACTTCGTCGACAACGACCCGGCTCCGGACCAGGGCCCCGGAGTTGACGGGTTCAAGCAGTTCTGGACCTCGTTGCGCTCCGCCTTCCCCGACTTCCGCGTCGAGGTGGACGCGATGGTGGCCGACGAGGACTCGGTCGCGATCGCCTACCGTGCCACCGGCACGCACCAGGGCGACTTCGTCGGGTTTGCCGCCACCGGGAGCCCGATCGACATCCGCGGCGTCCAGGTCACGCGCTTTCGCGACGCAATGATGGTCGAGCGTTGGGGCAGCTCCGACCAGCTGACGCTTCTGCAGCAGATCGGTGCCAAGTCGTTGCCAGGCTGAGCAGACGTGGCGCCTGGAGCAGTCAGGCCACGGCCGGCTCTCGACCCAGTGCCCGCATCACCGGAGTCGCGACCACCCCGTGCACGACCACGCTGAGCACCACGGTGAAGCCCACGGTGGCCCACAACCATGGCAGGTCTTCGGCGAAAGAGGCGCTGGCATAGGCCAGGTAGTACAACGACCCGATCCCACGTACGCCGAACGCCGCGATCACCATGCGCTCGTTCGGTGGACACCCGGCGCCGGACAGCGCGAACCAGCCGCTCAGCGGCCGGATCACCGCGACCAGCAGCACACCGACCAGCGCGCCGGACCAGGTCAGCGATGCGAGCAGCCCCCCTGAGATGGCCACCCCGATCAGCAGCAGCAGGCCCCACGTCAAGATGTGCTCGAGCTGGCCGATGAATGTGTGCAGCTGCACGTGGTAGTCGTGCCCGCGCTCGGCCGCCCGGATCGCCAGCGCCGCGACGAAAACCGCGACGAAGCCGTACACGTGCAACACCTCCGCGAGCCCGTAGACACCGAGCGTCGCGGCCAGCGACAGCATCGGCTCGCGCTGGTCGGCAAGCCGCAGGCTCGGACGAGTCGCGCCGAAGGCCATCCTTCCGAGCAGCCAGCCGGTGCCGGCACCGATCAGCGCCCCGATCACCACCTTGCCGACGAGCTCCCAGCTGAACCACTGCCCGACCCACCAGCCGGCCGCGCCCTCGGCCGCCACCAGGATGGCCAGGGAGACGAACGGAAAGGCCAGGCCGTCGTTGAGACCGGCTTCGGTGGTCAGGGCGAACCGGATCTCGTCGCTCTCCCCGACCTCGGCCTCCTCGCCGGTCGACGGCCCAGCCACCTGCACATCCGAGGCCAGCACCGGGTCAGTGGGAGCAAGGACCGCGCCCAGCAGCAACGCCGAGGCCGGAGCGAGCCCGGCCACGGCCCATCCGGTCACCGCGACGGCGGCAATGCACAACGGCATCGCGATCAGCAGCAGCCGCCAGGTGATCCGCCAGCCGCGAAAGGACAGCGGCCGGTCGATCGCGAGGCCGACACCCATCAGCGCGACGATGACGGCAAGCTCGGTCAGGCGCTCGGTGAGGTCCGCCTCGGCCACCGGGTCGACCAGCTCGCGATCCACCACCAGGCCGAGCAACAGCCCGGCGCCGACGAACGCCATCGGCGCCGAGACGGCGTAGCGTCGCAGCAGTCGCGGCAGGATGGCGCCGAGCAGCAGGGCCAGACCGGCGACCAGATAGAGCCCGTCGCCGTCGATCACCATGGCGCCCAGGTTAGGTGCCGACGCCGCCGTTCATGATGGTGCCATGCGCACGGTGCCGATCCGGGACGACGCGATCCGGCTCGGTCAGTTCCTGAAGCTGGCCGACCTCGTCGACACGGGTGCGGATGCGAAGACCCTGGTCGCCGACGGAAAGGTGTCGGTCAATGACGAGGTCGAGACCCGGCGTGGTCGGCGGTTGGTCGCCGGCGACGTCGTGGCCACGGCGACCGAACGGGTGACGGTCGGTTGAGGTCAGTCGTCGACGCGAGCGCCCGCGCTCACTGTGTGCCGCTGACGTAGTTGTTCAGCTGGTCTCGCTCGAACTCGAGCTCACCGATGCGGGACTTGACCACATCACCGATGCTGATGATGCCGCTGAGCCGGTCGTCGACCACCACCGGCACGTGCCGGATCCGGTACTTGGTCATCAGCAGCATCAGGCTGGTCACGGCCTCGTCCGGCGCGCAGGTGCGCACCTCGGTGGTCATGATCTCGGAGACGGGTACGTCGAGCGCGGCTGCGCCGTCGACTAGCCGGCGCACGACGTCACGCTCGGAGGCGATCCCGTCCACGGAGGTGCCGTCGGAGCTCACCACGACCGCGCCGATGTTGTGCTCGACGAGCAACGTCACGAGATCACGGACGGTGGTCTCGGGGCGCACGGTCACGACCTGGTCGCCCTTGACCTGGAGCACGTCAGCGATGCGCATCTCGACCTCCCAGACGATGCCTGACGGCACGTTCTGCCTGGCAGGTTAGCGCCGCTGCCGGTTCGGCGGTAGGGCGGCGCGCCTTGGCTGACCTCCAAAGAGATGCTTGACGGTCTCGGGCGACAATCCTAGGCTTCTCAGCATGTCCATGACGATGGCGTCGCTGCGCGCGCTGTCACACCCGGTGCGGCTGCAGATGCTGTCGCTGCTGACCGGCGCCTCGTTCAGCGCGGCGGAGTTGGCTCGTGAGCTCGGCCTGACCCAGGCCAACGCGTCGTACCACCTGCGCACGCTGCTTGCCGCCGGCGTGATCCGCGCGGCGGGCACCCAGAAGGTGCGAGGTGGCACCGCCAAGCGCTACCGATACGAGCCGGATGCCCCGCGCGATAGCGAGCCGGGACCCGGCCGAGACCCCGGAGCCGAGATGCTGTTCGCCGAGGCCCTCGGCGCCGAGCTGGTGCGTCGCAGCGCGCACCGGCGTACCGACGGACGTGGCACCACCACCGACGCCGAGCTGTGGGTGACGCCGGAGCTCTGGCATGACCTGCGCAACCGTGTCGCCGCTGCGATGGCCGAGCTGCACCGGGCCGCCCGTCCGCCGCGCACCGCCGGAACCGTGCGCGTCTCCGCCACGGTCGCGCTCTTCGAGATGCACGCGAAACCATGACCCAGTCCGGGTCGCTGCGCCCACTGCGCTCTGCCGGCTTCCGGTACTTCCTGGCGGCGCGCACCGTCAGCCTGTTCGGCAACGCGATGGCTCCGGTGGCGATCGCCTTCGCGGTGCTGCAGATCGGCGGCAGCGCCGGTGACCTGGGGCTGGTGCTGGCCGCGCGCAGCATCCCGCTGATCGTCTTCATGCTGTACGGCGGTGTGGTCGCCGACCGCTTCCCCCGGCACCGGGTGCTGGTGGTGTCGGGGCTGCTGTCGGCCCTGGTGCAGTCGGTCGCCGCCGGCCTGCTCATCGGCGGCGCTGCCACGGTCGCGCTCCTGGCCCTGATCGAGGCGGTGCACGGGGCCGTGTCGGCGTTCACCATGCCGGCCCAGCAGGGGATCGTCCCGCAGGTCGTGCCTCGAGACCAGCTCCAGCAGGCCAACGCGCTGAGCGCCGGCGGACGCAACGCCGCGTTCATCGGCGGCCCCGCGCTGGCCGGCATCGTCGTGGCCACCGCCGGTGCCGGCTGGGCAGTGGCGGTCGACGCCGCGACGTTCGTCGTGTCTGCGCTGCTGTTCGCCCGGCTGCGGTTGCCAGCCGCGCCGGTGTCGACCGGGTCGATGGTCACCGAGCTGCGGGAGGGCTGGTCGGAGTTCGTCTCGCGGACCTGGGTGTGGTTGATCGTGGCCGCGTTCGGGGTGCTCAACGCGGTCTATGCGTGTGCCTGGGTCACGCTGGGTCCGGTCCTCGCCGAACGCACCTTCGGCCCGCAGGGTTGGGGCCTTGTGCTCAGCCTGCAGGCCGTTGGTTTCATGGCCGGTACGGTGCTGATGTTGTACGTGCGGACGAGGCATCCGTTGCGGTTGGGCATGGTGGGCGCGCTGGCCATCGTGCTCCCGCTGACCGCGCTGAGCCTGTCACCCGGGGTCGCGTTGCTGGCGGCGGCGGCGTTCGTGGCCGGTATCGGCTTCGACGTGTTCGGGGTGGCCTGGGAGACCGCGCTGCAGCAGCACATCCCGATCGAGCGGCTGTCGAGGGTGTCGTCCTACGACATGCTCGGCTCGTTCGTCGCGATGCCGGTCGGGCAGGTGCTCGCCGGCCCGCTGACCGCGGTGTTCGAGGTCCGCGACGTCGTGCTGGCAGCGGCCGGCGTCTATGCGGTGGTCGCGCTCGTCACGCTCGCGATGCCCGCGGTGTGGAACCTGCGCGCCGAGCAGTCAGTCCCGCGGCTCGGGGCGTCGGCGTGAGGCCAGGGTGTGCACCTGGCCACGGTCGTCGCGGGGGTGGCCGCGCGCGCCCGCGGTCCCGCGGGCGTCCTGCTCGTCGGGCGGCAGGGCGCCGATGAATCCCAGCACCTGCTCGTGCAGGTTGGCGTTGGTGGCCAGGCCGTTGCCGCCCGAGGGGCCTGGAGTCCCGTCGAGTGAGCTGAACTGCCCGCCGGCCTCGGTGACGACCACCGCCAGCGCGGCCATGTCGTAGAGCTCCAGCTCTGGTTCCACCGCGACGTCGACCGCTCCCTCGGCGACCAGGACGTGGGACCAGAAGTCGCCGTACGCGCGGGTCCGCCAGCAGCGCCTGGACAGCGCCAGGAAGTCCTCCAGTCGGTCGCAGTGCTCCCACCCCGACAGGGAGGAGTAGGACAACGACGCATCGTCGAGCGAGCTGACGTCGGAGACTCGACACGGCTGCGCGTTCATCAGAGACCGGCCGGTCCAGGCACCGTCTCCAGCCGCCGCCCACCAGCGACGACCGAGCGCCGGCGCGGAGACGCAGCCGACCACCACCTCGTCCTCGATCATCAGCGCGATCAGCGTCGCCCACACCGGGACACCCCGCATGAAGTTCTTCGTCCCATCGATCGGGTCGATCACCCAGCGCCGCGGTCCCCAGCCGGAGGTGCCCTGCTCCTCACCCAGCACGGCATCGCGCGGACGCGCCCGCGACAGCGTGCGCCGAACAGCCTCCTCCGCCGCCTGGTCGGCATCGGTCACCGGCGAGAGGTCCGGCTTGGTCGCGACGTGCAGGTCCAGCGACTTGAAACGATCCATCGTCAGCGAGTCCGCGTCGTCGGCCAGCACGTGAGCCAGCCGGAGGTCGTCGGTGTGTACGGAGCGCATGAGCTGAGGCTACGGCCTGGGCGACCCCCGACGTCGTAGGCTGGACGGGCGGGGAGGGGTCGCCTCGGGTGAGGGGTGCTGCATGTTCGACGACTTCCTCGGCCTCCCGCTGCACGCCTTCATCGTGCATCTGACCGTGGTGCTGTTGCCGCTGGCGGCCCACGGTGGCGATCGCCTTCGCGGCGGTGCGTCGATGGCGCTGGCTGCTGCGCTGGCCGCTGCTCGCCCTCGCGGCCACCGCCCCGCCGCTGACGTTCGTGACGATGCGGGCCGGTGTGGCGCTGATGGAGGAGCGCGGGCTCGCTGCCCTCGTCGGCACGCATCAGGCGCGCGCCGAGCTGCTGCTGGTGTTCGTGCTCGCCTTCTCGGTGGCGGCGCTGGCCGCGGTGCTCCTGCTCGGTGGTCCGACCGCGCTGGCCTCCGGTCGCGGCGCCCGAGACGGCGGTGCCGCCTCGGTGCAGGTGGTGCTGACGGTGCTGTTGACCGTGCTGGCCGTCGCGGTCATCGTGCAGACCGCCCTCACCGGTGACGCGGGCGCTCGCGCGGTCTGGGACATCGACCAGGGCTAGTACGCCGGAGCCTCCCGGCTGGCCAGCAGCCGGCGGAAGGACTCGACCCGGGCCGAATCGACCTGTCCGGCCGCCACCGCGACGTCGAGGCCGCACTCGGGCTCCTGCTCGCCGTGCGTGCACCCGCGTGGGCAGTCGGCGGTGGAGGCGACGAGATCCCCGAAGGTCGCGATGATCCGGTCGGGGTCGACGTGGGCAAGACCGAAGGACCTGATCCCGGGCGTGTCGATGACCCACCCTCCGAACGGCAGCCGCAACGCATAGACCGACGTCGACGTGTGGCGGCCCCGGCCGGTGACCGCGTTGACGATGCCGATCGAGCGGTCGGCGCCGGGCACCAGCGCGTTCACCAGCGTCGACTTCCCCACGCCGGAGTGACCGAGCAGCACGCTGCTCCGATCCCGCAGCTGCTCGCGGAGCCTGTCGAGGTCGCTGCCGTGGCCGGTGACCACCCAGTCGACGCCGAGCGGGCGGTACAGGCGCAGCAGCTCGTCCGGAGTGGCGAGATCGGCCTTGGTCAGGCACAGCAGCGGCTCGATGCCGGCGTCGAACGCGGCGGCGATCGCCCGGTCGATGAGCCCCGTGCGAGGCTCGGGATCGGCGAGCGCGGTGACGATCACCAACGTGTCCGCGTTGGCCACGACCACCCGCTCCACCGGGTCCACATCGTCTGCCGTGCGGCGCAGGGCCGTCGTCCGCTCGTCCACCCGGACGATCCGGGCGAGGCTCCCGTCGGCGCCGGAGACGTCACCGACCAGGCGCACCTGGTCGCCGACCACGACTCCCTTGCGCCCCAGCGGCCTGGACTTCATCGCGGTCACGACGGTCTCGTCCGACGCCTCGCCGGTGAGCATGCAGGTGTAGCGGCCGCGGTCGACGGTGATGATGCGCGCCGATACCGCGTCGCGGTGGCTCGGTCGATCCTTGGTGCGGGGCCTGGTACGCCGGCGCGGCCGCTCGTAGCGCTCCTGGTCGTGCTCGTCGTAACCTCGGTGGCTCATCCGAGCAGGGACTCCCAGGCGGTCGGGAAGTCTGGATGGGTCTTCGCCGTAGTCGCGACGTCCTCGACCTGCACGCCGGCCACCACCAGGCCCAGCACCGCCGCGGCCTGGGCCATCCGGTGGTCACCGTGGCTGCGGAACCCCCCGCCGTGCAGCGGCGTCGGTCGCACCCGCAGCCCGTCGGCGGTCTCGGCGACGTCACCGCCCAGTCCGTTCAGCTCGGCCACGATCGCGGCGAGCCGGTCGGTCTCGTGCCCACGCAGGTGCGCGATCCCGCGCAGGTACGACGGAGTGTCCGCCAGCGCGCACACCGCCGCGAGCACCGGGGTCAGCTCGCCGATCTCGTGCAGATCCACGTCGATGCCGGTGATCCGGCCGGTACCGCGGACCGTCAGGTCGTCACCGGAGCGCTCGACGACCGCGCCCAACTGCGCGAGCAGGCCGCGCCACCGGTCGCCGGCCTGGTCGGTGACCCGCGGCCAGCCGCGCACGGTGACGCTGCCACCGGTGACCAGCGCCGCGGCCAGGAACGGCCCCGCGTTGGACAGGTCTGGTTCGACCTCCACATCGACGGCACCGATCGGACCGGGTGCCACTACCCACCGGTTCGGCTCGGTGGCGGCGACGCCGACTCCGCGGGCGCGCAGCATCGCCACGGTCATCTGCACATGCGGCAAGGAGGGGACCGGTGGGCCGTCGTGGCGCACGTCGACGCCGCGTGCATAACGGGCGCCGGCCAGCAACAGCGCCGAGACGAACTGACTCGATGCTGACGCGTCAATGTTCACGGCGCCGCCTTCGGCGCGACCGGTTCCCTCGACCGTGAACGGCAGCGTGGCCCGGCCGGCGTCGCCGATCACGGCACCGAGGGCGCGCATCGCCTCGATGAGCCGCGCCATCGGCCGCTCCCGAGCCCGCGGGTCGCCGTCGAACCTGATCGGGCCGGTGGCCAGCGCGGCGACCGGCGGCAGGAACCGCATGACCGTGCCGGCCAGTCCGCAGTCCACCCGGGCCGGGCCGTGCATGGCGGCGGGGATGACCAGCCAGTCGTCACCTCGGTCGGTGATCGATGTCCCGAGGGAGCGCAGTGCGCCCGCCATCAGCACGGTGTCGCGTGCGCGCAGCGGGCGGCGTACCTGGCTCGGCCCGTCGGAGAGCGCGGCAAGGACGAGCGCCCGGTTGGTCATCGACTTCGAACCCGGCAGCGCCACGCTCGCCTGCACCGGTCGGGTCGGATGCGGCGCGGGCCAGAGCGTGGCGTCGGTCAGCGGCCTCAGAGGAAAGGCACTCCGGCCCGGGCCGACTGGACGCCAAGCTTGCCCTCGCGCTTGGCCGCGCGGCGGGCGTGCTTGGCCTCACGCTTCGCGGCCGCGGCGGTGTGCTGGACGCGCCAGGCGAGGCCGGGCCTGCCCTCGGTGTCGACGCCGCCGAGCAGCAGCCCGCCGATGATCGAGACGTTCTTGAAGAAGTGCACCTTCTGGTTGGCCTTGACGTGCGGGTCACTCTCCTCCCAGAAACGGTGCCCCGCCGCCGTCGTCGGGACCATGCTCAGCGCCAGCACGTTCGCGGACAGCCGAGGGAGCTTGCCGGTGGCCAGCAGCAACCCCGCGACCACCTGCAGCGCGCCGTTGGCCTTGATCAGGGTCGCCGAGTCGTCCGGGATCCGGACCTGCGGTGCGACCCGCTTGGCCAACGGCACGATCTTCTCGGTCACCGGCTCGGCCTTGGAGGACATCGCGTCGGCGTTGCGGAAGGCGTTGATGCCGCCGACCACGAAGATCGAGGAAAGGGCAGGTCGGGCGAGCAGTCTCACAAGGGTCATGGTCCATTCATACCCGGATCGCCGCAGTTATGCACCCATGTGCCAGGCTCGCCGCATGTGCGGTCGCTACGCATCCAGCCGCCGGCCCGAGGACCTCGTGGAGGAGTTCGAGGTCGAGCGCGTGGACGTGCGCGAGAAGCTCGAGCCCGACTACAACGTGGCCCCGACCAAGGACGTCTACGCGGTGCTGGCCCGATCACCGCACGACGACAAGGGCGCCCCGGCGCAGCGGCGCCTGACCGTGCTCCGCTGGGGCCTGGTGCCGTCCTGGGCCAAGGATCTGGCGATCGGCAACCGAATGATCAACGCACGGGTCGAAACGGTGGCAGACAAGCCTGCCTTCCGGCGGGCCTTCGCCGCCCGCCGGTGCCTGCTGCCGGCCGACGGCTACTTCGAGTGGTACACCACAGAGCAGACGTCGCCGAAGGGGAAGCCGGTGAAACAGCCCTTCTTCATCCGGCCGGTCGACGGTGGGGTGCTCGCGATGGCCGGTCTGTACGAGATCTGGCGCGACCCCGACCATGGCCGCGACGACCCCCAGGGCTTCCGCTGGACCTGCGCCGTCATCACCACCTCCGCGCAGGACTCCCTCGGTCACGTGCACGACCGGATGCCTCTCCTGGTCGAGCCGGGCGGCTATGCCGACTGGCTGGACCCCGCGGTCTCCGACGCCGACCGGCTGCGCGAACTGCTCGTTCCGGCTGCGCCCGGTCGGCTGGACGCCCATCCGGTGTCCACCGAGGTCAACAACGTGCGCAACAACGGCGTCGCGCTGGTCGAGCCGGTCGCGGCCGAGCCGCCCTCTCCTGCATGATCGACCCGTGACCGAGACGCGCCGCCTCCCGACGCCGCACGGTGACGCACACCTGCTGATCGATCGGAGCAAGCACCCGTTCGCGACCCTGGTCCTCGGTCACGGGGCCGGTGCGGGTCCGCAGACACCCGATCTGGTGCAGCTGGCCAAGACACTGTCGCGTCAAGGCGTGTCTGTCTTCCGGGTCGAGCAGCCCTGGCGGGTGGCGGGGCGTCGGGTGGCTGCGCCGGCGCACGTTCTCGACGAGTCGTGGATCGCGGTCCTCGACCAGCTGCGCCCACGCACGCCGCTGGTCGTCGGTGGCCGCAGCGCGGGCGCCCGGGTGGCCTGCCGCACCGCGCGCCATCTCGGAGCTTCGGGCTGCCTGGCGTTGAGCTTCCCGCTGCACGCACCGGGCGCACCCGAGCGCACCCGGGTGGGCGAGCTGCTGGCCGCCAGCGTACCCACCCTCGTCGTACAGGGTGAGCGTGACCCGTTCGGGGCACCCGATCTCTTCCCCGAGGGCGTCGACCTGACCGTCGTGCCCGGAGCCGACCACAGCTTCGCGGTGCGCAAGCAGGATCTGCTCGGTCGGGAGGAAGTGCTCGCCGTGGTCGTCGAGGCGGTGCTGGAGTGGATCACCCGCGAGATCGCCTGAGCGAACCTGCCGGGAATGGTCCCGCTCCCGCCGCTGTTGCCCTGCAGTGACGGTTCGGTCAGCTGACCGGGCCTGGATCGGTCCGGTGGGCGAGGAGGGACGAGCGTGGCGTGCACCAGTACCGCCTGTGACGGCGACGTCCTGGCCGTCCTGGACTTCCCGGTAGGATCGGACGCGATGAGCGACGATTCGACAGGCAAGGGCACCGACCAGCGGTCCACCGGCGACGACCACCTGCTGGCGGAGGAGACGGCCGAGGAGCGCTCGCAGCGCTTCGAGCGCGACGCCCTGCCGTTCCTCGACCAGCTGTACGGCGCGGCGATGCGGATGACCCGCAACCCGCAGGACGCCGAGGACCTGGTGCAGGAGTCGTTCGCCAAGGCGTTCGCCTCGTTCCACCAGTTCCGGCCCGGCACCAACCTCAAAGCGTGGCTCTACCGCATCCTGACCAACACGTTCATCAACTCCTACCGCAAGAAGCAGCGTCAGCCGCAGCAGATGACCGAGGAGATCGAGGACTGGCAGCTCGCCCGGGCCGAGTCCCACACGTCGAGTGGCCTGAAGTCGGCCGAGGCACAGGCGTTGGAGCATCTGCCTGACAGCGATGTGAAGGATGCCCTGCAGCGGATCCCCGAAGACTTCCGGATGGCGGTCTACCTCGCCGATGTGGAGGGGTTCGCCTACAAGGAGATCGCCGAGATCATGGGCACTCCAGTCGGCACGGTGATGTCACGGTTGCATCGCGGCCGCCGCATGCTGCGTGACCTGCTCACCGACTACGCCGAGGAGCGCGGCCTGGCCCGAGCCGGCGCGGACAGCGCAGGGGAGGCGACATGAGCTGCGGTCAGCCGCACGACCAGGACTGCGCCGAGATCCTGGAGCGTGCCTTCTTGTTCATCGACAACGAGCTCGCCGAGGCCGACTACGCCGAGATCCGTCGCCACCTCGACGAGTGCGGGCCATGCCTGGCGAAGTACAACCTCGAGCAGGTGGTGAAGTCGCTGGTGGCACGCTCGTGCCGCGAGCAGGCGCCGCCGGGTCTTCGAGACCGGGTGCTGCTGCAGATCCGGCACGTTCACGTCGAGATCACCGAGACGCGACCCGACCCCGGCTTCCCCCGCTTTCCCGGCTGAACCTCCTCGCCCGCCGGCACGAAACGACCCCGGCGATGCTCGGCATCGACCGGGGTCGCGCGCTGGGTCAGGTCGTCCTCAGGCGTTGGGGCGCTTGCCGTGGTTGGCTGCCTTCTTGCGACGGGCGCGGCGCTTGCGTCCGGTCTTGCCCATGGGTTCCTCCTCGTCCGGCGTTGTTGCTCCCCCCAGTGTGCAGGCCAGTGTCGTCGACTATGCGTCGAGCCGACACGAAAAACCCCACCGGTCTGCGACGGTGGGGTGACGTGGGGCGTGCGCTCGGGTCAGGCGGTGCGCACCCGGGCACGGGCAGTGCGACGCTTCAGGGCGCGACGCTCGTCCTCGGACAGGCCACCCCACACTCCGTGGTCCTGACCCGACTCCAGCGCCCACGCGAGACATTGCTCGCGCACCGGACAGCGTCGGCACACGGCCTTGGCCTCCTCGATCTGCAGGAGGGCAGGGCCGGTGTTGCCGATCGGGAAGAACAGCTCCGGGTCCTCGTCGAGGCACGCGGAGCGGTGGCGCCAATCCACGGCGGGTCTGCTCCTTGTCTGTCTACGAAAGGGATCCGGTCTGGATCCCCTGCGCTCGGGTCGGTCGAGTCAGGTGGCGCCGAAACCGATGCTCGTGAAGGGTTTCACGACCTGTCCCGCCCCGAAGGCACCGATGCTCGGGGAACCGGCTCTGCTGTGCGTGGGCTGCGCTGGGCAAAACTGGGCACGACGAGGCACGGTGCCGGCGGCGCATCTCGATCGTTGCAACAGATGCTGCCGCGCACAAGCCCTGAGTGCATGTCGGATCGCTCACACTGGGAGCCGCGTACGCTGCCGCGGGTGGACGACGACCCTGGTCCTGCGAGCACAACGCTGCGCGTCGCTGCTCTGCTGGTCGGGCTCGAGGTGCTCGCGCTCCTGGCCGTCGGTGCCTCTGTCCTCGGGGCCGGGTCCCGCGCACGCCTGGTCATGGACGTCACCACGGTTGCGTTCTTCCTCATCTACGCCGGGGGGCTGCTGACGTGCGTCTGGGGGCTCGCGCGCATGCGGCGCTGGGCGCGCGGGCCCGTCGTACTGGCACAGCTCATCCAGCTCGGGGTGGCCTGGGACTTCCGCGGCGGCGCGACGCAGGTCTTCGGTGGAAGCGTTTCCTCGACCACGGTGTCCTGGACGCTGGCGGGCGTGGCCGTTCTCGTGCTCGCGCTCGTACTGACCCCTGGCGCGACCCAGGCCCTGGTCGACGACGACGTACCGTGACGTCGATCCGCTGATCGCCGACCGGGTGGCTCCTACTGCTCGACCAGGCCCTGACGCAGTTGTGCCAGCGTGCGGGTGAGGATGCGCGAGACGTGCATCTGTGAGATGCCGACGTCGGCGGCGATCTGTGACTGGGTCATGTTCCGGAAGAACCGGAGCAGCAGGATGCGCTTCTCCCGCGGCGCGAGCTCGGCGAGCAGCGGCTTGAGGGACTCGCGGTACTCGACCCCCTCCAGCGCTTCGTCGTCGCTGCCGAGCGCGTCGATCATCGTGGGCCCGTCGGACTCCCCGGCGTCCGGTGCGTCCAGCGAGAGAGTGCTGTAGGCATTGGCCGACTCCAGGCCCTCGAGAACGTCGTCCTCGTTGACCTGCAGCCTGGTGGCCAGCTCCGACACCGTCGGCGAGCGGCCGAGCTCGTGGGTCAGGTCGGCCATCGCGGTCACCAGGGACGGGCGCAGCTCTTGCAGCCGCCGGGGGACCCGGATGGCCCAGCCCTTGTCCCGGAAATGGCGCTTGATCTCGCCGACGACGGTCGGCGTCGCAAAGGTGGAGAACTCCACGCCGCGCTCCAGGTCGAAGCGGTCGACCGCCTTGATCAGGCCGATGGTGCCGACCTGTACGAGGTCGTCGAGTGGTTGTCCACGGTTGCGGAAGCGCCGGGCCAGGTGGTCGACGAGCGGCAGGTGCAGCTGAACCAGCTCGTTGCGGACGATCTCCTGCTCGGCCTCGTCGTCCCCGAACTGCCCCATCCGGGTGAAGAGGAACCTGGTGCGTTCGCGCATCACCGCACGAGGGTCACGGTCGGCGTCGCCCGGGCTGCCACTGATGTCCTCGACCCGGGTCCGGTCGGGCGCGATCACCGGGCGGCGCGGCTTTCGCGCTGCCGGGTCAGGGTGAGGGAGGTCCCGGTCTCGGTCGTGACGGCGTCGACCGACGACACCAGCGCGGTCAGCACGGTCCAGGCAAAGCCGTCGCGGGGCGGGATCACCGGCTCGACCGCCTCGGTGGTCACCCGGACCGAGAGCACATCCTCACCCACGGCGAACTCGCAGAGCAGCTCGGACGCTGGAATGGCCTGCGGCAGCAGCAGCGCGCACGCCTCGTCGACGGCGATGCGCAGATCCTCGATCTCGTCCAGGGTGAAGTCGAGCCTTGCCGCCAGCCCCGCGGTCGTCGTACGCAGGATGGACAGGTAGGCACCGTCAGCGGGGATCCGCAGGACCACCCGATGCTGCTCGGTCACGGACGAGTCGCCGGAGCTCACGCGGCCTTCTTGGTCTCCCAGAAGATGTCGGCGATCTCATCGATCTTGGCGAGCAGCGCCTCAGCCTGCGCAAGGTCGGAGCTGTCCTTGGTCCCCGCAGCGCCGGCCAGCTTGGTGGCCTCGTTGAACAGGGTGTGCAGTTGAGGGTACTTCTCGAAGTGCGGCGGCTTGAAGTAGTCGGTCCACAGGACCCACAGGTGGTGCTTGACCAGCTCCGAGCGCTCCTCCTTGATGATGATCGCGCGAGTGCGGTAGTCGTGGTCGTCGTTGTCGGCCATCTTGGTCACGATGCCCTTGATCGACTCTGCCTCGATCCTGGCCTGGGCGGGGTCGTAGACGCCGCAGGGAAGATCGCAGTGTGCGTGTACGTCGATCGTGGGTGCGAACAGTCGCGCCAGCATCGGCGGATCCTTTCTGTCGAGAGCGGTTCCTCAGCCATACTTGCTCCACCGG
>Ga0183260_10002850_pt1 | contig 14152 bp, 14 predicted proteins | sample AntDrymUQ4972206_2_FD_129768 | JGI IMG/M metagenome (GOLD analysis project Ga0183260, IMG submission 129768) | Polar desert sand microbial communities from Dry Valleys, Antarctica - metaG UQ497 (22.06) (version 2) (version 2) | ecosystem: Environmental > Terrestrial > Soil > Desert | place... | reverse complement strand
ACGAACCTCATGTCGTGCTCGACGAGCAGGACGCCGACGCCGTTCCCGGCGAGGTCACGGACGAGCGCGGCGAGGCGGTCCAGCTCCGCCGGCGACATGCCGGCGGCCGGCTCGTCGAGCAGCAGCACCCGTGGCCGGGTGGCGGCCGCGCGGACCACCTGAAGCACCCGCTGCTCGCCGTGGCTGAGCTGCTCCGCCGGCGTACGCCGCCGCGCGGTCAGGCCCGCCGCGCGCGCCAGCCGTTCGCGTTCGGCGCCCGACGACGCGGCGGCCGCCTGCCAGGACGGGGTGCGCAGCGCCGCACGCCACGCGACACCGGCCCGCTCCGTGCTCCGCGAGCCGACCGCGAGGTGGTCGGAGACGGTGAGGCCGGGGAACAGCGACGTCGCCTGGAACGTGCGCACGACGCCGCGCAGGACTCGGCCGCGCTGGTCGAGCGCCGTCACGTCGTCGCCGCCGAGCCGCAGCTGGCCGGCCTGCACGGGCAGGGCCCCTGCGAGCAACCGCAGCAGCGTCGTCTTCCCGGACCCGTTGGGCCCGGCGACGGCGTGCACCTCTCCCGCGCGCAGGTCGAGGTCGATGCCGTCGAGGACCCGGACCCCGCCGTACGCGTGCCGCAGGTCGCGCACCGCCAGGACCACGCCGCCGGGCTCGTGGAGCGACGTGTCGTCACTCCTCGGCGGTGCGGCGGGCGCGGCCGCGGGGAGCCGGTCGCGCGCGACACCGCTGCGCCGCCGCGCACCGGACGCGACGACGACGAGCAGCAGCGCGGCGGTGAGGACGCCGCGGCTGCGCTCGACCTCGAGACCGGCGACATCGGCGACACGGTCCGCGAGGTGCGGCAGGGCGACCAGGACGGCGACGCCGACAACCGGTCCGTACGTCGACGCCGTACCCGCGATCAGCACCGCGACGAGCAGCTCGACCGACAGCAGCGGCGAGACGTCCGAGGGGGCGACCAGGCCGAGCAGCACAGCGGTGCCGGCACCGGACATCGCGCCGAGCGCGGCGGCGACGGCGAGGGTGCTGCGCCGCAACGCGGCCGCCGGCAGGCCGAGCGACTCCGCGGCCGCCTGGCCGGCGCGCAGCGCGGCGAGGTCGAGGCCGACCGGGCCGCGCGCGATCGACCGCGTGGCGAGCAGCACGGCCGCGCACAGCAGGCCGGCGAGGACGACGTGCACGGTCGGGGTGAGCGTCACCTCGACTCCGAGGAAGCGCGAGACGAGGCGTGCCGGCGCCGGGCGGACCAGCCCCTGGCTGCCGCCGAACGTGCCGGGGAAGGCGACGAGGACCGAGTGCACCAGCCACGCGAGCCCCCAGGTCGCGAGCGCCAGGTGGGCGCCGCGCAGGCGGGCCGAGCCGAACGCGACGACCCAGCCGAGCGCAGCCGCGAGGACCACCGACAGCAGCACGGCAGCCCCCAGCGGAAGGTCGCCGCGCCCGGCGAGCAGCACGGTGCCGTAGGCGCCGATCGCGACGAACGCGCCCTGCCCGAGCATCGGCTGGCCGCCGAAGCCGACGACGACGTTGAGCCCCAGCGCGGCGAGCAGGAGCCACAGCACCTCCGCGACGTCGACGGTGCTCACTCGACCACGCCGCTCACTCGACCACCAGGGCGGCGCGACGTCCCTCGGGACGCACCGCGAGCGTCGCGACGAGGACGGCGAGCAGGAGCACGTCGGCGTACGCCGGGCCGAACCGGTCGCTCGCGACGGCGAGCGACTCGACCACTCCGAGCCCGAGCCCGGCGACGACCGCGCCGGCCAACGATCCGAGGCGTCCCACCACCGCCGCCGCCGCACCCTTGAGGCCCAGCACCACGCCGCCGGCGACGGTCGCCGGGCCGGCGGGCACGACGAGCAGGCCGGCCAGACCGGCGAGCAGGCCGGCGATCACGAACGCGAGCAGCACGACGCGCTCCGCCGGGATGCCCATGAGCGCTGCGGTGTCCGGGTCGTCGGCGACGGCGCGCATCGCGGCGCCGGTGCGCGTGCGCGCGACGAAGCGCTCAGTGGCGACGGCGACCACCAGGCCGATGACGACTACCCCGACGACGCGAGCCGGCACGGTGACGTCGCCGAGGCCGATGACCCCGTCGGTGCCGACGAGGCGGTCCAGGCGGAGCGGGTCGGCGACCGCGTACGACTCGCGGCTGAAGACCAGGCCGAGCGACTCGCGCAGGAGCAGGCCGACGGCCAGTGACGCGGCCACCCAGCCGGTCACGGCGCTCGGGTGGGGGGACTGCGTGGCCCGCAGGAACGGGCGTACCGCGAAGAGGTAGCCGGCGACCGCCAGCGCCGCGGCGACGACGAGCGTGACGACGACCTGCCCGGCGCCACGTGCGGCGGACGGCGTGGAGACGACCGGCGTACGACCGACGGTGACGAGGATCCCGACGAACGCGGCGGACACGACCAGGTCGCCGTGCGCGAACCACACGACCCGGACGAGGCGATGCACGAGCGTGAAGCCGAGGGCGACCAGCCCGTAGACCGCGCCCTGCGCGAGCCCGGTCAGCGCGGCCTGGAGCGCGACCTGCGGGTCCATCAGCGCAGCGTAGTGACCGAGTCCGGCCTCCTGGACCGTTCGGCGTTTCGTGAGGGGGTTGCGGCTTCGTTCGACCTTGCGTCGACGGATCGCCGAACGGTCGGGTGCAGCCGGCACGTGCCGGCCGCCGATCAGCCGAAGGGCAGCGGGCTCGCGGTCCCGGACGGCTGCGGCGCGAACGGTGCCGGACCGCCGCCCTCGCGGCCGATCGCGAGCAGCCACAGCGTGCGGCACTGCTCCTGCGCCAGCATCCGGACCAGGCCGCGCACCTTGCCCTTCTGGAACGGCGCGTCCGCCTCGGTCACCTCGGCGTCCCCGCGGCCGAGGGTGTAGCCGACCTTCGGGAACTCCTTGACGACGTAGAGCACGCCCTCGCGCAGCGACGAGTCGGTGGAGAACCGGACGACCGTGACGCCGCTCGCCGTCTTCTCGACCTTCTCGATGACCGCGCTCGGCGGCTTCGGGATGTCGTCGGGCACCTCCGGCGGCCAGACCGCCGGCGTCGGCGGCGCCACGACCGGGCAGGCCGACGCGGTCGCCGGCACCGGCGTCGGCGTCGCCTTCGCGCGCGGCTTCGGCGCGCTGCCGGTGCAGCCGGTGAGCAGCGCCCCTGCCAACACCGCCGCCAGCACCGTCGCCGCGGCCGGCCTGGTCGCGCCGTGCGGCGCTCGGCGGGCGCGGGGCATGGGCCGGTATCCGATCGTGGAGGGGGCGGTCACCAAGCATAAGTCGCGCCCGGCAAACCCGCAGAGGAGGAGAATCGGCGCATGACCGCGGACCGCTGGTGGCTAATGACGTCCTCCGTCGCGCCGTGGGCCGCGCCGTACGCCGGCGCACCGGTGGACGCGACGATCGAGCTGCCGGGCTCGAAGTCGATGACCGCCAGGGCCTTGGTCATCGCCGCCCTCGCCGACGGCACGGCCACCGTGCGGCGTCCGCTGCGCAGCCGTGACACCGAGTTGATGGCGGCCGGCGTACGCGCGCTCGGTGCGTCCGTCGAGGACTCCGGCGCCGGCGACTGGGTGGTGACCGGCACGGCCGGCCGTCCGGTCGCGGTCGCCGGCTCGGTCGACGTCGGGCTCGCCGGCACCGTCGCGCGGTTCCTGCCGCCGGTGGCCGCGCTCGCCGACCGTGACGTCGGCTTCACCGGCGACGCGCGGATGCGCGAGCGCCCGGTCGCTGCACTGCTGCAGGCGATGCGCGACCTCGGCGCGAAGGTCACCGCGCCGGACGACCGCTTCCCCTTCACCGTGCACGGCCGCGGTCGCCTCCGCGGCGGCGCGGTGCAGGTCGACGCGAGCGCGTCGAGCCAGCTGGTGTCCGGGCTGCTGCTCGCCGCGCCCTGCTTCGCCGACGGCATCGACCTGCGCCACGTCGGCGACGCCGTGCCGAGCCGGCCACACCTCGACATGACCGTGGCGATGATGCACGCCGCCGGCGCCCACGCCGTCGAGCCGGAACCGGACAGGTGGCAGGTCGCGCCGACCGGTTACGTCGCGACCGACGTCGACGTCGAGCCCGACCTCTCCGGCGCGTCGCCCTTCCTCGCCGCGGCGGTCGCGACCGGCGGCGTCGTCCGCGTGCCCAGCTGGCCCGCCGAGTCCACGCAGCCCGGCCGGCACCTGCTCGACGTGCTGGGCCGCATGGGAGCGAGCTGGACGCTTGACACTGCCGGGCTGACGCTGCAGGGGCCGACGTCGATCGCCGGGGTGGACGCGGACCTGCGCGACTCCCCGGAGATGACACCCGCGGTGGCGGTGCTGGCCGCGCTCGCCGGCTCGCCGAGCCGGCTCACCGGCGTCGCGCACATCCGCGGCCAGGAGACCGACCGCATCCACGCGCTGGCGGTCGAGCTCGGCCGGCTCGGCGCCGACGTCGACGAGCTGCCCGACGGGCTGGTCGTCCGGCCGGCACCGCTGCGCGGAGCCGCACTGCGCGCGTACGACGACCACCGCCTGGCGATGGCGTGGGCGGTGCTCGGCCTCGTCGTCGACGGCGTGACGGTGGACGACGTCACGACCACCGCGAAGACCATGCCCGACTTCACCAACCGGTGGACCGCGATGCTCGCGTCGCGGCGGGCCGCGCAATGACTTCGACGTCGGCGGCCCGATGACGCCGCGGTCGCTCGACGAGGACGACGTCCGCAGCCGGCCGTCGCCGCGGTCGCGGCCGCGGACCCGCACTCGGCCACGTCACGACGACGCCGTCGACGGCGTCGTCCTGTCGGTGGACCGCGGCCGGTTCGGTGTCCTCGTCGACGGCCGCACGGTCATCGCGATGCGCGGCGGAGACATGCGTCGTACACCGGTGGTCGTCGGCGACGACGTCTCGCTGGTCGGCGACGTGAGCGCGTCCGAGGGCAGCCTCGCCCGCATCGTGCGGATCGGCGAGCGGCGCACCGTGCTGCGCCGCTCCCCCGACGACGACGACCCGACCGAGCGCGTGCTCGTCGCCAACGCCGACCTGCTGGTCATCGTCACCGCGCTCGCGGCGCCGCCGCCGCGGCCGCGACTGATCGACCGCATCCTGGTGGCGGCGTACGACGGCGGGCTGTCCCCGCTGCTCTGCCTGACGAAGAGCGACCTCGCGCCGGCCGACGACCTGCTGGCGCTCTACCGCCCGCTCGGCGTCGATGCGCTGACCACCACCCCGGACCCGGACGACCCCGGCGTCGCCGAGCTGCGCTCGCGGCTGGCCGGGCGTATGAGCGTTCTCGTCGGGCACAGCGGCGTGGGCAAGTCGACGCTGGTCAACCGCCTGGTGCCGGACGCCCTGCGCGCCACCGGATCGGTGACCTCGGTGGACCGCGGTCGGCACACGTCGAGCTCGACCGTCGCGCTGCCGCTGCCGGACGGCGGCTGGATCATCGACACGCCGGGCGTGCGTTCGTTCGGGCTCGGGCTGGTCGACCCGGAGCACCTGCTTCGGGCGTTCCCCGACCTGTATGACGCGGCGCAGGACTGCCTGCGCCAGTGCACCCATGAGGCCGGCGACGTCGAGTGCGCGATCGACGTCGCGATCGAGGCGGGCCGGGTCGGCGCGGCCCGGCTGGAGTCGTGGCGCCGCCTGCTCGACGCGAGGCGCGGCACCGACGACGACCAGTCCACCTAGCTGGCTGTTCCGCCCTCTCCCGGTGCCGCCGGTGCGCCGGTGCGCCGGTCCCCCACCCCCGTGGATCTTGGACGCGCGCCGCGGCGCATGCGCACGCAGGACCGCAACCGGCGTCCAAGATCCGCGGGTGCGGCGAGGCCGTCGCGGCTGCCGAACTCAAGCGGTCAGGAGTAGGTCACCGTGCCGGTCATGCCGGACTTGTCGTGCCGGTCGACGAAGCAGGCGAACGACGGGGCCTCGCCGTCGGGCATCGTGAAGGTGAGCCGCCTGGTCTGCCCGGCCGGCACCTCGACCTGCGCGCCGCCGTCACCCGAGCTGTGCCCGCCGTGCTCGCCGCCCTCGGCGTGCGTGTCGAGGTACGCCGCGTCGCCGATCACCAGCTCGTGGTCGATCCGACCGGCATTGCTGACGACGAGGACGATCTTCTCGCCTGCGCTCGCCGTGATCGCCATCGGCTCGAACCTCAGCCCCTCGGTAGCGGACAGCGCGATCTCGCGGCCCGCGCCCGACTCGGCGTCGGAGCTGCCCTCGGAGCCACCGCACGCGGCGAGCAGCCCCATCACCGGGACCAGGAGCGAGAACCTGCGTCGTCTCATGTGACCAACCCTACGTCGGGCGTCCGGCGCGGCACGGTCAGCGGGCGGGCGCCGCCCCGCGGGTGCGGACAACGGTGACTCCCGCCCATACGCCGGCCAGCGCGATGAGTGCGAGGCCGGCCGTCCGGTAGGGCCGGCCGGCGCCGGTGTTGGGCAGCACCCGCAGCTGCTCGCCGCCGGTGCCGACCGCCGGGTCGTCGACCGTGCCGAGAGGGGCGGTGCCGGTCGCCCGGAAGTCGACCTTGTCGGCATTCGGCATGGTCGGCTGCGGCGGCGGCACGGGCTGCGTCTTCCAGTCGCCGGGCGCCAACTCCCCCGAGGTGGCCCGGGCGAAGTTGCTGGCGAAGACCGCCGTCACCGACGGGTCGCCGCCCCCGGCCGCCGACAGCGGTCCGCCGCAAGCATGCAGCGTCTCGATCGCCGGCGGCAGCGACGTCGAGAACGTGTTGTCGGCGAAGCAGTTGCCCTCGCCCGCGGGCAGTCCCAGCGCGAGGTCGGCGAGACCGGAGCCGGAGACGGTGTTGCCCTCGACGCGGTTGTTCCTGCCCGGGTAGAGGTTGCCGGTGACGAAGTCGCTGGCGTAGCCGGGCGTCGGCTGGAGGATGATCCCGAAGTAGAGGTGGTCCTCGACGCGGTTGTCGATGACGACGTCCTTCTCGCCACCCATGACCGCGATGCCGAAGCCGTAGACCGACGCGAACGCCGGGTCCTTGTACGGCGCGTCGATGTTCTGGTTGCCGTGGACGTAGTTGCCCGAGATGACCATGTCGGTCTGCGGCGGGTTCTCCTCGGAGTCCAGCGTGTTCGGCGTGATGCCGCCGCCGTAGTTGTCCCACCACTCCGAGTCCTTGAGGGCGAGATGGCCGCCGGCGTTGGTGCCGGAGTAGCCGAGCCCCGACAGCGTCGCCTTGATCCGCTGGATCGTCTGCCGGCAGTCCTTGCACTGGCCGATGTAGAAGCCGGAGTCTCGGCTGCCCGACGCCCACGAGTCCTCGAAGACGCCGTTGGCCGAGTTGAAGCTGTAGATGCCGTAGTCGCCGGAGTTGTACGACGTGAGGTAGCGCCCGGCGAAGCCGTCGACGTCGGTCCAGTAGAAGTTGTTCAGCGTCGTGTAGCGCGCCGTCATGTTCTCGACGACCACGTTGTCGGCGTCCTGCACGAGCACGCCCATCGGGCGCTTGAACTCGCCGTCGATGATCACCTTGTTACGGTCCAGCCCGCGCAGCGTGATGTCCGGCTTGGTGATCTTGACGGACTCCTTGTAGACGCCGGGGCTGACGAGGACGACGTCACCGGAGCGAGCTGCGTCGATGCCCTTCTGGATCGTCGGGTACTCCTTCGGCACTCGACGCACCGTCGGCCCGGTCGGCGAGGGGTTGCTGACGTTCCCCGGCCTCGGCGCGCCGATGACCGGCCCGCCGCTGCCGACCCGGATCACGCCCGCCATGCCCGACCCGGTGCCGGACGAGTGGTAGGTGCAGTAGTAGAAGAGGGTCTGCGCCTTGTCGAACGTGATCCGGTACGACGCCCCGGCATCCATGTTGCCGGACTGCTTCGAGTTGTCGCCCGCGGTCACGTTGTGCGGCGACCGCCCGCTGTTGCGCCACGTCACCGTGGTGCCGACGGGGACCGAGACGTCCTTCGGGATGTAGACGTTGTCCTTCATGTCGACCGCGCGGTCGCCGGCCTGCGCGGTCGCGGGCAGGCTCGCCCCGACCAGCGCCAGGCCGACGGCGGCGGTGGCGACCCACGCTCGACGCCTCATGCGCGAGCACCCCACGGTCCGGCCGTCGTGAGCCCGGCGCCCACGACCGCGGTGATCAGCAGCACGGCGACACCCGCGGCGACCTGGCGCCCGCCGCCGGTCTTCGGCAGCCCTGGCAGGTCGACCCCAGCAGCCACGATGCGCAAGGCCCCGGTCATCCCGGCACTCGTCGTCCCGTGGTAGCGGCAGAAGTACCGCACGTCGCCCGGACTCGTGAACGTCCGGCGGTACGACGCGCCCGAAGCGATGTTGCCCGAGGTGAACGACCCGTCCGAGGCACTGACTTCGTGCGCCACGTTGCCGCGGTTCGTCCAGACGACCGTGTCTCCCACCCGCAGCCGCGCGACCTGCGGCGCGAACAGGTTGTCGGACGTGACGATCCTGCGCTCGACCCCGCCGCCCCCGGCGACGGCGAGCGGCGCGGTCGCACTCACGAACAGGAAGATGAGCGCGATGGTGGCGCCCGGACGTCGAGTCATCGTTGTGCCTCTTCCGGTCGGAGCAGTCGGTGCACGTGTGCGGCGCCGACGAGGAGCATGAGGCCGAGCGCGACGCTGAGCCAGGGACCGCGCGTCACGTCCGACGACGCCGCGGCCGGTCGCGCGGCGACGACAGCGCTCATGCGCATCGCGGCGGATGGCGTACGCCGGTAGGGCAGCGTCTCGGAGAACCCGCCGACGTAGACGCCGAGCCGGCTCGACTCGCGCCGCCGGTCCGCGACGGCCGCCGCCATACGCGGCGGGGGCGTGGCATAGGGCCGGGCCCGCGGCCCGAGGGCACGGTCCTGGTCGGTCGCGGCCGGGCGCAGGACCCGCACGCCGGCGACGGCGGCGCCGAGGTCGCGCAGCAGCGTGACGGCGACGACGTGCAGGTCGACGGTCGGCGCGGGCGCCGCGGCGGTGTCCCAGTCGAACGCGAACACGATCTCGCCGACAGGGAGCAGCGGGTAGGTCGTGGCGAATGGCTGGTCCGTGGCGAGGTCCAGAGCGCGCCCCGCGGGCAGGACGTAGAGCGCGACCGAGAGCACCCCTTCGGGCGCCTGTGCGGTCCCGGCGACGGACCGCACCCCGGTGACCGCCGCGCCGTCGGTCGGCGCCGCAGCGTCGAGCCACACGCCCGCGGCGAGCGGGTCGCGGGTGTCCGCGCGCGCCGGCAACGCCCCACCGAGAACCGCGACAACGAGGACGGCGACCACCCGGAGCCGCGACGTCACGCGATCACCTCGCCGACCAGGGTCGCGCGGACCACCAGCCGCTGCTTGTCGCTGTTGCGCGGGTGGCAGGTCGTCAGCGTGAGCAGGTGCCGTGACTCGTCCGCGACGACGCTCATGTCGTCCGGCGCGACGACGAACGGCGGCTCGTCCACCAGGTAGGTCACCACGCCGACCGGGGTCTCGAAGACGATCTCGTCGCCCGGCACCAGCCGGTCGAGGTCGCGGAACGGCGCGCCGTACGTCGTGCGGTGGCCGGCGATCGCGACGTTGCCGCGCTGGCCGGGCAGCGGTGTGCGCGGGTAGTGCCCCGACCCGGCGCGCAGCGCGGAGACGGTGATCCCCTCGACGACGACGGTGTCGACGCCGAGGCGCGGGATGCGCATCCGGGTGACCGCGGAGGACGTCGGGACCGAGCCCGCACGGTAGAGGCCGGCGAGCTCCGGCCGGCCGAGCTGCGCGGCGAGACGCGGCTGCACCAGGTGCTCGGTCCACGCGTCGGTGGCGAATGGGTAGCCGACCAGCCCGACGCCGACGAGGGCGAGGGCGATGTCGACGGCGACGGCGGCGCGGCGCAGGCGTGGCCGGGCGTGCAGCCCGCCGACCGCGCGGCGCAGCGCCCGGGCCGGCGCGCCGAGGGCGCCCGGTCCCGGCCGCCGACCTGCCCCGCGATCGCTCACCGTGACGCGACGGTAGCGCAGCAACCCAGATGAGAGCCTGAGTCCGGACCGATGTCGGCGCGCGCCCACCCTGTGCGGTGCCTCTCCACGCGGGCGGTAACTTCCTCTCATGGACCTCGCGGCAGATCTGGCGCTCGCGCTCGAGCTGGCCGACCTGGCCGACGCGATCACGCTGCCCCGGTTCCGGGCCACCGACCTCGTGGTGGAGACCAAGCCCGACCTCACGCCGGTCACCGAGGTCGACCGGGCGGTCGAGGAGCGGCTGCGCAGCGAGATCCGGTCCCGCCGGCCGCAGGAGGCGGTCGTCGGCGAGGAGTACGGCGTCGACGGCCCGGACCACGCCGCCCGGCGGTGGATCCTCGACCCGATCGACGGCACCAAGAACTTCGTCCGCGGAGTGCCGGTGTACGCCACGCTGATCGCTCTCGAGGTGGACGGCGTCGGCGCGGTGGGCGTCGTGTCGGCGCCGGCGATGGGTCGTCGGTGGTGGGCGGCCCGCGGGCGGGGCAGCTTCGCCGACGGCCGCCCGGCACACGTCTCCGAGGTGTCGGAGATGAGCGACGCGTTCCTGTCCTACTCGAGCCTGGCCGGCTGGGAGGACCGGGGCCGCCTCGACGCCTTCGTCGACCTCACGCGGCGGGTCTGGCGTACCCGGGCCTTCGGCGACTTCTGGTCCCACGTGCTGGTCGCGGAGGGCAGCGTCGACGTCGCCGCCGAGCCCGAGGTCTCGCTGTGGGACCTCGCCGCGCTGCAGGTGATCGTCGAGGAGGCCGGCGGGCGGTTCACCGACCTCTCCGGCGTCGCGACCCCGGACGGCGGGAGCGCGGTCAGCTCCAACGGCCGGCTGCACGACGAGGTGCTGCACGCGCTACAGCAGCCGGACGCTTCTCGGGTTCTGCCGGGCTAGCAGGTCTCGCAAGGCTCGACCGGCGTGCTCCGGCCCGGTAGCCGGGCGGCGATCCGCGCGGCGAGCGTGGTGCGGCCGGTCGCCGACGCGGCGAGCCGGGACTCGCACCCCTCGCGGAGCAGGTCGCGGCGGTGCGCGTTGGCCATGGCGGCGAGCGCGAAGTCGTACATGGTGGTCCTCCTCATGCTGGTGGGACAGGCTGGTGGAAGTGCGGGTGGCCGCAGGTCGCGTCCGGTCAGCAGGCGCAGGCGCCGGACGAGCAGGCCTCGTCCTTGGTGGTGGCCTCGGTGGCGCCGAAGGTCGGCGAGTCGGCGAGGACCGTGTAGACCTCCCAGCGCTCGCCGCCGGGGCCGGTGACCCAGACCTTGTCCTGCGTCGCGTAGCAGCAGGTCTGCTCGCGCTCGTCAAGGGTGACGAGGCCGGCCTCGGCGAGCCGGGCGCTCTCGGCGACGACGTCGTCGCTGCTCGGGACCTCGACGCCGAGATGGTTGATCGTCCCGCCGGCGCCGGGCGACTCGATGAGGATCAGCTTCAGCGCCGGCTCCTCGATGGCGAAGTTCGCGTAGCCCGGGCGCAGCTTCGCCGGCTCGGTCCGGAAGAGCTGGGAGTAGAACGCCACGGCGGCATCGAGGTCGTCGACGTTGAGGGCGAGCTGGATCCTCGAGCGGGTGAGCGTCGTGCTGGTCACGGTGCCTCCTGCGTCAGTGGCGGGCCATCGGCTACATTGACCGATGTCTATATCTGCACAGTGACAGGGCTATCGACGTATGTCAATATCGATGTTGATCGATCTACTCGGGAGGTTGCATGGCCCGGACCCGGCTGCCGGTGGCTGACCAGCAGGCCGCGTGCTGCGCACCGCTGCGCGACGCGCTCGTATCCGCCGGGGACGCCGCGACGCTGGCCCGGCAGTTCGCCGCGCTCGCCGACCCGGTGCGGCTGCGCCTGCTCTCGCTGATTGCGACCGCACCGGGCGGCATGGTCTGCGCCTGCGACCTCGTCGAGCCGGTGGGCAAGAGCCAGCCGACGGTCAGCCACCACCTCAAGGTGCTGCGCGAGGCCGGCCTGCTCACCAGCGAGAGGCGCGGCGTGAACAACTGGTACGCCGCCGTGCCGAGCGCCCTCGACGCCCTGCGGACCGTTCTCGCTGCCGGTTGAGCCCGGCGCGACGCCGCGGGGGGATGGGCCGAGCCGGACCTGGCCCGGCGACCACTACGGACCGGGCGCGGACACCAGCGACGACCAGCTCACCGGTGCTCGACCGACTGACCGGCGTCGGCTCGCACCTCTACGACACTCCCCCGCTGGACAACCTCGCGACGCGGATCCTGCGGCCGTCGGTGTCCGGGCTCGGCGTCTCCCGCGACTACCGCCGCGGCCGCACCCGCTCGCGGTCTCCCGCGCGGCGATGCGGGAAGCGATCGCAGGTGACCCCGGTAGCACGAGTGCGTGCACGAACGGTCGCAGCGCCAGCGGCACTACGCTGGAGCCGTGGCAGAAGCAGGCGTGGTGGTGCGGCGGTTCTGGGAATCGGTGTGGACGGCAGGAAACGCAGCAGAGCTCCATGAGCTGCTCGGGTCGGCCTTCCGTGAGAACGGCGAGCCGGTCGACGTCGGCGCGTTCGCGCAAGCAATCGTCCGTTGGCGCCAGACGTTCCCGGACTTCTCGGCGACGGTCGAGGAGCTCTTCGAGGTCGCGCCCGGCCGTGTCGTCTCACGCGTCACCTACCGCGGCACGCAACATCGGAGTTGGGCAGGCCTCCCGTCGAAGGGACGCAGCTTCGAGGGGGTCGGCATCGACCTCTTCACCATCGTCGATGGCCGGATCTCCGAGCTCTGGCACGCAGCCGATCACTACGACATGGCGGTGCAGCTGGGCGGTCGGCTGGCGGCCGCCGACGACGAATAGCCCGGATGAGCGGCTCGGCGGCGCAGCTGCTCGTCGAGACCGCCATCGAGTCAGGCTTGCGCTGGGGCGGGCAGTTTCACCGGCTTGCCGCACTTCTGGCAGTCCGTGTGTCGCGAATCCTTGCCTTTCATCAACCCTTCATGCAGAGTCTGCTTCGCAGCCGGGCTGCGCGACAGTGCAGATGTGCCCCCAGACCAGCGAGGAGGGCCAAATCATGACCTCTGGTGCGTCCGAGACCGCGCCGTCCGAAGGCCGGCCACCACCCCCCAAGGACTGGCTCCCGGGCCTCGCCGAGAACGCCAAGAGCGACGTCGTGTCCGGCTTCATCATCTTCCTCATCGCCCTACCTCTGTGCCTAGGCATCGCCCTGGCCTCCGGCGCTCCGCCCATCGCCGGCATCATCTCGGGCATCATCGCCGGGACGGTCGCCAACCTGCTGTCCGGCTCATACGTGACGATCAACGGCCCCGCCGCCGGCATGATCGTCATCGTCGCGGGCGCCGTGACCGAGCTCGGCTTCGCCCAGGCCCTGGCGGTCGGCGTCGTGGCCGGCGCGATCCAGGTCGTGCTCAGCTTCGCCAAGGCCGGCAAGCTCACCGGCTTCTTCCCGCTCTCGGTCATCCACGGGATGCTGGCCGGCATAGGACTCATCATCATGGCCGGCCAGATCCATGTGGCCCTCGGCCGCGCGAACCCCCGCGAGCACGGCATCCACATCCTGACGTCGATCCCGCACAGCTTCGCCGACCTCGTGCCCGCCGCTGCCCTGGTAGGACTTGCGGCGGCGCTCGTCATGGTGTTCTGGCCGATGCTCGGCGCCGTCGCCAAGGTCGTGCCAGCACCACTGGTGGCGGTCGTGCTCGGGACCGGGATCGCACAGGTCAACGGCGCCGAACCGCGCCTGAACCTTGGCAAGGGCGGCCTGCTCTCCGGCTTCACGTTGCCAGACTTCTCCGGCCTCCTGTCCGGTCCCGCCGTCAAGTGGATCGTGCTGTACGCCTTCGTGGCCAGTCTCGAGTCCCTGCTCACCGCGGAGGCGGTCGACAAGCTCGACCCCTGGCAGCGTCGCTCCAACATGAACAAGGAGCTGTTCGGCAAAGGCGTCGGCAACATGCTGTCGAGCGCAGTCGGTGGCCTGCCAATGATCGCTGAGGTCGTGCGCAGCAAGGCCAACATCCTCAACGGGGCCCGCACCCGCTGGTCGAACTTCTTCCACGGGGTGTTCCTAGCGTTGTTCGTCCTCGCCGCGCCCGGTCTGCTCGAGCTCATCCCGCTGGCTGCCCTGGCTGGCATCCTGCTCGTCATCGGCTTCAAGCTCGCTCACCCCAACGACTTCCGCCACGCGCTGCATGTCGGCAAGGTCGACTTCGCGCTCATGCTCATCACCGCGTTCGCGGTGCTGCTCACCGACCTGCTCATCGGGGT
>Ga0183260_10002849_pt1 | contig 14154 bp, 14 predicted proteins | sample AntDrymUQ4972206_2_FD_129768 | JGI IMG/M metagenome (GOLD analysis project Ga0183260, IMG submission 129768) | Polar desert sand microbial communities from Dry Valleys, Antarctica - metaG UQ497 (22.06) (version 2) (version 2) | ecosystem: Environmental > Terrestrial > Soil > Desert | place... | reverse complement strand
GCGAGTTCACGGACCCGAGCGGCTGCACGAAGAGCTCGAGCGGACGGTGCGCTCGCTGCACAACCTCAACCTGCAGCGCTGCGACCGCGTGACGATGGCCCACGCCGTCGAGGCGCGCGTCCCGTTCCTGGACCGCGAGGTGATCGCCTGGGCGCTGCGCGTGCCCGCGTCGGCGAAGCTCGCCGGGCCCGGGCAGCCGGAGAAGTCGCTGCTGCGCGAGGCGTTCGACGGCTGGCTGCCCGACGATCTCCTGTGGCGCGAGAAGGCCGAGTTCGGCGACGGCAGCGGCGCGCGCGACGTGCTCACGCAGGCGGTCGAGGCGACGGTGACCGACCGCGAGTTCACGGCCGAGCGCGACGCGGTCGAGCCGCCGCTGCGCACGAAGGAGGAGCTCGCCTACTACCGCGTCTGGCGCGAGCATCTCCAGGGCATCAGCGCCGAGCGCACGCTCAGCCGCTTCGCCCGCGCCTGACCGGCGCCTCCTCGCACGGCACGTTGACGTAGCCCGAGCGGAACGGCGTGCGCTCGCCGGAGCCCGCGTCGTAGGCGTGGCGCCACACGCAGCCGGTGTCGTTGGTCAGCAGGTGGATCGAGACCGAGGTCTCCTCCGACGTCGTCTTCACGCGGTGGATGTCGTCAGCGGGCGGGATCAGGGCGTAGAAGTCGCCGGGCGCCAGCGCGCGGCGCTCCAGCGGCTCGAGCGGCCGCCCGTCGCGCTCGCCGAAGATCTCCTCGTCCTGGGTCCCGCGGTAGAGCCCGACCAGCCCCCACGCCAGGTGGTCGTGCACCGGGGTCTGCGCCCCGGCCGGGACCACCAGGGAGAACAGCGTCAGGGAGCGATCGCCGGCTCGGAAGAGCAGCCACTGGCCGATGCCGCCGCCCATCCCGCTGCCCGGGTCGCCCTCCTGGTAGGTCGCCGGCAGCCAAGCCGGATCGGCCAGCAGCCCGGCGAAGGCGGGGCGGATCGCCGCGCAGGCCGCCTCGGGCGAGCCGGCGGCCGCGATCGCCGAGCGCGCGCCGGCGACGAACTCCCGCACGGTCGCGGTGTCGAGGACGTACTCGTCGGCCGCCATTGCCACTCGGAGTCTGTCACCCGGAGGGCGCGAGCGGGACTCGCGCCGCCCTCATCGCTTCGGCGGACCCGCGCTCAGCCGCTCTGGCAGGAGAGCCCGGCGGGCTCGACGGTCCAGCGGCCGCCCTGGCGCACCGTCCGCAGCGTGCCCGAGCAGCGGTCGACGCGGTCGGCGTGCGTGGCGATCGAGCGGACCTCGACGGTGGCGGCCCCGTCGCCACGCCCGGTGACCGCGAGCCGCTCGAACTCGATCCGCTGCAGCGAGGAGAGCTGGCGGCGGAACTCGGCCTCGCTGTCGCCGAAGGCCGCGCGCATGCCTGGCCCGGCGAGCCGCCAGGCGCCTGCCAGGTCGCCATTCGCGGCGCGGCGGTAGAAGGCGCGGACGGTGGCGGTCGCCGACAGGGCGCGAGCGGCCTGTGGCGTCGGGTCGGCGGGCGCGGAGCTCGCCTCGGGCGCCGGCTCGGCCGGATCGCGGGCCGGTTCGGCAGGCGGACGCGTCGAAGCGCGCTGCGCCGGCGCCGGGTCGCGCGTGACCAGCACGACGGCGATCACGCTGGCGATCGCGGCGGCGAGCGCGAGCACGGCCAGCGCCCGCCCCCGGCGGTCACGGCGCGGCGCCGCCGGGCGCTCGGGCGGCGGCGCCTCGGCGGCGCGTGCTCGCGGCACCGGGGCCGCGACCTCGGTCGGTGCGGCCGGAGCCCCCGCGGCGAGCCCGTCGGCGAGCTCGTCCAGGAGCCCGGAAGCCGATTGCTGCCGGTCGCCGGGCTCTGGCGCCATCCCCCTGATCAGCGCGGCGGCCGCGGGCTCGGGCGTGTCCGGCCGCCGGTCGCGCAGGTCCGGGGGCGGCTCGGCCGTGGCCTGCCTGAGCACCGCGAGCACGGTCTTGCCGGTTCGCGGGAGCGTGCCGCTGAGCGCCTGGAACGCGATGGTCGCGAGCCCGTATACGTCGGCGGCCGCGGTGCACGGAACGGGCCGCGTCTGCTCGGGCGCCATGTACGCGGGCGTGCCGAGGATCGATCCCGGCGGGGTGATGCGCGTGATCTCAGCGGCGGTGGCCAGGCCGAGGTCCGCGAGCTTGACCACGCCCGAGGCCCCGACGAGGATGTTCGACGGCTTGACGTCGCGGTGCACGACGCCGTGATCGTGCGCGTGATCGAGCGCGGCGGCCACGGGGCGCAGGAGCTCCAGCGTCCGCTGCGGATCCAGCGGCGCCGATTCGAGCACCTGGGCGAGCGTCTCGCCTTCCACGTACTCCATCACGAGGAAGAGGTCCTCGTCCTCGGTGAGCATGTCGAGGACCGTCACGAGGTTCCGGTGGCGCAGGGAGGCCATGATCCGGGCCTCGCGACGCAGCCGCTCCGCCGTCGCGGCCGTGACCTCCGCGCCGTGGATCCGCTTGACGGCCACCTCGCGGCCGAGGCGCTGGTCCTCGGCGAGGAACACCGTCGCGGTCCCGCCGGAGCCGAGCCGGCGCAGGACGAGGTAGCGCCCGCAGAACAGGGTGAACGTCATGGGTCAGGCTACCCCGCCGCGCGGCCGCTCAGCGCAGCTCGCGGTTCCCGATGCCGACGGCGAGCATGGCCGGCGGGCCGGCGGTGACGCGCACGGGCAGCTCGCCGCCGAGCCAGGCGGCGAGCCGCTCGGCGTCGCCCGCCACCTCGACCCACGCGATGCCGCCCGCGTCGCCCTCCGCGCCCGGGTCGGCGACGTCGGGATCGCGCTCGATGAAGAACGGCAGGCACGGCTCGGCCAGCGCCTCGGCGACGCCGGTGAGCCGCGCGCTGAGGCCCTCGCGGGCGATCGGGACGATGTCCGTGCCGAGGCGGCCGGCCACCGCGTCCACGTCGTCGACGGCCACGCACCACGCCATCAGGCCGTCCGCGCGCTCCGCGATCGCCGCGCTCAGGATCCGCCCGAGCGGTGACGCCTGCGCTTCGGCGGGATCGGCCACGGCCATGACCTCGAGGTAGCCGCCGCCGAGCGGCACGATGCGGTTGTGGGTCCCGATGCCGTCGTGGCGGCCGCCGCCGGTGGCGACGAGCCCGTGCTCGGCCTGCAGGCGGGCCGCGGCGGCGCCGAGGTCGGAGGCGGCGAGGATCACGTGGTCGATGCGCATCGCCGGATTGTCCTGGGCGGCGCGTAGGATCGCGGCCCGATGCCTGCCAGCCATCCCCGGCGCCGCCGCGCGCACGCTCCCGAGACCTCCGTCGAGGCCCGCGAGGGGGAGGTGCTGGTGTGGACCGACGGCGCCTGCCGCCGCAATCCGGGACCCGGCGGCTGGGCGGCGATCGTGGTCGCGGGCGGCGGCGCGGAGCCGCTCGAGCTCTCCGGCGGCGCGGCGCAGACGACCAACAACCGGATGGAGTACACGGCGGCGCTGGAGGGCCTGCGCGCGCTGCCCGGCGGCAGCCGCGCCTGCATCGTCACCGACTCGCGGCTGATGCTGGACTCGATGACGAAGTGGATCTTCGGCTGGAAGCGCAAGGACTGGAGGACGGCGGGCGGCGAGCCCGTGAAGAACCAGGACCTCGTGCGCGCGCTCGACGCCGAGATCGCCCGCCACGCCGCCGTGCGCTGGCACTGGGTGCGCGGGCACGAGACCGGCGCCGCCCACGCGCACAAGGCGCTCAACGACCGCGCCGACCGGCTGGCGGTCGAGGCCTCGCACGCCGCCGCCTAGGCCCTAGCCTGGAGGGCGTGCAGGTCGACGTCTGGTCGGACATCGTGTGTCCGTGGTGCCTCGAGGGCAAGCGCGCCTTCGACGAGGCGCTCGCCGCGTTCGAGCATCGCGACGAGCTCGAGGTGACCTGGCACTCGTTCGAGCTGGACCCGGGGGCGCGGACCAGCTTCGCCGCGCACCGGCTGCTCCACCACGCCGCCGCCCGCGGCCGGCAGGGCGAGCTGGTGGAGCGGCTGCTGCGCGCGCACTTCGACGAGGGCGAGCCGATCGGCGACCGCGAGGTGCTCGTGCGCCTGGCCGGAGACGCCGGGCTCGGCGCGGGCGAGGTGCGCGTCACGCTCGCGAGCGGCCGCTACGCCGCCGAGGTCCGCAGGGACGAGGCGCTCGCGCAGCGGCTCGGCATCGAGGCCGTGCCCTACTTCCTGCTCGCCCGCCGCTTCGGCATCGCCGGCGCCCAGCCGGCCGGCGCGCTGCTCGAGGGCCTGCGCCGCGCCTACTCCGGCGACGGCGGCGGTGGCGCCGCCGCCGCCTGACGCCCCGCCTCTTCGGCGAACGTGCACAGCGCGTTGACGAGGCGCATCTGCTCGACCGTGTTGCAGCGCGCCCACAGCAGCCGTGGCGCGCAGACCACCACCGCGAGCGCCTGGGCGCGCGAGACCGCGACGTTGAGGCGGTTGCGGCTGAACAGGAAGTCCATCCCGCGCGGCACGTCCTCGCCGCTCGAGCTGGTCATCGAGAAGAACACGACGGGCGCCTGGAGGCCCTGGAACTTGTCGACCGTCCCGACCCGCGCGCCGTCGGGCAGCCGGTCGCGCAGGTAGCGGACCTGCGCGTTGAAGGGCGCGACGACCAGGATGTCGGCCAGCGTGAGCGCACGCTCCTCGCCGCGGACGTCGGTGAAGCGGCCGCCGTCGAGCAGCCGGCCGACCTCCTCGGCGATCCGGTCGGCCTCCTCGGAGGAGCACTGGCGGTTCTCGGTGTGCTGCACCTCGAGCAGCCGCACGCCCGCCCCCGCGAGGCCCGGCGAGGCGATCGCCTGGCGCTCGCCGCCCTCGACCGGGCGCAGGCGCCCGTCGTACATCGCGCCGGACACGAAGCGGCAGACGTCCGGGTGCATGCGCCAGGTCCGCTCCAGGAACACGCCTTCGGCGGGCGAGACCGTCTCGCGTTCGCCGAGCAGGTGCTCGAGCACCGAGGCGCCCGACCCGCGCGGGTGCGTGCCTTGGCTGACGTGCGCGAGCTGCTGCGGGTCGCCGAGCAGCACCATGCCGCGGCCCGCGCCGGCGATCGCCAGCGCGTCGGCGAGTGCGAGCTGGCCCGCCTCGTCGACGAACAGCACGTCGACCGAGCCGCGCAGCTCCTCGCGCGCCCACAGCCACGGCGTCCCGGCGATCAGCGTGACGGCCGGGTCCGCGGGCGGGAACGCGCCGTTGGCCGCCGCCGAGGCGATGTGCGCGCTCTCGTAGTGCGACTCGGGGTTGCCGCCGCCGGACTTCTTGAGCCCGCGGAACGCGAGCCCCTCCTCCGCGGCCGCCAGCTCGACGGCGTCGAGCAGGTTCGCGATCGCCTTGTGCGAGGTCGCCGCGACGCCCACGCGCCGCCCCTCGCGCAGCAGGCGGCAGATCAGCCGCGCGCCCGTATGGGTCTTCCCCGATCCGGGCGGCCCCTGGATGAACAGCGCGGACTCCCCGAGGTTCGAGACCTGCTCCGCGAGCGTCTCGCCGTCCCGCCGCGGCGGCAGGCGCAGCAGCAGGTCGAACGCGGCGCCCGTGCCGAGGCCGCGCTCGATCACCTCGCCCGCGAGCGCGCGCAGCGCCGCCTGCTGGGCCGTCTGCGGGATCGGCTTGGTGGGGATCAGCGCGCGCGGCAGCGGCTTGTTGACCGCCTTCTTGCCGCGCTTGAGCCAGACCAGGCCCGCCGCGTCGTCCACGCGCGGGATCTCGTGGCCCTTCTGCGTCTCCGGGTCGACCGCGACGCCGGGGCCGAGCTTGTGCTGCTGCGGCGGGAAGCGGAGCGGGTGCAGGTAGGACTGGGCGATCTCGCCGAGCGGAACGTCGTCGGCGGGCGTCAGCTCCCCGATCGCCTCCGTGTCCTCGTCGCGCAGCTCACCCGGCGTGCGGCCGAGGCGCTCGAAGAACGCCCACCACTCGGGGCGCGCCTCGCGGCGGTGGAACTGCAGCAGGTCGGCGAGCAGCCGGCGCCCCGGGTCGGGCCCGCCCGCCAGCAGCTCCGCCTCGAGCCGCTCGAGGTCCCTGAGCCGGGCGAGCTGCTCCTCGCTCTGCGGGCTCGGCGGGTCGGCCTCCTGGAAGCCCACGTCGCCGCGCTCGTCGAGCAGCCAGTCGCGCAGCGCGAGCGTGGAGCGGCAGTCGTCCGCGTTGTAGTCCGCGATCGCGTCCAGCTTCGCGCCGTCGCCGGACTCCAGGTACTCCTGGTAGGCGAGGATCGAGCCGCCGGCCTCGGTGACCTCGGCGTCGCGCTCGAACGGGTACATCGCCTCGACGGCCTTGAGCGAGTAGCTCTCCGTGCCGATCCGCATCGCCTGGCGGACGACCGTGTAGAGGTCGACGAACACCTTGCGCCGCAGCAGGTCGTCGACCTCCGCCTCGCGCGTGCCGTAGCGGGCCATCAGCGTCTTGATCGCCGTCGGCTCGTAGTGGTTGTAGTGGTAGACGTGCAGGTCGGGGTGCTCGGCCAGGCGGGCCGTGATCCAGTCGACCCAGCGCTCGAACGACGCCCGCTCCCCGTCGCGGTCGTGCGCCCACAGCGCCCCGTAGGCGGTCGCGCCGTCCGCGCTGCCGTGGGTGACGGAGCCGAGCAGGTACTCCAGGCCCTCCTCGCCCCAGTAGGGGTCGCCCTCGATGTCGAAGAACACGTCGCCGGGCGAGGGCCGCGGAAGGCGGGCGAAGCCGCGGCCGGGCTCGGGCGGCAGCAGCTCGTGCAGCGGCCGGTCGAGCTCCCGGCTCTCCGCCTGCAGCCATGCCTGCTGGCGCAGCCCGCCCAGCGTCGAGCGCGAGATCCGCGGCACGGCGGTGTCGCCCGTCAGCGCCGCCAGCTGGGTGACGCGGCGCACGCCGGCGGCCTCCAGGCGGATCGCCTGGGCGCGGGTGAGGAAGGCGACGAGCGACAGGTGGTCGTCGGCGCGGCGGCGATCGCGGCAGCGGGCCCACCAGTCGCAGTAGGCGCAGTGCTCGACGGGATACGGGTACGGGGCCCGGGCGCCGCCGCGGTAGGCCTTCAGCGTCTCCAGGAAGCGCCGCTGGACGCGGTCGGCGTAGGCCTGGAAGTCGCCCGGGCGGAACGAGCGCTGCTCGTCGGTGCCGAGCACGACGTGGATGCGCTCCGGGGTGCGGCCCTGGAGCTGCGCCACCATGGCGGCGTAGAAGAGCAGCTGGAAGATGAAGTAGGGCTTCGGATGGGTGGCGAGCTTGGCGTCGGCCGGCTCGTAGGACCACTCCCCGAGCTCCGACGGCTCCGGGACCCGGAGCAGGAAGTCCGCGACGCCGCGCCAGTTGCCGGCGCGGAAGGCCGCCTGGTAGATCACCTCGCGCCCCGCTCGCATCGCCGCCTCGGTGGCCTCCGTCGCCGCGCCGGGGTCCTCGATCCGGGCGATGTCGCGGCCCTCGGCCTCCAGCCGGGCGAGATAGGCGGCCTCGTGCTGGCGCCCGCGCTCGGCGACCAGCTCCGCGTCCGGCCGCGGGCGCTTGTGCAGCGTCAGCTCGCCGCGGGCGCGCGCGAGGTCCAGCGCCGTGCGGTGCTCGCAGGCGAGGAAGTTGTTGAGGTCGCTCGGGGAGAGGACGAGGCGGCTGCCGCGCTGCTGCATCCCTACAGCTTGGCGCGGGAACCGGCGCGGCGGGAGCGGTGTAACCCGGACATGCGCACTCGCCTCGTTCTGCTCGCGGCCCTCGCCGTCCTGCTCGGCCCGGCCGCCACCGCCTCCGCGAAGGAGATCGCCGCCGTGAAGGCGTGCGGCGCCGACGGCTGCCGCGACGTCACCGCGCACGCCACGTACGCGGCCCTCGACGGCGGGGCGCCGACGACGGCGCCGGAGCGCGGCGCTCCGTTCTTCCGGCTCGAGGTGACGGTGCGGGCGGGCGAGCAGCGGGACACGTGGACCAACCTCTACGTCCCGGCGGCGCAGAAGCTCCGCGCCGACGACGGGACGTGGATGAACCCGGCGTCGACGACGCTGGACGAGCTCGACCGGCTGGTCCGCGGCGTCGCGCCGCTGCCCGCCGCGGGCCTGGGCCTGCCCACCGCGGCGCCGGCGCCGTCGCCCGCGCCTGCGGCGCCCGCCTCCGGCGGCGGCCCGCCGGCGGTGGTCTGGGCGCTCATCGCCGCGGGGCTGCTCGGCCTGCTCGCCGCATGGCCGCTCGTGCTGCGGCGGCGAGGGGCGGCCGCGGCCGGATAGGCGCTTGCGAGCCGGGCGGGTCGGAGGTGGAATGGGTGCCGGTGGCGGTCCAGCTCACGGACACCGATCTCATCGCCCGCGCGCGCTCCGGTGACGACCACGCGTTCGGGATGCTCGTCGCACGCCATCAGACCGTCGCCTTCCGCACGGCCTACGTCATCTGCGGTGAGGCCGCCGACGCCGAGGACGCCGCGCAGGAGGCCTTCATCAAGGCCCGCGCCGCGATCGGGCGGTTCCGGCCCGAGGCGCCGTTCCGCCCGTGGCTGCTCACGATCGTGGCCAACGAGGCGCGCAACCGGCGCCGCGCGGCCGGCCGGCGGCGGGCGCTCCCGGGCGCGTGGCGGTCGCCGAGGCGCTGGCCGGAGCGGAGCGGCGCGAGCTGGCGGGCGCGCTGGCGCGGCTCGGCCCCGAGCACCGCGAGGTGATCGCCCTGCGCTACCTCCTGGACCTCTCCGAGGCAGAGTGCGCGGCCGCGCTCGCGTGCCGGCCGGGGACCGTGAAGTCACGCCTGTCGCGGGCGCTGGGGCGCCTGCGCGTGGAGCTGGAGGCGGCGGATGCCTGAGCTCGAGGCGCGGCTGCGCGCGCTCGCCGCCGACGTGGAGTGGCCGCCCACGCCCGACCTCGAGCATGCGGTCCGGGCGCGGCCGGCCGCGCGGGCTCCGGCCGGCCGGCGCCGCCGCCCGCCGCGCGGCCCGAGCTCGAGGCCGACCTCGGCCGCCTCGTCACGCTCGCGCGGGCGGAGCGCGCGGCCGGCTTCGCCGCCGCGCTGCCCGCGGCGCTCGGGCCGCCCGACCGCGTGCGGCTCGGCGCACGGCGCATCTCGCTCGTCTACGCGCCGCGACCCGGGCTCCCGCCGCTGGCCGGCGTCGACGCGGGCCTGATCGTCACCGAGTCCCGCGGTGGGATCCGCGGCCAGTACCTCCGGAAGCTCCTGCTGGGAGGCACTGACGTCGAGGGGTCGACGTCCGCGGGCGCCGCGGCGCGTTCATCTCGGGAGGGGAGCACGCCTACCTCTACGTGACCCCGGACGGGGAGGTGCGCAAAGACCGCGCACTGCTCGCGGGTCCCACGCTGATCTGGGAGCAGAGCGGCCTCGTCCTCCGCCTCGAGACCGCCGCCGGGCGCGCGAGAGCGCTGAAGATCGCCCGCTCCACGGGCGCCTAAGACAGGCCCCTCCGGAGCTAAGGGGTCCGACCCCTCGACACGCTCCATCCTCCCGATGTACGGCCGCCCTCTCAGGTCGAGAATGACTGTCATGCGAGCCACCCACACACTCAAGAAGCTCCTCGGACCGACCCAGTCCGTCCATGACAGCGTCACCCCGTCCGTGACGATCCGCTACGCCCGTCCCGACGACGCGCTCCGCCTGCTCGACCTGGCCTACCTGGACTCGAGCCGGGCGCCACAGGGCATCGTCCTCGTGGCCGAGGTCGGCGGCGAGCTGTGGGCCGCCCAGTCGCTCGACGACCAGCACGCGATCGCGGACCCGTTCCGGCCCTCGGGCGAGCTGTCGTACCTGCTCTCCGAGCGCGCGCGCCAGGTGCAGGCCAAGGCGGCGCCGGCCCGCTGGGCGCACCGTCCGCGCGCCTTCAGCGCGGCGTAGCCCGATCCGTGTCGAGCACTTCGCGCAACTTGGCGGCGAGCGAGACCTCGCTGAACGGCTTCTCGATGAAGGCGGTGTTCGGGCGGATGATCCCGTGCCTGAACACCGCCTCGTCGGAATAGCCCGACATGAACAGCACGCGCAGCCGGGGGAACAGCGCCTCCAGGCGCTCGGCCAGCACGCGCCCGTTGACCTCGGGCATCACGACGTCAGTGAGCAGCAGATCGACGCCTCCACGGTGCTCGGTGCACAGCCGCGCCGCCGTCTCGCCGTCGCGCGCGGTCAGCACCTCGTAGCCGCGGCCCTCGAGCATCAGGCGCACCAGCTCGCGCACCGACTCGTCGTCCTCGACGACGACGATCGTCTCGCTTCCCCCCTCGGCGACCGGCTCGGCGGCGGGCTGCGCTTCCTCGGCCTGTGGCGCGCCGGCGGCCGGGAGGTAGATCTTGAACGTGGTGCCGCGGCCCTCCTCGCTGTAGACGAAGATCGAGCCGCCGCTCTGCCTGACCACGCCGAAGACCGTCGCCAGGCCGAGGCCGGTGCCGCCGCCGCCCGCCTTCGTGGTGAAGAAGGGCTCGAACAGGTGGCGGCGGACCTCCTCGCTCATGCCCGTGCCCGTGTCGCTGATGGCGAGCAGCACGTGCGGGCCCGGCCGCACCTCCCCGTGGGCGGCGACGTAGCCGTCGTCGAGGTCGACGAGCGCGGTCTCGATGGTCAGCCGGCCGCCCTGGGGCATGGCGTCGCGCGCGTTGGCGGCGAGGTTGAGCACGACGCGCTCGACCTGCGCGCGGTCGGCCACGACGGCCGCCGGGCCCGGCGCGAGCCGCACCGTGACCCGCACGTCGTCGCCGATGATGCGCTCGATCATCGACTGCATGCCCGCGACGATCGCGTTGAGGTCGACGGCGTGCGGGCGCAGCACCTGGCGGCGGCTGAAGGCGAGCAGCTGGCTGGTGAGCGCCGCGGCCTGCTCGGCCGCGTGCGTGATCTCGGTCAGCGGCTCGCGCTCGCCGAGGTCCTCGCGCAGGATCGCGGCGTAGCCGCTGATCACCGTCAGCAGGTTGTTGAAGTCGTGCGCGACGCCTCCGGCCAGGCGCCCGACCGCCTCCATCTTCTCGGCCTCGACGAGCCGCTCCTCCAGGCGGCGCCGCTCCGTGACGTCACGCGCCAGCACCAGCGCGGCGTCGCGGCCCTCGAAGACGATCTTCCCCGCGCTGATCTCGACGTCGATCGTCGTGCCGTCCTGCCGGCGGTGGCGCCAGACGGCGGGGAGCGGTGAGCCGACCTCGCCCGAGTCGAGGTTCTCGAGCAGTGCGTCGACGTCCTCGAGCGGGCGGATGTCGGTGATCGCCATCTGCAGGAACTCCTCGCAGCTCCAGCCGTAGTGGCGGATCGCGGCGTCGTTGACCGCGAGGAAGCGGAGCGTCTCGGCGTCGTAGACCCACATCGGCAGCGGGGTCGCCTCGAAGAGCATGCGGTAGCGGGCGTCGGCCTCCCCGCCCAGGTCCAGCCCCGTCCCAGTTCCCGCTCCGCCGGTGATCAGACCGCCTCCACCCTCGTCGCCGGGAGGGTACACCGGCTTGCCGGGGTAACCAGCGGGAATGTCAGATCCCCTGTCGCTCGAACCCGAGGAGATGCGCCGGCTCGGCTACCGGGTCGTCGATCGCATCGTGGAGCACCTCGGCGGCCTCGACGCGCTGCCTCCGGTGCGGGTCGGCGACCCGGACGTTCTCCTCGCCGCGCTCGGCGGCCCGCCACCCGAGGCGCCCGGTGACGCCGCCGCCGAGCTCGACGCGCTGTTCGAGCGGGTGCTCCCGTGGGTGCAGCACGGAGACCACCCGCGCTTCTTCGCCCGCATCGGGAGCCCGAGCAACTACGTCGGCGTCCTGGCCGACGCGGCCGCGGCCGGGTTCAACGTCTTCGCCGGGTCGTGGACGGGCGGCTCCGGGCCGGCGACGGTCGAGCTCGTGGTGCTCGACTGGCTGCGGGAGCTGTGCGGGATGCCGGAGGGGACCGAGGGCGTGCTGACCTCGGGCGGCTCGGTGGCCAACCTGGCCGGGCTGGCCGCCGCGCGCGCCGCACGCCTCGGCGACCGCCCGCGGCCGGAGGCCGTCGCCTACGTGGGCGGCCAGGCCCACGCGTCGGTCCTGCGGGGGCTGCGCCTGCTCGGCCTGGGCGAGTCGCAGGTGCAGGTGCTCGGCGGCGACGCCGCGTTCCGCCTCGCGCCGGACGCGCTGCGCGCGGCCGTCGAGGCCGACCTCGCCGCCGGCCTGCGCCCGTTCTGCGTCGTCGCCACCGCGGGCACCACCAGCACGGGCGCGGTCGACCCGCTGCGAGAGCTCGCCGCCGTCTGCGCCGAGCACGGCATGTGGCTGCACGTGGACGGCGCCTACGGCGCGCCCGCCGCGCTGTGCGAGCCGGGGCGCGCGGTGCTCGACGGGCTCGAGCTGGCCGACTCGCTCGTGCTCGACCCGCACAAGTGGCTGTTCCAGCCCTACGAGATCGGCTGCATCCTCGTCCGCGAGCCGGGCGCGCTCGAGCGGGCGTTCGCGCTCGACGGCCCGTACCTGCGCGACACCGCCGGCGGCGCGGTCGACTTCCGCAACCGGTCCGTGCAGCTCACGCGCGGGGGCCGCGCGCTCAAGCTGTGGCTGTCCGTGCGGGTGTTCGGGCTGGACGCGTTCCGGCGCGCGATCGCCCACGGCATCGCCCTCGCCGAGCACGCCGAGGCGCTGCTGGCGGGCCGGCCCGGGTGGGAGGTCGTCACGCCCGCGCAACTGGGCATCGTCACCTTCCGCCGCGCGGGCGACGACGCGCTGCAGACGCGCATCGCCGCGGCGATGGCGGAGGACGGCTTCGCCGTCCCCAGCACGACGGTGCTGGCCGGCCGCGTGGTGCTTCGGCTGTGCACGATCAACCCGCGCACCACGTTCGAGGACGTGGAGGCGACCATCGAGCGGATGGAGGTCGTGGCGAGCTAGACGGGCGCCGGCGCGGGCGCCGGGGCGGCCGGTGCGAGGGCCTCCGGGCCGATCTCGTCGACCGACCGGCAGCCCGACAGGCCGAGCGTGAGGTCGAAGTCGGCCGTGAAGTTCTGCAGCACCTCGCGCACGCCGGCCTCGCCCGCGATCGCGAGCGCGTAGGCGTACGGCCGCCCGATCCCCACCGCGGTCGCCCCGAGTGCGAGCGCCTTGAAGGCGTCGGCGCCGCTGCGCACACCGCTGTCGAGCACGATCGGCACGCGGCCGCCGACGGCCTTGGCGATGCCCGGCAGCGCCTCGATCGTCGACGTGGCGCCGTCGACCTGGCGGCCGCCGTGGTTGGAGACGATGATGCCGTCCATCCCCTCGTCGACGGCCCGCGCGGCGTCGTCGGGGTGCAGGATCCCCTTGAGCAGGATCGGTAGCTTCGTTCGCTCGCGCAGGAACGGCAGGTCCTCCCAGCTCAGCGACGGCCGCGAGTAGATCCGCGTGAACGTCTGCACCGCGGCGCGCGCGTGGCCGGAGCGCAGGCCGCGCGCGAAGCGCTCGGGATAGGCGCGCGTGAGCTGGACGAGCGTGCGCAGCGCCTGGGGCGAGGGCTTCGGCTGCTCGTCGGGGCCCAGCAGGGCGGGCTCGGTGGCGATGATGCGCCGGAACACCGGATCGCTCGCGTACTGGGCGATTCCCTTCCCGCGCAGGAACGGCAGGTACGCGATGTCCAGGTCCTGCGTGCGCCAGCCCAGGAGCGTCGTGTCGAGCGTGACGACGATCGCCTCGCAGCCCGAGGCCTCCGCGCGGCGCACGAAGCTCTCCACCAGCTCGTTCGAGGTGCTCCAGTAGAGCTGGAACCAGCGCGGGCTGTCGCCGAGCGCCGCGGCGCAGGCCTCCATCGGCTTCGAGGCCTGGTTGGAGAAGATCATCGGCACGCCCTCGGCGGCCGCCGCGCGGGCCACGGCCACGTCCGCGTCGTCGTGGGCCATCTCCAGGACGCCGATCGGGCTGAGCACGAACGGGGACGGCAGGCGGCGGCCGAGGAGCTCGATCCCCGCGTCGCGCCCGGAGACGTCGCGCAGCATCCGCGGCACGATCCGCCAGCGGTCGAAGCCCTCGCGGTTGGCGCGGATGGTGGCGCCGGTGCCGGCGCCGCCGGAGATGTAGGCGAACGCCTCGCGCGGCATCGCCCTGCGGGCGCGCGCCTCGAGCTTGGTGGCGTCGGTCGGGACGCGCGGGCGGCGCCCGCTGACGCCGGCGCGGTAGATGCCGGTCTGGCGCAGGACTCCGATCATTCGAGCGGTCCTACCCCGTCCGCGCGCTCACCGCTCAGCGGATGCCGCGCCGGCTCAGCCGCTCGGTCTGGGCGGCGTTCTCGCCCGTGACGAAGCTCGGCCCGGTCGGAACGACCTCGCCCTG
>Ga0183260_10002848_pt1 | contig 14155 bp, 12 predicted proteins | sample AntDrymUQ4972206_2_FD_129768 | JGI IMG/M metagenome (GOLD analysis project Ga0183260, IMG submission 129768) | Polar desert sand microbial communities from Dry Valleys, Antarctica - metaG UQ497 (22.06) (version 2) (version 2) | ecosystem: Environmental > Terrestrial > Soil > Desert | place... | reverse complement strand
GTCGACGCGGGTGGCCCCACCCTGGTCCTGGCCAACCTGGCCGTCACCACCGGCTGCGGGCCCGTTCTGCGGGTCACCGGAGGGCGCCGTGGCCTCGGCCGGGGAAGAGTCGTTCGCCGAGCTGTCGACGGCTCCGGATTCGGACGTCCCCGGCTCGGCGGGAGAGGGCTCGGCGGGCGGCGGCTCGGGCGGCGGCGAAATGACGGGTCGTGGCGACGGGTCGGATCCCGGGTCGACGTCGGGCTGCTCGAGGGGCTCGGTGACGGGCTCCGGTGGGGCGATGACCGCCTCGGAGCGGCCGTTGGTCGACCCGTCGTCGCCGGGCGGAGCGGCGGCCTTGGACGAGCGGGCCCGCCTGGGGCGCTCGGGGGCACCCGTCTCGATGCCCGCTTCGCGCAGGATCTGGTCGATAAGGGTCGACTTGGAGGCGCGGGCCGAGGCCTTCACTCCCATGGCCGTGGCGATGGCCGCCAGTTCGTCCCGCTCCTTGCGTTCGAGGACGGACCGTTCCAGCGCCTGGGGCGCGATGCTCATCGACTGCCTCCCGGCGTCACCGTGGACAAGCTCAGCGATCTGATGGAGAAACCTCCGTGGCGAAACCGCACCGCGATCGGCCCGGGCACTGAGTGAGAGAGAAAGACGCGATACCCGAGATCGGCTCAGAGAAAGCATCAGAGGAAAAGCGGCGGCACACAGCGTGCAACCGCCTCAACCTTCAGGGGGCCAGACTCCGGAAACTGTTCTCCAGAGCTGGAACCGCTGCTTCACCAGGGCCGGGCTTCGGACCACTTCGCCTGAGTCAGCAAACGACAGTGCCCCCATCGTACCGGTAGAAGGGCCACCGAGCAACATGCCGGCCCTCGGCCGATACCGGACACCAGCGTCCGTCGTCGTCAGGTGCGGGGCTCCCTGCCGACCAGGCGACCCATGAGGGTATGGCCGGGCAGCGGCGGCGACGCCGCCGTGGCCGCCTCGCTGTAGACCCCTCCCCCGCCGTCGACCTCGGAGTCGACGAGCACATACGGGACCGGCTCCGACGTGTGGGTGCGCAGCGCCACGGGCGTGGCGTGATCGGGCAGCAGGAGGAGCCGCCACGGCCCGATCTCGTCGAGGCCCTCGACGAGCGGGCCCAGGATGCGGCGATCCCAGTTCTCCAGCGCCTCCACCTTGGCGGCCAGGTTGCCGGCATGGCCGGCTTCGTCGCTGGCCTCGACGTGGATCAGGAACAGGTCGACCCCGCCGGCCAGTGCCTCGAGGCAGGCGTCGCGCTTGCCCTCGTAGTTGGTGTCGTACCAGCCGGTGGCGCCCTCGACGGCAACTGTGGGAATGGAGGTGAGCGCGCCCAGACCGCGCACGAGGTCGACTGCCGACACCAGCTGGGCGTCGAGCCCGTAGGTGGACGAGAACGCGGGGATCTCGGGTTGGGCGCCCTGCCCCCAGAGCCACACCTGGGTGGCATCGACGTCGAAGCGACCGATGACCTGGCGCGAGGCCTCCATCAGCTCCCGCAGCCGGGGGGCCGCCGAACCCGTGGGCCACACCGCGGGCTGCCCGGTGAGATCGTGCGGCGGCGTACACGCGGCGTCGGCCCACGAGCGTGGCGTCACGAGGATGTGGCGGTACTGCACCCCGGCGTGGAAGACCACCCCGTCGCCACCGAGCTCGCGGTCGAGAGCGGCGATCACCTCCCCTGCCGCCTCCGACGTGGGGTGGCCCCCGGCGAAGTCGACCATGGTGCCGTCGGCGCCGACGGTGACCAGGTTGGCGCGGTAGGCGACCTGGTCGGGCTGCAGACGCAGGCCCATGGCCGCCGCCTCGATGGGCGCCCGTCCCGTGTGGTAGCGGGCCGGGTCGTAGCCGAGGATGGAGAGGTTGCCCACGTCGCTGCCCGGCGGGAACCCGGCGGGGATGGTGGCGGCCCGGCCGACCTCGCTGCGGGCGGCCAGGGCGGCGAGGGTGGGCATGGCGGCGGCCTCTAGCGGCGTCCGCCCGCCGAGCTCGGCGACCGGCTCGTCGGAAGCACCGTCGGGAACGCAGACGACGTACTTCATCCCTACAATCCCAGGGCCGAACGGACGGCGGCCTCGTCGGGGTCGATCGCCGCCGGCACGTCGATCTGGGCGATGGCCCGGTCGGGGTCCTTCAGCCCGTGGCCGGTGAGCGTGCACACGACGGTGGCACCCTCGGGTGCGCCCACCTTGATCAACCCGGCCACCGATGCCGCCGACGCCGGCTCGCAGAACACCGCTTCCTCGGAGGCGAGAAAGCGGTACGCCTCGAGGATCTCGTCGTCGGTGACCGATTCGATCCGCCCCCCGGACTCCGAGGCCGCGGCCGTCGCCCCGTACCACGAGGCGGGCCTGCCGATGCGAATGGCGGTGGCGATGGTGTCGGGGTCGTCCACGGGATGGCCGATCACGATGGGGGCGGCGCCGGCGGCCTGGAACCCGAACATGGCCGGCAGACGCGACGACCGGCCGGCGTCGGAGAACTCTCGGTAGCCCTTCCAGTAGGCGGTGATGTTGCCGGCGTTGCCCACGGGGATGCACTGCACCTCGGGCGCATCGCCGAGGGCGTCGACGATCTCGAATGCCGCCGACTTCTGGCCCTCGATGCGGTTCTGGTTCACCGAGTTCACCACGGTCACCGGCGCCTTCTCGGCCAGGGCCTTGACGAGGGTGAAGGCGTCGTCGAAGTTGCCCCTGATCTGCAGCACCCGGGCCCCGTGGATGAGGGCCTGGGCCAGCTTGCCCAGGGCGATGTAGCCCTCGGGGATGAGGACGGCACAGGTGATGCCGGCCCGGGCGGCGTAGGCGGCGGCCGACGCCGAGGTGTTGCCGGTGGAGGCGCAGACCACCGCCTCGGCCTTGGCCTCCAGGGCCTTGGAGATGGCCAGGGTCATCCCCCGGTCCTTGAACGACCCGGTGGGGTTGGCGCCCTCGTACTTCAACCACACCGAGGCTCCCAGACGCTCCGACAACCGGGGTGCGGGCAGCAGGGGCGTGGCCCCCTCCTGGAGCGTGACCACGGGCGTGCCCTCGTCGACGGGCAGGAACTCCCGGTACTCCTCGATGACTCCTCGCCACGCTTTCATGGCGGCCCTACTCGCGCCCGATGACCCGCAACAGGGTGCCCAGACGGTCGACGTCGTCGAGCTCCCGCAGCTCGGCGAGGGTGGCCTGCACGTCGCGCTCGGCGGCCGTGTGGGTGATCAGCACCAGCCGGGCCTCGTCGCCCAGCCCCACCTGCTCCATCTTCAGGATCGACACGCCGTGGCGGGCGGTAGCCCCGGCCACCTTCTCGAGCACACCGGGCCGGTCGACCACGTCGATGGTGATGTAGTACTGCGAGCTCAGCTCGGAGATGGGGCGGATACGGGCCGGGACCAGGCCGGCGGGCGACGGCGCTGTGCCCTGGCGCAGGTTGCCGGCGGCGTCGACGAGGTCGCCGAGCACGGCCGAGGCGGTGGGGCGTCCCCCGGCGCCGCGGCCGTAGAACATGAGCTCCCCGGCGGCCGCACCCTCGACGAACACGGCGTTGTAGGCGTCGCGCACTGAGGCGAGGGGATGATCGTTCGGGACCATGGCGGGATGGACCCGCACCGCCACCTCACCCGGCCCCCCATGGGGGTCGGTCACTGCCTCGACCACGGCCAGGAGCTTCACTACGTACCCCAGCCGGGCGGCCATGGCGATGTCGTCGGGCGTGATCGCCGAGATTCCCTCCCGATACACGTCTTCGGCCGACACGGCCACGCCGAAGGCCACGCTGGCGATGATGGCCGCCTTGGCGGCGGCGTCGTAGCCCTCGACGTCGGCGGTGGGGTCACGCTCGGCGTAGCCCAGCTCCTGGGCCTCGGCCAGGGCGTCGGCGAAGGAGCCGCCGTCGTCGCTCATTCGGGTGAGGATGAAGTTCGTGGTCCCGTTGACGATGCCCATCACCCGCTGGAGGCGATCGCCGGCGAGCGACTCCCGTAGCGGCCGCAAGAGCGGGATGGCTCCGGCCACCGCCGCCTCGTACAGCAGGTCGACACCGGCCTTGGCCGCCACCTGCACCAACTCCGCGCCGGAGCGGGCCACCACTTCCTTGTTGGCGGTGACGACGGGCTTGCCGCCCTCGAGGGCGGTGCGGATGAGGCGGTAGGCCGGGTCCAGGCCGCCCATGAGCTCGACGACCACGTCGACGTCGGGGTCGATCACGAGCGAGCCGGGGTCGTCGGTGAGCACGCCGTCGGCGAGCGTCACCGCCCGGGGCTTGGACAGGTCGTGCACCGCCACCCGGACGACCTCGAGGCGGGCTCCGGAGCGGGCGGCGATGGTGTCACCGTGCTCGGCGATGAGTTGCACCAACGAGGAGCCGACGGTTCCACAGCCGAGGAGGCCGACGCGCACGACATTTGCTTCCACGCCCCAACCGTACTGGACCTCCCGTTCTGGTCACGTTTGGGCGGGCCCTGGCCCGCCCAAACGTGACCAGAACGAGGTTGGAGGCTACGAATCCAAGCGCAGGAGGTCGTCGAGGGTCTCCCGGCGGACCACGACGCGGGCCTGGCCGCCGGCCACGAAGACCGCCGCCGGCCGCGGGACCTTGTTGTAGTTGGACGCCATGGAGTAGCCGTAGGCGCCGGTCACGGGCGTGCAAAGCACGTCGCCGACGGCGAGGTCGGCGGGCACCCGGGCGTCACGCACCACGATGTCGCCCGACTCGCAGTGCTTGCCCACGACGGTCACCAGACGGGGCCGCTCGGCGGACGGGTTCCCGGGGAGGAAGGCCTCGTAGCCGCTGCCGTAGAGCACGGGTCGGGGGTTGTCACTCATCCCCCCGTCGACCGACACGTAGGTGCGCACTCCGGGAATGTCCTTGATCGTCCCCACGCGGTACAGCGTCACTCCAGCCCCAGCCACGATGGACCGGCCCGGCTCGGCCGTCACCTGGGCGTCGATCCCCGCCGCCCGGAAGGAATCGTGGAGCACCGTCGCCCATTCGGAGATCGACGGCGCCTCCTCGCCTTCCACGTAGGGCACACCCAACCCCCCGCCCATGCACAGCTCGGGCAGATCCAGGGGCCGGACGAAGTCGGCCAGCACCTCGACGGCCTTGGCGAAGGACCCGGCCAGGAAGATCTGGCTCCCGATGTGGACGTGCAGTCCGACCACCTCGGTGGCCGCCGACGATCGCGCCCGGGACAGGGCACGGGCGGCGTCGCCCCCGGCCAGGCCGAAGCCGAACTTGGAATCGACCTGCCCCGTCATCACGTACTCGTGCGTGTGGGCCTCGACCCCCGGGGTCACCCGCACCAGGACCCGGGCGACCACACCGTCGTCGGCGTGAAGGCGTTCGAGGCGGTCGAGCTCGTCGAACGAGTCGACCACCAGGCGCACCCCGAGACTCCGGGCCCTGACCAGCTCGCCGCGCGACTTGTTGTTGCCGTGAAGCTTCAGGTCGGTGGGCGGCACACCCGCGGCGAGGGCGACATGTAGCTCCCCACCCGTCGCCACGTCGAGGTGCATCCCCTCCTCGTGCACCAGGCGGGCCATGGCCAGACAGAGGAAGGCCTTGCTGGCGTAGGCCACCCCGGGGCCGAAGGCGGCGACCGCCTCGCGGCACCGCTGCCGTAGGTGGGCCTCGTCGTAGACGAACAGCGGTGTGCCCTCGGCCTCGGCCAGATCGCACAGGTCGACGCCTCCGACAGCCAGACGCCCGTCGTCGCCGACCTCTGCGGTCAACGGGAGCAGGGCGGGATCGACCGCGTTCACCGTGACTCCTCGCGTCCGCTCACCGTTGCCTCGTGTCCGCCAACTGTCGCCATTGCCGTCACATCGACTCGGGGGCGGCAACACCGAGGAGACCGAGGGCCACGGACAGGCCCACGCGAGTCGCCTCCACCAACCAGAGGCGGGCCTGGGTGAGCTCGGGGTCGGCTTCAGCGCCCGCCGGTCCGAGAATGGAGCAGTCGTGGTAGAAGCCGTGAAACCTCCCGGCCAGCTCCAGCACCCAGGTGGTGACCTTGTGGGGGGCCCGGGTTAGGCAGGCGGAGGCGACCACCTCGGGCAGCTCGGCCAGCGACCGCAGCACGTCGAGCTCGCGCTGATGGTCGAGGAGGCGCAGATCGACGTCGCCGAGAGGTCGACGGGATACACCGCGCTCGGCGGCCACCCGTGCGACAGAGGCGATGCGGGCGTGGGCGTACTGCACGTAGTAGACGGGGTTGTCCATCGACTGGCGCTTGACCACGTCGAGGTCGAAGATCTGTCGGGTGTCGATCGACTGCAGCAGGAAGATCAGGCGGGCCACGTCGGGCCCCACCTCCGCCAGCACCTCGGCCAGGTCGACGTAGTCGCCGCTTCGCTTGCTGGCCAGCACCTCCTCGCCTTGGCGGCGGATGGTGACGAGCTGGCCCAGGATCATCTCCAGGTGCCCGGGGTGGCCGAGGGCGGCGACGGCGGCCTGCAGGCGGGCCACGTGGCCGTGGTGGTCGGCTCCGAACACGTCGATGAGGTGGTCGTAGCCCCGCTCGAACTTGTCGCGGTGATAGGCGATGTCGGAGAGCAGGTAGGTGGGCTGGCCGTCGCTCTTCACCAGCACGTGGTCCTGGCGGTCGCCGAAGTCGGAAGCCCGGAACCAGGTGGCCCCGTCGGCCTCGTACACCGCACCGGCGGCGGTGAGGTCGGAGAGTGTCCGGTCGAGGGCGCCCGAGGAGACCAGCGAACGCTCGCTGAACCAGGTGTCGAACTTCACACCCATGGCCGCGAGAGTGCCGGCCAGGTCGCCCATCACCCGGTCGTACCCCCACTGGGCGGGGTCGGCGTCATCGGGCATCTCCGCCGCCCAGTCGACGATGTACTGGCCCTGGTACCCGTCGTCGGGAACGGGCCGTCCCGCCTTCACCGCCGCCAGCGACTCGGTGAACTTGGTGGTCTGGGTGCCGCGGTCGTTCACGTAGTACTCGCGGTTCACCGTCCACCCACAGCGCTCGAGCACGCGACACAACGAGTCGCCGAAGGCGGCCCACCGGCCCGCGCCCACATGGAGGGGCCCGGTGGGGTTGGCCGACACGAACTCCACGTCGACCTTCTGGCCGCCGCCGAGATCGAGGCGGGCCCAGCCGTCGACTCCGGCGGTGACCACCTCGGTGAGCACGTCGTGGAGCCAGCCGTCGTCGAGCCGGAAGTTCACGAACCCGGGCCCCGCCACCTCGACTGCGGTCACATGCTCGGGGAGGTTGGCGCCCAGGTGCTCGGCGATGGCCACGGCGAGCTGGCGCGGGTTGCGCCCTGCGGCCTTGGCCGAGACGAGCGCGGCGTTGGTCGACCAGTCGCCGTGGTCGGGCCGGGCCGGGCGTTCGAGGCTGACGTTGTCGGGAACGGGATCGACGTCGAGCGACGCGAGGGTGGCGCGGACCGCCTGGGTGAGGGTGTCGCGGATCATCGAGAGGGGGCGGGCTACTTGCGGTGCTTGTCCAGGGCGGCATTGACCCGGTCGAGCAGCTCCAGGGGATCGAACGGCTTGGTGACGTAGTCGTCGGCGCCGAGAGCCAGGCCCTCGGCGATCTCGGCCTTCTGTGCCTTGGCCGACAGGAGCACCACCGGCAGGTCGGCCGTCGCCGGGTCGTCCTTCAGCCTGGTCAGGAGCTGGAGACCGTCGAGGCGCGGCATCATGATGTCGGACAGGATCACGTCGGGATGGTCGGTCGCCGCCCGCTCCAGGCCCTCCTGACCGTCGGACGCGCTGATCACCTCGAAGCCTTCGATCTCGAAGTTGATGCGGAGGAGCTCGAGAATCACCGGGTCGTCGTCGACCACCAGCACGCGGGTACGAAGGGGCACGGCCTTGATGCTACCGGTGACCCCCGAGCCCCTGATCGGGACTGCGGTCCGTCACCAGCTCCCGCCCCCGCCCCCTCCGCCTCCTCCGCCGGAGAAACCTCCGGAGAAGCCGCTAGAGCCGCTGGATGAGGGCGTGGAGACGATCGCTCCCGAGGTGCTGCTCGAGAAGCTGTCCATGGATTCGGAGAAGTATCCCGGTGAGAAGGAGTAGGGCGACAGGTACCACGACGAGACCTGCACCTGCTGGTCGGCGCCGAGGCCGTCGAACGCCTTCGCCCACCTCTTGGTGGCGCCGAAGACGATGGCGTAGGGGAGGTAGGTGGCCCAGATGTTCTCCTGCTCGGCGAACTGCATCCGGTCGGCCTCGGCCGTGGCGATGTAACGGCGGAACCCCAGGACCTCCGACAGGGCGGCGCTGCCCTTGGGCGTGCGCGCCGGCATCCAGCGGTGCCCGATGGCCAGCACCAGGCCGGCGATGAACACGGGCACGAAGACGAGTCCGGCGTGGGTGAACGCCGCGGTGATTGCGACCAGGACGCCGCCGATCACCGAAAGGGTGATCCCGAGCAGCAGCCATTTGCTGCGCACCCGGTCCGGACGCTTGGAGAACCAGCCATGAGCCACGGAGTCTTCGTAGAGCTCGCCCTCGATGCGCTTGAGGTCGGTGTGGAAGGTGTCGCGCAGCTCCGACAACTTCACGTCGACCCGGTCGGCGAATATCGACGCCAGCAGGTCACGTTCGTAGGGGAGCAGGTCGGCGTCGGCCGGTTTCTTGGCGGTCAGGTTCCAGTCGGCCTTCGACCGCCGGCCCTCCCGCTCGATCTCCTCGATCGTGAGATAGCCGCGTACCGCCAGGTCGACCACGGTCGCGGTGACGTCGAGCGGGTCGGCCTTCTCGTCGAGCAGCACCCCGAGCTGGGCCGGCCGTAGTCCGTCGGGCGGCCGGTAGACCACGGGGCCGTCGCGCTCGGCGAACAGCGGCACGGACTCCTCGGCGGTGCGACGGTCGCGGCCCTGTCGCCAGAAGAGCCACCCGATCCCGCCGGCGCCGAGAAGCAGTAGGAGCGTTCCCACACCGGCGGTGACCGGAGTGACGGCGAAGGCCCGTTGCACCGACCAGCGCTCGTCGAGGATGGGGCCGGTGGCCGCCACCGCGCCCTTGGGCAGCGAGATCACCACGGTGAGGCCCTCGCCCAGGGAGAGGTCGGGGCTGGAGAACTCGGTCTTCGTGCTGCCGGTCGATCCCGCGGAGGCGCAGGGCGACGAGCTTCTCTCGGGGCCGGCGAAGCACGCCACCCCGTTGGTGGGCGAGGGTGTGACGACGGTCACGGATGGGTTGTCGATGGGCACCGACCACTCGGTGCCGATGGCGTTCCAGTAGAGCTCGACGTGTTCGGGGAAGTCGTTGAGGGCCCCCTTCACGTCGTAGTCGATGACGTACTGGTGCGACCCGGTGATGGTCTTGTCGGGGTCGCCGATACGGATGACCTTGCGGTTGCCCGTCTTCACCTCGACATCAGCGGGCGTCCCCGGGGAGGCCGTCACCTGCACGTTCTCGATGGGATAGATGCGGTCGTAGCGCCCGTCGTAGTGGGCGCGGACGAGGATCTCGCGTCGGATCCCGTGCCGGGAGGTCGCTCCGAACCCGTAGTCGATCACCTCGCGCACGTGGATGGTCCCGTCCGGACGCACGTCGATGTCGACCTGGTAGCCGTCGATGGCTTCGCCGCCGACCTGCGCCCACGACGGGGCCGGGCCGGCGACGAGGCCAGCGACGGCGGCGCAGAGCAACGCCGCGACCAGGACACCCGCCCTCAGTACCCTCGAACCGCGCGACACCCGGGCACGCCTTCTACAGGTCGGCATCAGGCACCTCACGGTCGTCGGCGTCGGCCTGGAAGTACTCGGCGGTCCGGAACCCGAGGGGTCGGGCGACGAGGAGAGTCGGGAACGTCTGCTGGCGGGTGTTGTAGACCCGCACCTGAGCGTTGTAGTAGCGGCGGGCGAAGGAGATGTCCTCCTCGAGGGTGGACAGTTGCTGCTGCAGCGTCCGGAATCCCGCGTCGGCCTTCAGGTCGGGGTAGGCCTCAGCGGTGGCGAAGATCGTCTTCAGCGAGCCCGTCAGCTGCTGTTCGGCCGAACCCGATTGGGCCGGCCCCTGGGCGTTGACGGCGCGTGAGCGGGCATCGACGACCTCGACGAGAGTGCCCCGCTCGAAGTCGCGGTAGCCCTTCACCGTCTCCACCAGGACGGGCACGAGGTCGGCCCGCCGGGTCAGCTGCACGTCGATGCCCGCCCACCCGTCGGCCACCTGGTTGCGAGAACGAACGAGGCGGTTGAACGTGATCGCCACCAACACGAGGACCAGGACTACCACGGCGACGGCCACGAGAGCGGCGATCACCGCAGAGCCCGGCCACGCCTGGCGCCTACACTTCGGGGGCGTCCCCGCCCTCGTAGCTCAGGGGATAGAGCACCGCCCTCCGGAGGCGGGTGCGTAGGTTCGAATCCTACCGAGGGCGCCAAGTCGCGAGCTCAGCTGCCGGTCCGGGGCGTCCAGCGGAAGAAGCGGGTGGCGATGATGCCCCCGAAGACTCCCCAGGCCAGGAGCACGCCCAGGTGCTCCCACGCGATCCCCGGGGCCGACGCGCTCGGGTCGAACGCCGTGAGCAGAGCCTCGAACAGGTGCTTGACGGGAAAGATGTCACCGATGAGGCGCATGCCCGACGGGATCTGGTCGTTGGGAATGAAGATCCCCGAGAAGAAGTACAGCGGCAGGATGACGGCGTTGGTGACCGCCGGCGCGGCGTTCTCACTGGGGATGATGGCGGTGAGGGCGAACCCGAGGGCACACAGCGAGGCAGTGCCGACCAGAACGGTGAGGGCCAGCCCCGGGAGCGTGGACGTGGGCACGGTGACGCCGTAGACGACCCGCCCGAGAAGGGTGACGACGACGACCAGGAGCACCGTTACCACGGTGGCGGTCGCGACCCGGCCGGCCAGGTACACCCACGGCGGGAGGGGCGTGCTGCGAACCCTCTTGAGCAGACCCTTCTCGCGGAGGATCGTGAAGGTGATCGACAGGTTCATCATGGTCGCCGACACGATGGCCAGGGCCAGGATCCCCGGTACGTAGTAGGTGGACCCCTTGACGACCACGCCGTCGCCGATCTCCGTCTCGTTGTTCCCGAAGATCGTGACGAAGATGAACAGGAAGATCAGCGGAAGGGCGACGGTGAAGAAGACGCTGGCCGGCTCCCGCCAGAACTGCTTCTGGTCGTAGCGGTACTGATGCCACAACAGCGACGGCGCGCTCATCCCACGTCGGCGGGCACGCCGGTGGTGAGGTCGAGGTACACGTCCTCGAGCGTCGGGCGGTGCACTTCGAGATCGGCGAGCTCGACGCCTGAAGCCACGGCCCACCCGCAGAGCGCCGCCAGGTCGGAAACCGGCGAGTCGGTGGAAAGCTCGAACCTGCCCTCGGTGTGGGTCAGCCGGGGGGCCAGTGCGGGCGGAACGGCGTCGAGGGTCGTTCCCGCCGGCAGGCGGAAGCGCACGACTGTGAAGCGGGCGCTCTTGCGTCCCAACTCGTCGGGGCGACCCTCGGCCACGATCCGGCCGTCGCGGATGATGGCCACGCGATCGGCCAGGTACTGGGCCTCGTCCATGTAGTGGGTGGTGAGGAGCACGGTCTTCCCGAGCCGCCGGAGCTCGGCGATCATGTCCCACGCCCCGCGCCGGGCGGCGGGGTCGAACCCGGTGGTGGGCTCATCGAGGAACAGCAGCTCGGGGTCGCCGATGAGGGCCAGGGCGACGTCGAGGCGGCGCTGCTGGCCACCCGACAGCCTGCCCGCGCGCTGACCCGACTGTTCGGTGAGGCCGACGAGATCGATGGTCTCGGCAACGGGCCGCGGCGCCGGGTAGTACCCGGCGTACATGTCCATGGCCTCCCGCACGGTGAGCAGCGAGGGAAGCCGGCATTCCTGGAGCACGACACCGACCCTGGCCCGCCATGCGCCCGTCGCTCGGGCCGGGTCGACACCCAGAACCTCCACCTGTCCGTGGTTGCGCTCGCGGTAGCCCTCGAGAATCTCGACCGTCGTGGTCTTACCGGCTCCGTTGGGCCCCAGGAAAGCGAAGATCTCACCCCGTTCGACGGTTAGGTCGATGCCTTTGACCGCCTCGGTCGACCCGTAGGACTTGCGGAGGTCCCGGACGACGATGACCGGCTCGCCCACGTCAGGCGACGATGCTTATGGGGGCGCCGGGCGGAACCTGTTCGGCCAGGGCGATGATGGCTTCGTTGGTGACCCGGATGCACCCGCTGCTGACGTCGCCGCCCAGGGCCTCGGGCTGATTGGTGCCGTGCAGGCCGATCTGGCCGGGGCCGCCGGCGAAGCTCGTGAACACGTCGGAGTAGGCCGAGATTCCGATGGCCCAGGGCCCGTAGGGACCGGAGTCGTTGCCGGTGGGGATCATCGCCGTGAGGTAGTAGTCGCCCGTGGGCGTCGGCGCTGCCGGTTTGCCCACCGCAACCGTCTCCTGGCGCACCACCTCGGCGCCCTTCCACACAGTGAGGCGGTGGGCTCCCAACTCAACCTGCATGCGCCAGGGGTTGTCGGCGATGGTGACGTCAGCGGCCCTGACCCATCCGGTGGCCCCATTGGGTCGCGCCGACAACATGACCTTGACCCAGTCGGGCAGCACGGCCTCGACGCGGAACACGAGCGGCAGGTCCCACTCGTTGGGATGGGCGAACGAGGTGGACGCCACGTCGGCGCCCGGGGCGTCGAACACCTCCACCGACGGCACCTGGGCGGTGGCCACGATCGTGGGTCGCGGAGGTGCCGGGGTGGTCGGCGGGGGTGCGGCCAGGAGCGCGGTCGACGGCGGGACGGCCGGCGCCGCCGGCGTCCGGTCACTCCGGCTGCACCCCACGGCGAACAGTGCCGCCACCACGAGCGACGACAGCACGGCCACGAGCATGGGGGGCGCGGTCGACCTCCGCCTGATCCGAGGCACGGGGTCAACGCTACTGCCTGGCTGTAGTGGAGCCTCCGCGCTCAGGGCGTGGCCTGCGTCCGCGTGCTGCTCCGCCCGAGTTGGGCGGCCAGGGCGGCGCCCAGGGCGGGAAAAGCGAAGACGTACCCGGTGGACACCAGCACCTCCGGCAGCACCTTCTGACCGGCGAGCAGCATCTCCTCCACCATCTCCCGCCCGAAGAGGATGCGCAGGGCGGTCGTGGGGGTGGGCAGCACGGTGGGCCGGTGCAGGACCTGTCCGAGGGTCTTGGTGAACTCGGCGTTGGTGACCGGCTCGGGTGCGCACAGGTTCACCGGCCCGGCAATCTCCGGCCGGGCGATGACGTGGCGGATGGCCCCCACCTCGTCGCCGATGGCGATCCACGACAGCCATTGCCGGCCGGAGCCGAGGCGTCCACCAACGCCGGCCTTGAAGGCCGGGAGTTGCTTGCCTAAGGCCCCGCCACGGGCGCTCAGCACCACACCGCTGCGCAGGTAGGCCACCCGTATGCCCGCCTCGACAGCTGGGGCAGCGGCCGACTCCCAGGCCTGGACGACCGTCGCCAGGAACCCGGTGCCCGCCTCGGACTTCTCGGTGATCTCGGTGTCGCCGCAGTCGCCGTAGAACCCCACGGCCGATCCCGAGGCGAGCACCGGCGGTGGACGGTCGAGGCCGGCGAGCGTCTCGGCCAGCAGGGTGGTACCCCGCAGGCGGCTGTCGAGTACCCGGGCCTTGTGCTCGGGGGTCCAGCGGTGGTCGCCGATGCCGACCCCGGCCAGATGGACGACGGCGTCGTGGCCTTCGAGGCCGGGACCGTCGATGGTGCCGGCGTCCGGGTCCCACCCAACCTCGCCGGCACCACTGGGCCGGCCCCGGACCAGCCGGGTCACCTGGTGCCCGTCGGCCTCCAAAGCCGTCGCCAGCGCCGAGCCGATGAGGCCGTGCGACCCGGTGACGGCGACCTTCATCGCCGGGCGGTCATCGGTCACAGGCCGGCAGCCCTCAGGCCGCTACCTCGCGGATCCGTTCGATCACCTGGTCGATGATGCCGTACTCGCGGGCTTCGATGGCGGTGAACCAGCGGTCGCGGTCGAAGTCGATCTCGATCTGGTCGACGGCCTGGCCGGTGTGCTGGGCGATGCGCTCGGCCATTACCCGCTTGGTGTAGATGATCTGCTCGGCGTGGATGGCGATGTCGACCGCGGCTCCCTGCATCTGGGCCGAGGGCTGGTGCATGAGCACGCGCGAGTGCGGCAGGGCGTAGCGCTTGCCCGGCTGGCCGGCGCACAGCAGGAACTGGCCCATGG
>Ga0183260_10002845_pt1 | contig 14159 bp, 16 predicted proteins | sample AntDrymUQ4972206_2_FD_129768 | JGI IMG/M metagenome (GOLD analysis project Ga0183260, IMG submission 129768) | Polar desert sand microbial communities from Dry Valleys, Antarctica - metaG UQ497 (22.06) (version 2) (version 2) | ecosystem: Environmental > Terrestrial > Soil > Desert | place... | reverse complement strand
GTCCAAGATCGAGATCCGCTTTCCCAAGAGCCTCAAGGTCAGCACCAAGGGCCTGAAGACTTGCTCGGTGAGCAAGCTCAACGCCGATGGCAAGGCGAATTGTCCGACGGGCTCCAAGGCCGGCGTCGGCACCGCACTCGCTAACGTTAACCCCGCCTCACCGACCCCGGCCGAACTCAAGTTCAACGTCACGGCGTTCGTCGCCGGCTCGAACCAGCTCGCCTTCTACCTCGAGGAGCAGGGTAACCCGGACGGCGTCGCGCAGGCGCTCCCGGCCAAGCTGTCCCGGATGAGCGACAAGGTCTACGGCCAGAAGCTCACCATCAGCATCCCGAAGAACCTGCAGCAGCCCGCCCCTGGCGTCTTCTCCGCACTGGTGGAGATCCGCAATAGCCTCGGCCTCAAGTCCGGCAAGAACGCGCTGGTGACGAGCGTCTCGTGCCCCAAGGCCCGCGAGCACCAGATCGGCGTGAAGATCTCGTACGTCCCCAACCCGAGCCCGCCGGCCAAGTCGTCGGTGACCTCGGCGGATGGCGCGCCCTGCACGGGCAAGTCCTGAGCACTGCCTAGCATCTCGTGACGGGTCCGGCGGCCCCGCCCTGCGGCGGGGCCGTCGCTCGTTCTGATATGTCGGTCTGGTTGTCAAGTGGCCGCGGGGGATCGCGGTCGCTTGGCGGCCGTGCTCGTGGTGTCGTTCCTCGCGCTGGCCTCCGGCTGGTCGCGCCCGCGGCTGGAGCGCCTGCGCGAGCGGCCGCTGTTCCGGATCCCGCTCGCGGTCGAGGTCGTGCTCGGGGGGCTCGGGGTCGCCGCCTACGCGATCACCGTGTACGCGGGCCTGGCGGGCACGGACTTCCAGCAGGGCAACCTCGCCCCGACCGCCGTCTACGTCGGCTTCTGGGTCGGCCTCTCGTTCCTCTCGCTCGTGCTCGGGGACGTGTTCCGGCTGCTGAGCCCGTGGCGCGCGATCGGGCGCGCCACCGGCTGGCTGGCCGCCCGGCTCGGCGGCGGCGGGGCCACCGAGCCGCTGCCGTATCCCGACCGCCTCGGCCACTGGCCCGCCGCGGCCGGCATCCTCGCCTTCGTCATCTGCGAGCTGGTGTGGAGAGCGGGGCGCGACCCCGGGCCGCTCGGCGTGCTGATGCTCGTCTACCTGTTCGCGCAGCTCGCGGGGATGGGCGTCTACGGCGTCGAGGCCTGGACACGGCGGGGCGACGCGTTCGGCGTGTGGTTCGGGCTGTTCGCCTTGCTCGCCCCGGTCGCGCGCGACGGCCGCGGGCGGCTCGTGCTGCGCGCGCCCGCGGCCGGCGCCGCGGGCCTGCAGCCGCTGGCCGGGACCGTCGCGCTGCTCGTGATCGGGATCGCCTCGACGGGCTTCGACGGCGCTCGCGAGGGGCCGCTGTTCAACGGCGTGCGGGGCGACCTCCAGGACGCCTTCGTCTCGGCCGGCGCGTCGATCGGGCTGGGGCTCGAGCTGGCGTTCCTGGCCGGGCTGCTGGCGGCTCTGGCGATGGTCGGCGCGCTCTGGCGGCTCGGCACCCAGGGGATGCCGCGCGCCGGCTCCGCACCCGATCGCGCCGCGCTCAGCCGCCGCTTCGCGCACACGCTGGTCCCGATCGCGGCGGCGTACGTCGTCGCGCACTACTTCTCGCTGCTCGCCTACAACGGGCAGGACCTGTGGCGGCTCGCCTCGGACCCGCTCGGCCGCGGGGCGGACCTGTTCGGCGGCGCGTCGAGCCGGATCGACTACTCGATCCTGACCGCGACGGCCATCTGGTACGTCCAGGTGCTCGCGCTCGTGGCCGGCCACGTCGCCGCGCTCGTGCTCGCCCACGACCGCGCGCTGGTGGTCTACGGCTCCGCCCGCGCCGCCGTCCGCTCCCAGATCGTCATGCTGGTCCTGATGGTCTGCTTCACCTGCCTCGGACTCTGGCTGCTCTCGGCGGCCCTGAACGGATGATCGTCCTCGCCCACGCGGGCCACTGGCTCGTGCAGCTCATCTACGTCGTTCCGCTCGCGGTGCTGGTGGGCGTGATCGTCGTGGGGCGCATCCGCGACCGGAGGGAGGCAGCGCACGAGCAGGTGCGTGAGCCCGAGCCGGACTGAAGTTTCCACCCGCGCGGAGGCGGGGTACCCATCGGGCATGGGTTCCCACCGCTCCCACGACGTGCTGTTCGTGCTCTGGAGCGCCGCGCGCGCCGAGGCGAACCTCGCCTACGACGCGTGGTGCGGGGAGCCGGGCGTCGAGGCCTACGCGGTCTACCGGGCCGCCGAGGACCGCTCGGACGCCGCCGAGGTCGCGCTCAGCGCCGGCGCACTCGCAGCCGCCTGAGGTCATCACGACAACCACTCCGCGTCCTGGCGCGTAGATGCACGTGAGTCCGGGCATTCCGTCCGGTCAAGGAGCCGGGATGAGCGTCAACGAGCTGAAGGTCCTCCTCGATCAGGTCGCCGACACGCGCGAGCTCGTCCTGCGGCGCGACGCGACGTGGGCGCCGGTCCACGATGCCTGGAGCGACGCGCGCGACGACGCCGCTGCGGCCTACCGCGTGTGGAACCGCCGGCGCGACGCGTCCTCCTACGCCGCCTATCGCGCGGCGCAGGACCGCGAGGACGCCGCTCAGGACGCGCTCGTGGTCTCCGCAGGGGCCTGACCCATCGGGCCCGGCGTCACGTCGAAGGGGTCTGACCCCTTCGCGCGTCAGACCCCGCCGCGCGTCGCCGGCAGCGGCGTCACGGTGGCCTCGATCTGCGCCCGCAGGTGCTCGTAGTCCGGCGGCAGCGACAGCCGCTCTCCGAGGCGCTCGGGCGCCTCGTCGACGGCGAAGCCCGGGCCGAGCGTGGCGATCTCGAACAGCACGCCGCTCGGCTCGCGGAAGTACACGGAGCGGAAGTAGAAGCGGTCGATCACCGGCGTCAGATGGCCGCCCGCGCCGAGCACACGCTCGCGCCAGGCCTCCTGCTCGTCGGGCAGCGTCGCCCACGCGACGTGGTGGACGGTGCCCGCGCCCTGGAGGCCGTGCGCCTCGGGCGGCGGGTCGTAGGCGTAGGTGCCGCCGCGCGAGTCGCCGCGCGCCTCCCAGGCGTCCGCGGCGGGCGCGAACTCGAGCGCCTGTTCGAGCAGCCCCCGGCTCGCCTCGGGATCGGCGGCGTAGGCGCGCACGCCGTCGAAGCCCCGGAGCGCGTGCTCGGCCGGGACCTCCGGATGGTCGGCGAGCAGCGGCTCGTCGCCGCTCGCGTCGACGGCGAGCTCGTGCTCGAGGCCCTCCGGATCGGGGAAGCGCAGCCGCCCTGGCCCCGGCCTGTCGACCGCCACGCCCTCGCCCGCCAGCCGCTCCGCCCAGAACGACAGCGTGTCCTCGGAGCCGACCCGCCACACGATCCGGTGGACCATGCCGCGCCCGGCGCGCCCCGGCGCGGCGCCCGGGTACTCGAAGAACGTCAGGTCCGAGCCGGCGCTGCCGCGCTCGTCGGCGTAGAACAGGTGGTAGACCGTCGGGTCGTCCTGGTTGACGGTCTTCTTGACCATCCGCAGGCCCAGCACCCGCGTGTAGAAGTCCACGTTCCCGGGCGCGTCGCCGGTGATCGCGGTGATGTGGTGGATGCCTTCGAGGCGCACGCCCCAAGCCTACGCCTCGGTCAGCCCCCGGCGGATCGCGTAGCGGACGAGCTCGACGCGGTCGCGCATCCCGAGCTTGCGCAGCAGGTTCGCGCGGTGGGACTCGACCGTCTTCTCGGCCAGGTGGAGGATCTCGGCGATCTGCTTGTTGGTGTGCGCCTCGGCGATCAGCTTGAGCACCTCCTGCTCGCGCGGGGAGAGCGGCTCCTCGGGGCCGGTCGCCTTGTCTGACATCCAGTCGCGCACCAGCGAGCGCTGCACGGCGTTGGTGAGGAACGCCTCGCCGCGGTGCACGGCGCGGATCGCGTTCATCAGCGCCTGGTCGACCTCGCGCTTGAGCACGTAGCCGGACGCGCCGGCCTTCAGCGCGTCGAACACGTAGCGCTCGTCGTCGTGCATCGACAGCGCGAGCACCTGGGTGTCGGGCAGGTGCGCGCGGATCTGGCGCGCGGCCTGCAGGCCGGTCATGCGCGGCATCGAGACGTCCATCACGCAGAGGTCGGGGCGCGACTGCAGCGCGCGCTCGAAGGCCTGGACGCCGTCCTCGGCCTCCGCCACCACCTCCATGTCGGGCTGGCGGTCGATCAGCAGCTTCAAGCCGCCGCGGACGATGCCGTGGTCGTCGGCGATCAGGATCCTCATGTTGCTCCCATGGTCAGTTCGATGGTCGTGCCCTCGCCGGGCGTGGTGAAGATGTTCAGGCTGCCGCCGACCAGCAGCGCGCGCTCGCGCATGCCGGAGACGCCGAGGCGGTTGCGGCCGACCCCGTTGCGGGCCGGGAAGCCGCGCCCGTCGTCGCGCACGCGCAGCACGGTGCGCCCGACGAAGTTGAGCTCGACGTCGACGCAGGAGGCGGCGGCGTGCTGGACGACGTTGGAGAGGCTCTCCTGCGTGACGCGGTAGATCACGAGCTGCTCCTCGTCGGACAGCAGCGGGAGGTCGCCGATCGGCTGCCGGAAGCGCGAGCGGATGCCCGTGCGCTCGCCGAACGTGGCGATCTGCGACGCCAGCGCCGGCACCAGGCCGTGGTCGTCGAGCGCGGTGGGCCGCAGCTCGCGCGCCAGGTGCAGCAGCTCCTCCATCGCCTGGGTGGCGAGCTGCTTGGTCTCGACCAGCTCGGCGACGAGATGGACCGGCGCGTCGGACATCGTGGCCTCGAGCCGCAGGAGGATGCCGGTGAGCGCCTGGTTGACCTCGTCGTGGAGGTCCTGGGCGATCCGCGCGCGCTCCTGCTCCTGGGCGCGCAGCACCGCACGGCCGGCGTCACGGCGCTCCTGCTCGAGCCGGCCCATCATCCGGTTGAAGTCCGCCGTCAGGCGCTGGACCTCGCTCGACGCCCCGCGCGAGACGTCGGCGCGCATGCCGGGAGAGGCGAGGTCGACCTCGCTCATCGTCTCCACCAGGCGCCCCATCGGCTCCAGGCGACGGCGGAGCAGCATCGAGTTGAGCAGCACGACGCTGAAGACCGCGAGGCCGATCAGGAGCAGGCCCTGCGAGCTGACGGCGTCGTCGAGGCGTTCGCGCGCGACGATCGCCGCGACGACGGCGGTGATCGCGACGAGGACGGTGTTGACCGCCAGCACCTGGGTGAGCAGCGTGCGCGAGCGCATCGATCAGGTCATCGGCATGTGGGGCCGAGAGCGTGATCGGGTTGAGACCGGATGCGGCTTACTCGCGCTCGCAACCTCGCGGGCGAGCGCCTTGATTACGAGGGCTATACTTCCTGAAGTATTGAAACCCGACCGAGTTCGAGGACTTTCACGATGAGCCCCTCCGGAGCGGAGGTCATCCGCCAGATCAAGAGCCAGATCGACGAGGTCGATCCGTCCGAGGTCAACTCGGCGGGCTCGAACGGCAACGGGAGCCGACCCGTGCTGATCGACGTGCGCGAGAGCGAGGAGTGGGACGCCGGCCACATCCCCGGCGCCAAGCACGTGCCGCGCGGCTACCTGGAGTCGCGCATCGAGGGCGCCGTCCCCGACCGCTCGCAGCGCGTGGTCCTCTACTGCGCGTCGGGCAACCGCTCCGCGCTGGCGGCCCACACGCTCACGGACATGCTGGGCTACGAGAACGTCGAGTCGATGACCGGCGGGATCACCCTGTGGAAGGACCGCGGCTATGACGTCGAGGTCCCGAAGTCGCTGTCCAAGGAGCAGCGCGAGCGCTACTCGCGCCACCTGCTGGTGCCCGAGATCGGGCTGGAGGGCCAGACGAAGCTGCTCGAAGCCAAGGTGCTGCTGCTCGGCGCCGGCGGCCTGGGCTCGCCGACCGCGCTCTACCTCGCCGCCGCGGGCGTGGGCACGCTGGGCATCGTCGACGACGACGACGTGGACCTCTCCAACCTGCAGCGCCAGGTCATCCACACCACCGAGGGCATCGGCACGCCGAAGGTGGACTCCGCGGAGCGCGCCGTCCACGCGCTCAACCCCGACGTGAACGTCGTCAAGTACCAGACGCGCCTCGACGCCTCCAACATCATGGAGATCATCGAGGGCTACGACGTGATCGTCGACGGCGTCGACAACTTCCCCACGCGCTACCTGCTCAACGACGCCACGGTGCGCCTGGACATCCCGGTCGTCTCGGCCTCGATCCTCGGCTTCGACGGCCAGCTGTCGGTCTTCAAGCCCCACGACGGCCCGTGCTACCGCTGCCTGTACCCCGTCCCGCCGCCGGCCGAGCTGGCTCCCTCCTGCGGCGCCAACGGCGTGCTCGGCGTGCTGCCCGGGACGATGGGCCTGCTGCAGGCGACCGAGGTCGTCAAGCTCGTCACGGGCGCGGGCGAGCCGCTGGTCGGCCGGCTGCTGCTCTACGAGGCGCTGGGCGCGACGTTCACCGAGCTCAAGGTCCGGCGCGACCCGGAGTGCCCGATCTGCTCGAAGCCGGTCGAGGAGATCTCCGACGCGGAGATGGGCGTGTTCCCGGACTACGAGGCGTTCTGCGCCGCCGCCGGCTGAATGGTCGACCGGATGGAGACCCCCGACATCAGCGGTGCCGGCCGGATGCCGGCACGGGCTACCTTCTAGCGATATGGCCACGATCAAGATCCCGCCCGTCCTGCGCCCCTCCGTGGGCGGAGAGAAGGAGGTGCAGGCCGGCGGCGGTGACGTCGGCTCGGTCCTGCACGGCCTCGCCGAGCAGCACCCCGCCACCCAGTCGCAGCTCTTCGGCGCCGACGGGCTGCTCAACCGCTACGTGAACGTCTACCTCAACGACGAGGACGTCCGCGTCCTCGACGGCCTCGGCACCGCGGTCCAGGACGGCGACACGCTCGTCATCCTGCCCGCCATGGCCGGCGGCTAGCGCCTCCGGAGCCGGTATCGTGGCCGCCGTGGCCTCGATGCCGGGTCTGCGGCCGCTCGCTTTCGGAGAGATCCTCGACGTCGGGATCAAGCTCTACCTGGGACATTGGCGCACGCTGATGCTGTGCGTCGTCGGCCTCGTGCTGCCGGCGCAGATCATCTCGGTGCTGGCACTGCTCTCCGTCTCGCCCGACGTCCTCGATCCCACGGCGACGCAGGCGACGATCGAGCCGGGGGACGAGGAGGCGTTCTTCGCCGCCTACGGCATCACCACGCTGCTGCAACTGCTGGTCTACGTGGTCGCCACGGCGGCGTGCTTCAAGGCCGTCTCCGACGCCTACCTCGGCACGGAGCCCAGCGCCCGCCGGTCGCTCGCCTTCGCCTTCAAGGCGCTGCCGAGGCTGCTCCTGCTCGGCCTGCTCGCGGCGGTCGGGTTGACCGTCGCCCTCGTGCTGCTCATCGTCCCCGCGATCTGGCTGTCGGTCGCGTGGGCGCTGGCCGTGCCGGCGCTGCTGTTCGAGGGCGGCTCGCCCTGGAAGGCGCTGCGCCGCTCGTTCCGGCTCGTCAAGGGCCGCTGGTGGCCGATCTGCGGCGTGCTCGTGGTGGGCGTGATCCTGGTGAGCTTCCTCGCCGGGATCCTGCAGGCGGTCCTCCAGTTCGTGCCCGCGATCCTGGCCGACGGCGACCAGGTGGTCCTGGCCTTCTCGACGGTCGTGGCGGGCACCGTGGGGAGCGTCCTCACCACGCCGTTCACGGCTGCGATCGTGGCGCTCGTCTACTTCGACCAGCGCGTGCGCAAGGAGGGCTTCGACCTCCAGCTCCTCGCCGAGGGCCTGGGCCGGCCGTATGACCCGAGCCAGCTCCCGCCCGCGCCGCTGATCGAGCCGGAGGCCACGGCCGCCGAGCGCGCCCAGGCCCCGTACTGGCCGCCGCCGCCGGGTTGGACGCCGCCCGTTCCGCAGGACGCCGAGCCCGCCCGGCCGCCGGCGCCCGCCGACCCCGCCGCGCCTCCACCCGACCAAGCCGAGCCGGACGAGCGGGGGTGGCAGCCGCCGCGGGCGCCGAGCTGGCCGCCCGACTCGCCTCCGCGCAGCTCCGGCGGTCTGTGAGCGCACGCCGCGCCGCAGCGGTCGCCGCCCTGCTCCTCTCGCTCGCGCTGCCGTCCGTCGCGGAGGCCGAGGCCGTCAGCGGGGACGGGCTGCGCGACCTCGCGGCGCGCGCGGACGGCGACCCGTCCGCGCTGGAACGGTTGCGCCGGGTGGACCGCGTGGACGGCCGCCCCGCCGACGTCGCCGGCAGCTTGCGCGGCGCGTCGGGAGCCGAGCTGCGCGCGCGGCTGGCGGCGCTCGCCGCGCCGGCCGAGCCGGCGCGGGCGGACGCCGCGGCCGCACGCGCGGCCGCCGAGGCGATCGTGTCCCAGCGGCGCTTCCGCCAGACGCAGCTGGAGGGCCCGTTCCGTGGCATCCTGCGGCGCCTGGGACGGCTGATCGGGCCGGTGCGCGACCTCGTGCCCAGCCTCGACGACGCGATGCCGGGCCCGGCGGGCGTCGTCTGGGCGGTCCTGATCGCGATCGTCGGCGGCCTGGCGTGGCTGATCGCCGGGCGCACGGTCCGCGGCCGCGCGGCGATGGCCGCCGCGGCGGCGGCGCGCGTGGCCGGGACGCGCGCTGAGACGCCCGGCGCCCTCGAGCGCCGCGCCGAGGAGGCCGAGCGCCGCGGGGCGCACGAGGAGGCGCTGCGCCTGCGCTTCCGCGCCGGCCTCCTGCGCCTCGACGCCCGTGGCGTCATCGAGCTGCGGCCGTCGCTGCCCACCGGCGAGGTCGCGCGCACCCTGCGCTCCGACGACTTCGACCGGCTCGCCTCCGACTTCGACGCGATCGTCTACGGCGGCCGCTCCGCCGGGTCCGACGACGTCGACGCGGCGCGGCGCGGCTGGGCGAAGCTGATGGAGACGACCGCGTGACCGGCGAGCAACCGCCCGCGGGCAGCGAGCGTCCGCCGGCCGGCGAGCCCCCGGGCGCGGGCCGCGACCGCGGGCTCCGCGCTCGCCTGCCGCGCTCACCCCGCGGCCGCTTCGCCGCGGGCCTCGTCGCCCTCGTGCTGCTGTTCGCGGCGGTGGTGGTCGTGCTCGACCGGCTGACGCCGACGCCCCGGGGCCCCGAGTCCTCCTCGTTCGCGACCTCGCCGGCGGGCCTAGCGGCCTACGCGGACCTGCTGCGTCGCGCCGGGCACCCGGTGGAGCGCCGCCGCCGGGATCTGGCCGGCGAGCGCCTGCCGCCGGACCGCACGCTGGTGGTGCTCGACCCGCGCGCCCTGCCTCCGGAGGAGGCGCGGGCGATCGGGGGGTTCGTCCGCGCCGGCGGCCGGCTCGTCGCCGGCGGGACGAGCGGGACGGCCTGGCTCGACGGCGCGCTCGGCGAGGGGCCCGAGCCGGGCGCGGAGCGCGACGGCGACGCGCGTGCGCTCGTGCCGGTGCCCGAGACCGCCGGCGTCGCCACGGTCCGCGGCTCCCGGCTCGCCGGGTGGGCCCGCTCCGGCTCGGCGCTGCCGGTGCTCGGGCCGCCCGAGGCGCCCCTGGCGGTGCTCGCCGTGCGCGGCCGCGGGCGCGCGCTCCTGCTCGCCAGCGCCGCCCCGCTGCAGAACCAGCATCTGCGCCTGGCCGACAACGCGGCGCTCGGGCTCGCCGCCGCCGGCCCGGCCGGCCGCCCCGTCGTCTTCCTCGAGACGGTGCACGGCTACGGCGCCGCGACCGGGCTCGCGACCCTGCCCGCCGGCGCCCGCTGGATGCTCGCCGGCCTGCTGCTGGCGGGGCTCGTGTTCGCGGGGAGCCACGCGCGCCGCCTCGGCCCGCCCGAGGAGGAGGAGCCGTCGCTGCCCCCGCCGCGGGCGGACTACGTGGACGCGCTCGCCGGCGCGCTCGTGCGCACGAAGCGCCCCGCCGACGTGGCCGGGCCCCTGCGCGCCGCGGCGCGTGAGCGCCTCGCGCATCGCGCCGGGCTGGCCGCCGGCGCGGGAGAGGATGCGCTGCGCGAGGCCGCGGAGCGCTTCGGGCTGCCCGCCGACGAGGCCGCCGCGCTCCTCGGCGCGCCGCGGGACCTCGAGGGCGCCCTCGCCGCGGGCCGCGCGCACGCGCGGCTCGTGGAAGCCGGAACACGACGGGAGGTGCGGTGGTGAAGGAGCTCTGCGAGCGCGTCGTGGGGGAGGTCGGCAAGGTGGTGATCGGCCAGCGCGAGCCGCTGGAGGTCGTGCTGTCCGCACTCTCGCTCGGCGGCCACGTGCTGCTCGAGGGCGTGCCGGGGACCGCCAAGACGCTGATGGCCAACGCGACGGCGCGCGCGCTCGGCGTCGAGTTCCGGCGGGTCCAGTTCACGCCCGACATGCTGCCCTCCGACGTCACCGGGACGATGGCCCTGCGCGCGGGCGAGCTGCGCTTCCGGCCCGGCCCCGTGTTCGCCAACGTGGTGCTGGCGGACGAGGTCAACCGCACGCCGCCCAAGACCCAGGCGGCGCTGCTGGAGGCCATGCAGGAGGCCCAGGTGACCGTCGACGGCGAGTCCCATCCGCTGCCGGACCCGTTCCTGGTCCTCGCGACCCAGAACCCCGTCGAGTACGAGGGCACCTACCCGCTGCCGGAGGCCCAGCGCGACCGCTTCCTGGTGCGCGTCGACCTCGGCTATCCCGGCGAGGCGGACGAGCGCGCGATGCTCTCCCTCGCCCGCCGCGGCCTCACACCCGCGGCGCTGGAGGAGGTGCGCGCCGTCGCCGCGCCGGAGGACCTGCGCGCCGCGCGCGAGCAGGTCGACGCCACCGCGGTCGGAGACGACGTGATCGGCTACGTCGTGAGCATCGTCCGCCGCACGCGCGAGCTGCCGAGCGTGTCGCTCGGCGCCAGCCCGCGCGCCGCGGTCCACCTGCTGGGGGCGGCGAAGGCGGCCGCCCGCCTCGCGGGGCGGGAGTACGTCACGCCCGACGACGTGGCGCGGATGGCGGTGCCGGTGCTGCACCACCGGCTCGTGCTCACCCCCGAGGCCGAGCTGGAGCGCTTCACCGCCGACGCCGCCGTGCGCAACGCGCTCGACGCGGTGCCCGTGCCGCGATGACCCCCACCCCGCGCGCGGCCGCGCTGCTCGGCGCGCTCGCCGTCGCGGCGCTGTTCGTGCCCCTGCCGCTGGCCGGGCTCGCCGCCGTGGCGCTCGTCGCGGCCGCCGCCGTCGACGCGCGCGCCGCCCGGCGGCCCCCCCAGGTGCGGCGCGAGCTGCCGTCCGTGCTGGCGCGCGGGGTGCCGGTGCCGCTGACCGTCCACCTCGAGGCCGCCGCGGCCGTGCGCGTGCGCTTGCGCCAGGCCGTCCCGGCCGACATGCGGCTCGAGCCGCGCGAGGGCGAGGGCGGCCTCGACGCCCGCCTCGTCCCGCGCCGCCGCGGCCGCCACGAGCTGCCGCGCGTCGGCACGCGCACCATCGGGCCGCTCGGGCTGGCGGGCTGGCACCACGAGCCGGGCGAGCCGGCCCAGGTGGCGGTGTTCCCGGACCTGCTCGCGGCGCGCCGCCTCGCGCTCTCGGTCCGCCAGGGGCGCTTCCGCGACCAGGGCATCTCCGCGCGCGGCCCGCTCGGGCTCGGCACGGAGTTCGAGCTGGTGCGCGACTACCTGCCCGACGACGACATCCGCCAGGTCAACTGGCGCGCCACCGCGCGGCTGGGGCGGCCGATGAGCAACCAGTACCGCACGGAGCAGGACCGCGACGTGATGCTGGTCGTCGACGCGGGCCGCCTGTCGGCGGCGCCGCTGCCGGCGCCGCAGCACGACGGCGTGCGTCCGACCGTGCTCGACGCGTGCCTGGACGCGCTGACCGCGGTCGCGCTCGTGGCCGACGAGGTCGGCGACCGCTGCGGCGCCGTCGCCTTCGACGAGGAGGTGCGTGCCGCGATCCGGCCCGGTCGTGCCCAGGGCGCCGCCGTCGTGCGCGCCCTCTTCGCCCTGGAGCCGCAGCCGGTGGACTCGGACTACGAGCTGGCGTTCCGGCGCGTCGAGGGCGCCAAGCGGGCGTTCGTGCTGGTGCTCGCCGACCTGCTCGAGGAGGCGGCGGCCCGGCCGCTCGTCGAGGCGATGCCGGTGCTGGCCCGGCGGCACGCGGTGGTCGTGGCCAGCCCCGCCGACTCGGGCCTCGCGGCGCTCGCCGCGCGGGCGCCCGCGGACGAGGGCGAGCTCGCGCAGGCCGCCGTGGCCGTCGAGGTCCGAGCCGCCCGAACGCGGGCCGCCGCCCTCGTCCGCGGCGCCGGCGCGGAGGTGGTGGAGGCGCCGTCGGACCGCCTCCCGCGCGCCTGCGTGGCCGCCTACCTGCGCGCGAAGGCCCGGGCCCGGCTGTGAGTCGAGACCGGCCGCCCGCGCCACGCCACGAGGCCCCAGAACACGGCGGCCAGAGCGACGCCGATCGTCAGCTGCGCGCCGAGCGGCAGGTCCGGGCCGGTCAGGAACCCCTCGGCGAAGCCGCACACCACCAGCCACGGCGCGGTGCCGAGGGCGAGCTCGACCGCCAGGCGCGCCTCGCGCACGAGCGCCCGCCCGCGGCGGAGCCGGCCGGGGCTGATCAGCGCCCAGCCGACGCGCAGGCCGGCGGTGCCCCCGACGACGATGCACGACAGCTCGAGCGGTCCGTGCGAGGACACGAGGCGCAGGAACGCCGGCCCGTTGCCGGCGTCGAAGGCGAGGCCCGCGACGACGCCGAGGACGAGGCCGTTGAAGACCAGTGCGAGCACGGTCCCCAACCCGAACAGGATGCCGCCCGCGAACGCCGTCAGCGTCACGCGGATGTTGTTGACCAGCACCTGCGTCGAGAACGCGGCGCCCTCGGCGGGCGCGTAGTCGCGCCCCTCGGCCGGCGGGTCCGCCCCCGCCTGCAGCTCCGAGGGCACGATCCCGAGCGCGGCGCCCGGATCGCCGGCCGCCCACACGGCCGCCGCCGCCGCGGGCGCGAGCAGCAGCAGCCAGGCCACGGCGAGCGTCGCGGGCCGCTCGGCGAGCCGCTGCCAGTAGCCGCGCGAGAGGAACCCCCACAGGCTGCCCCTGCGCCGGGCCTGGCCGTACACGGCTCCGCGCCCGCGCACGACCAGCGCCTCCAGCCGGGCCACCACGGGGTCGCCGGGGAAGCGCCGGCGCGCGAAGGCGAGATCGGCCGCGGCCTGCCGGTACAGCGTCCCCAGCTCCAGTACGCCGTCGGCCCCCAGGCGCTCGGGGCGCGGGCCCGCGCGGCGCAGCGCGCCGTCCAGCCGCTGCCAGCCCGGCCCTCGCTCGGCCTCGAACGCGCGGAGGTCCACTCGCGTGGAGTATGAGGAGACCCGGAGGATCGCGACGCCTGAGGGCGTCGACCTGGAGCTGCGGCTGGCGGGCGTGGGCTCGCGCTTCAGCGCCGGGCTGATCGACCTGGTCATCCAAGGGGCGCTCGTGGTCGCCACCGGCCTGCTGGCGGCGCTCGCGGGCGGCGGCGTGGCGGCGGTGGTCATCTTCAGCCTCGGCTTCTTCTTCGCGACCGTGGTCTACGACGTGCTCTTCGAGGTCCGGGCCGCGGGGCGCACGCCGGGCAAGCGCGCCTTGGGCCTGCGCGTGGTGCTCGCCGACGGCGGCCCGGTCGGGCTGCGCGCGAGCGCGGTGCGCAACCTGGTCCGCCTCGTCGAGGGATTCGCGCTCTCCTACGTCCCGGCGATCCTGTCGATCCTGCTGACCCGCGACAACCAGCGGCTCGGCGACCTCGCGGCCGGCACCGTGGTGGCGCGCGAGACCGGCACGGCCGGCGGGCCGTCCTTCGCAGGCGTCCGGCCGCTTCCGGCGCAGCTCGCGCAATGGGACGTCTCCGCCGTCACGGCGGAGGAGCTCTCCGCCGTGCGCAGCTTCCTCGGCCGGCGCCACGACTTCGAGCCAGCCGCGCGCGAGGCCCTCGCCCGGCGGCTCGCCGACCGGCTCGCGACTCGCGTGTCTGGGACCCCGCCGGACCTGCCGGCGGAGCGGTTCCTGGAGGATCTCGCGGCCGTGAAGTCGTCCAAGCGTTAAGGCGGCCTTGCAGGCCGCGGCGCAGAGCTGGTCGGGCCCGCGCGCCGGCTTCGGCACGCGGCTGCTCGCCTACCTGATCGACGTCGTGATGCTCGCGGTACCGGCGGTGATCGTCTTCATCCTGCTCGACATCGGCGCCGCCTACGTGATCGTGCTGATCGCCAGCGTCGCCTACTTCATCGTCCTGCACGGAGGTCCG
>Ga0183260_10002843_pt1 | contig 14175 bp, 13 predicted proteins | sample AntDrymUQ4972206_2_FD_129768 | JGI IMG/M metagenome (GOLD analysis project Ga0183260, IMG submission 129768) | Polar desert sand microbial communities from Dry Valleys, Antarctica - metaG UQ497 (22.06) (version 2) (version 2) | ecosystem: Environmental > Terrestrial > Soil > Desert | place... | reverse complement strand
TGACAGCCCGCTCACGCAACTCCGGCGGGTACTTCCTTCCACGAGCCATATGACCACGTACTTCCTCTCACCAGGCCAGAAGCCTGTTTCAGAAGTCTCCGCCGATCCCGGGACGGCTCAACCGGCGCGCCGTCAGCCCGTGCGTATGAGGCGGCCCAGCTGACCGACTCCCCGCCGGATCTGATCGGTCGGCTTCTCCTCGTCGCCCATCTCCGGCCGGTCGCCGCGGATGATCTTGAAGTCGATCTCCTGGTCGATCTGGCGCTCTTCCATGCGCCGCCGCGCGAGCTGGACGATCCGCGCGTGGGTCCACTCAGCCAGGCAGTTGAGATCGATGAGATCGTACTCCGTCAGCGGCTGTTGCCCTCGCTCGACGCTGTTGACGCGGACCAGCTGGCGCGTCTCCTTGTCGACTCCCCGCGCCAGCGTGAACTCGACCCATTGCCCGCTGTTGGCATGCGAGGTCCAGCCGACGTACAGCTCGTCGCGATAGCCGTAGATCTGACAGAACACCAACCCGCGGCGCAGCGTCATCACGAGCTGCTCGCGATCGACGATGCCGTCGAGCCCCCAGGCCCAGATTCGCTCGACGCGGGACTCGAAGCCATCCATCGGGGGCGTCTGCATCAGGTCCAGCAGGCGCGCGAGCAACGTATCAGCATCGCCGCCGAGCCCGGAGATGACCACCTGCCATGAGTCGACGTTGTGCAGTCGTCGAGGCTCGGCACCCGGCTTACCCGAGCTGAGCACCGGCGCCCGGCGCCGCCTGAGCAGGACGACGGCCACCCCTCCCCCGGTCCACAGCAGGAGGCCGAGGATCGGAAGCTTCGCCATCACCACAAACCCAAGCACGAAGAGGATCAAGGGCGACAACCCCATCCAGTCGGTGGCCAGCACGTCGAGACTGTTCATCGGACGCCAGAACTTCCAGGTCTGGTCGCGCACACGCATCGTCGCCAGCGGCGGCATCGGCCCGCGCCCCAGCACGAAGCGCGCAAGCTGCCGCGCGTGATAGTCGCCGAATCCGACCAGGCGTTCGAACGACTTCGACCACCCGCGGTCGTGCACCGCGACGCTGTACTCGATCGGGTGGCGGTGAAACTCCTTGGCGTGGATCTCGACGGTCATCCACGCTCGACCGCTGACCTTGCCGTTGGCGCTCGGAATCCAGGCCTCGACCTTCACCCACGCCGGCTGGATGAACGGCCCAGACTTGATGACGAGCGCTTCATAGCCCTCTTCCTCACAGGTTGCCCGCAACGTCGTGAACAGCTCGTCGCGAGCCTCCTCCACCCGCGCCCAGATGGTGTCTTTGCTGCGCTTGAGGATCGGCAGCACGTTCTGCAGCGTCGTCGGTGGCTGTCCGGCAGCCACGGGCTCGGACGCTTCGACCTGATTGGCCCCGCATGAGTCACAGAACCGGTCTTCCGGTTCAAGCAACGCTGTGCATCTCCAGCAAGCGGTCATAGACGCTTCCCCCGTCTGTCCTTTTGTTCGCGCACGCGGCTGGCTCAGCCGCGGCTCTGTCAGCAAGAGGAGTGTGCGAGGGCGCTGGATACAGCGCTGACCGCCGACGTCAGTCCAGCAGCTCTGAGCACCGAGGGTCAGAGCCGCCGATGAAAGTCTTGCTCAGCGTGGCCTGGCCGGGACTCGGCGGCTCATAGAGCCATCGTCCGCCCTGGTCGACGACATGGACAGTGCCGTGAAACCACGCGCATCGGCGAGGTCCGGTGGCGTTGGGCGCGTGTCCCGAATCATGCGTGTAGAAACTCACCCTGACCTGCGCGCCGGCCGTATCTCGTGAGACCTCGTCGATGGACCCGATCGCGACCGAAGCGTCGTACCGACGCATCATGGCCGCCCATGTCGCCTCGCTGCTCCCGCCCGGTCCTGTGCTGAACTCGGCGAACGCGGCGGCGTAGTCCTGGTCGGCCAGCGCCTGCAGATGACGGCGCATGGTGTTCTCCGGCGCCGTCGCCCGCGTGGAACGGGGCTCGGTGGCGCTGCCGGTTACGGTGGGCGCGTCCGCGTCCGCGGGCGGGCCGGAGGATGGTTCCGAGCTCGCCGGCTCAGGCGCAGGAGCCGCCGGCGAGTCGCGCTGTGCCTCGGGACGCTCGCTCGCGGTTGTGGTGTCGCTCCTGTCCGAGCTCAAGATGACGTATGCGGCCGCGCCCCCGCCGATCAGGGCGAGGATCCCTCCGAGCCCTAGGGCAAGCTTCCAGTTCACTGCGCGCCACGGCGGTGCAGGCTCCCTCGGCGGCAGCTCAGAGGTCGGCGCGGGCCGCGGCGAAGGGGCCGGCGTCGTGGGAGGTAGTGTGCTCGCGCGCTCGGTATGCGTGCTGCCAGGAATGACGGGTGCCGCAGCCGTCAGTGCCTCTCCGCATCGGCGGCAGAAGAGCCCGCCGGGAGCAGCAGGGTATCCACAGGAACGACAGGCGGCCGGAGCCGATTGGGGCAGCGTCGCGGATGTGACGGCGACGTCTTCAACTCTGGCGCCACAGCTGCGGCAGAACTTCTGGTTGGTATCCACCGGAGCAAAGCACGAGCCGCATTGCATCAGCTGTCACTTTACTGCGCCAGGACGTGAAAGCTCGCAGTACCCGCCGTCAGCATCGGCGTCGCGCGTGTCCGCGGCCGCCGGTCGTCATGGGCCGCGAACCCACCACCCACGAAGCACGCTACGCCGCCGCGGCGGCGGACAGGCGCGGTGCTTCGCCCCGGAGCCGATTTACGTGACTGGTGTCACAACGGTCAGGCGGTCGCGGAAGGACAATTGATCGGGTGAACTCTCGGCACGAGGATCACGATCAGCCATCACCACAGCATGGCGAGGCACGCCGCCGCGTCCCGCGCACCTCGCCGAATCCAATTACTGGAGCCTTGCCATGAGCTGGACCGTCGCCTGCTTCTGCGGAACCGTCTTCGAGGCACCTCCCGACCGCTGCCCCACGTGCGATGCGCACGTGCCGGCCGTCCACGGCGCCGGTCGCACCGACAACGCGCCTCAGCGTCCGAGCGGAACGTTCCCGCGCGGGCGTGAAAGCCACGCCGATGGGCTTGGCTCGCTCGAGCGCGAGCTTTCTGAGCTCATCGCATCGGCGCGTCCCTCCGGCTGATCGGGCGTCGATAAAGGTGCCGCAGCGCCCGGCTGCTTGTGGGACGTTGGATCCATGAGCATGCGCCCGTTCAGCATGTGAGGCCCGCTTTTCCGCAAGACCCCGTACACAACACCCCAACGGCGTGCGAGCTCCCCAGCTGGACGAAAACCTGCAGGGCACGCGGCGCGCTTGCCTGTATCCGCGCCTCGCAGTACCTTCACCTCTCATGTGCGGCCATGGAGGGCATCTGGGGAGCTGCCGCGTGCTGCGCGCGCTGCTGCTCAGCGGCGTCGCGCTCGTCGCGGCGCCCGCGGCGGCGGACGCGCGGATCACCGTCGACAACGTGCGCGAAGCCGAAGGCGGCGGATCGGTCACGTTCACGATCACCCGTGAGGCCGGGCTGCTCGCCGTCCCCGTGACGGTCGCCTTCGAGACCGCCGACGGCTCCGCCAAGGCGCAGGCCGACTACGCCCCGGCCAGCGGCAGCCGCACGTTTCCAGGCTCGCTCGTGCCCGACTCGCAGTATGAGCACGTGAGTCTCGGTCACACGCGACGGGCTCGACGAGCCCGACGAGACGGTGCGGCTGCTGGTCAGCGGCAACGGCGTCACCGACGGCCAGGGGATCGGCACGATCGCCGACGACGATCCCGCGCCGACGATCGGCGTGAGCGACGCGACGCCCGCCACCGAAGGCGCCACCGTGGGGTTCGCGCTGACCCTGAACAAGCCCAGCGGTCGCGATCTGTCGGTCGCGTTCGCCACGGCGGATGGCAGCGCGGTGGCCGGTCAGGACTACACCGCGCGTAGCGGCAGGATCACGATCCCGGCCGGCGCGACGTCCGCCGGCGTCGGCGTCCCGCTGCTCGACGACTCCGCCGACGAGCCCGACGAGCGCTTCGAGTTGCGCCTGAGCGCGCCGAGCGCCGTCGCCCTCGGCGACGCGGCGGGCGCCGCGGCGATCGTCGACAACGACGCACCGGCCCCCGGGCCGGGAGGTTCCTCGCCCACGGGGCCGCCAGGCGGCAGCGGCAGTGGCAGCGGCAGCGGTCAGCCACCACCGCTGACCGGCTCGGGCAACCGCGGGCTGCCGCTGCTCGGCGTCTCCAGCCCGCGCCTGCGCCGGCCCTCGACCGTGCTCGTCACGCTCTCCTGCCCGACCCAGGCGGGGAGCTGCAGCGGCCGCGTGACGCTCTTCAGCCGCCCCAGCAAGCGTTCGAAGATCAAGGCGCTGCGCAAGGAGCGCCGGCTCGGCCGCAAGAGCTTCAACCTCACGGGCGGGCGGACGCGGACACTGCGGATGACGCTGTCGCGCCGCGACCGGGCGCTGCTGCAGCGCGCCGGCCGGATGCGCGTGCGCCTCTACGTCACGACGACCGACAGCGCGGGTCAGACCGGGGTGCGGCGGGTCAACGGCACGCTCGTCGCCCGCACGCGTCACTCCGGCTGACGCACGACCCGCGGCCCCGCCGCGAGCGTCTCGACGAGGTCGGCCGCGTGCGCCGCCCCGTCGTGGTGCGACGCCCACGCCTGCAGCCCGCGCGCCCCTCTACGCAGCTCCGGCCGCGCCAGCGCGCGCCCCACCGCCAAGGCGAGCCCGCGTGCGCCGACGAGCCGGCCCGGCAGGCGCACGCCGACGCCCGCCCAGTCCACGCGCGCCGCGTTCTCGTTCATGTCGCCCGCCGCCGGCACGATCACCACCGCGCAGCCGCTGGCCAGCGCGCGCGCCACAGTCCCGTGCCCGCCGTGGCAGACGACGACGTCGCATGCCGGCATCGCGCGCGAATACGACACCCACTCCACGAGGCGCGTGTTCGCCGGGATCGCCACTGGGGGGATCTGGCGGTTGGCCGACGCGAGCACGCGCACCGGCAGCCCGGCCAGCCCCTGCAGCGCGCCGCGCAGCAGCGTCTGGCCGGGATCCTGTGACGTCGACGGCGCGATCAGGACGAGCGGCTCGTCGCCGGGCGGCGGCTCGACGTCGGGCGCGGGCGGCTCCCACATCAGCGGGCCCACGACGTGCGTGCCCGCCGGCCAGGCGCGCGGGTACTCGAGCTGGGGGAACGTCGCGACGAGCGCGAGCTGCGTGCTGATGCCGCCGTGGACGCGCGTGAGCGCGGGGAGGCCCAGCCGCCGCCGCGTCTCGTTGAGCTGGCGACGGCCGAGCTCGAGGCCATGGCGCAGCAGCGGGTCGGCGCCGCGCCACAGCGCCCGCCCGGCGCGTGTGCGCGGCAGCCGCGCCCCGCACGAGTAGGGCGCGCTGCCGGGCGGCATGCGCGGGTCGAGGTGGGGGATGACGGTGCCCACCGGCACGCGCTCCAGCTCGCCCGCCAGCGCGGGCGCCAGCGTGAGGATGTCGGAGACGATGACGGCGGGCGCCACGTCACGGACGAGGCCAATCGTCTCGCGCGTGGCGCGCTCGACGGCCTCGTAGGGCGTCAGCGGCTTCTCACGCGTCGGGAAGACGTGGTACTCCGGCGCGGCGGCGAAGCGCATCCCCTCGCGCTGCACGTCGCGCTCCCAGCGCCGCCAGGTCTGCAACGTGACCTCGTGCCCGCGGCGGGCCAGCTCGCGGCCCAGCGCGATGACCGGGAACGCGTGCCCCGGATCGCCGAACGCGCCGAGCAGGATCCGGTGGCTCAGGAAGCCAGCTCCGCGATCAGCCGCAGCTGCTCGAGCCGGTCGCCCTTCGAGAACGCCAGCGGGCTGACGCCGAGCGTGCCGACGCCGGCGTCGCGGTAGACCGCCAGGCGCTCGCGGACGTGCTCGGGCGGGCCGAGGATCGAGACCGCGTCGATCAGCTCGTCCGACAGCGCGGCCATCGCCTCCGTGCGCTTGCCGTCGAGGTAGAGGTCCTGGACCCGGCGTGCCTCGTCCGCGAAGCCGTAGCGCTGCACGAGCGCGTTGTAGAAGTTCTTCTCGCGCGAGCCCATGCCGCCGACGTAGAGCGCGAGGAACGGGCGCATCGCGTCGCGCGCGGCGGCGAGGTCCTCGGTCACGAAGACGTTGACCTGCGGCGCGATGTCGAAGCCCTCCAGCGAGCGCCCGCTGCGAGTCGCTCCCTCCTCGAGCAGCGGCCCGAACTCCGCGACGTGCTCGGGCGAGAACAGCGTCGGGATCCAGCCGTCCGCGATCTCGCCGGCCAGGCGGGTGTTGTTGGGCCCGATCGCCGCCAGGTAGATCGGGATCTGGTCCTGGACCGGGGCGATCGTGAGCTTCAGCGCCTTGCCTGGGCCGTCGGGCAGCGGCAGCGTCAGCGTCTCGCCCTCGAACTGCAGGCGCTCGCGCGCCAGCGCCTTGCGCACGACCGTGACGTACTCGCGCGTGCGCTGGATCTGGCGGCCGAAGCGCTGGCCGTGCCAGCCCTCGGCCACCTGCGGGCCCGAGGAGCCGATCCCCAGCAGCATCCGGCCGCCGGAGAGCTGGTCGATCGTCGCCGCGGTCATCGCCGTCATCGCCGGGCTGCGCGCGGGCATCTGGAAGATCGCCGAGCCGAGCCTGATCGTCGACGTCAGCCCCGCGAGCCAGCCGAGGATCGTCGCCGCGTCCGAGCCGTAGGCCTCGGCCGCCCAGACCGAGTCGTAGCCCAGCCGCTCGACCTCCTGCACGATCTCGCGCTGATCGTCGGAGGAAAGCCCAAGGCCCCAGTAGCCGATGTGCACGCCGAGCTTCATGCCTGCAATATCCCTTTCACGGAAGGACTTCGTTTGCCTGAGACGACGGGCTGACATACGGTGCTCCGAGGCCCCGACGAACGGAGAGAACCCTATGCCAATGCCTCGCGATCAAGCGGTCGCAGAACTTCGACGGTCCATCGACGTCCTGCCTGAGCGCACTCGCAAGGCGATGCTCGTCGGCCTGGGCAACAACACGGTCATCACCGGCGCCTTCAGCGGCGCCGGGGGCGCCTGCCCGATGCTCGCCGCCCACCGCGAGGGCGGCCGCACGAGCGCGTGCTCGTTTCCGGAGGCCTGGGATCAGTTCACCGGCGTCGCGGGCCGCCAGATCATCCGCCCGGCGACGGAGTACGAGGTCCTGATCCTGCGCCGCGAGATCGAGGCCAGCCTTGAGCCCTCGGGGCCGACGCTGTTCGCCGAAGCGATCGCCGAGCACCAGGCCGCGGTCGAGGCACGCGCCCGCGAAGAGGCGCTCGTCGCACAGGAGACGCCGGCGCAGACCGAGGCGCGCCGCCGCCGCCTGCGCATCACCGGCGGGGAGCGCATCGACCTCAGCGAGGCGATCGCCGAGCACAAGTCCGCCGCGCGCACCCGCCGCAGCCTCGAGGCCGAGTCCACGGGCCTGGACTGGCTCTTCGAGGAGACGCTCGTGCTGCCCGACGACTTCGAGCAGGAGCCGGCGGCCGAGGCGCCGGGAGGCGTCACGTTGGACTTCGACGACTCCGAGAGCGACCTGCTGGCACGCTGAGCCGCGACTGGCCCGGAGGTCGCCGTCGGCCGGCGGCCTCCGCGGCGTTACAACAACGCCCCGCCGGTGGGCGCGCGGAACACGATCTCCGGGACGACGCAGCCCGGTGACAGGGACAGCAGCATCCGCACCGCGGCGACGATGTCGGCCGTCTGGATCATCGCCTCGGCCGCTACCCGGCCCTTGACGAAGTCGGTCATCGGCGTGTCTACCCACGCGGGGCACAGCGCCGTGGACTTGATCCCCAGGCCGCCGAGCTCCTGGTTCATCGCCTCGGTGAAGCCGATCACGCCGAACTTCGTCGCCGAGTAGATGCTCAGCCAGGCCTGGCCGTGCTTGCCGGCGATCGATGCGGTGTTGACGACGAGCGCGTTGCCGTGCTCGGCCCCCGCGGCCGTCAGCATCGCGACGGACTCGCGGTAGAAGAGCGGCAGCGAGCGCAGGTTCGTCGCCAGCTGGATGTCCATCCGCTTCGTGTCGAGCTCGCCGATCGGCGCGCCGATCCCGACGCCCGCGTTGTTGACGAGCACGTCGAGGCGCCCGTAGGCCTCGCGGTGGGCGGCGACGGCGCGGACGACGTCGTCCTCCTCGCCGACGTCGGCCGCGACGCGCTGGACCTCCAGGCCGTCGGCCCGCAGGCCCTCGTAGGCGGCCTCCAGCTTGCCGGGGCGGCGGGCGACGAGCGTTACCGCGTGGCCCTCCTCGGCGAGCATGCGCGCGACCGCCAGCCCGATCCCGCTCGAGGCCCCGGTCACGATCGCCGCGCGGTCGGTCATCGGCGCTATCCAATCATGCGAGCGCTTAGAGTCTCCCCACATGACCCGCCTGCTTCTGTCGTTGCTGGCGGTGGTGGCCGTGGCGCTCTCCGCATGCGGTGGCTCGGACGACGGCGGCACGGCGCCCGCGCCACTGCAGCCCTCCTCCGCTCCCACGAACGACTTCCCCTCCGCCAAGGGCAAGACGTTGAAGCAGCTCACCGCCGGCCTGCCGATGGGCGCGATCCTCAACGTGTCGAGCTTCAGCGGCCAGCGCGTCGGGCGCAACCGGTTGGGCTTCGTGATCGTCGACCGCGCCAACAAGCAGATCGACGTCTCTGAGGTCGCCGTCTACACGGCCAAGCCCGACGGGACGGATCTGCGCGGCCCGTTCGCGGCGCGCAAGGAGTCGCTCGACGTCGACACGCGCTATCGCAGCCGGCAGACCGCGGCCGACCTCGCCAGCGGCGACACGTTCTACGTCGCCGACGCCGTCTACGGCTCGCGCGGCCCGCACGTGGCAATCGGGCTCGTACGGCTCGACGGCAGGCTCGTGGTCGCCGACCCGCTGTCGCAGCTGACGATCGGCGCGAAGAACGGCCCGCCCGACGTCGGCGATCGTGCGATCAGGATCCACACGCAGACGGGCGCCGAGGTCGGCGGCGATCTGACGAAGCTCTCGACGCGCGTCCCGCCACCGCGCGAGATGCTCGACACGGACTTCGCCGACGTCGTCGGCAAGAAGCCCGTCGTGCTGCTCTTCGCAACCCCCGCGCTGTGCAAGTCGCGCACGTGCGGGCCCGTCGTCGACATCGCCGAGCAGGTGCGCGGTCAGAGCGGCAAGGGCGTGACGTTCATCCAGCAGGAGATCTACCAGGACAACGACCCGGGAAAGCCCTACCGCTCGCAGGTGCTCGACTGGCGCCTGCCGACCGAGCCATGGGCGTTCGTGATCGACCGTCGCGGCAGGGTGGCGGCGCGCTTCGAGGGCGTGTTCTCGGTGGGTGAGCTGGCGCGCGCGGTGGAGCGGGTGAAGTAGGGGCCCGAGCACGAGGCGCCATCGGCCGCGGCGGCAGGCCGGTTGTGGCACCAAACCCTCTCTATGCGAGGGTTTCTCGCCATAGCCGCGTCGCCGCCGTTCCCTGTGCCATAGCCGCGTCGCCACTATGCCCGGCGCCGACCGCAGCGTTCGCGCCGCACCTCCTTCATCGCCGCCGTCGGCTGGCGTCCCGCACCGCCCGCCGCCCCAGAGCGAACCCGACCTGAAGCCACCCACCACACGCGTCTTGCGCCCCGTAGTCCTGCTGCTATCCTCCTCGCCACCCGGTTCTGGTCGATCCGCCCAAAACATTGCCGCCACGCGACGCACTGCTCACCGACCTCTACTGCCTCACGATGGCGGCCGACTACGTGCACGAGGGCGCGGCCGACGATCTGGTGACCTTCGAGCTGTCCGCGCGCGGCGAGGGGCTCATGACGGTGGCCGGGGCGGAGGAGGCGCTCGCCTTCCTCGAGGGCATGCGCTTCGCCGACGCCGACCTGCGCTGGCTGGCCGGGCAGGACCCGGTCACGTTCGACGAGCCCGTGCTCGAGCGCCTGCGCGGCCTGCGCTTCGGCGGCTCGGTGTGGGCGCCGCGCGAGGGGACGATCGCTCCCGCCGGCACGCCGCTGCTGCGCATCACCGCGACCCGCGTGGAGGCGACGCTGGTCGAGTCGCCGATGCTGGCGGCGATCAACTACGCCGTGCGCGTCGCGACGAACGCGACCGCGATCGTGCGCGCCGCGGCGGACCGGACGGTCTGGGACTTCTCGATGCGGCGCCTGGACGGCCTCGGCGCCGGACACACCGCTGCCCGCGCCTCGTACCTCGCCGGCTTCGCGGGAACGGCCACGACGGCCGCCGCGCGCGACCTCGGGATCCCGGCCACGGGGACGATGGCCCACGCGAAGGTCATGGCCCGCGGCCGCGCCGGCGAGCTTGACGTGTTCTGCGACCAGCTGCGCGCGCGTCCCGCGGGCGCGACGCTGCTCGTCGATACGTACGACCCGATCACCGGCGTGCAGCAGGCGATCGCCGCCCAGCGCCTCACGGGTGCGCGCCTGGCGGCGATCCGGATCGACTCCGGCGATCACGCCGCGCTGGGGACGACTGCGCGCCGCCTGCTCGACGCCGCCGGCCTGGTCGACACCGCGATCGTCCTCAGCGGCGACCTCGACGCCGCGCAGATCGCCGCGCTCGTCGCGGACGGCGTGCCCGCGGCGGCGTTCGGGGTCGGCACGCGCCTGCGCAGCGGCGAGGCGATCGGCGCGGTCTACAAGCTCGTCGAGCAGGCCGGGGAGGACGATCCGGCGCTGCGCTACGCGATGAAGCTCTCGCCGGGCAAGGCGACCGATCCGGGCGCCCACCAGGTCACGCGGCGCGCCGACGGCACGCACGTCCTGCACCTCGCCGACGAGCCGATCGCGGGCACCCCGCTGCTGGCCGAGATCATGCGCGACGGCGTGCGCACCGCCCAGGCCCCCGACCTCGAGGCCGATCGTGTCCACGCCGCCGCGGAGCGCGAGCAGATCGCCGCCGACGCCCCGGCGCAGCTCGTCCGATCGCCGCGCCTGCTCGCCCTGCGCACGCGCCTGGCCGCGGAGATCCAGGACGCCGACCCGGCCGCCAGGCGCGAGACGGCCCTCATCGCCGTCGACGTCCAGCACGACTTCCTGCCCGGCGGCGCGCTCGGCGTGCCCGGCGGCGACGCCGTCGTGGAGCCGCTCGTCCGTGCGGCGGGCGCGGCCGGCTTCGTCGTCAAGACGGGCGACGCGCACACCGCCGACCACTGCTCGTTCACCGAGCAGGGCGGGACATGGCCTGTGCACTGCGTCGCCGGCACCCACGGCGCCGATCTGCATCCGGCGATCGCCGCGCTCGACGGGCCGCTCATCGAGAAGGCCACGACGCAGGGCGCCGACGCGTACTCGGGCTTCGACGGAACGCGGCTCGCCGAGCTGCTGCGCGAGGCCGGGGTGACGCACGTGCTCGTCGGCGGCCTCGCGACCGACTACTGCGTGAAGGCGACCGTGCTCGACGCGCTGCGGGCCGGCTTCCGGACGACCGTGCTGACCGACGCGGTCGCGGCCGTCGAGGTGCAGCCGGGCGACGGGCGGCGCGCGCTCGACGAGATGGTCGCCGCGGGCGCGCATCTCGCGACGGGATGGGGCAGGGAGGACTCGAACCTCCGTCTAACCGATTATGAGTCGGCTGCTCTGACCAACTGAGCTACTGCCCCGCCGGGTAGGACCGTATCTCGCGCGCCAGGCGGCATAATGCCCGCCGGGCACGCACTTGAGCGAGGGCAGGGGATCTGATGGGCTTCTTTCTGCGCAGGATGGTCGGAGACAAGGCAGATTCACTCACCTACGATCAGCTCGTCGAGGTCGCTGAGGGAGCGCTGGCGATGCAGGAGCAGCTCGCGCGCGACGTGCTGTCGCTCGTCGAGCTGACGAACATGCCCGCGTCCCACGCAGAGAAGGACCAGCGCGTCGTCCGCGCTCGCGAGAGCGTGAAGCGCCTGGGGATCTGATCCGCCGGCGGCGGCGGCTGGCGCTCGCGGTCGCGCCCACCCTCGCCGGCCTGGCGGCCTTCGCAGGCTGCGGCGACGCCGGGCAGCCGCAGGAGCGCCAGGAGCGCCAGACCACCGGCCGCACGCGGCCGGCACCGGCCGCCGCCCGGCCCGCGCTCTGCGACGGCGCGCTGCGGGTTCGCGTCACGGGCCGGGTGACGTCACCGGCGGCCGCCGAGCTGTCCGGGCTGGTGTTGTCGCATAGGCGGCCCGGCGTGCTGTGGACGCACAACGACTCGGGCGACAGCGCGCGCCTGCTCGCGGTGTCGACCTCCGGCGAGACGGTGGCCGAGGTGACGCTGAGCGGCGCGCAGAACGTCGACTGGGAGGACATCGCGATCGGATCGGGCGGGTCGCTGCTCATCGGCGACATCGGCGACAACCTGGCGCGGCGTCCGTCCGTCGTCGTCTACCGCGTGCCCGAGCCGCCGGCGCCGGGTCCAGCGACCCGGACGGTCGCGGTTGCCGCGCGCTACGAGCTGCGCTACCCCGACGGCGCCCGCGACGCCGAGGCGCTGCTGTTCGATCCGGCCGGCCGCGCGATCGTGATCGTCACGAAGAGCTTCGGCGGCGAGGCGCGCGTCTACTCCGCCCGCCGCCCGTCCTCTCAGCGGGTCACGACGCTGCGCCGCGGCGCGACGATCAGGCTCGGCCCGGGCGCGGCGGTGACGGCCGGAGACGTGTCCGCCGACGGGCGCACGATCGCCCTGCGCACGTACGACCAGGCGTTCGTCTGGCGGCGGCGGGCGGGGGACACGGTGGGCGCCGTCCTGCGCCGCCTGCCGTGCCGGGTCGATGCCGATCTGCTGCGCGAGGGGCAGGGCGAGGCGCTCGCGCTGACACGCGACGGGCGGGCCTTCCTGACCGTCCCCGAGGGGCCGCGCCCGGCGCTTCGCCGCTACGAAACGAGCGCCCCGGTGTCATAGCCATGAATGATGTTTGGTGGCTGCGAAGCCGGGAATCACCGAGCCAGAGCCCGCCGAGAGACGGTTCGGCCCATATCCCCCGCCGCCCCTCCACTCTCGGTTACGCGCGCCCGGTGTGACCCCGCCGGGCGCGCTTGGTTCGCAAGGGCTTGTGACGGCACGGAAGGGAACCGGGCGCCCGCCGTCGAAACAGGCTGTCGCCCATGAAGCGATCCGCGACGCCAACGACGACTCCCGAGTCGCTCTCCACGTACATCCAAGCCCGCTTCGACGACTTCTCGCGCTCGCAGAAGGACGTCGCCCAGTACATCGTCGACCACCTTGACGAGGTCGCCTTCCAGACCGCCGAGGAGCTCGCGCGGCGCGCGAACACCTCGTCGAGCACGGTCGTGCGCTTCTCGCAGGCGCTCGGCTTCGAGGGCTATCCGGAGCTGCAGCAGTCCGCCCGCGAGGAGTACCGCCGGCGCCACGCCACGGCCCCGGTGATGAACAGCCCGGGCTCTGCCGCACCGCTGTTCTCGCTGGACCAGAACGAGTTCGAGACGATGCTCGCGGCCGACCACGTCAACGTCGAGGACACCGCCCGCAAGGTCTCGCGCAGCGAGGTCGACGCGGCCGTCGAGGCGATTGCCACGACGCCGCGGCTGCTCGTCGCCGGCACTGACCAGATGGCGTTCTTCGCGTCCTACCTGCGCCATCTGCTGATGCTGCTGGACCTGCGCGCCGAGATCGTCGCAAGCCCGTCGCAGGAGGCGCTCGGCCGCCTGAGCCGGATCGACGACGAGACGCTCGTCATCGGGCTGTCGGCGGGGCGGCCGCATCCACTGGTGGTGCGCGCGATGAAGCTCGCCCGCCATCGCAAGGCGCGCACGATCGCGATCACCGACGCGACGCTGTCGGAGGTCGCCAAGCTCGCCCAGATCCGCCTGTACTACTCGTCCAACAGCCCGGCCTACATGCGCTCGCACACCGCGCTGCTGAGCATGGTCCAGGCGCTCGCCTACGGCGTCTACGCCCGCGACGCCGACGGCTACGCCGACCGCATCAAGGCGTTCAAGCTGAAGTAGCGGCGCGGCGAGCCGCGCCGGGGCGTCGCGGCGCTCCGTCAGGGGATCGGATCGAGCAGGTACCGGACCCAGGGCCGGGGGTCGGCGGGATCGGCGAAGTCCGGCCCCGTGGCACGCTGAACGCCCTCCAGCTCGCCGTCGAAGATCGCTCACGGCGCCTGCCCGGGCTCGGTCGCCCGCAGCTCACAGCCGTCCGGGCACTGGTCGAGCACGTCGAGGATCCGCACGAGGCGCACTCGGCACGCAGCACGCTCGGGGCTGAGGTTCGAGCGCTGCCTCCAGAGGCGGGTGAGCC
>Ga0183260_10002842_pt1 | contig 14183 bp, 17 predicted proteins | sample AntDrymUQ4972206_2_FD_129768 | JGI IMG/M metagenome (GOLD analysis project Ga0183260, IMG submission 129768) | Polar desert sand microbial communities from Dry Valleys, Antarctica - metaG UQ497 (22.06) (version 2) (version 2) | ecosystem: Environmental > Terrestrial > Soil > Desert | place... | reverse complement strand
GGCGTCGAGTTCTTCTCGATGAGCAAGTCGTATTCGATGGCGGGATGGCGGCTTGCGTTCATGTGTGGCAACCCCGAGGTGGTTGGGGCACTTGGGAGCCTTTAGTCATATCTCGATTACGGGGTGTTCCAACCGATACAGATCGCGGGCATCATCGCGCTCAACGAGGTGACCGAAGCTCCCAAACAGATCCGCGAAACTTACAGGGCCCGAAGAGATGCCCTCATCTCAGGTCTTTCTAGGATCGGATGGGAGGTGCCGGAACCGCCAGCGACGATGTTCGCCTGGGCACCGATCCCCGAGCCCTTCAGGCACATGGGTTCGCTGGAGTTCGCCAAGTTCTTGATCGCCGAGGCGAAGGTTGCGGTCTCGCCGGGGATAGGGTTCGGGAAAGCCGGGGACAGCCATGTACGCTTCGCCCTTGTGGAGAATGAACAGAGGATCAAGCAGGCCGTGAAAGGCATACGTCGAGCATTGGGGGACAGTTGAACTTCCTTGTGATCGAGATACTCATAGGCTCCAGCGCTCTGGACGAGCTGAGGCGACTCGCTGGCGAGGTTATCCGTGACGGTGATGCCCTTTACTTCGAACAGGGAAGACTGTTCCTCGTTCTCGCTGGTGTCTCGATGTCGGGCGCGGCAGCGGCCCTGGAACGACTCACAGACTCGATCGAGGGTATGGGCGGAACTGTTAAGCCGTGCCCCATAGGCAGCGATGAGCTATCGGACAGCCTCTACAGAAGGGCAGGCGCCCAGATAATCCCGGTCTCTGCTCGCTCAGACTCCTGATCGCTAGTTCCACTGATACTCTGCCCGCGATATGAAACGGATAATCATCATGGGAGCCGCGGGTCGGGACTTCCACAATTTCAACGTGGCCTTCCGCGACGACGCTCAAACCGAGGTGGTGGCCTTCACCGCCACTCAGATCCCCTATATCGCAGACCGGCGTTACCCGCCGGAGCTTGCAGGCCCTCGGTATCCGGAAGGCATCAAGATCGTGGACGAGTTCGAGCTGACCGATCTTGTTCGCAAGGAGAGTGTCGACGAGGTGATATTCGCTTATTCCGATGTGTCGCACGAGTACGTGATGCATGCGGCATCGACCGCGCTTGCAGCGGGGGCCGATTTCAGACTGATGGGGCCGGCTTCGACCCTCATCCGATCGAAGGTGTCCGTGGTAGCTGTATGCGCCACCAGGACGGGCTCTGGCAAGAGCCAGACGACGAGGCGTGTCGCCCGGATCCTCGAGGCGGCCGGAAAGACGATAGCGGTCATCCGGCACCCGATGCCCTATGGGGACCTCGTGAAGCAGGCCGTGCAGAGGTTCGCAACACTCGAAGACCTCGACCAGCACAACTGCACCATCGAAGAGCGAGAGGAGTACGAACCGCATCTTGCCGAGGGCAGGATCGTCTTTGCTGGAGTCGACTATGGGGCCATCCTTCAGGCGGCCGAGAGCGAAGCGCAGGTGGTCGTGTGGGATGGCGGCAACAACGACCTTCCTTTCTATGTGCCGACCGTTCACATCGTCGTTACCGATCCTCTTCGGGCAGGTAACGAACTTAGGTATCACCCCGGCGAAACGAACCTCAGGATGGCTGACGCAGTTGTGATCAACAAGATCGATTCCGCCACGGCCGATCAGATCTTGGCTGTGGAAGATTCACTTCGCAAGGTCAACCCAGGCGCCGTGATAGTCAAGGCCGAATCCATAGTTGAGGTAGAAGACGCGGCCTCCATCAAGGGCAAGAAGATCCTGGTCATCGAGGACGGTCCTACCCTCACCCATGGCGAGATGACCTACGGTGCCGGGGTCGTAGCTGCGAAGAGGAACGGAGCGGCCGAAGTTGTCGACCCACGCAGGTGGGCGGTCGGAAGCATCAAGGACGTGTTCGAGAAGTACTCAGTTGGGCCGGTGATCCCTGCGATGGGCTACAGCGCTCAGCAGATCAAAGACCTGGAAGCAACTATCAACGACGCAGAAGCCGACATCGTTCTGATCGCAACCCCGATCGACCTTAGGAAGCTGGTCGATATCAACAAACCGGCCCTTCGTGTCACCTACGAATTGAAGGAGCAGGGCTCTCCAACGCTCGAGGACGTGCTGGCTTCTATCAGCTGACCAGCTGGTCCTTCAGCTGACGCACGAATAGTCCAACGTCCGTGACCAGACCAGAGCTCTGGATACTTCCGCGGTCCATCAGCTTCGTCACTGTTGAGGGATTGATGTCCACGCAGACGAGAGGCACCGTTGCAGGAAGAATGTTGCCGGTCGCGATGCCGTGGAGCATCGACGCAACAACGATGGTTAGGCCAACGTCACCGATGTGCTGGCGCATCTTGGTCTGAGTCTCGAGTATGTCGGTGACCGTGTCCGGCAGGGGACCGTCGTCGCGGACAGAGCCGCCCAGAACGAAAGGAACACCCGCTTGAACCAGGTCATACATCACTCCGCCCGTGATGGTTCCATCAGATACCGCCGCGGCGATACTGCCGGAGCGACGCACCAGGTTGATCGCTCTGATGTGGTGCTCGTGGCCCCCCTCGGCCGGTATCCCTTCGCTGAGATAAACGCCCAGCGAGGTCTCGAAGATATTGGATTCGATGTCGTGCGTCGCGAAGCCGTTGCCCCCGAAGAGCACCGAAACCCATCCGTTTCGAACGAGCGCCCCTAGGTCGGGCCCAGAGCCGGTGTGGATCAAAGCTGGTCCGACGACCCAAAGTATCTTCTGGCCTGCATCGCGAACACGCCGCATCTCGTCTGCGATGCGACGTATCTGAAGGTCTTTCGGTTTCTCCGACGACACCGACGAAGCCATGAACTCGAATGTCTGGCCGCCTCGGGCCACGTTCAGCGGCGTGACTCGGACGCCGCTTCTTCCGGTCACGACCAGCTGGCCCTTTCGAACATCCGATACGGGGATGGTCCTGGCGGAGTTGCCTTCAACCAGTACTCCACAGTCCATCTCGGGGCTTTGAACCTCCAACCAGTGCCCTCCTACCCGCACTTCCGTCGGAAGGTTGGTCGTCGAGTAGAAGTCGGCGGGGAAGGCGCCGTCGATATCTACCTCCTTCAGTTCCGCCTGACCGATGTCGGTCGGGTTTGCTCCGAAGTCGTGGATCCGGGCAAGCACCCGCTCCAGTGTCTGCTCATCATCGGAATGCAGTTTGATCTTGGCGTAAGAGGTGTCATCTACCGTCCGGCCGATCTCGAAGATCTCCATCACATATTCGACACCGGTGTCGGCCAGCTCGTTCAGTACCGACGATAGAAGCTGTGAGTCGATGATGTGGCCCCGCATCTCGACGGTTTCAGTGAATCCAGCCAATGCCTGTTCTCCCGTTGATCTAAGTTGCCGAGATATTAAGTGACGTTGCATCGGGTTTCTTGACCCACGGGTCGATATGTGCCCGAAGAGCAATACGAGCGGCGAAAAAGGTTGAGTTGGGGGAAAGAATCTAGGTGATTTGTCTGGATGGTCCCCACAGGAATCGGTTAGATTCAGGGGGCGAAGAGGAGTGGGCGCAGCAATCTGAAACCAAGTGCGTCTCTAAAGGGTTCTATGGAAAAAGGTAGCCGGTTCTACCGGGTTGTTAAGTTCATCCTGGCGCCTATCTTGCGCGGGCTTTATAGGATCCGGGCGGAGGGCCTCGAGAACTTCCCAGGCCAAGGTCCGGTCATCGTCGTCGCTAACCACGTCTCCTTCCTCGATTCTTTCTGGATCCCACTGGCCGTGCCGCGAAGGATGGTCTATCTGGCCAAAGCCGAGTATTTCGAATCGTGGAAAACGCGCTGGTTCTTCAAGGGTCTCGGCATGATCCCGGTGAAGCGAGATATCAAAGAGAAGACCGAAGCCGCGCTTCAGGCTGGCGCAGAGGTTCTCGAACAGGACGGAGTGATCGGTCTTTATCCAGAAGGGACCCGTTCTCCCGATGGGCGCCTTTATCGCGGCCGAACAGGTGTCGCCAGGCTTGTTCTTCGCTCGCAAGCCTGCGTTGTTCCTATCGGCCTCATCGGCAGCAGGGAAGTGATGCCGAAGGAGGCCAAGTTCCCCAGGCCCTGGGGAAGGATCACGTTGCGATTCGGCGAGCCGCTCCATTTCGACAGGTATTACGATCAGGCGGAGGACCGATTCGTTCTACGCACGATCACCGACGAGATCGTGTACGAGATCATGGCGCTGTCGGAGCAGAGCTATGTCGATGAGTACGCGTCGCGCGAAGCGACCGACATCATCCCCGAGGACTTCCGCATCCCCGTTGGAGAACTGCTGGGCTAAGAAGAACTGCGGGCCAGCGCTACTAGCGGCTGAACGTTCGCTCCAGGGCTTTGGTCCATCCCTCGTAGAGTTCACTCGCGTTCTCGGCTGACATCTTCGGTTCGAACAAGTTGTCGAGTTGCCACCGCTCCGCAACGTCTTGCATGCTCTCCCAGAATCCTTCTGCGAGGCCCGCTAGATATGCGGCCCCCATCGCTGTCGTTTCGGCGATCTTCGGGCGAGCGACCGGGATCTGCAGCACGTCAGATTGGAACTGGCAGACGAAATCGTTGAGGCTTGCTCCGCCGTCGACACGAAGCTCTTTCATCGCAACCCCTGAGTCGGCTGCCATAGCGTCGATCACATCCTTCGTTTGATAACACATGGCTTCGAGGGCAGCCCGCGCTAGATGGGCTTTGGTGGTTCCCCTGGTTATCCCGGTGATGGTGCCGCGCGCATGCTGATCCCACCACGGCGCGCCGAGGCCGACCAGGGCGGGCACGAAGTAAACACCCTCATTCGAGGTGACCGACTCCGCGAGTGGACCGGTGTCTTGGGCATGAGCAACGACACCGAGTCCGTCACGCAGCCACTGAACCGCAGCTCCGGTTATGAAGATAGCCCCTTCGAGGGCGTAATCCACCCGGCCATCGATGCTCCATGCGATCGAGGTCAGCAGTCCGTGGTTGCTGATGGGGGCTGCTTCACCCGTGTTGGTCAGGACGAACGAACCGGTCCCGTAGGTGTTCTTCGACATGCCTGTCGTGAAACAGGCTTGACCGAAAAGCGCGGACTGCTGGTCGCCAGCCACCCCCGATATCGGGACCTCAGTCCCCAGGAAGCCGTTTACAGAAGTGACTCCGAACCTTCCAGAGGAAGGCAGAACTTCGGGCAGGACCTGGGAAGGGACTTCCAGCTTCTCTAGAAGAAATGGGTCCCATACTCTGTCGTGGATGTTGAAGAGCATCGTTCTGCTTGCGTTCGAATAGTCGGTGGCATGGATGTTTCCGTCACTGAGTTTGGCCATGATCCACGAATCGATCGTACCGAACGCGATCTCCCCAGCCAGACACCTCTTCGTGAACCCTTCGATGTTCCGTGCGAGCCAGGTGAGCTTGGTTCCCGAGAAGTACGCGTCGAGGACCAACCCTGTGCGCGCACGCACCTCTTCTTCGAATCCCTGCAGTCGAAGCTCGTCACATATGTCAGCCGAGCGTCTGCACTGCCAGACGATGGCGTTGTGCACGGGCCGAAGGGTCTCGCGCTCCCAAACGACGGTTGTTTCGCGCTGATCGGTGATACCTATCGCAGCTAGTTGGTTGGCCCGCACGTTGCCGAGTGCCGCCGCAGCAGTGGCAACCGTTGCATCCCAGATCTGCAAGGGGTCTTGCTCGACCCATCCGGGGGCCGGGAAGTACGAAGGGAACTCGCGGTAGGCGCGGCTGACTATCTGTCCTGAGTGGTCGACGAGAAGCGAAGTGATGCCGGTAGTCCCGGCGTCGATGGAAAGAACGTAGTCGGGCATCGACCCGATCCTATGGGAAAGCGGGAGCTGTTCCTGCAGGAACCATTATCTCCATCGTCACTTGGCCGAGGCCCAATCCCAGCGCCTGTGCTGTAGCTGCGGAAAGGTCGATGACTCGCGGCGCTACATATGGCCCCCTGTCGGTGATGACGACAACGGCAGAGCGGTCTTTGTAGGTGACTTTCACTATGGTGCCGAATGGAAGGACCAGGCTCGCAGCCGTCAGCTGGTTCTGGTCGTAGGTAGCTCCACTCGATGTTCTCCTCCCGTGGAATCCGGGCCCGTACCAAGAAGCGAGTCCGCTGGTCACGATCCCGGTCGGCCTTAGCCGCGGCAGGGTGAACCCTGCTGCTCCGGTTGCAGGTGCGTACCAAGAAAGCAGTGCTTTCAGCTTCACATCAAGTTCTGCCTGCCGCCGAGAGCGGGCGGCGGCGACCGGGCCCGCCGGAGCGATGGACACACGCCTTTTTGCTGCGGCTTCGCGACGTCTTCGTTCCTCCTGCAGACGAGAAAGCTCAGCGGAAGCAGATGCCAGCGACTGCTGCTGGCTGCTGATGGTCTTTTGGATCTTGGCCCTCGATTGTTCCAGCATCTCGGTAGAGCCCTGCAATAGTTCGGTCTTTGTCTTCGCCGCCGAAGCTGCGGAGCGGCTCGCTTCCAAGGAGGTGCTCAGCTCATGGATGACACCCAAGTCTTCGTTTATCGAGGTTCCGACGAATTTCGACAGGGCGAACAGCTTGCGAGGCTCTCCAACGCTCATGACCATGTCGGCATGCTGACCAACGCCAAGCATGTATGCCCTTCGGGCCCGGTGATTGAGGCGAGCCTTGGCCTGCTGGAGTCGGCGATCAACGCGGTCGATCTTCACCCTGCTTACTCCCAGGTTTCCCGCGGCAGTGTCCCTCTCGAGGTTTAGGTCCTCGAACCTAGCCAGCAGTTCGGCAAGGCGCGCTGACAGGACATTCAGGTTCTGCTCGGTTGTAGAGATCCGTCGCTTCTGATCGTCGATGGGGTCGCCCGTCGCCTGGGCTGCATCGCAGATGCTGGCGAAAGAGCCCGCGATGAGCAGGACAGCAAGGACTGGCCCGGACTTGCGGGGGGATCTGCTCACGCTTTGAGTTTTCGGCACTCAAGTTGCCACGATTGAGCCGTATGCCCGGTTTATGTTCCTCCCAGGCCCGTAGAATCGTGCCCGATGCGTATAGGGATATTGACCGGTGGGGGCGACTGCCCTGGCCTGAATGCCGTCATAAGGGCGATCGTCCGCAAGGGGATCGACCACTACGGCCATTCCATATTGGGCTTCAGGGATGGCTGGCGCGGCCCTATGGAGGGCGACTTCCAAGAGCTTGGCATCGACAACATCAGGGGGATCCTTCATCGCGGGGGAACGATCCTGGGTACCTCACGCACCAACCCGTTCAAAGAAGAAGATGGCGTAGCAAAGATCAACGAGACGCTGCGAACTCACCGTATCGACGCCTTGATCCCTATCGGCGGAGAGGACACCCTTGGGGTTGCCAGCAAACTTGCAGACGAAGGGATCAGTGTCATCGGGGTTCCCAAGACCATCGACAACGACCTGTCTGGGACCGATTACACCTTCGGGTTCGATACCGCGGTCAACATCGCAACCGAGGCGATAGACCGTCTTCACACGACGGCCGAATCTCATCACCGCATCATGGTCGTCGAGGTGATGGGCAGACACGCGGGATGGATCGCCCTTCACTCCGGGATCGCAGGAGGGGCGGATGTGGTCCTCATCCCAGAAAGACCCTTCGACCTTGACGAGGTTGTGGCCCACCTGAAGCATCGGCACACCAGGGGAAGGACATTTTCTATCGTGGTCGTCGCCGAGGGGGCGTCCCCGCGCGAGGGCCAGCTTCAGACCCAGACCAGCCAGGTGGACGCTTTCGGGCATGAACGTTTGGGAGGGATAGGTGCGGCCCTCGAGAAGGAGCTCGAGCAAAGGACAGGTTTCGAAACGAGAGCCACCATCTTGGGACACGTTCAGCGCGGCGGGACGCCGACCGCATTCGACAGGGTTCTTGCAACGCGCTTCGGTGTGGCTGCGATCGACGCGGTTCATGCAGGAGAAACCGGCAAGATGGTGGCGCTTAGGGGAGCCGAGATCGAACTTGTCTCGCTAGCGGAAGCGGTGGGGGAGCCGAAGACGGTAGGCGACGAGCTGTACGCCGTAGCGGAGGTCTTCTTCGGCTGACGAGGGGCTGGAGCGCTCTCGGCTGTGCATCGCTAAACTGCCTGCGCCATGCGAGTCGTAGACCTTCGTTCCGATACCGTCACCACACCAACGCCTGCCATGAGGCAGGCCATAGCCGATTGCTCGGTTGGCGATGACGTTTTCGGAGAAGACCCGACCGTCAACCGTTTGAACGAGATGGTGGCCGAGCTGTGCGGGACCGAAGCCGCACTGTTCGTTCCCAGCGGAAGCATGGGGAACCTTGTTTCGCTCAGGTCGTTCGCGGGGGCCGGCGACGAAGTCATCTGTCACGAGAATGCCCACATCCTGCACTACGAGGTGGCGTCGTTGTCAGCGGTCGGAGGCATCCAGCCGCGGCCCATCAGGGGACATTGGGGGGTGCTCGACCCAGACGACATCATCAAGGCGATCAGGGCCCCGCTTTATACCTTTCCGCGTACCAAGGCGATCGCTATCGAGAACACGCACAACTTGGCAGGGGGAACGGTCTATCCGATCGATGACATCCGCGCGGCCCGTAAGGTGGCGGACGAATACGGCCTGAAGATCTACATGGATGGCGCAAGGGTGTTCAATGCCTGTGTAGCGAGCGGTGCTTCGGTAGCGGACTATTGCAGCCTGGTCGACGGCATGAGCTTTTGTTTCTCTAAGGGCCTTTCCGCGCCGGTGGGTTCGATGGTGGTCGGCTCGAAAGATTTCATCGAATCGGCTCATCGCTTCCGCAAGATGCATGGGGGTGGCATGAGGCAGGTCGGCATCCTCGCCGCGGCGTGTGTGGTGGCGCTTGAGACGATGATCGATCGCCTGGCCGACGACCACGCCAACGCCAAGCGCCTGGCCGATGGCATCGCAAGCCTACGGGACGAGGCGACTTTCCCTGCCAACGTCCAGACCAATATGGTCCTTGTTAAGACCGAGCCCTTCCGCATGAGTCCGGCCGATTTCGTGGCCGCTCTGGCCCCCTCAGGCGTGAAGTGCCTCGCCTACCAGCCGGGAACGGTGAGGATGGTCACACACAAAGATGTGTCTAAGGACGACATCTCATACTCCCTGGAGCAGATAGCCGCCATCGCCTAGTTAGTTCCGACGGAAGAGAGAGGCCCGGGCGCGAAAGTGCCCGAGAAACCTCCGTGGCCGAAACCACTTTAGTTTCTCGGGCAAGAACCAAGTTACGCTCGAATGAGGCCTTCGTCAATAGGCCTGAGCGACATTTCTTCGCGACTTTGGAACAAAGTTTCCCGAACTATCCCGGGAGTCTTCGCGATGAGCGTGCACTGACCCAGACGCTGGCAGCGATTATGCAAGCGGCCCCCAGGCCGCCAAGGGGACCGATCCGTTCCCCTAGCAAAAGGTAGCCCGCGATACCGGCGAATACCGGCTCTAGTGTGAGGATGACTCCGGCCTCTGATGGGGGTAGATACCTTTGCGCGCAGGTCATGATGAGAAGCGCCGCCGCGCTGGCCCCCAGAGCGGTTACCGCCAACGCTACCCATGACGATGACGGCGGGATGACCATCTCCTCGAAGATCGCCGACGCCGCTAGGGCCCCGACCGCGGTCGCCGCCAGCTGAACGAATGTCAACTGAAGTGGGTCGTGGTGCTTAGACGCTCGGCTCAACAAGACCACATGGACCGCGAAAGCGATGGCGGTGCCGACAGTCAGCAGGTCGCCTTTGTTCAGGCCCCCCGAAAGCGCTCCAGGCAGACCGCCCGTCAATAGGAATAGTCCCGCGGCGGCTACCGCCACGGCGACGGCCACGTCTGCCCGCGGCCTTCTTCTTCTGAAGAGGCCTTCCACCAGCGGAACGAAGACCACAGTCAGCCCGGTGATGAAGCCGGACCGGGTTGCACCTGTGTAGACGAGGCCCACGGTCTGGGTGGCGTAGCCCACCAGAAGGGCTAGGCCGACAGCCGTTCCTGCAGTGCCGACAGCCGTTCCTGGAGTGAGAATCGAACGGCCCTGGGTGGTGGTCGATCCGCCCCCATCCAGCCTGGAAGGACGTCCTATCCTCCACGCTGCAATGCACCCGATGATCACCGAAGCGACCAAGAACCTGATACCCACGAATTCGAGCGGGGGGACCACCTCGACCGCCTGCTTCACGGCAACGAACGTCCATCCCCAGATAAGCGTCACCGCGGAAAGGGCAAGAGCTGCCCATGTCCGGGAAGTTGGTGGCTTCTTCAAGCCGGAGATGGGACAGGCATCTAGAGAGACTAAGGTGGGTGGCCCAGCGCTGCGCTGGGGGCCCTCCGGCTAGAACGGCGGCTTAGACCAAGCTGAAGGGGACAGGACCTATGAACCATCGCCGTGCAGTCACAGCCCTGGTCGGGCTGGTGGCGCTTTTGTTTCCAGTTCTTACTTCAGCTCATTCCGAGCGTCCGTCCACCTTCCCTTCGGGGGCTGGCGAGGTGCCTGAATACACTGCTCCGACCCTAAGCGCGGCTATTCAAACTCTTGCCTAGGTAGTATTCTGTCCTTACAGTTGGGCCGATGTAAGGAGCGAATTAATGGATATTCCCGCCACCGTGACTTCGAAGGGACAGATCACTCTTCCCAAAGACGTGAGGGACGCTCTCGATCTTAGGGCTGGAGATAAGGTGCTATTCAGAGTCCACAAGGGCAGAGCAGTGCTGGCCAAAGTCGCTCCCTTCCTCGAACTCGCTGGCAGCGTACCCGTGCCCCCGAATAAGAAAGGGGCAACTTGGTCCAGGGTGCGAGCGGATACTTGGAAACGGCGAACCTCGGCGCGACATTGAGAGCTCTTGTTGACACGAACATCTTAGTCAGACATCTAACCGGCGACCCACCAGCACAGGCGCGACGAGCAACCGCTTTCCTTCGTCAGGCCGACGAACTGATCCTCACGGATCTGATCTTGGCTGAACTCGTTTACGTGCTGGAGTCTTACTACGAGCGTCCCAGAGGGGATGTTACGAAGCTCTCCCGCTCTTTATTGGCCCTCGACTCGATAGCCGTTGCTGACCACGATCTTCTTCTTCGCAGTTTGGATTTGTACGAGTCCGAGAGGCTCGACTTTGCAGAGGTATATCTAGCAGCTACAGCCGAAATATCGGGGATCGACAAGGTGGTTTCCTTTGATAGAGGCCTCGATCGAGTTCCAACGATCAAACGCATCCAACCCTAAGACTCAAAACATTGCGACAGCTTCAGGCTCTCGAAGTTCGAGTAGCGACTCGTTAGGTGCACCACCATTAGCGGCCTTTCTCTAAGAGTGCCTCTTTCGCCACTGGTCTCAACGAATCCAAAATCTTCGTTACTCCTTCTTGCCCCCAAGAGGTTGTAACGATCGTCGAACCGATCCTGAGGTAGGCAGTACTCGATTGAAGAGACCGAAAGACTTCATGGCCCTGGGCTGTCGTGTATACCTTCTGACATTCCTGGGTGCGATCGTCTTCGGGCGAACCTGGATAGGAGGGACCGCAGCTCGTCGGTGGGTTGTACCGTCCAAAATCTCGGTACTGGATAAGCATGACCCGGTCGCCGGCCGACCCATATTCGAGCTTCACCCAAGGGCGCTCACCGCTGGTGTCTGTGTAAACGAGTGTCAGTTCCTGCCCGGAGGGAAGTTGCGCTGCTTCGAATAGCTGGAAGCTGGTCGACTTCAGCCGAGACTCTTGAAGGTCGTCGAAGGAGCGAGTCGAGGGAAGTATTGCGAAAAACCACGCCAGTCCGATGAACCCGACAACCGCAATCCGATCGATCCTGCCACCGATCGAAAATCGCAAAGCGATCAAGCGCGAAAGAAAGCAGGCAGCGGGAAGAATCAGCACCCAGGCAAAGGGGAACGTCAATCCTGCCCCTGATATTTGGATCCAGCCTATTGGAATTAGGAGAATCAGCAGCATCACAGCCGTGGCTCCCGCGAATGCCTCACGTCGCAGACGGAGAGCGACATAAGCCCCGGTGGGAACGCCGACTGCGCCTGATATAGCGACAAGCAGGATTGCCGCGCCAATTAGCGCCACATTCGCCATTCCCGCTGACGGATCTCCCTTGATTCTCGAAGCAAGCAGAAAGCCAAAGGCGACGCCCAACATCCCCCCGAGCGTGCCACCTGCAACCGTAAGAAAGTATCCCAACCACGACCCAGGAGGTCTGCCGTCGGACGGGCCAGCCACCGGTGATGAGTCAGATTGCCCTAAGAGAGAGACTGCCTGATCTCCCGCGAAGCGGGCGCCAACGATGATGGCGTCGTACACCGACCCTCCTGGATAGTCCGGGGCGACGAGTCTACCGGTCGGGGCTGAGGGTCTGTAAGCCTAGAGCGATCCGCGATGAAGGCATCAAACGACGTCTTGGTGCAAGAGTTCGGCGAGTTTCTTTGCGTTTCGCTGCGCGTAATCCCTGTAGCAGTTGTTCATCAGGATGTGGACCTCGCGCGCCTTCGATGCTATCTCGTGCAGTCGCGGCACCCATTCCCGAAGTTCGTCTTCGGAGTATTCATAGGCGAATCGAGGCGTTGCTGTTTCGTGCTGCTTGTCCCACTCTTCGTCGTTGCGCCCGTGGAACCTCACGTATGCCAGATCGTCAGCGGTGACCAGTGATGATGGCGGAAGGCTCGATCTGAAGCCCTGCGGCATGTCTACGTTGGTGAACGGGATCGCCTTGCTGGTAAGGAACGCTTGTGTCCTTTCGAGGTTCTTGTCGGTCATCCAGCTGGCGTTGCGAAACTCAACGGCTATACGGTAATCGGGCAGACGGTCGACGCACTGCTCGATGTACTCGCGGCTCTCGTTGCTCGGGAGGAACCATTCGGGGAACTGGAAATGGATGACCCCCAGCTTGCCGGAGGAGTGAAGGGGCATCAACGCCTCCCGGAATCGGTCCCACATCTCGTCGACGACATGCGATGGAAGGTTCTTGGCGTAGACCCGCTTCTTGCGTTGTTCGTCCTGGTTCAGTTCCTCTCGCAGATCACTCGGGATCGATTCGATGCGCGTCGGATGCTGCGTCAAGAGGGAGTACGCCTTGATGTGAAACGTGAAGTGAGTAGGGGTTCTGTCTGCCCACAATGCTGCGTTTCGAGAAGACGGCGGGAAATAGTATGTGGAATCGACTTCGACTATCGGGAACTGCTCGGCGTAGAAGCGAAGCCGCTCCTCGGCGGTGGTCGCACCCTTGGGATAGAAGGCTCCACTTTCGATCAGGGTCTTGTCGGTCCACGAGGCGGTACCGATGAAGAACGGGCCGCTTTGGGTCAAATCTCCGGGCGGCCGTCTTCGTCGACGATGACGTATTCGATGCGGCCGAGTCGTCTTGGCCCCTTCTTCATCGAGGGTGGGTTCTCTCGGACCGTTCCCTTAGCTGCCTCAAGCTCCTCTGTAGGAGCAAGCCCCACAAGGGCCAGCACCTCGCGGCTAAGTTCGGGTGGTGGTTCCGGCACTGCCCAATCGAGGTCCGCGGCCTGGACATGATCGAAGGGCCCAGGCTCTTTCGGCTCTTGATCGTCTAGAGGCTGGGCGACCTGCTGTTCGTCGGCAGGGGCTGTGGCGGAGGTGTTCTTTGCAAGTCTGGTGCCTGCCACGCGGAAGTTCCTGATGGTGCGGAACGGGTGGCCAGGAGAGGAGCGCATCAGGTATCCGACGCCGAGGACAACGGCGATCCAAAGCAGAGCCGCCAGCATCCCGAACGCGAAGCCGGTCAAGTTGCGTCCCTTTCCGTAAGGTCAGCCAGGCCCTCGAAGGTGGTGGAGGCTTCTGCGTACAGGCGACGGGGGATCCTGCCCGCCTCGAAGGCCAGGCGGCCCGCTTCGACGGCCTGCTTGATAGCTAGTGCCATCGCCGCTGGGTCCTCGGCGCGAGAAATTGCACTAGCCGCGAGCACCCCATCGCATCCGAGTTCCATCGCGAGGGCGGCGTCCGATGCAGTGCCGATTCCGGCATCCAAGATGACGGGCACACTCGCCGCCTCAACGATCATCCGTAAGTTGTATGGATTCCGGATGCCCGAGCCGCTGCCGATAGGGGAGCCCAGCGGCATCACAGCATGACATCCGACTCCCTCCAGCCGCTTGGCCAGGACAGGGTCGTCGTTCATGTATGGAAGAACCACGAAGCCATCATCCAACAGTTCCTCGGCGGCTTTGATCAGCTCCGGCCCATCGGGAAGAAGGGTCTTGTCGTCGGCGATCACCTCGAGCTTGATCCAG
>Ga0183260_10002841_pt1 | contig 14184 bp, 12 predicted proteins | sample AntDrymUQ4972206_2_FD_129768 | JGI IMG/M metagenome (GOLD analysis project Ga0183260, IMG submission 129768) | Polar desert sand microbial communities from Dry Valleys, Antarctica - metaG UQ497 (22.06) (version 2) (version 2) | ecosystem: Environmental > Terrestrial > Soil > Desert | place... | reverse complement strand
GCGCGCCGGCCCGACCCGGAAAGCCCCCCAGAAGGCCACCACCAAGGCCACCAAGACGGCCACCACGAAGCCCGCCAAGGCGGCGAAGCCCACCAAGACGGCCACCACGAAGCCCGCCAAGGCTGCGAAGCCCGCCAAGGCGGCGAAGTCCGCCAAGAAGGCGAACAGCGCTGCGAGTCCGGCGTGACCGCGGCCGCGCCTGAGGCCGACGCCGTGGATCTGGACCAGGCGAGGGCCAGCCTGGCCGGGCTGGACGACCTGCCGGTGGCCGAGCACGCGGCGGCGTACGCCGAGGTACAGCGACGGCTGCAGAGCGCGTTGACCGGCCTCGACCACCTCTGACGCACGCCGCAGCGAGGCGAGAACGTGGTACGCCGAGCCAGGCTGGACGCCGAACTCGTCCGGCGTGGACTCGCCCGCTCCCGCGAGCAGGCCAGCGAGTTCGTCCTGGCCGGTCGGGTCCGCGTCGGCGGCGTGCGGGCGACCAAGCCCGCCACGGCCGTGGCGCCGGACACCCCCCTGCTCGTCGACGATGTCGACGACGACCCCGGATGGGCCTCGCGGGGAGCGCACAAGCTGCTCGGGGCGCTGGCCGCGTTCCCCGGCATCGGGGTCGAGGGTCGGCGCTGCCTGGACGCGGGCGCCTCTACCGGTGGGTTCACCGACGTCCTGCTGCGCGCCGGCGCCCGGGAGGTCGTGGCCGTCGACGTCGGCTACGGGCAGTTGGTGTGGTCGCTCCGGCAGGACGGCCGGGTGATCGTGTACGACCGGACCAACGTCCGGGCCCTCGGGCCCGACGACATCGGGGGCCCCGCGGACCTCGTGGTCGCCGACCTCTCGTTCATCTCCTTGCGCCTCGTGCTGCCGGCCCTGGCCGCCTGCACCGAGCCCGACGGCGACCTGCTCCCGATGGTCAAACCGCAGTTCGAGGTCGGCCGCGAACGCCTCGGCAGCGGCGGTGTGGTGCGTGAGCCCGCGCTGCGCGCGGACGCCGTACGGTCTGTGGCCATGAGGGCCTGGGAGCACGGCTTCGGCGTGGCCGGCGTGGTCGCCAGCCCGCTGCCCGGGCCGGCGGGCAACGTCGAGTTCTTCCTCTGGCTGCGCCGGGACGCGCCGGCGCTGGACGACGCTGCTCTGCTCGCGGCCGTCGGGGCGACGTGAGTCCCGGCGCCGGCCGGACCGCCCTGCTGGTCTCGCACACCGGACGGGCCGACATCGTCGAACTCGCCCGTGACGCCGCCACCCGCTTGCTCGCGGCCGGGATGGCCGTCCGGGTCCTCGCCGACGAGGCCGCCGACCTCGCGGTCGACGCGGCGGAGGTGGTGCCGGCCGATGGGCACGCGGCCGACGGGGCGGAGATCGTGTTCGTGCTCGGTGGCGACGGGACGTTCCTCCGCGCCGCCGAACTCGCCCGGCCCGGGGGAGCGGCCCTGGTCGGCGTCAACCTCGGCCGGGTCGGCTTCCTCGCCGAGACCGAGCCGGAAGCCCTGGCCGAGACCGTCGCGCACATCCTCGACCACGGCTATCAGGTCGAGGAGCGGATGACCCTCGACGTGCGGGTCGAGGTGGACGGCCAGGAGGTCGCCACCGCCTGGGCGCTGAACGAGGCCTCGGTCGAGAAGGTCAGCCGGGAGCGGATGCTCGAGGTGGTCATCGAGGTCGACGGCGAGCCGCTGACCAGCTTCGGCTGTGACGGCGTCCTGTGCTCGACGCCGACCGGGTCGACCGCCTACGCCTTCTCCGCCGGCGGCCCGGTGATCTGGCCCGACGTCGAGGCCCTGCTGCTGGTGCCCAACAGCGCGCACGCGCTGTTCAGCCGGCCGCTGGTCACCTCGCCGGCCTCGGAGCTGACTGTGTGCGTCGCCGCCTCGGGCCATGACGCGGTGCTGTTCTGCGACGGGCGGCGTACCGTCCCCGTCCCGAGCGGGGCGAAGGTCCGGGTCCGCAAGGCCGACCAGCCGGTGCGCATCGTGCGGGTGCACCGCACGCCGTTCAGCGACCGGCTGGTCGCGAAGTTCCACCTTCCGGTCAAGGGTTTCCGCGAGCGCCAGGACTGAGCGTGCTGACCGAGTTACGGATCCAAGGTCTCGGCGTGATCGCTGATGCCGCGGTCACGCTCGGTCCGGGCCTCACCGTCGTCACGGGCGAGACCGGTGCCGGCAAGACCATGGTGATCACCGGCCTGCAGCTGCTCTTCGGCGGCCGTGGGGACAGCTCGCGGGTCCGTCCCGGCACCGATCGGGCCTGGGTCGAGGGCCGGCTGCGCCTCGACGGCGGGGCTGCGGTGGACCGGGCGGTCGAGGCAGGCGCCGAGATCGACGAGGACGGCTCGCTCCTGCTGGCCCGCTCGGTCGCCGCCGACGGGCGGTCCCGGGCGTACGTCGGCGGCCGGAGTGTGCCGTTGGGCGTGCTCGCCGAGCTGGCCACCGACGTGCTGGCCATCCACGGACAGGCCGACCAGACCCGGCTGTTGCGCCCGGCCGAGCAGCGCGCCGCACTGGACCGGTACGCCGGCGCCGCGCTGGCGCAGGTCCTGGCCCGGTACGCCGCGGCCTACGACGACTGGCAGAGCACCGAGGCGGATCTGCTCGAGCGCACCACGAACGCGCGGGCCCTGATCGACGAGGCCGACCGGCTGCGCGGCGGTGTCGAGCAGATCGACGCCCTCGACCCGCAACCGGGCGAGGACGTGGCGCTGGCCGAGGAGACCAGCCGGCTGGAGAACGCCGAGGTCCTCCAGGGCTCGGCCCGGCAGGCCCACGCCGTGCTGGCCGGCGACCCGGGCGGGGACGAGACCGACGTGGCCGCTCTACTGGGCGCGGCCCGGGCGACGTTGCGTATTGCGAGCGAGCACGATCCCACGCTGGCCGAGCTGGCCGGCCGGCTGGCCGAGGCCGAGTACCTGCTCACCGACGTGGCCGGCGACCTGGCGTCCTACGCCGAGCGCGTCGAGTCCGACCCGGCCCGGCTGGCCGCGGTCCACGAACGCCGGGCCGCGCTGGGTGCCCTGCTCCGGCGGTACGCCGACACGCTGGACGGCCTGCTCGTCTGGCGCGACCAGTCCTCCCGCCGGTTGCTGCAGCTCGACCTGTCCGACGAGGCGATCCAGGTGCTGACGCAGCGGCGGGACGACGTGCGGCGCCGGGCCGGCGAAGCGGCCGGCGACCTGAGCGCCGCCCGGCAGGAGGCGGCGCACCGCTTCGCCGCGGCGGTCACCGCCGAACTCGCCGCGCTGGCCATGCCGGCGGCCCTTGTCACCGCGCGGCTCCGCCCGCGGCCGGTCGTGGCCGGAAAGCCCGTCCTCGTGGTCGACGGCGAGCCGCGCGGCGCCGGACCCGAGGGTTGCGACGACGTGGACGTGCTGCTCGCCGCGCACGCCGGAGGGCCGCCGTTGCCGCTGCAGCGCGGCGCCTCCGGCGGCGAGCTGTCGCGGGTGATGCTGGCCGTCGAGGTGGTCTTCGCCGGTACCGACCGGCTGCCGTTGCTCGTCTTCGACGAGGTGGACGCCGGGGTCGGCGGTCGAGCGGCCGTCGAGGTCGGCCGCCGGCTGGCCCGGCTCGCCCGCGGGCACCAGGTCCTCGTCGTGACGCACCTGCCGCAGGTGGCGGCGTACGCCGACTGCCATCTGGTCGTGGACAAGTCGGCACAAAACGGGGTCACCGACTCCGCCGTCCGCCGGCTCGAGGCCGGTGCGCGGACCGCCGAGCTGGCCCGGATGCTGGCCGGCCAGGAGGACAGCCAGCACGCTCGCCGGCACGCCGCGGAGCTGCTCGAGCAGGCGGCTCGGGAGGCCCTCGGGTCAGCGGAAGCGGTCCCCGGCTGCCCGTGAGGCAGCCCCCGGCGGGCCAGCGTGGCGAGTCGGCCGGGCCCTGCGATCGGTGAAACAATCGGCCGCATGAAGCTTGGCACCCTGCGCCGTGGGCGCGCCTCCGACGCGCTGCCCGGCGTGGTCGGGGTGGCGCGGCTGGACCGGCGGACCAAGAACCTGACGAAGCGGCTGAATCCCGGTGACGTGGCGGTCATCGACCACGTGGACCTCGACCGGGTCAGCGCCGACGCGCTCGTCGGCTGCGGGGTCGCCGCCGTCGTCAACGCCTCGCCGAGCATCTCCGGGCGCTACCCCAACCTCGGCCCGGGCATCCTGGCCCAGGCCGGGATCCCGCTGCTGGACGACGTCGGCAAGGAAATCTTCGCCGGTCTCAAGGAGGGCACCAGGGTCCGGGTGGACGGCGACCAGGTCTACGCCGGGCCCAAACTGGTGGCCTCGGGCACCGAGCAGACCGAGGCCACGGTGGCCGCGGCCATGATCGAAGCCAAGGCCGGGCTGTCCACCCAGCTCGAGGCCTTCGCGGCCAACACGATGGAGTACATGAAGCGCGAGCGGGCGCTGCTGCTCGACGGCGTCGGTGTACCGGACATCAAGACCCAGATCGAAGGCGAGCACGTCCTGATCGTGGTCCGGGGGTACGACTACAAGGACGACCTGGCCGCGCTGAAGGCCTACATCCGGGAGTACCGGCCGGTCCTGATCGGCGTCGACGGCGGCGCCGACGCGTTGCGCGAGGCCGGGCACAAGCCGCATCTGATCATCGGGGACATGGACTCGGTCAGTGACGACTTGCTCCGCTGCGGGGCCGAGGTGATCGTCCACGCCTACGCCGACGGCCGGGCGCCGGGCTTGGCCCGGGTGCAGGACCTCGGGGTCGAGGCGGTGACTTTCCCCGCCGCCGGGACCAGCGAGGACATCGCGATGCTGCTGGCTGACGAGAAGGGCGCCACGCTCATCGTCGCGGTCGGCACGCACGCCACCCTCGTGGAGTTCCTGGACAAGGGCCGCGCCGGGATGGCCTCGACGTTCCTCACCCGGCTGCGTCTGGGTGGCAAACTGGTCGACGCCAAGGGGGTCAGCCGGCTCTACCGGCCGCGGGTCTCCAACCTGGCGCTGTTCCTGCTCGTGCTGGCCGCCCTGATCGCGATCGTGGCCGCGCTGGCCGTCTCGACCGCGGGGCAGACCTACCTGATCGCCTGGCGGGACGCCTGGGACAGCTTCCTGTTCTGGCTGGAGGACATCTTCACGTGATCTCTTTCCGGTATCACGTCGTCTCCCTGATCTCGGTCTTCCTGGCCATCGCCCTGGGCATCGTTATCGGGACCACCCAGCTCAACGGCCGGGTCCTCGACGACCTGAACGGTCAGGTCGAGGCGTTGACCGACGACAAGCGTGACCTCGAGACCCGCAGCCAGAACCTGGAGAACCAGCTCTCCGAAGGCGACACCTTCGGAGACGCGGTCGCGCCGACTCTTGTCGCGGGCCGGTTGCCCGACGCGTCAGTGCTGCTCGTGCTCGGTTCCGAAGACGTGGACCCGGATCTCGTCGACCAGATGTCGAGCCTGGTCGAGGCCGCCGGGGCCACGGTGGCCGGAACCTTGCAGCTGCTGCCGGAGTTCAGCGATCCGCAGATCGCCCAGGACCTGCAGAACTTCGTCACCGACAGCGAGGGGCTGCCGCCGGGGATTCAGCTGCCCAACACCGACGACGCGGCCGTGCTGGTGGCCTCGTTGCTGGGCAGCGTGCTGATGCGCCCGAGCAGCGGCGAGCCGGCCGACCCGACGGCGGCAACCACGGTGTTGTCCGGGCTGTCCACACTCGGCGTCCTGAGCCAAGAGAGCCCCGAGATCGCCGCGGCCGACCACGCGATCATCCTGACCACCGGCAGCCTCGAGGACGACACCGCGACGCAGCGCAACGCCGCGCTGGCCGCGCTGGCCTCCGGTCTGGACGCGGCCGGCAGCGGCAGCGTGGTGGCCGGGGACACCGCCGCGGCCGCGGACGGCGGCCTGGTCGGTGCGATCCGGGCTGACGCCGCGCTGGCCACCGCGGTGTCGACGGTGGACAACGTCAACGTCGCTGCCGGCCGGGTCAGCGCCATCCTGGCCCTGGCGGCGGAGGGCTCGGGCACCTCGGGCAAGTACGGCACCGGCGAGGACACCCAGCCGGTCCCGCCGCTGGATGGCTAGCCCGCGGCCGTCGCACTCCCCTCCGCGGAGGCGCCGCAAGACCAGCCGGCTGGCGCTCGCGGGCGGGGGTGCCCTGCTGGTCGAGGGACTGCTCGCCGGGCTACGCCGGCGCCCGCCGGGCGGTGCGGAACTCTGGGCGCGCCGGAACCACAGGGGCGACCCGGTGAGCCTGCTGGCCGGCCCGGCGCTGGCCGGGGCGGTGACCACGACGGCGTACGCCGCCGCAGGCCCCGGGTTACGGATCGCGGCGCTGGTGGCCACGGCGGCCAGCGGGGCGGTCGGGGTGTACGACGACCTCGCCGGCTCCGCCTCGGGCCAGGCCGCCGACAAGGGGTTCGCCGGGCATCTCGCGGCGCTGCGCCGCGGCCGGGTCAGCGCCGGGATGGTCAAGCTCGCGGTGGTGGGCCTGGCCGGCCTGGCCGCCGGCCGCCGGGTTGGAGGCGACCCGCTGGATCGGATCGTGGCCGGCGGGGTGGTCGCGGGAACGGCGAACCTGCTCAACCTGCTGGACCTGCGGCCCGGTCGCGCGATCAAAGTGGCGGGACTGGTCGGGCTCCCGCTGCTCGCCGGACCGCACGGCGCGCTGCTCGCCGGCCCGCTGGGTGCCGCCGGTGCGGTGCTGCGCCGCGACCTCGGCGAGGAGGTGATGCTCGGGGACGGCGGCGCGAACTGCCTGGGCGCCGCCGTCGGGCTGCGCCTCGCGCTGGCCGGCGGAGCGAGCCACCGGTGCGCCGTCCTCGCGGTCCTGGTCGCTCTGACCGCGGCCAGTGAGAAGGTCAGCTTCACGGAGGTCATCGCCGCGACGCCGGGCCTGCGCGAGCTGGACGCGCTCGGCCGCCGCCCCGCGGCCGGATAGTCGCCCGTGGCCCGGCTGGGGCGCCCCGGCGGCGTCGTCCTGGGCGTGGCCGGTGCGGCCGCCCTCATTGCCGGGCTGACGATCTTCGCCCGGGCGGCCGGTTTCGGCCGGATCGTGGTCTTCTCGCGCACGGTCGGGCAGACCTGCTTGGGCGACACGTACCAGAGCGTCAACACGGTCCCGAACATCGTCTTCGAGATCGTCGCCGGCGGGGCGCTGGCCAGCCTCGTCGTACCGCTGCTCGCCGGTGCGATCACCATGGGCGACCGCGAGCGCGCTCGGCAGATCAGCGGGGCGCTGCTGACCTGGACCGTGCTCGCGCTCACCCCGATGGCGCTGCTGGTCGTGGTGTTCGCCGAGCCGATCGCGACCCTGTTGCTCGGTGCCAAGAACTGCCCAGGTGCAGTCGAGGTGGGGGCCTCGATGCTCCGCGTGTTCGCCCCGCAGGTGGTGCTCTACGGCGTCGGCATCGTGCTCACCGGGGTACTGCAGGCGCACCGCCGCTTCGGCGGCGCGGCGCTGGCCCCCCTGCTGTCCAGCCTCGTGGTCATGGCGGCGTACGTGGTCTTCGCGCTGCGGACCCCCGACGACACCGACATCGATTCCCTCGGACTGGAGGGGGAGCTGGTCCTGTCCGTCGGCACCACGCTGGGCGTCGCCGTTCTCGCGCTGAGCCTGCTGGTGCCGTCGCGCCACCTCGGCCTGCGGCTGCGACCGACGTTGCGCTTTCCCGCAGGAGTGGCGGCGCGGGCCGGGCGGCTGGCCGCGGCCGGCGTGGCCGCCCTGGTCGCGCAGCAGATCGCGGTCACGGTCGCGCTCGTGCTGGGCAACGGCGCCGGGGTTCCGGCCGGATCCGTGACCGTCTTCACCTACGCCCAGACGATCTACCTGCTGCCGTGGGCGGTGCTGTCGGTGCCGATCGCCACCTCGGTATTCCAGCGGCTGGCCGACCGGTACGCCGCGGGCGACGATCCGTCCTACGCCCGGACCTTGTCCGCGGCCACCCGCGCCGTCGTGTTGACGGCGCTGCTGTCGGCGGCCGTCCTCGTCGCGGCGGCCGAGCCGATCGCCCGGCTGCTGGTGGAGTCCGCCCCGGGCCGGCCCAGCGTCGGGCCGCTCTCGGACGGGATCGCCGCGTTCGCCCCCGGTCTGGTCGGTTACGGGCTGTTCGCCTTGCTGTCCCGGGCGCTGTACTCCCGGGGCGAGGCCAAGAGCACCGCGCTGGCGTGCGTGGCCGGCTGGCTCGCCGTGGTTGCGGCCGATCTCGTGCTGGCCGCGCAGTTCCCCCCCGAGCAGCGCGTTCTCGTGCTCGCCGCGGGCAACAGCATCGGCATGACCCTGCTCGGCGCGGCCCTGCTCGCCGTCGTCGCGCGCCGGGCCGGCCGTCTGGCCCTCGGCGGCGTCGGCAGCGCTGTGGCCGGGGGAACCCTCTGCGCGGTCGTGTCCGCGACCGCCGGCTGGCTACTGGCCGAGCGGCTCGACGGGCCGGGCCTGATCGGGATACTGGTCTCCGGGGCGGCTGTGACGCTCTGCGTCGTCGCGCTGTTCGGGGCCATGATGGTTGTGGTGGCCCGCGCCGAGCTGCGGGCCGCGCTGTCGTTCGTACGCCGCGGTCGCACGCCGGTCGCGTCGGACCGGAAGGAGTCGAGGTGACCGGGCAATCGGCTGCGCCGCACGAGCCGCAGCTCGGGAGTCACCTCGAGCTCGCCGGCCGGCGGATCGCCCTGGTCCTGGCCACGAGCACCGGCGGGGTGGGCGCCCACGTCCGCTCGCTGATCACCCCGCTGGTGGCCAGCGGCGCCGACGTCCACGTCCTCGGTCCGGCTGCGACCGAGACACTGTTCGGCTTCACCGGGGCCGGGGCCCGGTTCACCGCCGTCGAGATCGCCACCGGCCCCGACCCGGTCAAGGACGGAAGGGCCGCGCTCCGGCTGCGGCGGGCCACCAGCCATGCCGACCTGGTGCACGCCCACGGTTTGCGGGCCGGCCTCGTCGCGGTGACCGCCGGCCTGCGGCGGCACGTCCCCACGGTGGTCACCCTGCACAACGCCCTACTGGAGCCACCCGGGCCGCGGCGGCGGGTGCTGGACGCGATAGAGGACCGGATCTGCCGGCGGGCCGATCTCGTGCTCGGCGTGTCGCCGGACCTCGTCGCTCGGGCCATGCAGGCCGGCGCCCGCGACGCCCGGATGGCGCCGGCCGCGGCGCCCCCGCTGCCCGCGCCGGCCCGCCCGGCCGCGGCGGTCCGCGAGGAACTCGGAGCGGTCGGCCGGCCGCTGATCCTCGCCGTGGCCCGGCTGCACGAGCAGAAGGGGTTCGACGTCCTGCTGCCGGCGGCGGCTCGCTGGGCCGAACTCGACCCCATGCCGCTGGTCGTCGTCGCGGGCGAGGGGCCGCTGGAGCAGTCCCTGCGCACGCAGATCGCCGAGCTCGGCGCTCCGGTGCGGCTGCTCGGCCGGCGCAGCGACGTCGCCGACCTGCTCGGTGCGGCCGACCTCGTCGTCCTGCCCTCGCGCTGGGAGGGCTGGCCGCTGGCCGCGCAGGAGGCGATCCGGGCCGGTGTACCGCTGGTGGCGGCCGCCGTGGGCGGGTTGCCGGAGCTGGTCGGTCAGGGCGGTGTCCTGGTCCGACCCGGCGACGTCGACGCCCTGGACGCCGCCGTACGACGCCTGCTCCGCGACCCGGAGGCCCGGCAGGCGGTGACGGCCGCCGCGGGACGGCGCGCCGAGACGCTGCCCACCGAGCAGGACACCGTCGACCAGATCGCCTCGGTGTACGTCGAACTGCTGGGCCCACCGTGATCCGCGGTCTCCTCGCGGGCCTGCTCGCCGGCCTGGCCGTGCTCGCCCTGCCCCACGCGTCGGCTACGGCGGCCGAGGGTCCGGCGGCCGAGCACGTGGTGGTCGTCGGCGTACCGGGGCTGCGCTGGCAGGACGTGACCCCCGACGGGACGCCGCAGCTGTGGGATGCCGCCGGGGACGGCAGCATCGGCGCGCTCACCGTGCGCGCCGCCCGCTCCACCACCTGCGTCCTCGACGGCTGGGTGACCCTCGGCGCGGGCAACCGGGCGCGCTTCGTCGAGCCCCCGCTGCCGCTGGACGAGCAACCGGCCCCTGACACCGAGCTACCCGGTGCCACCCCGGAGGGCCTGCGCGGCTGCTTCCCGCAGGAGGGCGGGGTCAACCTCAGTGCCGTGGTGGACGCGCTGGACGCCTCGCCCGGCGCGACCGACGACAGCGTGTACGGCGCTCAGCCCGGCGCGCTCGGGGCCGCCGTCGAGTGCGCCGTCGGTGTCGGCCGCGGTCCGGTCCTGGCCCTACACCGGGCGGGTTCCGAGGTGGCCATGGTCCCGACGCCGCCGACCACGGCGATGGCCTGGCGCGAGCTCGTCAGCCAGTGTCCGCTCACCGTCGTCTCCCTGCCCGAGCTGGTGACCGCGCCGGACCGGGCCGACGCCCTGGCCGCCCTCGACCAGCGGCTCGGGCTGCTCCGGCTCGGGCTGCCGGGCGACACCGACCTGATCGTGGTCGGTTCCGCGGAGACCGGGCTGGACTCCAGCTCGTTGCACGTCGCGATCGAGGTCGGCCCCGGCGTCGAGGCCGGGTACCTGAGTTCCGCGAGCACCCAGCGCACGCCGTTCGTCCAGCTCATCGACGTCGCGCCGACAGCGCTGGCCAGGCTGGGCCTCCCGGCCCCGGCCTCCATGGTCGGCCAGCCGCTACTGCCCGGCCAGCCCCGCCCCGACGACCTCGGCGAGGCGGTCGCCGGCCTGGTGGACGTCGACGTGGCCGCCCGGGCGCAGGGTCAGGTCACCGCACCGTCCTTCACCGCGTGGGTGGTCGTCATGGCGGCGGGGTGCCTGTTGGGTCTGCTCGGTCTGCGGGCCGGGCGGACGGCCCCCGTCCGGGTGCTCGGCGTCGTCACGTCCACGCTGCCCGCGGCGACCTTCCTGGCCAACCTGCTGCCGTGGTGGCGGGCCGCCGAGCCGGCCCTGGCCCTGGCCGGGACGGTGGCCGTTGTCATGGCGGTGCTCTCGGCCGTGGCCCTGGGCGGGCCGTGGCGGGCCGCCCGGCTCGGTCCGGCGGCGGCCATAGCGATGCTCACCTTCGCCACGCTGGCGGCCGACGTGCTGGTCCTCGGTGCGCGGCTGCAGCTGTCCAGTGTGCTCGGCTACAACCCGATAGTGGCCGGTCGGTTCACCGGCTTCGGGAACATTCCCTTCGGCCTGTACGCCGCCAGCGCGCTGCTCGTCACCGCGCTGCTCGTTCGGGCCGCCCCGCCGGCCCGGAGGCGGCTGGTGCTGATCGGCGCCGCGGTCGCGGTCGTCGTCATCGACGGGGCGCCCGGGCTGGGCAGCGACTTCGGCGGGGTGCTGGCCCTGGTTCCGGCGTTCATCGTCTTCGGCCTGCTGATGTTCGGTATCCGGCCGTCGCCGGTCAAGCTCCTGCTGGCCGGGCTGGGCGGCGCGGTCGTCGTGATGGGCATCGCCACCGTCGACTACCTCCGCCCGCCGACCGAGCAGACCCACCTGGGGCGCTTCGTGGGCCAACTGCTGGACGGTTCGGCCGGGACGATCGTGTCGCGCAAGGCCTCGGCGAACCTCAACATCCTGACCAGCAGCCCCCTGAGCCTGCTCGTCCCGCTCTTCGCGTTCACGCTGTGGTTCCTGTTGCGCCGGGGCGGCCCGTTGGCCTGGATGCGTGAGGATGCGGTGCTGCGGGCCGGCCTGATCGCACTGGCCCTCGCCGAGCTGATCGGCTTCGTGGTCAACGATTCCGGGGTCGCCGTCCCGGTGGCCGGCGGCTGGCTCGTCGTACCGCTGGCCCTGTCCGTCGCCGCCACGTCGGTCCGCTTCGCCGACACCGCGCCGGAGGCGCGCGAAGCCGACACCGCGCCGCCCGGGCCCGATGCCCCGGAACCGCGGCCGGCAGGTGTTACCGTGAACTCCCGTGACGGAGCAGGTCGGACAGACTGAGACCAGCCCCCGGGCGGAGCGGACTCGATGAACACGAGTTACGTCTTCGTCACCGGCGGGGTCGCATCGTCCCTGGGCAAGGGACTGACCGCCAGCAGCCTGGGCAGCCTGCTCAAGGCGCGGGGCCTGCGGGTCACCATGCAGAAGCTGGACCCGTACCTCAACGTCGATCCCGGGACGATGAACCCGTTCCAGCACGGCGAGGTTTTCGTGACCAGCGACGGGGCGGAGACCGACCTCGACATCGGGCACTACGAGCGGTTCCTGGACACCGAGCTGGCCGGGTCGGCCAACGTCACGACCGGCCAGGTCTACTCCACGGTGATCGCCAAGGAGCGGCGCGGGGAGTACCTCGGGGACACCGTCCAGGTCATCCCGCACATCACGAACGAGATCAAGGAGCGGGTGCTCGCGGTCGCTGCGGGCGGCGGTGTGGACGTCGTGATCACCGAAGTCGGCGGCACGGTCGGCGACATCGAGTCGCTGCCGTTCCTCGAGGCGATCCGCCAGGTCCGCCACGACGTCGGCCGCGAGCGCTGCTTCTTCCTGCACGTGTCCCTGGTGCCCTACCTGGCGCCGAGCGGGGAGCTGAAGACCAAGCCGACCCAGCACTCGGTGGCCGCGCTGCGCAACATCGGTATCCAGCCCGACGCGGTGGTCTGCCGCTCGGACCGGCCGATCCCCGATGCGCTCAAACGCAAGATCTCGCTCATGTGCGACGTGGACGCCGACGCGGTGGTGTCCGCCGCGGACGCCGAGTCGATCTACGACATCCCGAAGGTTCTGCACCGGGAGGGGCTGGACGCCTACGTCGTTCGCCGCCTCGGGCTGCCCTTCCGCGACGTGGACTGGACCGCGTGGGGTGACCTGCTGGACCGGGTCCACCGGCCCAAGCGCAGCGTGACGATCGGCCTGGTCGGCAAGTACGTCGACCTGCCCGACGCCTACCTGTCGGTGATCGAGGCGGTCCGGGCCGGTGGCTTCGCCCACCACTGCCGGGTGGACATCCGCTGGGTCACCTCCGACGACTGCGAGACCAGCGCCGGGCGGCAGGAGGCGTTGTCCGACCTGGACGGCGTGGTGATCCCCGGCGGGTTCGGCGTACGCGGCATCGAGGGCAAGGTGGCCGCGATCCGCTACGCGCGCACCAACGGGATCCCGGTGCTGGGGCTGTGCCTGGGCCTGCAGTGCATGGTCATCGAGGTGGCCCGGAGCCTCGGCGGGCTGGAGCAGGCGAACTCCGCCGAGTTCGACCCGGGCACCCCACACCCGGTGATCGCCACGATGGCCGACCAGCGTGACGTCATCGCGGGGGAGCGGGACATGGGCGGCACGATGCGCCTGGGTGCCTACCCGGCGGAGCTGGCCAAGGGTTCGCTGGTGGCGGCGGCGTATGGGGAGACGAAGGTCGAGGAGCGGCACCGGCACCGGTACGAGGTCAACAACGACTATCGCGCGGCCCTCGAGGCGGCCGGTGTGGTCTTCTCCGGGCTCAGCCCGGACGGCCGGCTCGTCGAGTACGCCGAACTGGACCGGGAGCTGCACCCGTTCTTCGTCGGCACCCAGGCCCACCCGGAGTTCACCTCGCGGCCGACCCGGCCCAACCCGTTGTTCGCGGCGTTCACCCGGGCGGCGATCGACTACTCCGAGGCGGCCCGCCTGCCGCTGTCCACGTCGTGACGGGGTACGAGGTCGAGCGCTCGGAGCAGATCTACCGGGGGCGGGTCATCACCCTGCTCCGCGACACGGTGGCGATGCCCGACGGGCGGAGCGGCGTGCGGGAGGTGGTCACCCACCCCGGCGCCGCCGTGGTGGTCGCGTTGGACGAGGCCGATCGGGTCGTCCTCGTCCGGCAGTACCGGCACCCGGTGCGCGGCTACCTCTGGGAGCTGCCGGCCGGCCTGCTCGACGTCGAGGGTGAACCGGCGCACCGCAGCGCGGCCCGTGAACTGGCCGAGGAAGCCGGCCTGATCGCGGCCCAGTGGCACACGCTGCTGGACCTGCGCAGCTCGCCCGGGTTCAGCGATGAGGCAGTGCGGGTGTACCTCGCCCGCGAACTCTCCGACGTCGCGGAGACCGAACGGTACGTCGGCGAGCACGAAGAGTCCGACCTCACCGTCGAGCGGCACGACCTGGACGAGGCGGTCGGCTGGGCGCTGGCCGGGCGGATGGAGAACGCCGCGGCGGTGGCCGGCGTGCTGGCGACGTACGTCGCCCGGGCCCGCGGGTACGCCGACCTGCGCGCGGCCGACAGCAGATGGTCGGCGAAACCGGAACGGACCGGGGCCTGAGCTGCTAGCCTTCAGTCCTTCTCAACGTGACTCTCGGGGGGTCT
>Ga0183260_10002840_pt1 | contig 14187 bp, 18 predicted proteins | sample AntDrymUQ4972206_2_FD_129768 | JGI IMG/M metagenome (GOLD analysis project Ga0183260, IMG submission 129768) | Polar desert sand microbial communities from Dry Valleys, Antarctica - metaG UQ497 (22.06) (version 2) (version 2) | ecosystem: Environmental > Terrestrial > Soil > Desert | place... | reverse complement strand
GCCGACTCGCGGCGGCTGATCAAGAAGTGCCTCGACGACCTGGACGTCGACCCCAAGCGCTTCACCCCGCGCGCGATGCAGTCCCAGATCTCCGACGCCAAGAACAAGCTCCGGTCCGCCGACGACTACCGCCAGCTCGTCGGCTCCTACTTCGAGCAGACCGTCGCCGACGTCTACGAGCACTACGAGCGCGAGCTCCACCGCATGAACGCGATGGACTTCGACGACCTGCTCGTCCGCGCCGTCAACCTCCTCGAGCTCTTCCAGGAGGTCCGCGACCGCTACGCCACCAACTTCCGCCACATCCTCGTCGACGAGTACCAGGACACCAACCACGCCCAGTACCGCTGGCTCCAGCTGCTCAGCTCCGGGCACCGCAACCTCGCGGTGGTCGGCGACGACTCGCAGGCGATCTACGGCTTCCGTGGGGCGGACATCCGCAACATCCTGGACTTCACCGACGACTTCCCAGAGGCCACCGTCGTCAAGCTCGAGCAGAACTACCGCTCGACCCAGACCATCCTCTCGGTCGCCAATGGCGTGATTGCCAACAACCGCGGCCAGATGAGCAAGAACCTGTGGACCGAGGTGGGCGAGGGGGACCCGGTCCGGGTGCGGGAGCTCGCCGACGAGCACGCGGAGGCCCGCTTCGTGGCGGCGGAGGTCGAGCGGATGGTCGACGAGGGCGTGTCGCGCTCGGAGATCGCGGTCTTCTACCGGACCAACGCGCAGTCGCGGGTGCTGGAGGACATGCTCGTGCGCGCGCAGATCGGCTACCAGGTGATCGGCGGCACGAAGTTCTACGAGCGCGCGGAGATCCGCGACGCCGTGTCCTACCTGACGTTCCTGGTCAACCCGCAGGACGCCAACGCGTTCACGCGGATCGCCAACTCGCCGCGGCGCGGGCTGGGGCAGACCTCGCTCTCGCGCGTCCTCGGCCATGCCGACACGATGGGCGTCGCGGTGTGGGAGGCGGCGGCCGAGCCGGGCAGCGTGCCCGGCCTGGGCACCGCGGCGCAGAAGGCGCTCGCGCGCTTCATGTCGACGATGGAGCGCCTGCTCGAGCGCGTGCAGGGCGAGGCCCCGGTCGGCGACCTGCTGCAGGAGGTGCTCTCCGAGACGGGCTACCTCGAGGCGCTGGAGGCGGAGCGGACGATCGAGGCGCAGGGCCGGATCGAGAACCTCGAGGAGATGGTGCGCGTCGCGCGCGAGTACGACGCGACGGCCGAGGGCGGCGGCTCGCTGGGCGAGTTCCTCCAGCAGATCGCGCTGCTCGCCGACGCGGACTCGCGGCAGGACGACGAGGGCCTCGTGACGCTGATGACGATGCACAACGCCAAGGGCCTCGAGTACCCGATCGTGTTCATGATCGGGATGGAGGACGGCGTGTTCCCGCACTCGCGCGCGCTCGACGAGGGCGGCCTCGAGGAGGAGCGCCGGCTCGCGTACGTCGGCATCACGCGGGCGATGCGCGACCTCACGCTGACCTACGCGCGGCGGCGGAACTCGTTCGGCGGGGCGGCGTCCTTCGGCGTCCGCTCGCGCTTCATCGACGAGATCCCGCGCGAGCTGACCGACCAGCCGGAGCGCGAGCGGGCCGGCCTGCCGACGGGCCGGATCGCCTCGTGGTCCGGCGCGGCGGCCGCGTCCGCCGAGGCGTCCGGGGGCGGCGGCGACACCGCCGGGCAGGTCTTCCGCATCGGCGACGACGTCATCCACGTGGCGTTCGGCGAGGGTGTCGTGACCGCGACCGAGCCGGGCGGCATCGTGGTCGTGCGCTTCGCCTCCGACGGGAGCGAGCGCAAGCTGATGGCCGATTACGCGCCCATCCGCAAGCGCTGAGCGCCGGGGGCGGACCTCGGCGCTGGCGCGCGGGCGGCCAGGCGGTTACGTTAAGCCTTCGGGAGCTACGCCATCGAGACGGAGGCTCTCGTGAACGAGGTTCGTGCCATGCCGCAACCGCCCTCCCATCGCCGGCGCGAGGCGCCGGCGGAAGCCCAGCATGTGAGCGACCTGAGGGCCTGGGTCGCGTCGTCGGCGGTGAAGGCTGGCGCGTTCGCGACCGAGTGCGCGGACATCGCCCTGGCGGTCTCCGAGGCCCTGAGCAACGTCGTCGTGCACGCCTACGCGAAGGCGCCGGAGGTCGGCAGCATGTGGGTCGAGACCTACGTGGAGCGCGCCCGCTTCGTGGTGGAGGTCCACGACGAGGGCGGCGGCCTGCGCCCCCGCATGGACAGCCCCGGCGCCGGGATCGGCCTCGCCCTCATCGCCGCCCTGACGGAGGGCATCGAGATCTCCGGAGGCGGCGGCAGCGCCGGCGCCCGCCTGCGGATGCGCTTCGCGCTGGTGGGCCTGAGCTGATCGTGCCTCACGTCCGGCCGCCCCGCCGCGTTTACTGAGGGGATGAGGCTGACCCACCGACTCCCGCTGCACGCCGAGTCGCTGCTCGGCTTCCTCGCCACGCGCGCGATCCCGCGCGTGGAGGAGGCCGACGGCGCGGGGTACCGCCGCAGCGTCCGGCTCGCGCACGGCCCGGGCGTGATCTCCGCCGAGCTGAGCGGCGGCGCCGTCCGCTGCGAGCTCGCGCTCTCCGACGGGCGTGACGCGCCGGAGGCCCAGCGCCTGTGCCGCGAGATGCTCGACCTCGACGCCGACCCCGCCGCCGTGGACGGCACGCTCGCCGGCGATCCGCTGCTGCGCCCCCTCGTCGCCGCCGCGCCGGGGCGCCGTGTGCCCGGCTGCGCCGATCCGGCCGAGATCGCGATCCGCGCGGTGCTGGGTCAGCAGGTGTCGGTGGCCGCCGCCCGGACGCAGGCCGCCCGGCTCGTCGTGCGCTGCGGCGAGCGGCTGACGGTGCCCGCGGGCACCGTCACCCACCTGTTCCCGACCCCCGCCGCGCTCGCCGCGCTGGACCCGGAGGAGCTGCCGATGCCCCGCGCCCGCGGCCGCGCGCTGGTGAGCCTCGCCGCTGCGCTCGCCGGCGGCCTCGACCCGCGCCACCGCGAGGACCTGCTCGCCCTGCCCGGGATCGGGCCGTGGACCGCGGACTACGTCGCGATGCGCTGCGGGGACCGCGACGTCCTCCTCGAGACCGACCTCGGCGTCCGCCGAGCCCTGCGCAAGCTCGGCCATCCCGGCGACGCCGGGGCCCTCGAGCGCCACGCCGAACGCTGGCGGCCGTGGCGCTCCTACGCCGTCCAGCACCTCTGGAGCGTCTCATGAACTACACCACCGTCGAGAGCCCGATCGGCGAGCTGCTGCTCGTGGGCGACGAGCACGGCCTGAGCGGGCTGTTCATGCAGAGCCAGCGCTACGGGCCGGAGCACGACCCGGCGTGGCAGCGCGACCCGGCGCCGTTCGCCGGCGCGGCGAACCAACTCGAGGAGTACTTCGCGGGCGAGCGGACCGAGTTCGACCTGCCGCTGGACGCTCGGGGGACGCCGTTCCAGCAGCGGGTCTGGGCCCTCCTGCGCGCGATCCCGTTCGGCGAGACCACGACCTACGGCGCGCTGGCGCGGGAGCTCGGCAACCCGCGGGCCGTTCGCGCGGTCGGGCTGGCCAACGGCCGCAACCCGCTCTCGATCGTGGTCCCGTGCCATCGCGTGATCGGCGCCGACGGCACGCTCGTCGGCTTCGGCGGAGGCCTGGAGCGCAAGCGCGCCCTGCTCGCCCACGAGGCCGAGGTGCGAGCAGGATTTCGTGCCACGCTGTGGTAAAGGAAGCCGTGCGCAAGGCCGCCGGGATCGCGTTCCTCCTCTACTGCGGCCTCGCGTTCTTGTTCGTGGCCGCCTACCTGATCGGCGCGACCCAGTTCGACCTCCCGCCCGGGCCGCCGATCGTGGCCGTCGTCTCGGTCGCGCTCGCGTGCGTGGCCGTGACCCGGCTGGCGCGGCGCCAGCCCTGACAGCATCCCCGCGGCCATGCGCCGCCTGCTCCTGCTCGCGTCCGCCGTCGTCTTCGTCGACACGGCGTTCTACGCCGCCATCACCCCGCTGCTGCCGAGCTACGCGGCGGACCTCGGGCTGTCGAAGTCCGCGGCCGGGATCCTGTCGGCCGCCTATCCCGCCGGGACGTTCCTGGGCCGCGCTGCGCGACGGGCGGGTCGCCGGCGGCATGTGGCTGATGGTCCTGCCCGGGCTGCTGTTCGGCACGCTCAACGTCCTCGGCCCGCTGCGGCTCGACGCGCTCGGAGCCGGCGCGATCGCGATCGCGGCGTGCTTCCTCGCCCTCACGCTCGTCTGCGCGGCCAGCTTCGCGGTCCTGTGGCGCGCTCGCAGCGGCGTCGCCGCGGCTCATGGTTGACCGGCGCCCCGGCGGGGAACACCCGCACGCATGGCCACGACACCGCCTCCCCAGCGCGACAAGAAGCTGCAAGCCACCGGAGTGCGCATGCTGCTGGTGGCCGCCGTGCTCGCCGTCGTCGGCCTCGTCCTCGTGATCGCGCTCGAGGGCACGGCCGCGGGCATCGGGGTCGCCTTCCTCTCCTTCGCGGGCATCTTCGCGGTCGTCGGCGTCACCCTCGTCGGCTCGGCCATCATCTCCCGCCGCTCGCGCGCCGGGAAGCCGTTCGCATAGGCGCCCAGATAGCCTGCCGCCCGCAATGGCTGCGGCACTCATCGACGGCAAGGCGATCGCCCAGCGGGTGCGCGAGGAGGTGCGCGCGGAGGTCGCCGCGTGGGTGCAGGCGGGCGGCAGGCCGCCGGGCCTGGCCACGGTGCTGGTCGGGGAGGATCCCGCGTCGGCGATCTACGTCGGCGGCAAGCAGCGGGCGTCGGCCGAGGTCGGCATCGCGGGCTTCGACCACCGGCTCGCCGGCGACGCCACGCACGAGAAGGTCGAGCGCCTGCTGCACGAGCTCAACGCGGATCCGGACGTGGCGGGCATCCTGCTCCAGCTCCCGACGCCGCCCCAGGTCGACGGCGCCGCGCTGACCGAGATCGTCGATCCGGCCAAGGACGTCGACGGCCTCACGCCCGTCTCCGCCGGGCTGCTGGCCAAGGGCCGTGCCGGGCTGCGGCCGTGTACGCCGACCGGGGTCATGGAGCTGCTGGCCCACCACGACGTGGTCCTGGAGGGTGCCGAGGCTGTGGTCGTCGGGCGCTCGGACCTGGTCGGCAGGCCGCTGGCGGCACTGCTGCTGGCCGCCAACGCCACGGTGACGACCTGCCACTCGCGCACCCGCGACCTCGCCGGCGCCTGCCGCCGCGCCGACGTGCTGGTGGCAGCGGTCGGCCGGCCGCGGTTCGTGCAGGGCGACTGGGTCAAGGAGGGCGCGACGGTGATCGACGTCGGCATGAACCGCACCGGCGACGGCCTCTTCGGCGACGTGGACTTCGCGCCGGCCGCCGAGCGCGCGCGCCTGATCACGCCCGTGCCCGGCGGCGTGGGGCCGATGACGGTCGCGATGCTGCTGCGCAACACGCTGGTGGCGGCGAAGGCGCAGGCCGCCTGATGCGCCTGCGCCTCGGCGAGCTGGTGGCGGGCGCGGGAGCGCTCGTGCTGCTGATCGCCACCTTCCTCGACTGGTACACGCCCAGCGGGCGCGGCGAGGGCCTGAGCGCCTGGAGCGCGTTCACGATCGTCGACCTCCTGCTGGGCCTGGTGATCGTCCTCGGCCTCGCGGTGCTGGCCTTCCAGCGCGTCGGCCGGGGACCCGCGCTGCCCGTCGCGCTCGAGGTCGTGACCACCACGCTCGCCCTCGCGACGACGCTGCTGGTGCTCTACCGGATCCTCAACCAGCCCGGCCCGAACGACGCGATCGGCGTCAGCGCGGGCGCGTATCTCGGCCTGCTCGCCGCGGCGGCCGTGTTCTACGGGTCCTGGAAGGCGCTGAGCGACGAGCGCCCGCGCCCGGCCGACCCGCCGCCGCCCGAGGCGGCGCGCCGCCCGACGCCGCCGCGCTCCTAGGAGTTCGGCAGTCGGCGTGCCGACCCGGGCTCCTAGAATCGGGCTGAGATGAGCCTCACCCGCGACCAGGTCCTGCACGTCGCCCGCCTCGCCCGCCTCGAGCTCACCGAGGACGAGGTCGAGCGCTTCGGGACGGAGCTGTCGAAGGTGCTCGACCACATCGAGACGATCGGGCAGCTCGGCCCCATGGACGACGTGGCGCCGACCTCCCACGTCGTCGCGGTCGAGAACGCGCTGAGAGCCGACGAGCCCACGCCCTCGCTTCCGCGCGACGTCGCGCTGGCCGCCGCGCCCGACGCCGCCATGGGCGGCTTCCGCGTCCCGAGCCCGGGCGCGGGGAGCGGCGAGTGAGCGACCTGCTGCAGCTGACGGCCGCGCAGGCGGCGGAGCGCATCCGGACCGGCGAGCTGGAGCCCGAGGCGCTGTGGAGCGCCTACCGCGAGCGCGCGGCGGGCGACGAGCTCAACGCCTTCACGTGGGTCGCCGGGCCTGAGGCGCCGGCGGTCCCGAAGGAGGCGCCGCTCGGCGGCGTGCCGGTGGCGGTCAAGGACCTCTTCGCCACCGAGGGGATCCCCAGCCAGGCCGGCTCGAAGATCCTCGAGGGCTACCGGCCTCCGTACACGGCCACCGCGGTCGAGCGGCTGCACAGCGCCGGGGCGCCCGTGCTGGGCAAGACCAACCAGGACGAGTTCGCGATGGGCTCCTCCACCGAGCACTCGGCCTACGGCCCGACGCTCAACCCGTGGGACCGCACGCGCGTGCCGGGCGGATCGTCGGGCGGCTCGGCCGCCGCCGTGGCCGCCGGCACCGCGCCGTGGGCGATCGGCACGGACACCGGCGGCTCGATCCGCCAGCCCGCCGCGCTGTGCGGGATCGTCGGGATGAAGCCCACCTACGGGGCGGTCTCGCGCTACGGGATGATCGCCTTCGCGTCCTCGCTCGACCAGGCGGGCCCGTTCACGCGCGACGTCACCGACGCGGCGCTGCTGCTCGGCGCCATGGTCGGCCGGGACCCGCGCGACTCGACGTCGCTCGCCCTGCCCGACCCGATCGCGCTGCCGAGCGCCTCCGATCTGCGGGGCGTCCGCATCGGCGTCCCGGAGGAGCTGACCGGCGAGGGCATCGAGCCGGGCGTGCTGGCGCGCTTAGAGGAGACGCTGGACCTGGCGCGCGAGCTCGGCGCCACCGTCGAGACGATGCGGCTCCCGCACGCCCCGCACGCGCTGGCCGCCTACTACCTGCTGGCCCCGGCGGAGGCCTCCTCCAACCTCGCCCGCTACGACGGCGTGCGCTACGGCCTGCGCGCCGACGGGAACGGCGACCTGCTGCACATGTACACCGCCACGCGCGAAGCCGGCTTCGGCGCGGAGGTCAAGCGGCGGATCATGCTCGGCACCTACGCGCTGTCCTCCGGCTACTACGACGCCTACTACGGCCGCGCGCAGAAGGTCCGCACCCGCATCAGCGAGGACTTCAAGACGGCCTGGGAGTCGTTCGACTTCGTGGCCACGCCGACCAGCCCGTCGGTGGCGTTCGAGCTGGGCGCCAAGCTCGACGACCCGCTGGCCATGTACCTCAACGACTTCTGCGCGGTGCCGATGAGCCTCGCCGGCATCCCCGCCATCTCGATCCCCAACGGCCTCGCCGACGGCCTGCCGACCGGCTTCCAGTTGTGCGGCCCGGCGTTCAGCGAGAACCGCATCCTCGACGCCGCGTACGCGCTCGAGCGGGCGATCGGCTTCGACGGGTCGGGGGCGCGCGCGTGAGCGGCTGGGAGCCCGTGATCGGGCTGGAGATCCACGTCCAGCTCAAGACGCGGACGAAGATGTTCTGCGGCTGCGAGCTGAGCTTCGGCGAGGAGCCGAACACGCGGACCTGCCCCGTCTGCCTGGGGCTGCCGGGGTCGCTGCCGGTGACCAACGCCCGCGCGATCCACTACGGGCTGCTGATGGGCATGGCGCTGGGGTCGGAGCTCGCGCCGCGGTCGATCTTCCACCGCAAGAACTACTTCTATCCCGACCAGGCGAAGAACTACCAGATCTCCCAGTACGACATCCCGCTGTGCAGCGGCGGGCGGCTGGGCGACGTGCGGCTGCACCGCATCCACCTCGAGGAGGACGCGGCCAAGCTCGTGCACGTCGGCGAGTCGGGCCGCATCCACGGCTCCGAGTCGAGCATCGTCGACTACAACCGCGGCGGCACGCCGCTGGCGGAGATCGTCACCGAGCCTGACATCCACTCCGCCGAGCAGGCGCGCGACTGGCTGAACCTGCTGCGCGTGACGCTGCGCCAGCTCGGCGTCAGCGACGTGAACATGGAGGAGGGGTCGCTGCGCGCCGACGCCAACGTCTCCGTGCGCCGCGAGGGCGACGCGAAGCTCGGGACCAAGACCGAGCTGAAGAACATGAACTCCTTCCGTTTCCTGATGCAGGGCATCAACGCCGAGGTCAAGCGGCAGGTCGCGCTGCTGGAGGCCGGCGACCGCGTGGTGCAGGAGACGCTGCACTTCGATCCCGTGTCCGGGCGGCTGAGCCCGCTGCGCTCCAAGGAGGAGGCGCACGACTACCGCTACTTCCCCGAGCCCGACCTGGTGCCGGTCGTGCCCACCGAGGCGATGCTCGCCGAGGCCCGCGAGGCGCTGCCGGAGCTGCCCGCCGACCGCGCGCAGCGCTACGAGCGCGACTGGCGGCTCCCGGCCGACGCCGCGCGCCTGTTCGCGTTCGAGCCCGCGTGGGGCGACTACTTCGAGGAGGCCGCCACCGCCGCGGCGCCGCTCGAGGCCCGTCCGGTCGCCAACCGGGTGACCGAGCTGCGCGGCCGCCTGGACGCCGGCGCCGATCCGTTCGTCTCCAACGTCCCGGCGTCCGCGACCGCCAAGCTCGCCGCGCTGGTCGCCGAGCGCCGGATCACCGCCGGCAACGCCCGCAAGGTGCTCGACGTCATGGTCGCCGGCGGCGGGGACCCGGCCGAGATCGCCGAGCGCGAGGGCCTCGGTGCGATGGAGGACGACGGCGAGCTGGCCGCGGTGGTCGCCAGGGTCATCGCCGACCACGCCGAGATTGCCGAGCGCGTCAGGGGTGGCAACGCGAAGGCGATCGGCGCCCTCGTCGGCCCGGTGATGCGCGAGACCCGCGGCCGCGCCGACGGCGGCGAGGTCAACCGCCTGCTGCGCGAGCAGCTCGGGGTCTGAGCCCGCCCCAGCCGCGTCCCGCACGCGGTGTGCAGGAGCGCGGCGGCGCCGGCGAGGATCAGCACGTCGCCCGGGCTGAACGCCATGCCTGGCACGGCGAGGACGTCGCCCAGCGGCGCCAGCGCCGGGTCGCGCAGCACCTCCGAGTTGGAGAAGCCCTCCGAGCCGGAGATGCCGGCGGCGCGCGCGGCGGCGCGGCTCATCGGCATCACGCCGCCGTTGGCGGCGATCGCGGCCAGGTTGCAAGCGCCGCCGAGGCCGATCGCGAACAGGCCCCGCACGCGCCGGTTGACGGCCAGGAACGCGCCGGCGAGCCCGTAGGAGGCGAGGTGCAGGCCGCGGTGCAGCTCGGGCGCCCCGCCGGGGAGCAGCGAGATGACCGCGACCTGGACGCAAAGTGCGGCGCCCAGCAGCCACGCGGCGCGCAGCCGCAGGTCGGCGAGGGCCGCCAGCCGGCCGCCGCTGAGCGGGACGGAGGCGAGGAGGAGCAGGACGCAGGCCGGAAAGAGCACGTGTCCCGGTACTCGGCCGGTCCCGCGAGACCTTGAAGATCGCGACCGGATCAAGGCCGCGGTCCCGGAGCCGATCAAGGAGGCATGCCCGTCAGCGTCGAAACACCGAGGAGGTGACCATGAAGGCTCGTCTCTACCGCGTCCTGTGCTCCGGCACGGCGATCACGGTGCTCGTCGCGGTCCTCGGGGCCCCGAAGAAGTGGTGATGGCGCCAGAATGACGGTGGAGGCCCCCCTCGCCGTGCCGCAACCGCCCCATCGCCCCTTCGTCGCGGCCGTCTCCGCAGCCGGCCTCGTCGTGCTGGCTGTGGCCGCCGCCACCGGCCTCGGCGACGTGCTGGAACGCGCCGACGCCCTGCTCGTCCTGCTCGCCATCTCGATCCTGATCGCCGAGCTGTTCCCGGTGGAGGTCCCCGAGGACGAGGGCGAGGTCTCGTTCTCGACCACCTTCGCGTTCGCCCTGCTGCTGACGGACGGCACCGTGGCGGTGATCCTCGTCCACGCGCTCGCGCTGGCGCTCGCCGACACGGTGCGCCGGCGGCCGATCGAGCGGCTCGTGTTCAACGTCGCGCAGTACGCCATCTGCTGGGTGCTCGCGGGCGGCCTGCTGGGCGTCCTCGCGGGCGGCCTGCCCGATCGCGACGGCCTGCAGTACCTCGAGCTCGACCTGGTGCCGGCGCTGCTGGCCGCCGCGGCGGTGTTCCTGCTGCTCAACACGGCGCTTGCCAGCACGCCGCCGGCGCTCGCGCGCGGGGTCAGCCCGCTGGTCGTGATGCGCTCCGACCTCGCCTTCCACGCCTGGTCGACCGCCGTCCTGATGGCCCTCGTGCCGGTGATCCTGGTGGCGGCCGACTACGACCTCGCGCTGGTCCCGCTGCTCGGCGCCCCGCTGGTGGCGATCCAGCTCGGAAGCCGCCAGACCGTCATCAACGAGCACCAGGCCCGCCACGACGCGCTGACCGGCCTGCCGAACCGCGAGGATCTCACGCGCTCGCTGCGCGAGGCCCTGCGGCGCGGCGACCGCGGTGGGCATCACGTCGGTGTGCTGATCGTCGGGCTCGACCGCTTCAAGGAGGTCAACGACACCCTCGGCCACCGGCGCGGCGACCTGGTCCTGCGCGAGGCGGGGCAGCGGCTCGCCGCCCTCGCGCGCCCGGGGGACGTGGTCGCGCGCCTGGGCGGGGACGAGTTCGCGCTCCTGCTCAGCCCGGTCGACGGCCCCGAGGGCTGCGGCCGCGTGGCCGAGCGCGTGATCGCCGCCCTGCGCGAGCCGGTGTCCATCCGCGGCCTGGAGCTCGACATCGGCGCCAGCGTGGGCCTCGCCTGCCACCCCGAGCACGGCCGCAGCGTCGACGCGCTGCTGCGCCACGCCGACGTGGCGCTCGACAAGGCCAAGACCTGGCGGCGCGACTGGGTGGCGTTCGAGCACGGCTTCGACGAGCACAGCCTGCAGCGCCTCGCGCTCGTGTCCGAGCTGCGCAGGGCGATCGACGAGAACGAGCTCGAGCTGCACTTCCAGCCCCAGATCGAGCTCGACGGAGGCGCCGTGCGCGGCGTGGAGGCGCTGGTGCGCTGGCGCCATCCCGAGCGCGGGCTGCTCGCGCCGCAGGACTTCATCGAGCCGGCCGAGCACACCGGGCTGATCCGGCCGCTGACGCTGTGGGTGGTCCGCGCCGCGCTCGAGCAGGCCGACCGCTGGCGCGAGCGCGGGCTCGGGCTGACGGTCGCGGTCAACCTCTCCGTTCGCTCGATCACCGACGAGCTGCCGCGCGACCTCGCGGCGCTGCTCGGCCCGCGCGGGCGCGACCCGGCGCCGCTCGAGTTCGAGATCACCGAGACGGTCGGGATGGAGGACGCCGACGCCGCGCTGCGGGTCCTGCACGAGCTGCGCGCGCTGGGCATCCGGCTCTCGGTCGACGACTTCGGCACCGGCTTCTCGTCGCTGGCCTACCTCAAGCGGCTGCCGGTCAGCGCGATCAAGATCGACCGCTCGTTCGTGACCGAGATGGACCACGACGACAGCGACCGGGCGATCGTGCGCTCGACGATCGACCTCGCGCGCCACCTCGGCATGGAGGTGGTGGCCGAGGGCGTGGAGAGCGAGAGCGCGCTGGGGGAGCTGCGCGAGCTCGGCTGCCATCTCGCCCAGGGCTTCCTCATCAGCCATCCGCTGTCGGCCGCCGAGCTCGAGCGCTGGCTCGCCGCCGGCGGCTGGAAGCCGGCGGGCGCGCCGGCGCGCCGGGCTGGGAAGCGCCTTCCGGCGAGGCGTAGCATCTAGCCACTGGCCTGGACCCGGCTCGAGGGAGAGCGCTCGTGGCACGACTCATCCGCATGGATCGCACCGGTCACACCACCCTGGCGGAGTGGACGGCCGCCGATGAGGCGTCCGTGGAGGCGGCGGCCGCCGCCTTCCGCGAGCAGCTCGACGCGGGCTACTACGCCGTCGTGACCGAGGGGGAGGGCCACGCCCGCCAGGTCACCGAGCTGCCCGCCGAAGGGGAGCTGGTGATCCTGCGCCGCCCGATCGCCGGCGGTTGAGTGGCCGCCGGGATCCTCCCCGAGACCGCCGCGGTCGGCTGGCGCCCGCGGATCGACGAGCGCGCGCTGCGCACCCGCGGGCGGCTGTGGACGCTGAGCACGAGCGCCCACACGCTGCCGTTCGTCGCCACCGCGGGCGTGCTGGTCGGGATCGAGCCGCTGCTGGCGCCGGTGGCGGCGCTGGCGCTCGCGCACGCGTGGGCGATCCCGGAGCTGTACGCCAACCGCGGGGCCAACGTCGTCAACCCGCGCCGTCCGCGGCCGGGTGAGATGCAGCCCGCGCCGGCCGCGAGCGGCGCCGCCGCCGCGGCCGCCATTCGCGCGGAGTCGACCGCGCTCGGCCTGCTCGGCGACCTCGTCGGCCACGCCGCGCGCGACCTCCACGCGCGCACCGGCCTGGTGCCCGAGCGCGGCGCGCTCGGCGTGTGGCTCGTGGGGGAGGCGGGCGCGCTGCTCGTGCGCCCCGGCGGCCGCCGGGTCCACTGCTGGTGCGTGCGCGCCGACGATCCCTCGCTGCCCGCCGGCGACCGCATCGCGCACCTGCTGCTCGCCCTGCGCGAGGACGAGCACGGCTTCGCCACGGTGGCCAACCTGGCCTTCAGCGGCGCCCGCTGGCGGGTCCGCCGCCGCGTGGCGCCGCGCATGCGGCCCGCGCTCGACGAAGCCGCGCGCATGACCCGCGCGCGCTGAGCTGGGCGGCCGGTACCAGGCGGGCGGAGCCGGGCTCGTTATTTCTTGGACAACGGGCCATCGCCGCGGAGGCCGTCCACCCCCGATCATGCGTCCATGACCTCAGCCCCCCTCACCTCCACCTCCACCCAGCGTCATCCCCGGCCCGCCAAGCCGCCGCCGCGGGCATGCCGTCTCGTCCTCGTCGCGGCCGGCGAGAGCTCCGGCCGGGGCGACGAGCTGATCCGCCGCTACCGGCTCGCCCGGCTGCGCCTCGAGCCGCGCGAGGTGCGCGGCGACGAGCGCTTCGCGCACCTCAAGCAGTCCCACGACTGACCCTCATCGATCGCACGCGACGCGGCCCGCCGTCCCGCACTCCTCCTCTGGGGCGGCGGGCCGCCGTCGTTGAGGAGCCGTTGAACATCCCAGGTACGCTGTAGGCCATGGAGCACTCCGCCTTCGGGACACTTGGCCGCCGCCTCGTCGCCTGGATCGTTCTGCTCGCCGTCGCGGTCGTGGCGCTGAAGGTCGTCTTCGGCATCGTGGCCGGGATCGTGACCGCGATCCTGTGGACCGCCCTGCTCGCCGGCCTCGTGGTCGGCGTGCTGTGGGCCGTCAAACGCGTTTGATGGCCGGCTCCGCGGCCCCCACGAAGCCGACCATCTAGCCCTTGGCCTACCTCGTCATCTGCTTCTTCTTCGGCCTCGCCGGGGGCGTCGTGGGCAAGGTCAAGGGGTCGTCGTTCTTCCTCTGGTTCATGATCTCCGCGATCCTCCCGTTCGCCGGGCTGATCGGCGCGCTGCTGTACCGCAACGACCGTGACGAGCTGCGCCGCCGGTGCCCGGGCTGCGGGAAGGTGGTCAAGCTCCACGACGCGCTGTGCACGCGCTGCGGGACCGAGCTGGAGTTCCCCGAGCTGGCCATCGAGCCCGAGTCCGCCACCGCCGCGCGCCGGTAGACTCGGCCGCTCTGCTCCGCGCCCGCGGAGCCCGTCGCCGTCCCCGGAAGGAGTGGACCGCCGATGATGCGCGCTGTCGATGCCGTCATGGAATGCCTGAAGGCCGAGGGTGTCGAGGTCGTATTCGGGTATCCCGGCGGCGCGAACCTCCCGACCTACGACGCGTTCGTCGACGCGGGCATCCGTCACATCCTCGTCCGCCACGAGGCGGGCGGCGGCCATGCGGCCGAGGGCTACGCCAAGGCGTCCGGCAAGGTCGGCGTGGTGTTCGCCACCTCGGGCCCGGGCGCCACGAACATCGTCACGCCGCTCACCGACGCGATGCTCGACTCCGTGCCGCTCGTGGCCTTCACGGGCCAGGTGCGCACCGACCTGCTCGGGACCGACGGCTTCCAGGAGGCGGACACGTTCGGC
>Ga0183260_10002839_pt1 | contig 14194 bp, 12 predicted proteins | sample AntDrymUQ4972206_2_FD_129768 | JGI IMG/M metagenome (GOLD analysis project Ga0183260, IMG submission 129768) | Polar desert sand microbial communities from Dry Valleys, Antarctica - metaG UQ497 (22.06) (version 2) (version 2) | ecosystem: Environmental > Terrestrial > Soil > Desert | place... | reverse complement strand
TGCGGGCGACTGCGACCACGTCACGACGGAACTCCGGTGGGAACGCTTTCGGCATGATGCCGATCCTTCCAGCGAGGCCGAGACCTCACAGGCAAGGAGTCAACTAAACCGTGGGCAGACCCGACACCATCAACCTCGAAGGGCCGCCAACCCCTGGGTCAGTCGCTCGTTGATGTCGCACGGCTCGCAATGTGAGTGGCAATCGCCGCAGGGGGAGAGCCGATCTATCGCTGGTGGTCTGCAGGCGGCGTGGCGCCTGCAACACCGGCAGGCGGCGGTTGCCCTACGTTCTACTCGTATCCGCGACGGCGAGGTGCGCGCCCTTGATGGCGGTCTTCCCCGCGCTTGCGCCTCGGTCGGCCGGCGGCAACGCTCGGCGTGAGCTCGCCCTTACCACCAGCTCGGTTTCCAGCACTATCTTGCGCGGCTTGCCCTGCAGCGAGCCGTTGATCCGCTCTACCAGCATCTGGGCCGCTCGCGCACCGACCTGGTATGCAGGCTGCGCTACCACGGAGATGGGCGGGTCTGTGAACCGCGCCCATGGCACGTCATCGAAGGTAATCAGCCCGATGTCGCTGCCCGGTCGTAGGCCGCGGGACCACAGCTCTTCCAGGGCGCCCATCGCCAGCGCGGAGTTCGCCACGAACAGCGCGTCCGGTGGCTTGCCGCGGTCCAGCAGCTGAGCTGCTCCCGTCCGGCCGCCGTCGATGTGGAACGGCTCGTGCACGATCCGCTTGGTCCGGATGCCAGCGGCCTCGAGCGCGTCCTCGTAGCCCGCCCGGCGCAGTTCGGCGGTCTCGGCGGACCTGGGCCCGGTGATGCAGGCCGGTCGCCGCCAGCCCTGCTGAAGGAGGTGCTCGGTCGCCGCCCGAGCACCGCCGCGGGAGTCGCTGGTCACGAAGTCGACAGGCGTGCTCAGGCTTCGGTCGATGAGAACTAGAGGGATCGAACTTGAGGCCAGCCGCTCGACGTGGGTCCGCGCGCTGTGCGGCGACAGGATCACGCCGGCGGCCAGCTCACTCGCGGCCAGCTCGACGTACTGCATCTCTTTCGACTCGTCCTCGTCGGCGTTGCACAGCACGACTGAAAAACCGTTGCGCTGCGCAACGTCCTCTACCCCGCGCGCCACCGAGGTGAAGAACGAGTCTTCTATGTCGGAAATGATGAGCAGCCACAGGCTGGTCCGCTGTCGTCGGAGATTGCGGGCAAGCGCGTTCGGACGGTAGCCCAGCCGGTCGGCGGCGGACACGACCCGTCTGACCAGTTCGGGGTCGACACGGTCATTCTTGTTCAGGACGCGGGAAACGGTGGCCGGCGAGGTGCCCGATTCGCGGGCCACATCGCTGATCTTCACCATCCGTTGTCCACCGCCCGTCGCCGTCCACGCAGCATACTGACCCCCTGTAGGCTGCCGCCGGAAAGTACATGCCCCGTGTCGTCATTGGTGTCACCGCCTGGCACGTCGTAGACTCGGAGCCCGAGGGTGATCCTCGATCCGCTGCGCAGTTGGTCAGGACGTCGGCAGTGATCAGGCCATAGTCCCACCGGCCGCAAGCGTCGACTCGCCGACTGACATCACCGCCTCACCGCAAAGGTGCACCCGCACGCCCAGGGCATGGAAGAACGCGGCTTTCGCGGTCAGGGCCCGAGCCGCAGACTCGGCGTTGGGTGCGTAGGCGACCTGCACGTGGTTGGCCTTGTGCTTGGCCATCAACTCGTCACGGCTGACGCCGCGCAGCACCGCGTGCATGATCGGCCACTCGGGCGTCGTGAGCGACAGGCGGCGCTCGGTCTCCTCCGCGGGCAGTTCGGCGACGTATCCGCTGCCGAGGTCCAGATGCAGCGCGCCACTCTCTATGTAGAGCCGAGACCATACAATTTCGCCGGGCTTGGAGCAGCCGCTGAGGGTCGCGCCACCGAGCGGAAAGTACATCTTCGGCTGTCGTTTGGAATATGAGCGGTCGTACCCGCCGTTGTGCGAGGCCGGCACCGAGCCGGAGATCATGAACACCCAGACGAACTCTCCGTCGTACTGCTCACCCCACCGGACGTCGTGCAGGGTGGTGGCCGGGTCAAGGCCAAGGGCGTCCCACACACGGTTCGTCACCAGCGCGTCGACCGCCACCCCTTCGTCCACCTCGTTGAAGTGCGGGAGAGGGCGCCCGGGGTAGAGCTCGCGGTCGCCCTCGCGGCTGAACACCGGTGGGCGTTCGACGTTGTTCAACAGGCCCTCGGCCAGGTCGCTCGCCGGAACCGTGTCCTTGAGCCCCTGCTGGTACTGGATCCCCACCGCATCGAGGCCGAAATCGTCGGAGATGCGCAAGGCGGCAACGTACATCTTCAGTTGGCTGTGCACCTGGGCCTCGGTTAGCTCGGTTGCTTCATCCGAGCCGAAGTCGAAGCGTAGGCCGGCTTCGTCCAGCCAGGCCCGCGCCGCGAGCGCCTCGTCGTCGCTCACCCGCAGCATCTCGGCAACCAGGGTGCTCTGCGATAGCCGCTCCTTGTAGATGCCGATCGGGTTTAGCAGCTCGTCGTCGACGATGGCGTTGTACATCCCCATGCAGCCCTCGTCGAAGACGCCGACGATCGCCTTGTCGCGCAGCAGCTCAGTGGCCAGACGCCGGCCAAGGATGACGTCGTGCGCGCCGCCGTCCAGCGACGGCAGGTCGCGGACGTGGTCCATCGGGTGGATCAGCTCTCCGGTCTGCAGCCAGGTGCGTAGGCCGTCGAGCGCCCACTGGTCGGTGAAGTCGACGCTCCACAGGCTGGAATACCGGACTCCGGCCTTGGTCAGGCTCCCGGCCAGGTTGAGCAGACCCACCAGCCCGGGGTACCTGCCGCTCCAGTTCGCCACCAGCATGATCGGCCCCCGGTGCGAGCGCAGCCCGGCCATCAGGTGGTGGCTGTACTGCCAGACCGCCTCGGCCACCAGGACCGGCGCGGCCGGCGGGACGTCGCGGAAGACGGTGATGCCGCGGCGCTGGCTGTCGATGAAGCCGTGACCCTTGGCTGCGTCGTACTCGTGCGCCCGCACTACGGTCCGCCCAAGGGTCGTCACCGCCCGGGTCAGATCCTGCTCCAGCTGCTGCTGGGCCGACCAGCACTCGACGTTGGCCGAGGGCCGCAGGTCGCCGTTGGCGACCAGGTAGACCGGCGGTAGACCGGCGTCGGGAGACGCCGAGGCGACATCGCGTCCTGGATGGGATGTCATGTCGGATATTCCTTCTGACGGGGGCAGTCTGCAAGGTGTGAGTCCCGTTGCCGGTCCGCCAGCGCGTGGGCGATGCCCGCCGTGGCGCGGTGCAGGTCGCGGTAGAGCCGGTAGAGGGCTTGGTAGTCCTGCTCGGTCTCGGACCGCGGCTGGACGGTGCTCGCGACGGGGTTCCAGCTGTCGATGTCGGGTGTGCCGAGGGCGGAGGCGGCGAGGAAGGCACTGCCGTAGCTGGCCCCCGCCGTGTGGGTGGGCATCTGCTGGCTGCGGCCGGTCACGTCCGAGACGATCTGGGTCCACACTGTTCCCCGCGTGCCACCGCCGACAGCGACCACGCGGTCGATCCGCGCACCCGCGTCCGTCATCGCCTCTAGGTTGTGCCGTACAGCCATCGCGGTGGCCTCGAGCGCCGCTCGGTAGACGTCGCCGCGGGTGTGCGAGAGCGTAAGTCCGGCGAGGATGCCGCGGGCGTCCGGGTCAAAGATCGGCGTCCGTTCGCCGGCGAAGTAGGGCAGCATCAGCAGGCCGTGCGCCCCGGGTCCGGAGCGGTCGGCCTCCTCGAGCAGGTCGCCGAAGTCGACTGAGCCGAAGAGGTCTCGCAACCACTCGGTGATTGCGCCGGATGTGGCCAGTCCAGCCGCCAGGCAGCGCGTGCCGGGATAGATCCCGACCGTGCTCCACAACGTCGGCGAGGTGATCGTTGAGTCGAGGGTGCAGATCAGGAACATCGTCGTGCCGTACATCAGCATGAGGTCGCCGGGTCGGAACGCACCGACGCTGAGCGCCTCGGCCCACGCGTCCACGCTGCCGGTGATCACCGGAATGCCCTCGGAAAGGCAGGTCTCCGATGCGGCCGACGCCGAGACCGTCCCCGCCACGTCCCCGGGCCACATCAGCGGTGGCGGGCGGACCTGCCCGGCCAGATCCTGCCACCAGGGGCCATACCAGGCCCTGGCGTGGGTGTCGTAGAGAGGTGTCGACTGGCTGGCTGAGTGGTGGTCCAGCACGTACTCACCGGTGAGCCGGTAGACCAGCCAGGAGCTCGGCATGAACAGCCGGCGCGCGGCCGCGAAGACCTCAGGTTCGTTGTCGGCCACCCAGGCGAGTTTGGGCCCGACCGCCTGGCTGGACAGCGCCGAACCGCAGCGCGCCACGATGGCCTGTGGCGTGTAGCGGTCATTGAGCGCATCGATCTGTTTCCCGGCGCGAGTGTCGACACCGTAGAGGATTGCTGGCCGAAGGGGGCTGCCTACATCGTCGGTGAGCAGCGTGCACGGGCCCATCCCGCTCACGCCGACGGCCTCCACCCTGACGTCCGGCCTGGCGGCCACCAGCTCGCGGCTGAGATCGACGAACTCCGCCCACCAGATGTCCGCGGCCATTTCCACGTGGCCGGGCTGCGGCCGCCGGATCTGGTGCAGACGGGTCGCGGTAGCCAGTAGTTCACCTTCTGGGCCGACCAGGGCGCCCTGGCTGCTGGAGGTGCCGATGTCGACACCCAGCACCACGCTCATCGCGGCCTTCCCGGTAGATGCGGCGCACTCACGCCACGTCAGGTGAGCGCAAGGGGCGCGGACCTCGCCCTTCATCCGACGACAGCTCGTATCACGGCGACTGCCCTTGCGGAGTGCAGGCTAGTGGTGAGAAACCGATTCCACAAGGCCTTGACACCGCCCGACCCGTCAGAGCATCCTAGTCAAGAAATCGTTATCTCAGGCGTCGCGGATGGGTAGCCGTGATCATCTTGAGGCACTCTGCCAACACGTACGGGCCCCTCCGGGGTGGGCCTGGACGCTGACCGACGCCACCAGCGCCGGTGATTGTCTTCCTCTTCGGGTTCAGATCCATACGAAAGGATCGAGAATGTCCAACGACTATCGGCGAGGGCGGACAGCGGGCCCGCGCAAGTGGCATCGAAGCTCGGCAGATGTGCGGTTCCGTGGCTTCGCAGTCGGTGCGGTTATCGTGTCGGTGGTGCTCGCGGCCTGCACGCCAGGGTCGAGCGAGAGCCCGACACCCGGACAGACCGCCTCGAAGCCTGTGAGCACCGACCTCGGGTCTGACCCCGTCACCCTTCGGGTCGAGACAGACAACTCAGGGTCCAACCAGGCTTCCCTCGAGGAGCTTGGGGCGGCGTTTCAAAAGAACTACCCCAACGTGACCGTGGACATCATCACGGAGCAGTTCACGGTTCTCCAACAGAATGGACCAAGGATCATCTCTACGCCCGATACTCCGGACCTGATCCGCTTCCCTACTCTCGGCAACACCGTCAAGGACGGTCTCCTGGCGAATCTCGATCCGTATGCGGCCGCATACGGTTGGGACAAGTTCCCGGCTACCCAGCTCGACCAGTGGCGCGTCTCGGCGGATGGTTCGCGGCGCGGCAGCGGGTCCCTTTACGGCATGGGTCTCAGTTTCAGCCTGACCGGGACGTACTACAACAAGGAGGAGGCCGCCGCGATAGGCATGACCACACCTCCCGCCACGGTGGCCGACTTCGAGGCCCTGCTGGCGAAGGCCAAGGCGGCTGGGAAGGTTCCTCTGCTTTCTTCGGGGCAGGACGGCAATCTCTTCTTGATCTTCCAAGCGCTGATGCTCAGCGAGGGCGCGAAGGAGCAGCTGTCCGACTGGGTCTTCAACGAGCCTGGTGCGACCATCGACACGCCGGAAGCACTGGACGCAGCCACCACGTTGGTCGAGTGGACGGACGCCGGGTACCTGCCGTCGGATGTGAACGCCATCAACAACACTGAGGCTGTGGCGCGATTCAACAGCGGCGACGCCGTGTTCATCTACGACGGCAACTGGAACACTGCAACGTACAACACGGAGATGGGCGAGAACGTCGGCTTCTTCCTCCTTCCTCCTTCCAGCAGCGGTGGGAAGTCCAGTTCCATGTCTGACCCCTTCAACTACGTCATCCCTGCCAAGGCCGCGAACAAGGATGCCGCGGCGGCGTTCTTGAACTTCGCGTACACCAATGAGGGCCGCGCGATCATGGTCGAGACGACCGGCCAGGTACCGGGCGGACCCGCGGACGCCGACTTACCAACGACCGGTGCAGGCCCTGTCATCCAGGACACCCTGACCGCCTTCCAGCAACTGAACACCGACGACGGGATCGCGCCGTATATCGGTAACGCGACGGCCTCGATCTACACCGACACCATCATCCCGCAGTTCCAGCTGCTGGTGGCCGGGAAGGTCTCGCCGGCCGACTTCGTGAAGAGGTTGCAGTCGGACTACACAAGCCAGCTGGCTCCTTAGAACATGGTCAGCATCAACGCCGCTCCGCTTCCGACCCTGCGAGATGAGTCGGAAGCGGAGCGACCGGTGGATCGGCTGCACACTGTCCAGCGTTTCGGTGGATGGCTCTGGCTCGCCCCTTCCCTGCTGATGTACACAATGTTCGTCCTCGGACCGCTGGCCCTGACCGTCCAGTACTCGTTTTACTCATGGGACGGCATCGGACAGTCGACCTGGGTGGGTCTCGACAACTACGGGGAAGTCTTCAAGAACCCGGAGCTATTCGGATCTCTGGTCAACGCCTTCGTCCTTATCATCTTCTTCGCAATCTTTCCGATACTTGTGGGGCTGGTCGCGTCCGCTCTGCTGAAGGACGTGCGTTCGAAAGCTGTCGGGACCTTCGCTCGCACCGTCCTGTTTATCCCTCAGATCATTCCGCTCGCCGGCGCTGCCATCGCCTGGACATGGATGTACTCGGAGGGCGGAGTCGTGAACCAGGTGCTGCGTGCCATCGGCCTCGAGTCATTGGCCCGCCCCTGGCTCGGAGACTTCGACACGGCACTTCCCGCCGTCGGACTGATAGGCAGCTGGGTCGCCTTCGGACTGTGCACAGTGCTGTTCAGCGCTGGGATGGGGAAGATCGACCCGTCGCTCTATGAGGCAGTTCGCCTCGACGGAGCGGGCAAAGTGCGCGAGTTCAGGACCATCACACTGCCCGGGCTCCGGCAGGAGATCGTGGTCGTCGGCACGGTCCTGGTGATTGCCGCTCTCGCCAGCTTCGACATCATCTACATAGCAACTCTGGGTGGCCCCGGATACGAAACCATGGTGCCCGGTCTTCAGATCTACCGGCTTGCTTTCACGGCCCAGAAGGTAGGTCTCGCGTCGGCGCTCGGCGTCGTACTCACTCTGTTGATTCTCGTCGTCATCGTGCCGCTTCAGCGCCTTCGCAGGGAGGCATGAACGGCATGGTTCGAGCCCGGGTGCAGATCGCTCCGACCATCGTGCTGGCCTTGCTCGTGCTCCTGACGGTACTCCCGCTCGTCAGCCTGTTCTCCACGGCGCTGCAGCCACAAGGAACGGTCCCGTCAGGATTGACGCTCCCTCGCGACCCGCACTGGGGGAACTTCGCCGACGCCTGGAATGCTGCAGAGTTTCTCAAACTTCTGCGATCAACCCTGGTCATAGTGATCGGAGTCGTGCCCGTATCCGTGCTCTTCGCGACGATGGCCGGGTACGCCCTCGCACAGATGCGCATCCCCGGCGGGGGGATTGCCTTCGGCCTCCTCATATTCGGGCTCACCCTCCCGTTCGAGGCGATCCTCATCCCGCTGTACCTTCAGATGAAGGCTCTTGGGCTGCTCAACACTCAGTTGGCGATCATTCTGCCGTTGATCGGCTTGTACATGCCGTTCAGCGTCTTCTGGATGCGTAGCCATTTTGTCAATGTCCCCAAGGAACTCACCGAGGCGGCTGAGATTGATGGTGCCACCGCGAGACACATGTTCCAATATATTCAGCTGCCGCTGGCGGTGCCCGCTTGGTCGTCTCTAGCGATGTTGCTTTTCCTTTGGACCACGAACCAGTTCATGCTGGCTATCGTCCTGATTAGTGATCCGACCAAGCGTACGCTGGCGGGGGCTCTCGGAGCGTTCCAGGGCGAGCGGACAACCAACGTAGTGCTCGTCTGTGCCGTCTCCCTGCTGATCATCACGCCGACCACTCTCGCCTTTCTGGCTCTCCAGAGACACTTCGTCAAGGCACTCCTTCAGGGCATCGCGAAATGACCCAACGGCAAATGTCCAGGACGTGCTCACTGCCGAAGCCTCCGACCAAGTTGGGATGCCGCGCACACGCGTCCGATCTTCCCCCTCACACCGACACCGTGGATGATCGAATCCCTATCGACCGCAACCTCGGGTTGGCGATGAATCAAGGGCAGCCTTTGGTTTTAGAGGGTCGGTGACAATGTCGGCGTCCGAGAACCGTCGCCATCCAACTACTCGGCGCCTCAGCCAGATACCGGCGCCCCGAGGCTCGTCTTGAATAGCGATCACGAACGGGAGGGGACAGCGAATGCCCACGATGGAACTGCCGCTCGAGGAGTTGTGGACCTACCCCGGGAGGAATCCACGCCCAGACGACTTCGACGAGTACTGGGAAGCAGCCCTCAACGAGCTGGAGGCAGTTGAGAGCGACATCAGGCTCGAGCAAGTCCCAAACCCATCAAAGATCGCGGAGTGCCACAACCTGTGGTTCACGGGAGTAGGCGGAGCGCGGGTGTACGCCAAGTACCTACGCCCCAAGGGTCAGTCGCGCTCGCATCCTGGAATCGTCTCGTTCCACGGCTACAGCATCAGTAGCGCCGATTGGTTCGAACTTCTCCCATTCGTCTCGCAGGGTTACTCGGTCGTCGCACTGGACTGTCGAGGGCAAGGAGGAAAATCCGAAGACCCCGGGGGGGTCGTCGGTAACACACTGAACGGGCATATCGTTCGAGGCCTCGGTGGACAGCCACAGGACCTTCTCTACCGCCGAATCTTCCTTGACTGCGTGCAGTCTGTGCGCATCCTGATGGGTCTTCCGGGCGTCGATCCGGGAAGGATCGGCGTGACCGGCGCATCGCAAGGCGGAGGCTTGACACTTGCCTGTGCGGCGCTCGAGCCACGCGTGAAGGCGGCGGCTCCGGTCTATCCGTTTCTCACGGACTACCTGCGTGTCTGGGAACTGGATCTGGCGGAGGACGCATATGGCGAGATACGCCAGTACCTGCGCCGATTCGATCCCAATCATCAACAGGTCGAACGACTCTTCCGCACACTTGGCTACATCGACGTGCAGCACCTGTGCCCCCGCATCCAAGCTGAGGTCCTGATGGCTACCGGTCTGATGGACACAATCTGCCCACCATCTACGCAGTTCGCGGCCTTCAACAAGATCACGGCCGCCAGAGAACTCGTCATCTACCCGGACTACGAACACGAGAGGCTCCCAGGTTTCAATGACAGGATCCTGGCCTTCTTTGCCGACAAGTTATGAACGTCAAGCAGAGGGTCCGAGATCAACCCGAGACGTTCTCGATCTCTTGGAGGTCGATGTCGAAATACCGGCCGCGAACACCGTGTCCGACTGGGCACTTTGATGCGGCGCCCCACCACGGCCTGCACAGCATGAGAATTGCAGAGTGTGGCCGGACGTGACACATGCATCGGTTCCTAGACACGTGATCGATCTGAACGCGGACGTGGGCGAGGGCTTCGGCGTCTGGCAGATGGGTGAAGACGACGCATTGCTGAGCGTGATCACTAGCGCCAACGTCGCGTGTGGCTACCACGCTGGTGACGCCTCGACCATGCGCCGCGCGTGTGCGATGGCTGCCGAGCGGGGGGTCTCAGTAGGGGCGCAGGTTGCCTACCGCGACCTACCCGGATTCGGCCGTCGGTTCATCGATGTCGCGCCGGAAGAACTCACGAACGACGTGCTTTACCAGATCGCGGCACTAGATGGCATCGCCAAGGTCGAGGGCACCCGCGTTCTCTACGTCAAGCCTCACGGGGCGCTCTACAACGCGATTGTGCACCACGAGCAGCAGGCCTCGGCGGTCGTCGCGGCGGTCAAGGCCTTCCAGCCCGGTTTCCCTGTCTACGGTCTGCCCGGCTCTCATTGGCTGCGTCTTGCCGAGGAGGCCAGCCTCAGCCCGGTAGCCGAGGCATTCGCCGACCGCGCCTACACCGTCGCCGCCACCTTGGTCTCACGACGGCTGACTCACGCAGTGCTGCACGACGCCGACGCGATCGCCGCTCGAGTGGTCCAGATGGCGACGCAAGGCACGGTGTTGGCCGAGGACGGCTCATCCATCTCAGTAGTGCCCCGGTCCGTATGCGTGCACGGGGACACCCCAGGGGCCGCCGCCATCGCAAGGGCCGTGCGAGTGGCGTTGGAGGCGGTCGGCGTCGAGATCCGCCCTGTCGCAGGCTAGCGGCATGCGAGTACTACGCTACGGCGAGCGTGCCCTCATGGTGGAGGTTGGCGACCACCACCATGCGTTATCTCTGTATGAGAACCTGCGGCGAGAACCCATCGACGGGGTCGTCGATCTCGTCCCAGCGGCGCGAACCCTCCTGATCACGTTCGTCGACGAGCGAAGCGCCAAGTCCGCCACTTCGATTGTGGCAGCGCGGACGGTCGCGCCAAGACAACAGAGTGTCGGACCATTGGTGACAATTCCCGTCGTGTACGACGGTGCAGACCTAGACGCCATCGCCGAGCTGACGAACCTGTCCGTGGAGCAAGTCATCTCTGCGCACCAAGGTTGCCGATACGTCGTGGCCTTCTTGGGGTTTGCTCCGGGCTTTGCCTACCTAACGGGCCTCGACGCTGCGCTACGCGTACCGCGGCGCTCCGCACCACGAACCAATGTTCCTTCCGGATCCGTGGCAATCGCCGGGGAGTTCGGAGCCGTATACCCGCGCGCGTCACCCGGAGGGTGGCAACTTGTGGGGCACACCAACCTGCCCATGTGGGATCTGGGCCGCCAACCGCCGGCGACACTCCAACCGGGCACGCGTGTCCGCTTCACCCGTGCTCTTCCTTGATATGCGGCCCACCATGCGCGTACTCGAACCCGGGCCCTTGACCACCGTTCAGGACCTCGGACGCGCTGGTCTCGCTCACCTGGGCGTGGGCCACTCTGGCGCCTGCGACCAGCTGGCAATCCGTCTCGCAAACCGAATCGTCGGCAACCGCGAGTCGGCCGCGGCGCTAGAGGTGACTATCGGCGGTCTCGGGCTGCGATTCAGCCATGGGACGTGGATTGCCTTCACCGGAGCTCGGGCGCCTCTCACCGTCGACGGAAGAGCAGGATCATTCTTTGGCCCCGTGTTCGCACCCGCCGGCGGCGAGCTGCGCGTCGGCTTGTCAAAGGAAGGGATGCGCAGTTACTTGGCTGTGAGAGGTGGCGTCGACGTACGTCCAGTCCTTGGCTCTCGCTCCACGGACCTCCTCAACGGCATCGGCCCGTCGGTCCTGAGGGCGGGCGACGTTGTTGTCGTTGGCGACGAGATGGACGGGCCCGTCGCTGCCATCGACCTTGTCCCCACCCGCGCGATCGATTCTGAACCCGTCTTAGGACTCGCCTTAGAACCCAGGCCAGAATGGTTCACAGCCGATGCCCTGGAGAAGTTGGTAGACGCGACCTGGGAGGTCAGCCGAGACAGCAATCGCATCGGTGTGCGGCTCATCGGGCCGATGCTCGAGCGCGCCCAACTGGGGGAGTTGCCCAGCGAAGGCCTCGTAGCCGGCGCCATACAGATCCCGCCCTCAGGTCAGCCGGTGCTGTTCCTTGCCGATCACCCTGTCACTGGGGGTTACCCAGTCATTGCGATCCTGCGTCAAGCCTCACTGCCCGCCGCCGCACAGCTCCGTTTGGGACAGCGCCTACACTTCAGGCTCGCCCGCTGAACGTTCTGCGCCCGCGAGGATGTCCGGCTCGGTACCGGCGATCGCGGTGCGAAGCCCTTGGCCCGGGTGATCCCGCAGCCCAGAATCTCCCACCAGACGCTGTATCGGGTGCACGGCGCCGCCTTGGCTTGCCCGCTGTGAAACTACCTATGCGTTAGTGGCTCTTCGAGTTTGAGGGTGGAGTCCCTCGCTGAGCGTGGTGTCGCGCGGTGTTCTTGGCCGCGATGTGGAGGAGGATACGGCGTTCGTAGCTGGCCTGGTTCCGGAAGCCGCAGGCGACGCGTTTGATCTGTTTGATCACTCGGTTCCCGCCCTCGGTTCTGGCGTTGGTGATCTTGGTCATCAGGAACGCTTCGATCTCGGGCCACCAGGTCTCGATGGTGGTGGCGAGCCGGCTGGTCTCGGGCATGTCCGCGGTGGCGCAGGTGTCGTAGAACGCCCACCGCCGATCTCGTTGGTCGGGTCGTCGCGGTCGAGCACGATCACCAGCTTCGCCAAGGCTTGCGCCCGCCGAGCATGACCACGAACAGGTGCGTCGACTGGAGGAGTGCCACGGCAGGCACCGCGGACACCGCAGCGGCGACCGCAGGACTCAGGCTCGACGCGACCGCGGCGCTTGCGTGCAATGCGTTGCCAGTGACAGAGATCGCAGCAAACGCGATGAGCACGGTCCACGGGTACCACGTGACGCCGCGGCCACGAGGACGCAGCACAAGTCCGGCGACGGTGTTGATCACGATGTTGCCGTCCACGACCAACGGCCACAGCCACGTCAGGCGCGGTGCGACGCCTGCCGCGGCGGCCAGGTCCTTTAGGGCGCTGTAGGACAACACGAACGCCAACGCGGCGAGGCACCCGGCGGTCATGCCGGCAACGTGGAGCAAGCCTCGGCTCTCTGGCCGCAGGAACGAAGGTTCCACCCCGCGTGCGACGGCCTCGTGCTCACACAGCACCAACTCGCAACCCCCTTGGTCCGGCCTGGGAGTTCGTCGCGCGCGCACCGTGGTCGCGGACGCAGGATTCAGACTTGCCGCGAGTGGTTCAAGGTCGCGAGTCCACGGGTCCTCGCTTCGCCACGGCGCCGGCTCGATCGCACGTCGTTGCGCGCGTGCCCGCTGAGCGGATCACCCCGTCGCGGCTGAACGTCTGGGTAGTGGCAAGTCCGGTTGCCAGTCGCCGGCGGACCGTCGCGCGGGGTGCTCGCGTCGGCCGGCCGCGGCGGCGGCAACTAGCCGGTACGCCGAAAGTGCCGACCTTTGCCGAGCGAGTTGGGCGTACGCGCCATGATTTGCAACGCGATCATGACGCCGTCACCATTGAGCTGAGCCGCGCGCCGTAGCCCAGCTCACGGCAGTCGTCAGACGACCGACGGCCGGCGTAGCTCTTCTGGCGGGCTGTGCGTAGAAGCGAGTTGACGCACGAGCGACGCGATGCTCCCGATCGGCAGACTATGCGGACGCCGCACGGCGCGTCGCCACAACTTCGCCAGTTACTATGGCGACGAACGGCTCTCAGCGGTCAATCATGGTCGTCTGGAGGGGCGTCTTCCCGTGTTTGTAGGGTGCCCCCGGCAGGATTCGAACCTGCGACACACGGTTTAGGAAACCGATGCTCTATCCCCTGAGCTACGAGGGCTGACCTGGGGTCTATCCTCCCCGGCGGACGATCGTGCCACGTCTGCACCACGAGCGCGCCGCGGCGCGATAGCCGCTGCGGCGACATGAGCTTGAGCGGCAAGAGGTACGGCGCTCAGCTCGGGCTGCTCGGCGCAGGGCCACGCACCCGTCCTCCCCGCGCCGGTGGTGACTGTCGTGAATCGCGCGATGCTCGAGATGATCGACTCCTCCAGCGCCGCCGCGGACCGGCGGTCGCGGCCGTCCCGCCTGACGTACCAGCGTCGTCTTGGTCCGGCCAGCGGCCGTACACCCGACCGTACGCGTCAGCTAGAGCCGGAGCAGGAACCTGAGCACGTGCTCGACCTCACCGAGCGAGCCGCGGTCGATCTCGCCCAGCTGGTGGACGAGCCGTCCCGTGCTGACCGTACGCACCTGCTCGCACTGGATGTAGCTCGTCTGATCCAGGCCAGACCGCCCGGGCTCGACCTCGACCCGCGTCGGGTAATTGCGGCGAGCGGTGCCGATCGGGCAGACCACCACGAGACCGTGACGGTTCGCCGGGTCGTCGGAGATCACCAGCGCTGGTCTGTTGAACGCAGCCTCATGGCCGATGGGCTCACCGAGGTCGAGCAGCCAGACCTGCCCCCGCAGTGGGTGC
>Ga0183260_10002838_pt1 | contig 14198 bp, 18 predicted proteins | sample AntDrymUQ4972206_2_FD_129768 | JGI IMG/M metagenome (GOLD analysis project Ga0183260, IMG submission 129768) | Polar desert sand microbial communities from Dry Valleys, Antarctica - metaG UQ497 (22.06) (version 2) (version 2) | ecosystem: Environmental > Terrestrial > Soil > Desert | place... | reverse complement strand
TACAACCGAGAGCGACTGCACTCTTCCATCGGCCAGCTATCACCGGTTGAATTCGAAAGGAGATTCCACGAGAGAATCAGTTCGTGCCAGCTAGAAGGAGTCCACTAGATCGGGGGAACTCCATCGTTGCCCAGTGATACTCCAGGAATTGTTATGTGCTGGCATGAGGCTGGCTCATCGAGGGGGAAGCCATGAAAAGGACAGTTGCATGTTTGTCTATCACTGCCGTGTTGGTGCTGTCGGCGTTTTCGTCTGGCGCGGCGGCAAAGTCGACCGGTGCGTGCCCTAAGGATGGAAACTGGGAGCTCGTAACGATCGAAAGTCTGGGCCTCACACCAGGGGACGCCACCGGCATTCCCTCGCTGGACGGAAACCAGGACGGTTTGACGTGTATCAAACCCTTAACTCCGACCAACCCCGCCGCTCCTGTGGTTGGAGGTTTCGTGTTCAGGGACAACACTGTCGGCTAGCAACAATCGTTTCTTGACAGATCGGGGCTAAGTCCCACGCATCTGGCGCGACGGGTTTGATTCACGGGCAAAGCGGAGACTCGAGTGCTTCCCGTGTTCCGTATGGTTCCCCACCCAACAGAGGGCGCGCCCCCAATTCCCCCTCAGAGACTCCCCGCGAGCACCAAGGAGACGTTAGAACCCGGGGTCCCCAGGTGCCCACCGCGCAGTAGTACTCCCCTCATTTGAGGGATGCGTATCCAGACCAGGCGAGGGAATACTTCGTGGCCAGGGGGACGGTCGGGTTGGAACCTGCGGAGGCCCCTTCCGAACCTGCGGAGGCCCCTTCCCAGGAACTCGCCGTCCCCCTGACCTACTGTTTATTCGGCGGCTTTCAGGTCAATCCTTACTACTGTTTATTCGGCGGCTTTCAGGACAATCCTGCAGTGCACAAGAAGAGACGCCCTCCAGCATTTTCGGTACTCGGGGGTCGGTGCGCTCTCTTTCCTTGACCTCCCTCAGTAGCTCCCCGATCCTGATCTCGGTCCAGCGCTCCGCGGGTGAGGCCGCATAGGAGTTTCGTGCAGCAAACGTGCAGCAGGATTAGGGAAACAGCGTCCATCCGTGTCCATCGCTGTCCAGGTGAAAAGCGGCTCTGAGCAGGGAAAACACAAGAAACCGCAGGTAGCCGGTTTGGGCTGGGTCATCTTGCCAAGGTGAGGGTCGCCAGTTCGAATCTGGTCGCCCGCTCTGAGAAGGCTGTTTGCCCTAACGGGAGGGCATTCTCGGTCTGTTCCCCGGCAATTCTCGCCGCTGAGCTGAGTGGGGGGTGCAGGTGGCCCAGCCCCCAGGTGTCGTCGTCGGGGCTAAGCAACACAGGATCCGCGCGAAGCGGATGCTCGCGAAGGTTGCCTGAGGGGCCGCGTCAAGGGTCCGCGAGATTAGTGGTCGGGACAATGATGCCCAGCCGCAGACTTGCCAGGGTCGGGCTGAAGGTTCGCGGCCCCTCGGGGGTCGAGACGCGGACAGTTCCGTCCAGGGGAGCGGAGGCCTCGGTATGCTACGGAGCATGGATGGATTGCCGGTGGAACGCATTCTGCGAGATCGCAGCCAAGCACGGCGTTAGTGACGTGCGGGTGTTCGGTTCACGTGCCCGGGGCGATGCTCGTCCGGACAGCGACCTCGATCTCCTGGTAACGCCCGGTCCCGACACAACGCTTCTGACAATGGCCGCCCTGAGGCGGGAGTTGGAGGAGAACCTTGGGATCTCTGTGGAAGTCGCGACCGAACGCTCGATCCGTCCTTCCCATAAGGTTCGGGTCATGTCAGAGGCAAAACCTCTAGTTGCGGCATAGGGACGAGCGCCAGTACCGTCCTTCCTGAACTAGCTTGGAGCGACGCGATCGGCATGCGGAACTTCTTGATCCACGGCTACCTGATTGTGGATCTCGAAGTGGTCTGGAGGACCGTCGAGCTGGACCTGCCGAAAATGAAGACTTCGATCGGGCGCTTCCTTGGTAGCTCAGGGCGCGGCTAGGGCGCGGGAGATCACAAACGTCGGTTCTGGCCGCCGCAATGATGCGGAGACACTGGGATTGAGAGATTCTGCAGCCGATGCCAGAGTCGATTAGTGCGTCTGGCGTCCGCGTTGGGGCGCGTGCCCGACTATGAGGTCGCAGCATGTGGGGCGCCCAAGCCGGCCACGATCCCAAAGAAGAGGTGAACAGGATCCGTCCTGCTGGGAGCACGATCCACGATGTGTCACTCATCCCAGTACTCCTTCGACATCTTCGAGTCCGTCAACCTGGGCGAGAACCGCCTATCTGGAGGACATATGTTCCACGTACTAACGAAACGGAGGAGTACCTTCAGCCGGTCCCTGACGTGGCGGGAGGGGCGATCAGGGCGTCACGACGGCGCGGCCCTTGATCCGGTACGCGTTCAGATCCGCGATCGCCTCGTTGATGCGATCAAGCTCGAATGCCTGAGTGTGGATCTCTATCTTGCCCCGCGCGCTTAGCGCGACGAGCTCCATGAGCTCGCTTGACGTCCCGCCAAGGTTTCCGATGATCTTCTTTTCGGTTGCGATCATCTCCATGGTCGGCACATCGATCTTGCCGCCGTATCCGACGACGAAGTAGTAGCCCCCGAAGCGCGTCATCTGCAACGCCTGAGCGGGGACATCTCCCTCGCCCACGAAATCGATGACGGCATCGGCTCCCTTGTCTTCAGTGATCTCCATCACGGCTTCCACTGGGTGCGAGGACGCATCTACGACTTGATCGGCCCCCAGCTCCCGCGCCAGCTCTAGCCCGGTCTCAGAGATATCGATCGCGATCAATCTAAAGGACGTGAGGGCCCTGACCGCTTGCAAACCGAGGTGACCCAGACCTCCTATCCCTATCAACGCGACGGTGGCGCCCGGGTGCAAGAGCGCCGCGGCACGTTTGACCGTGTGGTAGGCGGTGAGTCCCGCGTCCGGCAGCGGCGCTGCCTTCACGGGATCCAAACCCTCCGGGAGAGTGATGAGGTTGCGCTCCTTCACGACCATCAGGTCCGCAAACCCACCGTCCTTTTGGATCCCGATCCACACCAGATTCTCGCACTGGTTGTCTTCGCCGCGCCGGCACGCATGGCAGACGCCATCAGTGAGTGCGGGAATCACGAGAACAGGATCCCCGGGCTTCACATGTCTCACTCCGGCGCCTACCTCTTCAACCCAACCGGCGTTCTCGTGACCCAAGATGTACGGTGGGTCGACGACCAGAGCGTCGTCCCACAAGCCCTGGATGATGTGAATGTCGGTCCGACACAAACCGGCTCCCCCCACACGCACCATCACGTCGAGCGACTCATGGATCTCAGGCTCGGGCACCTCTTCGATCTTCAGCGGTTCCGAGGTCCGGAGGTCCGGGTCGTACTCATAGAGCCGCGCAGCCTTCATAGGATCACCTCCCCCCGCCGCCACTCAACGCGCGATGGGGAGCGTGCCCGGTCACCTCGCAGCGCAACGCGTAGACGGCTGCGCTTGCTGTTATGTACAGGGTTCTCGCGTCCGCATCGCCCCACGCGAGATTGGCCGCGACCTGAGGCATTCGTAGATGTCCCAGGATCGCTCCCGAAGGGGAGATGAGCCAGATCCCTCCCGGCCCGGTTGAGTAGATGTTGCCCTCGACGTCCAGCTTGAGCCCATCGGGAACGCCGTCCCCCTCCTTCGGAAGCTCCACCAGAACTTCTCCACCAGAGAGCTTCCATTCTTCGCCGACCCCAAACGCCCGCAGGTGACCATGTTCCGAATCGGCTACGTAGAGCATCTTCTCGTCTCTGGTGAGCGCCAACCCGTTGGGCCCTTCGAGATCGTCGACCAAGAGCTCGGGTTCGTCCGAACCCGCCGGCAGGCGGTACACGCCTCGGTGCGGCTGTTCCTGTTCGCCGGGCCCCCCATACCCTTCCGTGAGGCCATAGTGCGGGTCCGTGAAGACGACCGACCCATCGTGGGTTACCACGAGGTCGTTCGGAGCGTTCAGCTTCCTTCCCCGGAAGCTATCCACCACGACATCGAGTCCGCCGTCCGACTCGATGGTTATCCGCCGGGTCCGATGCTCACAAGACAGCAACCTGCCGGAGCGGTCGTAGGCGAGACCGTTGGCATAGTTGCTGGGCTCACGGTAGGAGACGGCGCCCTTCCCGTTGTAGTAGCGAAACATAGCGTTCCCGGCAAGGTCCACGAAAGTGAGATGACCCTCTGAGAAGCTCCACACCGGCCCTTCGGTGAAGACGAACCCCTCGGCGATCTTTTTGAGCTCCTCATCCGGCTTCATGAGTTGTTCCGCGACTGGGTCGAATGCCTCGAGCAAGATCACTCCTCCTTTAGCCGTTCGTGAGCACCACTTGCCATCGGGGATCCACGTCCCGGTCGGCCAGCGCCACTCTGAGAACTCCGATCCCTTCGATCTCTCCCTCGATCTCGTCGCCCGCCCCGCATGCACCCGCCGGCGGGGTGCCCCCCGGTACGAGATCGCCCGGCTCCAGCGTCGAGAAAGAAGAGATGAACGACAACAGCTCTGGGTGCTGGAAGCGCATCTCCTCAGTGGACGATTCCGCCTGAACCGTTCCGTTCAGTCGCCTCCGCATGGCAAGCCCCTGGGACGGATCGAGCTCGTCGGTCGTGACGATCCACGGCCCACAGGGAGCGAATCCATCCACGTTCTTCGCCCACTGTTGGTGATCCCGGTTCACCAGCTCGATCTCGTGGAAGACGAGATCGTCGAGGATCGTGTAACCGAAGATCGCCTGCCTCGCTTCGTCCTCCGATGCGCCGGACAAGGTTCGCCCGACGACGGCGGTCAGCTCCCATTCGTGAAATACCGTGCCGTACCCCCGCGGGATCCCCACCGAACTTTCGTGACCGATGAGCGCAGATGGTGCCTTGAGGAAGATGTTGGGGGCCCTCAGGTGATCGAGGCCTAGCTGGACGCGGTAGTCCTCGAAATTGAGACCGACGCACCAAATCTTCGAAGGATCGGGGATCGGCGGCATGAACCTGGCTCCGTCCAACGCAATGATGGGGCCATCGTACTCCAGGAGGTCGGAGATCCAACCACCTTCGGCCAGGAAAGATCTCAACGACGGTGCGAGCGAACGAGCGTCCACCAGGCCGTCACCGCTCAGCTGACCCCAAACTGGTTCGCCGCGCTCGGAAACAGTAGCAATCCTCATGCGGCGCCCGTCTCCCTCGCCACATACAGCCTCCATGCCCCGGAAGGCCCCAGCGCCCCTTCCAGAATCGTGATCTCATCGACCCACGGCTCGCCGGAGAGCAGATGCGCGTAGGCCTCGGCGAGGGCCGTACCCTTGGTGACCACGACAGAAGCCTTCATCAGTCCGCGGGCTCGGACTGTGGTCCTGAGACACTGGATGTCTGCTTCCGCCACGGCACCGTAGAGGAAGTCGGAACACTTGTTCGGATCGGCGCCGGCAAGGACGTTCAACAGCCGAGTTGCAAACAGCGCCCGGCTTAGGCCCCCGGCCTGCACGGCTCGAGCGCCTCTTTCAACGAAAGACAGATCGTCCAGCGAGTGAGACGGGTCGACGAGCTTCGACAAGATCGTTTCGCGATGCAACGCCCATATCAGCTCTCCACTCAATGTGGTGACGCTCCAGCAGATGCGGGAGTCCGTATCCACGAAGACGAACTTCGTGTGGGAGCCAGTGGACACGAATACGAGCGGGAGCCGGACCTCCGGCGAGGAAACGAGCCCAACCACCTCGGTCTCCTCGCCTCGCATGACGTCGCTTAGCTCAATCCCATCGTTAGGAGAACGCACACCGGGCACGAGAAAGAGAGGGACCGGGAGCTCTTCCACACGGTGCTCGCGTAACGCTCCCGCGATGTCCTTGATACCGACCGGCGCTTCGAGATGAGGGACCTCTTCGAGACCGAGCTCGGATGTGATCATTCCGAAGGCGACCGCGGCGTCGACCGAGGACCACTCGGCCCCGGCCTCTTCCAGGGCGGAACGGGCCAGCCGGAGCAGGAGATCGATGACCCATCCCCGTTGTCGCCCTTGCGCGACGTCCCGCGCTCCTCCGCGTTCACGGGACGCGCTCAGGATGCGACCGTTCTCTACGAGCCAGGCTCGGCCGAAGGTTGTCCCGAAGTCAAACGCGAGTATCGCCATGCCGGAACTTTCCATGGCGGGCACCCAGCCTGACACCGATGGCCGCAGCAGCGTCCATAATCGCGGGGGCGAGCTCCGTTCGCAAACTTTGTTCGGAAAGACGTTGTCCCGGACCGGCCAGTGAGATAGCAGCCAGCACCTCACCCTCCGGACCCGGCACGGCGGCCGCAGCGCACCGAACACCTTTCTCATGCTCCTCGAGATCGAGCGCGTAGCCGCGTTCCCGTATCCGCTTCAGTTCGCGTCGGAGATCATCGGGAGCCGCGAGGGTGTTCTTGGTGTGCCTCACCAGTTGCCCGCTCGCCTCGAGCTGTCCTACGACGTCACCAGCGGTGTATGCCAGAAGTGCCTTGCCAAGACCCGTGCAGAAGGATGGTGCCGTACCGCCGACCCGGGACATCATGATGCCGATCGCTTGGCCCCCCTCCAGCTTCTCGAGGTAGACGACTCGCAAGTCGTCGTCGAGCACCGCGAGGTGTACGGTCTCGTTGAACTGGTCGCGCAGGTCCTGCAGGACCGGCTTCGCCTCCCTGCGTAGATCGGTCTGTTCGAGATAAGCCTGACCGAGCTCGAGGCAACGAACCCCCAGGCGATAGGAATCACTCGCCGGAACACGCTCGACCAATCCCGTCTGCTTGAGCGTCCTTAATATCCGGAAGACCGTCGGCTTTGCGATGCCGGATGTCTGTGACAACTGCGTCAATGTTGCGCCGCCATCGCTTCGACGGAGAAGGTCCAGGAGTTGCGCTGCACGGAGTACGACTCGAATGCCGTAGTTGTCTTTTCCATCGACATTGCCGATCACGGCTTCACCGTCTCATCGATCCGTTGTGAGCGCTCCGCGGTGGGGGCACGGTCGCTATCCTCGCCACTAGCCGCGCCTCCGACGTCCTCGCGGCCTCTCCCGAGAGTCCTCTTCCACAGCCACTGGGCTCCTTTCGCGAGCTCCGATCGCCACATGTCAATCCCCACCGCGACCCCGATGATCGTGCCCAGAGCGATCTGCTGCCAGGCAGAAGCGACTGCGTGGAGATTCAGCGCGTTCTGGACGATGACGATCATGAGAGCTCCTATCAGCGTGGCAACCACGCTTCCAACGCCGCCCAAGAGGCTGGTTCCTCCGATCACAGCGGAGGCGATGGCCATCAACTCGAGGCCCTGCCCATAGTTCGGTGAGCCAGAGTTGAGTCGAGCAGTCAGCAGGATCCCGCCGAGCGCTGAAAGAGCGCCGGCGAGCACGAAGGCCTTTGTGCGAACCCGGTTGACCCCGATACCGGAGAGGCGAGCCGCAGAAGGGTTCCCCCCGACCGCATACATGTGTCTCCCACCGCGCGCATAGCGGAGATAAGCCCACGCCAAGGCGTAGAGAACGACCACGTAGATCAGCGGTAAGGGCAGCCCGAGAAATTTGCCGTAGAAGACCTGGGTCAGCTGGGGAGAGATCGAGAAGATAGGAGTTCCTCCCGTGTAGAGGAACGAGAGTCCCCGGAAGATAGCGAGGGTTCCCAAGGTAAAGATGAAGGAAGGTATGCGTCCATAGCTGGAAAAGAAACCATTGACGAAGCCGAGGCCGGCCCCCATCCCAATGATGAGTAGGAAGGCGATCGGTTCGTCGACACCCGCCTTCTTGATGAGCCCCGCGAGCAACACGCTCGAGAGCGCGGCGAGCGATCCGGAGGACAGATCGATCTGTGCTGTGAGGATCACCATGGTGGCCCCGATAGCGACTATGGCTACGACCGCGACCTGCAACGACACATTCGTGAGATTCTGCGAGACGAGGAAACGGTCCGTGGTCAGGGCCACCACGGACGCGACCAGCAGCATCACGATGAGCGGGCCGGTGACCGCCGAGCCGGCGACCGACCGAGCTACGTTCTTCACGACGCCTCAGAGGCAATATCGACCGCAGCCATCTCGATGAGTTCGTGCTCGCTAAGCTCACCATGAGAGGCAATGTGGTTTACGCGGCCGCCTTGCACAACTGCGATTCTGTCGCTTATCTCGAGAAGCTCGCGGTAGTCGGAGCTGATGAGTACGACAGAGACTCCTCGCGCGGTCAACTCGTCGATCAGTCGGTAGATATCGGCTTTCGAACTGATGTCTATGCCCTGTGTCGGTTCGTCCAAGATCAAAACCTTCGCGTCCGAGAACAGCCAACGGGCGAGGATGACCTTCTGCTGATTGCCTCCGGAAAGGAACCTGACGGTTTGTTCCAAGGCTCTTGCGTCGATCTTGAGCTCGCCGATCAGCCGACGGGCCTGGTCCCGTTCGCGGGTGAGGGACAGGAACGGACCGGAGGAAACGGCATCCAGGTTGGCCACGGTGATGTTAGCCGGGGCCGGGAAATTGAAGAAAAGCGCATCCGTCTTCCGATCTTCCGGGATCAGAGCGATGCCTTCCGCTATCGCATCGCGAGGCGATCTGAGACGGAGCTCTCGACCGTCGATCCAAAGCGTCCCCCGAGTTATTCTGTCCGCTCCAAAAAGGGCTCGCGCGATCTCCGTCCGACCCGACCCGATGACGCCTCCGAGCCCGAGCACTTCTCCGCGCGCGACCGTGAAGCTCGTGCCCTTGACACCCGCATCCGTCCACACTTCTTCGACCCTAAGCCGCTCGTCGCGGGCTCCAGAGGGATGATGCTCGAAGTGTTTCTCGATATCGGAACCGATCATCATCCGGATCACTTCTCGCACGCTCGTATCTCCGGCTTCGATCGTTCTGACCAGCCGGCCGTCCTTCAATATGGATATGTCGTCTGCCACGTCCAAGACGTCGTCGAGGCGGTGTGAGATGTAGAGGATCGCCGTCCCCTCCGACCTCAGCGCACGTATCACGTCGTGCAGACGTTCCGTTTCGACAGGTCCGAGCGCGGCAGCCGGCTCGTCGAGGATCAGAAGGGTCTTCTCGCCGGAGAGCGCCTTCGCGATCTCAACGAGTTGCTGCTCCGCAACGGAGAGCGATGAGACCGGCCGAGTGACGTCCAGGGATACCCCCAGTCGGCTCAGGGCGTCACGGGCCTGGCGCCGGGCTCCTTCCCAATCGACAACCCCCCGAGGGCTGGGCATCCTTCCCAGGCAGATGTTCTCGGCGACCGACAACGGTGGGACGAGCGAGAACTCCTGATGGAAGATCGCCACCCCTCTCTCCGCCGCCGCTGCGGGGCTCCGTAGATGCACCACCTCGCCCCCGTGGACCAACTCCCCGTCGTCCGGCGGATGCACGCCGGCGAGGCACTTGGCGAGTGTCGTCTTGCCGCTGCCGTTCTGACCCAGCAGGGCATGAATGCGACCTCCCCGCAGGGACAGCGACACGCCCCTGAGCGCTCTCACTCCCGGGAAGTACTTGGAGATGTCTCGAAGCTCCCAGGGGGCGTGAACAGTTGAGGTCGTCATCGACTACTCCGATCGTCTCGGCTCCCCTCTCTACGGGCACTCGTAGCTTTTCGAGGGCTTGGGGTGAAGCGATTCAGGATGGCAGAGGAACTCGATGGCATCTTCCTTCTCCACGACCGTCGTCGGTATCTCGAGGAAGAACCCGTCGAACTCCTTGTTCAGACACTCGACCATAACTTCCAAGGCCTGCTCACCCATCTGGAAGGGATGGGTCATGACGGTGGCCTGCCAGTCGCCTGCATCGATCTCTTCGAGCGCTCTCGTATCGCCGTCGTTACCGAGGATGATCACGTCTTGATCCATGGCATCCGCTGCTTCGTCGGCTCCGATCGCCATGTAGTCGTTAGCGGCGAAGATCATCTCGATGTCCGGATTTGCTTGAAGCATGTCCTGTCCGGCTCGATTGCCGCCTTCGACGTTCCAGTCGCCCACCAAGCTCTCGACTACCTCCATGCCTTTCTCACCCTCGATGGCGTCGAGGAAGCCTCCAACCCGTTCCTTCGAGTGGTATCCGGGGAGCCCCTCGATCACCCCGATCTTCGCGGTGCCGTCCACCAGCCCCAAGGCGTAGTCACCGATCTTCGCTGTTCCTTCGCGTTGGAGATAGCCAACGACGCCGTGGATCGGAGTCGGGAAGTCGGCGATGTCCGAGTTGACGATGACGACCGCGACGCCGGCGTCGACCGCTTGCTCCACGAGCGGAGCGGCCGCTTGTTCATCGTGAGTAGACAGGATGATGCCATCAACGTCCTGTGTAAGGACGTCCTGGATCATGCCCATCTGACCCTCGATATCGGCCCCGCTCTGCGGCGCCAGCATGAAGGTCTCGATGTCGAGGTCGCTTGCTTTCGCCTTGATGCCTTCGCCGATCGCTAGGTAGTAGGGGAACTCGGTTGCCGGAGGCATGTACGCGATGCGCGGCGTGGCGTCTCCCTCGAAGGCGACGGAGTCGCAGCTGGCCTGCGCCTTGTCACCTCCCGCACCTACTGGCTGTGGTTGGTCGCCGCCCCCACCGCCTCCATCCCCCTCGCCGCAAGCAGCGAGGACCACGAGAAATGCAGCTGCCAATACTCCCAAGCGACGCATCGTCTCTTCCCCCTTGTTTCGTACCGTGAAATCCAGGATTGCATGGCGAAACGAGCATATACTTTTTCCTTGGTGACGCACGATCGGGCGGAGGATCGCTTCGAGGCAAGCCTCCGTGCTGCTCCCATTCTGGCAATCCTTAGGGACCTAGAGCCGGCGGTCGCGGTTAGGCGCGCCGAGGCCCTCTGGGATGCCGGCGTCAATCTCCTCGAGGTCTCACTGGCCAACTCTCGAGCGTTCGAGACCTTGGAGCAGCTCGTTGCGCGCGGAGCGCAACGCGGGCTCCCCGTGGGAGTCGGAACCGTCTCGAGGACCGAGCAGCTAGAACGCGCCCTCGCTGCAGGGGCCGAGTTCGGCGTGGCCCCTGGGTTTGACGCTGAGGTCGCGTCCACCGCCAAGGCGATCGGGGTCCCGTTCCTCCCAGGAGTGGCTACCGCCAGCGAGATCCAACAGGCAACCAGGTTCGACTACCGTGTCCTTAAGATGTTCCCGGCCTCTCACCTCGGGCCTGACTGGGTTCTGGCCATGAAAGGCCCGTTCCCCTCCATTCGATTCGTTCCGACCGGAGGGGTCACTGCCTCCAACGCGGTTCGGTTCATGGAAGCAGGCGCTCTCGCCGTTGCAATGGGGTCCTCTCTGGGAGAGACGGATATCCCGGCCCTCCTGAGAAGGTTGAGAGAAGCAGGGAATCAAACGGCCGGAGATAGATAGTCATGAAGATCGGCTTCATAGGTCTGGGATCGATGGGGGCGCCGATGGCCGCAAACCTACTTGGAGCTCACTTCGAGCTGACCGTTCATAACCGGACACGCAGCAAAGAAGAATTGCTGGCCGAGAACGGCGCGCGGCGTGCGCCCGATCCCGGCGCCGCGGCTCCCGATGCCGAGATCGTGATCACAATGGTGACGGCCGACTCGGACGTGGAGGAGGTTCTGTTCGGACCCAAGGGAGTCGCGGGCGGGGCGAGGCCGGGAACACTCGTGATCGACATGAGCACGATCGCTCCCACCTCGGCGCGGTCCTTCGCCAACCGATTGTCGCAGCGCGGGATGCAGATGCTCGACGCCCCGGTCTCCGGAGGTACCGAGGGGGCCGAGAATGGCACGCTCTCGATATTCGTCGGTGGGGAGGAGAGCCAACTCGAAAGGGCCCGGCCGGTATTCGACGCGCTGGGTTCGACCGTCACGCACTTCGGTCCGAGCGGTTCCGGCCAACTGGCCAAAGCGGTAAATCAGGTCATCGTCGGCGGGACCTTCCTGGCCGTGGCCGAAGGACTTGCGTTTGGGGTCGAGGCCGGGTTGACGGACGAAGACAAGCTGATCCCTGCGCTGTCCGCGGGTTCGGCATCGTCGTGGGCGCTCGAGAACAGGGGACGCAGGTTTGTCCGAGGGGAGTACCCGCTTGGCTTCCGGATCTCGCTTCACAGAAAGGATCTCCGTATCGCACTCCAGGAGGCGAGCCGGCTCGGGGTCAGTCTGCCCGCGAGCGATCTGCTGCTACGCATCGAGGAAGCGTTGATCGAGGCCGGGCTCGACGACCTGGATCTCTCGGCGTTGACGAAGGCAGCGCGGGGGGGCTGACTCTGCATTGCCCGTCGAGCAGTCGGTGAGCGCCCCGAAGCGCGCCCTGAAGCACCCGCTCGGATAACCCCCCTGGGTCACAGGGGGTTTGCGGCTTCTATGGCCTCCGCGGCCGCCTTCACCGCGTGGACCATGAGCTCTGAGGCCGCGTCGTCGTCGAGGCCCTCGTTAGCAAGACGTCGCCAAGTCCAGAAGTCCAGAGCGAGAGCCACGGTGGCTCTGACGTTTTTTGTTCGCGCTTCCCCGGCCGCGAATCCCTCGGTGAGCGCGTCGGTCAGCCCGGCGACCCGCTTGTCGTTGGTTTCCCGCAGCAACGCGTCGAGGGCCGGCATAGTCAGGCGGTCCCGCTGAATGTTCTCGGTAATCGCCCGCGTGGTCCTATACCTCGAATAAAAGGAGCGCAGAACCGCCCGCAACCGGTCCGCGGGATCCGCAGCAGCGAGGGCATCGCCGACGTCGGGAGGGGGATGCTGGTCCAGGAAGTGCTTCTGGCACGCGGCGAACAACTGACGCTCATCTGGGAAGTGGTTGTAAACGGTGAGCCGCTGCACCCCCGCTCGCCGGGCCACTTCGGCGATGGTGGTACCTGCGGGGCCTACCTCCTCGTGCAGCGCCACGGTTGCCGCGACGATGCGGTTGCGCGTCTGTTCCTGAAGCTCCGCGCGGGCCTTCAGCTCATACCTTCGCTTTTGGGTTGACATGGTGTTCACCTATCGTATAACGTCCAAATCACCGAACGCCATGTTTAGTCAATATTTGGTCAAAGGAGAGTGACATGCAGGAAACAGCTCGGATCCTCGGTCCAAACGACGGCAAGGCCGGCAGTCTCGGATCTCTGGGGGTCCGATTCATGATCGGTGCGGGTGATTCAGGAGGCGGTTTTTCGCTCGTCGAGCACCCGATCGCCCCACGAGGTCTGGCCGCTCCGCTTCACCGGCACACCCGCGAGGACGAATACAGCTTCGTTCTCGAGGGCCGGATGGGCGCGGACCTCGGCGGAGAGGTCGTCTACGGGGAGCCGGGCGATCTGATCTTCAAGCCCCGCGGACAGTGGCACACGTTCTGGAATGCCGGCGAGGAGCCGGTGCGAATCCTGGAGATCATCTCCCCGGCCGGGTTCGAGCGATACTTTGAGGAACTCGTCGATTCGCCGATGGAGCGCCCCGACCCGGCCGCGATCGCCGCGATCGCAGCCAGGTACGAACTGGAGCTGGACTTCGCGAGCCTCCCCCGCCTGGTACAGGAGCACGGGCTCACCTTTCCCGGCGTGGGGTAGGAGCCAGCGGATTGGGAGTCCTCAAGTAAACAGATTCAAACGGAGCCGGCACCAACGCTGAGGAAGCGTGCCGGTGCCCGGCGGCAGGAACGGCTCGCCGGATGTAGAAGAAGGCATTATCACGGGCCTCGGCACTCCTCTGGTTTTCGGACAGGAATGACCGCTCTCGATGGCCGGGAGACTCGAGGATCGTTGCAAATGCTGTTGCCGCCAGGTGGCTCCATGAGGGCCTCACATGCACTCAGTCAATGGATCTTGGTCCACATTTGGTCCACAACGCACGTGACTATTCATGGATATCCATGTCTCTAAATGACACCGAAAAAGGGGAGTTGAGCTGGGGAAATGCTCAGTTTGTGCAGGTGAGTGTGAAGTCTCACCACCCGTGTCCCAGATCGGCTCCGGTAGGTGTGTCTCACATCCTCGCCTTTCTGGGCTTGCCCTGGGGTTGAGCTAGAGCTCCGAACTCCTTGGACTTGTCGTGCCGAGCACGATGGGTTCTCAGCAAAGAGCCGTCAAGGGCGATCTGAACGGTGTCACCGACGAGCCGGACACCTACGGTGGATCCGATGAAGCGATTGCCGACTCTGTAGCGGGTTGCACCAGAACTTCCGTCCGGAACTGAGCCCGGAAATCCACTCAGGTTGAGGTTCTCCCTGACACCCTCCCTAAGACGGGTTAGAAACCCGGGGAGGAGGATCGTTGGGAGAGCGAGAGCACCGCAAGAAGAG
>Ga0183260_10002837_pt1 | contig 14198 bp, 8 predicted proteins | sample AntDrymUQ4972206_2_FD_129768 | JGI IMG/M metagenome (GOLD analysis project Ga0183260, IMG submission 129768) | Polar desert sand microbial communities from Dry Valleys, Antarctica - metaG UQ497 (22.06) (version 2) (version 2) | ecosystem: Environmental > Terrestrial > Soil > Desert | place... | reverse complement strand
GGGGCCAGGGTGAGGGACGAGTCGCCGGTGACCTCGCGAGCGCAAACCCGCGCGACCCTGCCGCCCTCGCCCTCGAGCCCCATCACCTCGCGACCGAAGCGCCGCTCGCCGCCCTCCTCCAACGCATAGGTGGTGATCAGCCTGCGAGGCTGGATCGGCCAGGGCGTGTTCGGATAGCGGCCATCCTGTGGCACCTCGGGATAGACGTCGAGCAGGAGCACGTCCTCGGCGCCCTCTCGCAGCGCGTTGGACAGGCAGTCCATGCCGGTGTCCCCGCCGCCGATCACGACGACCCGCTTGCCCGCCGCCGTGATCTCATGCTCGGCCCGTCGGGCGGGGCGCCCCTGCGTCGAGGCGACCCAGCGGTTGCGCCCGTAGAGGTAGTCCATCGCGAAGTGGACGCCGTCGAGCTCCCGCCCCGGGATCGTGAGGTCGCGCTCGACCCGGGAGCCGGTGGCGACGACGACCGCGTCGAACTTGGCGCGCAGCTCGTCGGCGCTCATGTCCACGCCGGCTTCGACGTCGCAGACGAGCTCGATCCCCTCCTGCTCGAGGATGTCGACACGGCGATCGATCATCCATTTCTCCAGCTTCGCGTCGGGAACGCCGAAGCGGAGCAACCCGCCCACCGCCTCGTCCTTCTCGAAGACCGTCACGCTGTGGCCGACCTTGTTGAGCTCGTCCGCGGCGGCCAGCCCGGCTGGTCCCGAGCCCACGACGGCCACCTTCCTGCCGGTCCGGGAGTCAGGCGGCTGAGGCACGACCCAGCCCTGCTCGAAGGCGTGGTCGATCGTCCAGTACTCGATTTGCTTGATCATCACCGGGTCGTCGTCGATGTCGAGCACGCACGCTGACTCGCACGGCGCCGGGCAGATCAGGCCGGTGAACTCGGGGAAGTTGTTCGTCGCGTGGAGCTGGTCGATCGCCCCCTTCCAGTCGCCCACCCGCGCCAGGTCGTTCCAGTCGGGAATCAGGTTGCCGAGCGGGCAGGCGTTGTTGCAGAAGGGGATGCCGCAATCCATGCAGCGCGAGGCCTGCTCGCGAAGCTCGTCCTCGGGCAGCGTCTGGTAGATCTCCCCGTAGTCGCGCACCCGTTCGTCCGGATCCCGCTCGGGCGCCGGCACGCGATGAACTTCGAGGAATCCGCGGGGGTTGGCCATGGGAGTACCCGCCTAGGCGAGGTTGACGGTCCGGGCCTTCGCCGGCGGCTCGGTGTGGGCGAGCGCGGCGCGGTAGCCGGGCGGGATCACCACGGTGAACTCCTCGAGGGCCTCCTCCCAGCGCTCGAGCAGGCCGGCAGCAACGCTCGAGCCGGTCCGATCGAGATGCTCGGCGAGCAGGCGGTGGAGGAAGTCGTTCCCCTCCGGATGGACGGGCTCAAGCTCGATCATCTCCATGTTGCAGTGCCGCTCGGCATCGTCCTCTGGGTCCCAGATGCAGGCGATCCCGCCGCTCATCCCCGCCGCGAAGTTGCGGCCGATCGGGCCGAGGACGACCACGCAGCCGCCCGTCATGTACTCGCACCCGTGCTCGCCGATGCCCTCGACCACCGCGAGCGCGCCCGAGTTGCGGACGGCGAAGCGCTCGCCGACAAGCCCCCGGAAGAACGCCTTCCCGCCCGTCGCTCCGTACAGGGCCACGTTGCCGGCGATCACGTTGCGCTCGGCCCGGTAGCTCGCCTTCTCCGGGGGGCGTACGGCGAGCACCCCGCCCGAGAGCCCCTTGGCCGCGTAGTCGTTGACGTCGCCGGCGACCGAGATCGTCACGCCGGGAGCGAGCCAGGCGCCGCAGCTCTGCCCGGCCGAGCCTCGCAGCTCGATCTCGAGCGTGTCCTCGGGCAGGCCGTCGGGGCCACGCTCGCGGACCAGGGCGTTCGAGACCCGCCCGCCCACGGCGAGGTCGATGTTGGTCACGCCGCGCTCGATTCGCACCTTCTCACCGCGTTCGATCGCCGCCGCGGCGGGGGGGAGCAGCTCGCGCTCGTCGAAGGACTCCCCCGTGCGGATCTCGACCTTCTCGCCGGGGATGTGCCCGCGCGGCGCCTCGATCGCCTTACCGGGGATCGCCAGCAGGGGACGAAGGTCGAGCGAGCGCGCCTTCCAGTGGTCGACGTCGTCGTCGGGGACGAGCAGCTCGGTGCGGCCGACGAGGTCGCCGAAGCGCTTCACCCCGAGGAGCGCCATCAGCCCGCGCGCCTCCTCGGCGACCATGAACAGGTACTTGACGACGTGCTCGGGCTTGCCCGAAAAGCGCGCTCGCAGCTCCGGATCCTGCGTCGCCACCCCCACGGGGCAGGTGTTGAGGTGGCAGACCCGCATCATGATGCAGCCGGTCGCGATCAGGGGAGCCGTGGAGATCCCGATCTCGTCGGCGCCGAGCAGGGCGGCGACGATCACGTCGCGGCCGGTGCGCATCTGCCCGTCCGTCTGCAGGATGACCCGCGTCCGCAGGCCGGAGTCGAGCAGCGCCTGCTGGGTCTCCGCCAACCCGATCTCCCAGGGGACGCCGGCTCCCTGGATCGAGGAGAGCGGGGAGGCGCCGGTGCCGCCGTCGTGGCCGGCGATCACGATGTGCTCGGCGCCCGCCTTGACGCAGCCGACGGCCACGGTGCCGACGCCCGACTCGGCGGCGAGCTTGACCGAAACGCTCGCCGCCGGGTTGGCGGCGCGCAGGTCGTAGATCAGCTGCTTGAGGTCCTCGATCGAGTAGATGTCGTGGTGAGGGGGCGGGGAGATCAGCTCGGTGCCGGGCAGGGCGAAGCGCAGCGCGCCGATGTAGTCGTCGACCTTGTGGCCGGGAAGCTGGCCGCCCTCGCCGGGCTTGGCGCCCTGGGCGATCTTGATCTGGATCTGGTCGGCGTGGGCGAGGTAGTCGATGTCGACGCCGAAGCGCCCCGAGGCGATCTGGCGGATTCGCGAGCGCCGCTCGTCGCCGTTGGGGTCGGCCACGTTGCGCCGCCTGTCCTCGCCGCCCTCGCCGCTGTTCGACCAGCCGCCGATCCTGTTCATCGCGATCGCGAGCGTCTCGTGGGCCTCCGGCGAGAGCGCGCCGAGGCTCATCGCGCCGGTCGAGAAGCGCTTGACGATCGCCGCCGCCTCCTCCACCTCGTGCAGCTCGTAGGGAGCGTCGGACTCGCGAAGCTTGAGCAGGCCCCGCAGCAGGGCGTGCTGGGCGTTCTCGTCGTTGACGCGACGGCTGAATTCCTCGTAGGCCTCGGCGCCGCCGCCGTCCCCGGTGCGCGCCGCGTGCTGAAGCGCCGAGACGGTCTCGGGGTCCCACATGTGCAGCTCGCCGTCCTTGCGCCAGCGGTAGACGCCCCCTTGTGGGAGGAGCTTCTCGTGCGCTGCCGGCAGCCGCGCCTTCTCGACGTGCTCGGCGAGCGCGATCCCGTGCTCCTCGGGATAGGCGCGGGCGTGGCGGTCGAGCGCCTCGGCGGCCAGCTCGCCGACGCCGATCCCGCCGAGGCGGGACGGCGTGCCCGTGAAATGCTCGTCGACGACGGCCTCGTCGATGCCGATGATCTCGAAGATCTGCGCGCCGCGGTAGGAGCGGATCGTCGCGATCCCGATCTTCGAGAGGACCTTGAGCAGCCCCTTCGAGATCCCGGCGATCGCGCGCTCGGAGGCGCCGGCGAGCGGTCCGTCGAGGCCGACGGTCGGCTCGTCCAGCATCGTCATCGTCTCGAGCATCAGGTAGGGGTTGATCGCGGTCGCGCCGTAGCCGATCAGCGCCGCGAGGTGGTGGATCTCGCGCGGCTCGCCCGACTCGACGACGAGCGCCGCGCGCAGCCGAGTTCCCTCCCTCACCAATGCGTGGTGGACCGTCGAGCAGGCGAGGAGCGAGGGAATCGGGACGCGGTTCGGGCCGGTTGCCCGATCCGAGAGGACGAGCAGGGTCGTGTTCTCGCGTAGCGCCTCGATCGCCTGCTGGCGAATCCGATCGAGGGCGCTCTCGAGCCCGTCCTCTCCGTTCTCGAGCGCCCAGGTGATGTCGATCGTCGTCGGATGGAGCGCCTGGTGGGGGTTGCGGCGCAGCCGCTCGAGCTCGAAGTCGGTGAGGATCGGCTGGGAGAGCTCGACGTGGTTGACGATCTGGGGCTCGGCGCTGAGCAGGTTGCCCTGCGGGCCGATGTCGGTCCGCAGGCTCATCACGACCTGCTCGCGGACGGAGTCGATCGCCGGGTTGGTGACCTGCGCGAAGCGCTGCTTGAAGTACGAGTAGAGCGAGGGCCGGTGGTCGGAGAAGACCGCGAGGGAGAGGTCGTTGCCCATCGAGCCGGTCGGCTCGCGGCCATCGCGGAGCAGCGGCGCGAGCAGCGTCCGCAGGTCCTCCTGGGTGTAGCCGAATGCCATTTGCCGCTTCAGGAGCGGCTCGACCGGCTCGATCGTCGACTGTGGGTCGGGGAGCTCGCGAACGCCCAGCTTTCCCTCCGCATACCACTCGCCGTAGGGGGCGGAGTCGGCGACCGCGCGCTCGACCTCACCGTCGGTGCCGACGAGCCCGCTCGCGAGATCGACGACGAACAGCTCCCCGGGCTGCAGGCGGCCCTTGCGCGCGATCCGGTCGGGATCGACCGTGAAGATCCCCGACTCCGAGCCGAGGCAGACCCAGCCGTCGCGGGTGATCGTCCACCGTCCGGGGCGGAGGCCGTTGCGGTCGAGCATCGCGCCGAGCGTGGAGCCGTCGCAGAAGGCGATCGCGGCTGGGCCGTCCCAGGGCTCGAGCAGGCGACCGTGGTAGCGGTAGAAGCCCTCGAGCGCAGCGGGGATCTCGTCCCCGCGTCCTTCCCAGGCGGCGGGGATCATCATCATCATCGCGTGCTGCGGCGAGCGGCCGGCGAGCGCGAGCAGCTCGAGCGAGCTGTCGAAGGCCGCGGAGTCCGAGGCGGCATCGTCGATCAACGGCAGGCAGTCGTCGAGGTCCTCACCGAACGCGTCCGAGGAGAGGACGGCCTCGCGCGCGCGCATCCAGTTGACGTTGCCGCGGACGGTGTTGATCTCGCCGTTGTGGGCGATCATCCGCAGCGGCTGAGCGAGCTCCCAGCTCGGCGCGGTGTTCGTGGAGAAGCGGGAGTGGACGATCGCGAAGGTGCTGCGCAGGCTGAGATCGCGCAGGTCGGGGTAGAACTGCGGCAGCTGGGGGGCGGTCAGCATCCCCTTGTAGACGATCGTCCGAGCGGACATGCTCGGGAACGAAACCTTCGGGGTCAGCTCCTTCTCGGCGCGACGGCGGATGACGAAGAGCGACCGCTCGAATTCCTCGGGGTCGTCGAAGGCCGGTCCCGCCTCGATGAAGAGCTGGCGGACCTGGGGGGCGCAGGCGCGCGAGAGCTCGCCGGCGGAGGTCTCGTCGACGGGGACGTCACGCCACCCGATCGGCGTATGGCCGCCCTCCTCGACGAGCTCGCAGATTCGCTGCTGGGCGAGCTCGGAGGAGGCGCTCGACTCGCGACGCAGGAAGCACATCGCCACCCCGAGCCGACCGGGCGGCGGCAGGTTCGCGGGCCGGGTGTCGATCTCGACCGCTCGCGAGCGGAAGAAGTCGTGCGGCAGCCCGATCATGATCCCGGCGCCGTCGCCGGTGGAGGCGTCGGCGCCGGCGGCGCCTCGGTGCTCGAGGCGATCGAGGGCCACGAGCGCGCGGTCGACCGTCTCGTGGATCGCGCGCCCATCGAGGCGGGCGACGAAGGCGACGCCGCAGCCGTCGTGGAAGAACGACCGGTCGTGGACTCCGTGGAAGGGGTCCATTTCGGGGTCGGCGAAGCTGTCGGTGGGGTACGTCATCTGGCGGAGGGGGCCGGGACGGGGCGCGGCGCGGGGGTGCGCTCGACAGCGGCCCCTGCTGACGAGCGCTCGGCGGGACCGAAATCGTACGGCAAAGCCAGGGTCGAGGCGGTGAAATTCGACCGTCCGGCTTTATCCATCGGGACAACTACAGGACGGTTGCGGCGGGCTACGTTGATGGGGTGGCCACGACCCTCCGCACTCCGATGTCCAGGCGAGAAGGCATGAGCTTCGGCGAGCGGGGCCTCGATGAGGCCCTGGACTGCGAGAGCACCCGCGGCGCCTACTCGACGCTCTTCGTGCAGCTCGATGTCGCTCGTCTCACCACCGAGGGAGGGCGGGTGAGGAGCGAGCTCGCCGATCGCGGGGTCGTCTTCGGCGGCGACCCGCCTCGCCCGTTCGTCGTCGATCCCGTTCCGCGGCTGATCGAGGGCGCGGAGTGGGCCGGGATCGAAGCTGGGCTGAGGCAGCGCGTCAAGGCGCTCAACGCCTTCCTGGAGGACGTCTACGGCGAGCGGCGGATCGTCGCCGAGGGGGCCATCCCCGCGCGGGTGATCGAGGAGGCCGAGTGGTTCGAGCCCGCGATGGCCGGGATGAGCGGCGAGGCGCCGGTGCCCCGCGCCCAGGTTGCGGGACCCGACCTCGTCCGCGCGCCGAACGCGGAGTGGTTGGTGCTGGAGGACAACCTGCGCGCCCCGTCCGGGCTGACGTTTGCGCTCGCCGCCCGCGAGGCGATGGTGCCGATGATCGCGTCGAGCGGCCTCGCGCCGCGCCGGCTGGCGCCGGCGCTCGCGGCGCTCGAGCGAATCCTGGCCTCTGCCGCGCCTGAGGGGATTGAGCACCCGCGGATCGTCCTGCTCTCGGACGGGCCCGCCTCGAGCGCCTTCTATGAGCACTGCGAGCTCTGCCGCGTGCTCGGCATCCCGCTGGCGACGCCGGAGGAGCTGCGCCGCGACGGCGAGCGGCTGCTGCTCGAAAGCGATGGCGACGCGCCCGTCGACGTCCTCTACCGTCGCGTCGACGACGAGCGCCTCACCCGATCCGATGGGGAGCCGACCCAGCTCGGCGAGCTCCTGATCGAGCCCCTGAGCGCGGGAACCCTCGGCGTCGCGAACTCCCCCGGCACCGGCATCGGCGACGACAAGGCGGTCCATCCATACGTGGAGCGGATGATCGAGCTCTACCTCGGTGAGTCGCCGCTGCTTCGCTCCGTCCCCGGCTACGACCTCGGCGAACCCGATCAGCTCGCCGAGGCGCTACCGCGACTCCCGGAGCTAGTGATCAAGCCGCGCTCGGAGTTCGGCGGCAGCGGGGTGACGATCGGGCCGCTGGCGTCCGCCGAGGAGCTCGAACGGGCGATCGGGCTCGTTCGCGAGGCGCCGAATCGCTGGGTGGCCCAGGAGCCCGTGGCGCTCTCGGTCCACCCGACGGTCGTCGACGGGAAGCTGGAGGGCCGACACGTGGACCTGCGACCGTTCGTGCTCTCGAGCGCGGAGGAGACGTTCGTGGTGCCCGGCGGGTTGACCCGCTTCGCCCGAGACGAGGGGGACATGGTCGTCAACAGCGGACAGGGCGGAGGAGCGAAGGACACGTGGATTCTCTGAAGGAGCGCAAGGACGGTCGGACACCGGCTGAGCGGCCGTTGATCGGGGTGACGACCTCGGAGGTGCGACGGGCCGAGACCGTCCAGCCGACGCCCGAGGGGGAGCCACCGAGCCATGAGATGGCGCTCGGACTCCCCTATCTACGGGCGATCGAGGCCGCGGGTGGGCTGCCGGTCGTGATCCCGCCCCTCGGGCTCGACGCGATCGAGCCGCTCCTCGATCGGCTCTCGGGGATCTGCCTCTCGGGCGGGCCAGACGTGCATCCGGATGCATACGGCGCCGAGCCCGACCCGCACCTCGGGCCGACCGAGCCCGACCTCGACCGCTTCGAGCTCGCGATTGCGGCGGCGGCCGACGATCGCGAGTTCCCGATCCTGGCGATCTGCCGAGGGATGCAGGCGCTCAACATCGTCCGCGGCGGCACGTTGATCCAGCACCTCCCCGACCGTGACGGAGCGATCGCGCATCGGCAGCGGGAGCCGGGCAGGGAGCCGTCCCATCCGATCTCGATCGAGCCGGGCACTCGGCTGGCCGCGATGCTCGCCGCGAGCAACGCTGAGGTCAACTCCTTCCACCACCAGGGGCTCGATCGGCTCGGCAACGGCCTGATCGCAACCGCCTGGGCAACCGACGGGACGATCGAGGCGATCGAGGATCCATCGCGGAGCTTCCTGCTGGGCGTGCAGTGGCACGCCGAGCTGCTCATCGCCCGTCCAGAGGAGCAGTTGCTGTTCGACGGCTTCGTCAGGGCATGCGCCGGAGCCCTCGGCGCGACGCTGCAAGGAACGGCGAAGGAGTGATGAGCGCGAGCGCCCGCACCGGCCCCGCCTGGGCGGATTGGGCCGGCGCGCACGCGCTCGGCCCCTACACGATCGGCGTCGAGGAGGAGGCGATGCTCCTCGACCCGCGGACGTGGGGCCTCGCCCACCGGATCGATGACCTCCTGCCACGACTGGCGTCAGGGGTTCAGGAGCATGTGACCGCCGAGACCCATGGCTCGGCCTTCGAGGTGCAGACCAGCGTCATGGGATCGGTCGCCGAGGCAGCGGACGAGCTGCGCTCGCTGCGAGCGCAGCTCGTGGACACGCTCGAGGGGCTCGGCCTGCGGGCGGCGGCGGCGGGGACCCACCCGTTCGCGATCTGGCAGGAGATCGCGGTCTCCGGCGGCGAGCGCTACCAGTTCGTCTACGGCTCGATGCGGGAGCTCGCCCGCCGCGAGCCGACCTTCGCCCTCCATGTCCACGTTGGAATCGCCGACCCCGAGACGGCGATCCGGGTTCACGACCGGATGCGCGTTCACCTGCCGCTGCTCCTGGCGCTCTCGGCCAACTCGCCGTTCTGGCAGGGCCGGGACTCCGGCCTGGCCTCGGCTCGAAGCCCCCTCTTTCAGGCGTTCCCCAGGGTCGGCGTGCCGCGGGCGTTCGGCAGCTATGAGGCTACACCGAGACCGTCGACCTGCTGATTCGCACCGAGGCGGTTCCCGAGTGCACCTTCCTCTGGTGGGACGTGCGCCCCCAACCCCGCTTCGGCACGGTCGAGATTCGCGTCATGGACGTGCAGACCCGCTGTGCCGACACCGCGGCCCTCGTCGCGCTCACGGCCTGCCTTGCCAGGCTGGAGGCCGAGGAGGGGTACGCGAGCGAGACGGCGATCGCCGCCCAGGAGGTGATCGCCGAGAACCGCTTTCTCGCCGCCCGCGATGGCGTCGAGGCGACGTTCGTCGATCCCGACCTCGAGCGCCGGGTAGCGCTTGCCGACCTGGTGGAGGACCTGCTCGAGCGCTGCCGCCCGCACGCCCAGGATCTCGGCTGCGAGGAGGAGCTCGGCTCAGTCGCCGACCTGCTTGGTGACCCGCCGGCGAAGCGTCAGCTCGAGGCCGCCCGCAGCGCTCCCTCGCTGGGGCGGCTCGTCGAGCACCTCTCGGACTGCTTTGTCGAGTAGCCGGTCGAGCTAACCCGCTCCCGAACGACGAGCGGCGTCGCTTCGGCGGCCTTCAGGCCGCGAGGCGCTTCGTCAGCCGGCAACCGTGATCGAGGCGATCCCGATCGGCAGCCCGCCCGCGAGCGCGTCGATCTTGAACGTCTCGTTCAGGAGCGCCGCGGCGTCATCGGAGAGGAGGACGGTCGTCCCCTGGAGCGTCGCCGACTTGTCCGGGTTGGACTTGAGCGGCTCGAGCGTCGAGCCGTCCAGGTCGAACAGCTTCGCGTCGCTGACGACCTCCTTGCCGTTGGCCGACACGGTGCCGGTCAGCTCGGAGGTACCGGGGTCGATCACGAAGTCGGTCAGCTCGACCGTCGTACCGCCGGCCTCCAGGCTGAGGCCGCTGCCCTGGTGGTCGATGATGCCCTGAACGTAGGGGCGAACCGACGAGGCGGGGTCGTAGTAGGTCACGTTGCCGCCGGTGATCGGGAACGATGCAACGCCGTCGGCGCTGATCTCGCCGTCGCCGACTGGGCCGGGGGTGACCTTGAGCTTCGTCAGCGCGTCGACGAAGCCCTGATCGAGCGCCACCTCGGTGGCCTCGCCCTTGAGGTCGGCGATCTCGGCGGCGGGCGTGTCCGCCGCGGAGGAGTCGTCGCTCTCGCTCGAGCTGTCGTCGCCGCAGGCGGCTACGCCGAAGGCGAGCGCCGCGATCAGCAGGAGCATCGCGCCAAGGCGGGTGAATGGGGACTGGGGCATGGTTTGCCTCCGTAGTTTGAGTCTTGGGGGTCGTGGGTCGAGGTTCAACGGGCTCGGATCCTTTCCGAGTCGCGAACCTCATCTCTCCCATCGTCGCCCACCCGGGGTTCGGATCACTTTCCCGCGGCTCGCGGAACGTTGCGTGACGCACGCCATCGGTCGATGTGTCACCGATCTGTGCTACAAAGCCCTCCCGTCCGAGCCCTCCGCTCGCCGGACCCGCCCCCCGCTGATGACTCTCGCCGATCAATCGATGAGATTCGGGCTCCGCGCCCTCAACCGCCTCGCCGGCCTCGAGGTGGTCGATCGAGCGGGCCTGCGCGGCCCGGCCGAGCGACTCCTCTACCGCTCGACCCGCAACGGCTTCCGCGCGGCCAACGCGGCCGGTCGGACGTTCGCCTCCGCGCAGGGGCGGGGCGATCCGGCTCGTCAGGCGAGGGCGAAGAGCTCCGGGGGCTTCGACGTCACCCCCACCGACGAGCAGCAGATGATGATCGAGGCCTTCGGCGGCTTCGCGGCGCAGAAGCTGCGCAAGGCCGCCACCGACGCCGACGCGCGATGCACGGCGCCGCCGGAGCTCCTCGCCCAGAGCGCGGAGCTCGGGATCACGATGCTCGGCGTCCCCGAGGAGCTCGGCGGGGCCGTCTCCGAGCGCTCGGCCGTGACCTCGGCTCTGATCTCGGAGGCGCTCGCGGGCGGCGACATGGGCCTGGCCTTCGCCGCGCTGGCGCCCGCCGCGGTGAGCACGGCGCTCGGCCTCTGGGGTGACGCCGAGCAGCAGGCCACCTACCTGCCGGCCTTCACGAGCGAGGACGTCCCCGCCGCCGCCCTTGCCCTGCTCGAGCCCCGGGCGCTCTTCGACCCCTTCGAGCTCGCCACCACCGCCAGGCGCGAGGGCGACGGGTTCGTGGTGGATGGGCTCAAGTCGATGGTCCCGCGCGCGGCGGAGGCTGAGCTGTTCGTCGTCGCCGCCGAGCTCGAGGGCGCGGGGCCCGCGCTGCTCCTCGTCGAAGCAGCGACCGAGGGCGTTCTCACCCAGCCCGAGCCGGCGATCGGGTTGCGAGCGGCGGCCACCGCACAGCTCAAGCTGGAAGGCGTCAGGGTGGGTGCCGGGGCGCTGCTCGCCGAGGGCTCCCCCGATGCCTACGCCGATTGCGTCCGCCTTGGACGGATCGCCTGGTGCGCGCTCGCCGTCGGCACCGCGCAGGCCGCACTCGACTTCCTGATCCCCTACGTCAACGACCGCAAGGCCTTCGGGGAGCCGATCAGCCACCGCCAGGCCGTCGCCTTCAACATGGCGAATATCGCGATCGAGCTCGAGGGGATGCGGCTCGCCACCTATCGCGCCGCCAGCCTCGCCGACCAGGGCAAGGACTTCTCGCGGGAGGCGGCGCTCGCCCGCCGGCTCTGCGCCAGCCACGGGATGAAGATCGGCTCCGATGCGGTCGGCCTCCTCGGCGGCCACGGCTACGTCAAGGAGTACCCGGTCGAGCGGTGGTATCGCGACCTGCGCTCGGCCGGAGTCATGGAAGGGGCGCTGCTGCTCTGATGATCGACCTCGAGGTCCCGAAGAAGTTCGTCCCGCTCGTCGGGCAGGCCAACATGGTTGCGCGCGAGGTCCTGCGGCCGATCTCGCGCAAGTACGACGCGAACGAGCACGAATACCCCAAGGAGCTCGACATGCTCGCCTCACTGATCGACGGCCTGGAGGACGGCGGCGGCTCCAGCGGCGCCGGCGCGGCCGGGGTCAGCCAGGCGGAGAAGAACGGCGACGGTGGCAACCGCAACGGCTCGAACATGGCCTCGGTCCTCTCGATCATCGAGATGTGCTGGGGGGACGTCGGGCTGCTGCTGACGATGCCGCGACAGGGGCTCGGCAACTCGGCGATCGCGGCGGTCGCGGATTCCGAGCAGAAGGAGCGCTTCGCCGGCAAGTGGGCCGCGATGGCGATCACCGAGCCCGAGGCCGGCTCCGACTCCGCCGCGATCCGGACCACCGCGGTCCTCGACGGCGACGAGTACGTCCTCAACGGCGAGAAGATCTACGTCACCTCCGGGGAGCGCGCCGACCTCGTGGTCGTCTGGGCCAGCCTCGACCCCAAGCAGGGGCGCGCCGCGATCAAGTCCTTCGTCGTCGAGCGCTCGAACCCCGGCCTGAAGCTCGACCGTCTCGAGCACAAGCTCGGGATCCGAGCCTCCGACACGGCCGCGTTCATCCTCGACGACTGCCGGGTGCCGAAGCGGGATCTGCTCGGCAGCCCCGAGATCGACATGAAGAAGAGCTTCGGCGGGGCGATGAAGACCTTTGACAACACGCGCCCCTTGGTCGCGGCGATGGCGCTCGGGCTCTCCCGCGCCTGCCTCGAGCATACGAGCGAGAGGCTCGCCGAGGCCGGGGTCGAGATCGACTACGACCGTCCCCCCAACTCCCAGCACGCCGCCGCCGCGGAGCTGCTCGAGCTCGAGGCGGAGCTCGAGGCGGCGCGACTGCTGACCATGGAGGCCGCCTGGATGGCGGACAACTCCAAGCCGAACTCCCTCCATGCCTCCTACGCGAAGGCGAAGGCGGGCAGGACCTGCGTCGACATCGCCCTGCGCTGCATCGCCCTCTGCGGCTCGCTCGGGCTCGGCGAGGACGAGCTCCTCGAGAAGTGGGCGCGCGATGCGAAGATCCTCGACATCTTCGAGGGCACCCAGCAGATCCAGCTGCTGATCATCGCCCGCCAGCTGCTCGGGCTCACTTCGGCGCAGCTGAAATAGCAAGCAGCGGGCAGCAAGCGGCAAGCAGCGGCTCGCTGCGCTCGCCAACATCCCGATCTCCTACGAGGAGCAGAACAAGATGAAAGCTCAGACCCGTCCAGTTGCCGTGCTTGGGTCGAACCGGATTCCCTTCGCGCGCTCGAACGGGCCCTACGCGCGGGCGTCCAACCAGGACATGCTGACCGCGGCCCTCGACGGGCTGATCGACCGCACTGGGATCTCAGGAGAGCGCCTCGGCGAGGTCTCGGGCGGCGCGGTGCTCAAGCACAGCCGTGACTTCAACCTGACTCGCGAGTCCCTCCTCGGCACCCGCCTCGCCGCGGAGACCCCTACCTACGACGTCGGCCAGGCCTGCGGGACCGGCCTCGAGACCGCGATCCTCGTCGCGAACAAGATCGCCCTCGGCCAGATCGACGCGGGCGTTGCGTGCGGCGTCGACACCACCTCCGATGCCCCGATCGCGCTCAACGACGACCTGCGCGAGATCCTGCTCGAGGCGAATTCGGCGAGGTCCAACCTCGACCGGATCCGGGCGCTGACGAAGGTTCGCCCCGGGCACGTCGTCCCCGAGATCCCGCGCAACGAGGAGCCGCGCACCGGCCTTTCGATGGGCGAGCACACCGCGGTCATGGCGCGCGAGTGGGGAATCACCCGCGCCGCGCAGGACGAGTTGGCCGCCGCCTCCCATCAGGCGCTCGGGGTTGCCTACGACGCCGGGTTCGAGGACGACCTGGTCACCCCCTACCTGGGCCTGGAGCGCGACCAGAACCTGCGGCCCGACTCGACGGCTGAGAAGCTGGGCAGGCTCCGGCCCGCCTTCGGCGGCGCCGACGGGACGATGACCGCCGGCAACTCGACCCCGCTCAGCGACGGCGCCTCCGCCGTCCTGCTCGGCAGCGAGGACTGGGGGGCGGCGCACGGCCTGGAGATCCTCGCCAGATTTGTCGACGCCGAGACCGCTGCGGTCGACTACGTGAGCGGGAAGGAGGGGCTCCTGATGGCGCCGGCGTACGCCGTGCCGCGACTGCTCGAGCGCAACGGGCTGGCCCTCGGGGACTTCGACCTCTACGAGATCCACGAGGCCTTCGCCGCGCAGGTGCTCTGCACGCTTGCGGCCTGGGAGGACCCGGTGTTCTGCCGCGAGCGCCTCGGCCTGCCGGAGCCGCTCGGCCCGATCGACCGCGACAAGATCAATGTCAACGGCGGCTCCCTCGCCGCCGGCCACCCGTTCGCCGCCACCGGCGGGCGGATCGTCGGCAACCTCGCGAAGATGCTGGCCGAGCGAGGCGGCGGGCGGGGGCTGATCTCGATCGAGATCAGCCCCCGCCCGCCGCCTCGCTCGGCCAGCATCTTCGCGAGGTTGCCGACGATC
>Ga0183260_10002836_pt1 | contig 14203 bp, 11 predicted proteins | sample AntDrymUQ4972206_2_FD_129768 | JGI IMG/M metagenome (GOLD analysis project Ga0183260, IMG submission 129768) | Polar desert sand microbial communities from Dry Valleys, Antarctica - metaG UQ497 (22.06) (version 2) (version 2) | ecosystem: Environmental > Terrestrial > Soil > Desert | place... | reverse complement strand
CGACAAGCCGAGCACCGCCACGATGGGGACAAGGAAGAGGACACGCAGGATCCCTAGTGGACCGGCCAGCACCCATCCGACGGTGCGAAAACCACTCAGTCCTTGGATCGGACCGAGCAAGGCCTGGACGCCGGCACTGATGGCCAACCATGCGGCGGCGAGCAGCCAGACGGTTGGCCCGGTGAGCCCGAGGAGAGCCGAGCCGACCGGTGTCGCAGCCGCCAGGAGGGCGAACAGGACGACTTGTGCCACAAGTACCCGGCAGGACAGCCACCGGATCATCTCGGTCACCGCGATGCCGTCGTCTCGCGCACGCGAATGGGCAACGCCTCGCGCACGCGAATGGGCAACGCCTCGCGCACGCGAATGGGCAACGCCTCGCGCACGCGAATGGGCAACGTCGCGTGCCATCGCTGCCTGAACGCCGCTGACCGGCGTGAGCACGATCAACGCCAGAGCGGTCAACGACGCCAAGGTGGCGAATCCGCCGGCGTCGAGGTTGCGTGCCGCTACGACGTAGAAGAGGAAATTGCCGAGATGGCCGACCAGCGAGGCGAGCGCCACGATCAGCCCTTCGCGCATCAAGCCTTGCCTCGATGGCGATCCGCCGGGTGTGACCGCACTGGGCAGCGGCTCGCCCGCTTCGTGAGACGGACTCCCTTTGTCGTCGCTCACTACTCGGAGTCGACCACCCGCGGCGCCTGGTTGTCCTCGGAGGCATTCTTTGACCGCTGAACACATGCTTGCAGCCTCTCCAAGCTGCTGCGCAGAAGGGCCAGCTCCTCCGCGAGCACGCGGGTCTCGTCCTCGAGGCGGGACAGTTCCCAGGACAGATGCACCGACACCAGCAGCAGCAGGGTCAGCGCCAGCAGAAACAGGAAGTTTGCCGGCACCTCGAAACCCAACGCCTCGGATATCCCCTGCAACAGGCCGGGTGCAAGCAGCAGGACCAGCACGCCCACGCCCACGATCAGCCAGAGAGCGGCGTACTTCTCCGAGAGTTGCCGTCGCCGCAGCAATTCCAGCATGAAGCCGAGAACGAGGATCGCGGCCACGACGGCGACTACGTAGCTCAACGGACTGGCATCAGGTGGTCCGGGTCGAGGACGACCATGGCCGGCCAGCGTCGGATCCTGGCCAGGATCAGAATCAGAGCAGTCCTGAAGAGATAGACAGTCGCTCCGATCGGCGACTTGCTGGACTCGCCTCCTGCCCGTGGTCGCATGTGCACCGGCACCTGCGTCACGGACAGTCCTGCCCGGATAGCGATGACCAGGGATTCGATGGTGTCGCCCAGGAACTCGGCAGGGTAGTGATGGGCGTAGAGGGTGATGGCTCGGCGATTCGCCGCCCGGAAACCCGACGTCGTGTCGGTGAGCCTCGTATTCGCCATTCGACTGAGGACCTTGGACAGCAGGGTCATCGCCCAACGCCGCGGTCCTCGGACGCGATAGGTCCCGGTGTCGGCGAAGCGGGCGCCGACAACGACGTCGGCTCGCCCATCTGGAGCCTCTCCGACGGTCTCGGGTCGGGCGAGGCGACCGACAATGTCCATGATCTCGCTCGGGTCGTGCTGACCGTCCGCGTCGACCTGGATCACCGCGTCGTAGTGATGGCGCAACGCGAACTTGAAGCCGGCTCGCATCGCGGCGCCGACCCCGAGATTGAATGGCAGGACGAGCACTTCGGCGCCCGCCGCGCGTGCTCGGTCCACCGTTCGATCGACCGACCCGTCGTCGACCACAAGGACGTCAGCATGAGGGACCGCAGCCTGGATCTCGCGGATGGTGTCCGCGACGCATTCCTCCTCGTTCCACGCCGGCGTGACGACCAGGAGGCGCAACGGAGGCGTCCCAGGCATGGTCGATCAGCGTAGTTGACCCCAGCGGCGGCTTCGAACGGCGTCACCCCGGTAACCCGGTCGGGGCGCCCGGTAGTTTCTTCGCACGTGAAGGCCCTTCGTCGACTGACTGTCCGTGCCGCCCTACCGCCGAAACTTCTCCCGCTCAGTGAGCTGGTGATGAATCTGCGCTGGTCGTGGCATGCGCCCACCCGGGATCTGTTCGAAACAGTCGATCCCAAGGTCTGGCAGGCCTGCGACGGCGACCCCGTCCGGCTGTTGGGCCAGGTCTCTTCACAGCGACTGGCCGAACTGGCCGCGGACGCGGCATTTCTGGAACAGTTGCACGCAGCAGCGGATGACCTGCACGCCTACCTCGCCGAGCCACGCTGGTACCAGACGGTCACCGACGAAGCCGGGACCATGCAGGACCCTCCGCTGACCCGCTGGCCAAATGCGATCGCTTACTTCTCACCTGAGTTCGGGATCACCGAAGTCCTTCCGCAGTACTCCGGCGGGCTGGGGATCCTGGCCGGTGACCACCTCAAGGCAGCCTCTGACCTCGGCGTACCGCTGATCGGGGTGGGCCTGCTCTACCGCTCGGGGTATTTCAGTCAGAGCCTGTCGGCCGATGGCTGGCAGCTCGAGCACTACCCGGCACTCGATCCACATGGGCTTGCGCTGGCCCTGGCCAGGGACGACGACGGAACGGCCTTGCGGGTCACCGTGGAGCTCCCCGAGGACGGGCGGCTGTACGCCCAGGTCTGGATCGCGCAGGTTGGTCGGATCCCGCTGCTGCTGCTCGACTCCGACATCGAGGACAACGGCGCCGCCGAGCAAACCGTCACCGATCGGCTCTACGGCGGGGGAGAGGATCACCGCCTGCATCAGGAGCTGCTCCTGGGGATCGGCGGGGTGCGAGCCATCCGCGCGTATTGCACGCTCACCGGCCATCCGGAGCCCGAGGTCTTCCACACCAACGAGGGCCACGCCGGCTTCCTGGGCGTTGAGCGGATCCGCGAACTCACCGAGAGTGGCCCGAGGCTGAGCTTCGCTGAGGCCCTGGTGGCGGTACGCGCGGGAACGGTGTTCACGACTCACACACCGGTGCCGGCGGGCATCGACCGGTTTCCGCGATCGCTGATCGAGGCGCAGTTCGCGACCTTCGGGGCGGGCATCCCGGTGGATCGACTGCTTGCCCTCGGCGCCGAGGAGGACCCGGCCAAATTCAACATGGCACACATGGGGCTGCGCCTGTCCGGCCGGGCCAACGGTGTCAGCAGGCTGCACGGGCAGGTCAGCCGGGGAATGTTCGCGAGCCTCTGGCCGGGTTTTGACAACGACGAGGTCCCGATCAGCTCGATCACTAACGGCGTCCACGACCCGACGTGGGTCGCGCGTGAGATCCGGGAGTTGGGTGAGCCAGGAGAATGGACGAAAAGCATTGTCGCGCAAGATCTTTGGAAGCTGCGCCGTGAGCTGCGTGGACAACTGATCGCCGAGATTCGTCGCCGGCTTCGGGCCTCCGCCGCGACCCGAGGTACGCATCCCGCCGAGTTGTCCTGGGTGGAGTCCGCCTTCGATCCCGATGTTGCGACCATCGGATTCGCCCGCCGGGTCCCGTCGTACAAACGGTTGACCCTGATGCTGCGCGACCCCGAGCGCCTCCGGGCGTTGCTGCTGGACCCGAAGCGTCCGCTGCAGATAGTTATCGCCGGTAAGAGTCATCCGGCCGACGAAGGCGGCAAGAAGCTGATCCAGGAGATGGTCCGGTTCACCGATGATCCCGAGGTACGCCGCCGGATCGCCTTCTTGCCCGATTACGACATCGGGATGGCGCGCTACCTCTACTGGGGCTGCGACGTATGGCTGAACAACCCGCTGCGGCCACTGGAGGCTTGCGGCACCTCGGGCATGAAGTCTGCGCTCAACGGCGGCCTGAACCTCTCGATCCGCGATGGCTGGTGGGACGAGATGTACGACGGCCGAAACGGTTGGGCGATCCCCACGGCCGACGGAGTCGAGGACCCCACCCGACGTGACGATCTCGAGGCCGAGGCGATCTATGACCTGTTGGAAAAACAGGTGTTGCCCAGCTTCTACGAAACCGATGCCGCAGGCCTCCCGTCTCGCTGGGTCGAGATGGTGCGGCACACCTTGACCACCCTCGGTCCCAAGGTCCTGGCCACCCGCATGGTGTGCAACTACGTGACCGATCTCTACGCCCCCGCGGCGACGGCCTCGGCGGCGCTTTCCCCGGACGGGTTCGCTGCGGCTGTCGCCTTCGCGGCATGGCGCTCGTCGGTGACCGCAGCCTGGCAGGGCGTACGAGTGGCCCATGTCGAGGCCTCCGGAGTCGGCGATATCCCGGAACTCGGGGCGCCGCTGACGATGCGCGCCCAGGTGGAGCTGTCCGGCTTGTCACCCGGGGATGTCACCGTCCAAGCGGTGTACGGCCGGGTCGATGACCTCGAGCAACTGCACGACATGACTACCAGCCCGATGCGGTTCGAAGGCAGCGACGGCGACCAGCACTCCTACGTCGGAGAGGTGCCGCTGACCCGCAGCGGCCCGTTTGGCTACACGGTACGGGTGCTTCCCGCCCACCCGGCCCTGACCGGACCCGCTGAACTGGGCCTGGTCGCCACCGCCTAGTTCAGGCCTGCGGGCCGGAGGCGAAGGTGATGATCGTCCAGCCGAGCAACAGGCGGTCGCCCTCCTCCATCCGACGGGCAACACCAGAATCCAGGCGGGTCCATTCGGTGGCCGAGGCCGACGCGATGTGCGTGCCATTCAATGATCCGAGGTCGAGCAGGTAGACCTCGCTGCCACGGACCTGAATGGCCGCGTGGGCGCTGGAAAGGACGTTCTGGGTGTCCTCGATGGCGATCGGCCGGGCGCCGCCGTTGGCTACCAGATCGTGCTGCTCGGGACGGCGGCCCAAGACCAGGTCGCTGTCGATGGCGAGACTCTTGCCGTCGTCGAAGAGCAACTGGGGGGTCGACGTCGAGGGGGACCACATCTGCGTGGAGGCCCCGCCCGAGTCGTCCGCGGCGGCGGTGGCATGACGATCTTCGGGTTCCGGGTCTGGCACGACGGGAGCGACCGCGGCCGCGGCGGCAGCCGAGGACGGGGCGGCGGCCGAGGACGGTCGGGCGTCGAACGAGCGCTCGCCTGCCTCGGCGATCAGCAGTGCCCCGCTACCCGGCACGACCCCGGCGGTTAGGTCGGTGAGTTCGGCCAGCTCCGCGGAACTACCGGCTGCTGCAGGTCCTCGTGGCGGCGTACCGACGGCAATATGCCCGTTACCGTCGAAGGAGGTGGCCAGCCAACTTCCGCTCGCGGGGCGTCCTTCGACCTCGTCATCCCCGTCGTGGACCCGGCCGTCGCCGCGCCAAAGGGCAGTCCAGCCGGATCCGTTGGGGACTGCGACAGCGAATGAACCCCCGTCCTGTGCGGCCTGCGCGGCCACCGCCGTGAGGATCTTCGCCGTTCCGGCTCCGGTGACCTGGGCACACGAGAGGAGAACTTCGGCGAACTCGCGATCACAGTCTGGACCGACCCAGACCACACCGGCGCCTCTGGCGACTAGACCAGGCCCCGATTGGACCTCGCAGCGTTGGGACATGCCACGCACTCTAACGATACCCCGGCAGGCACGGAATCCCGCTGTGAGCCAGCCCGAGGTCCCGACACTTCTCGCCTCCGCGCTCGCTCCGCTCGATCACCCCGCCTGGTGCTCCGCAGCGGTCGGTCCGCTCAGCGCTCGCTTCGCTCGCTGCGATGCTCGCTCCCTCCTCGGGCATCACTCGCTGTGGGCTTCGGCCCCGCTGGTTTGATGGGTCAGTGGGCCGGCATCCAAACTCTGCGGAATCGGCGGGCCGGGTCGGCGGCACGGCCGACATCGTCATCGACATGGACGCTGTCAGCGTCGTCCGCGGCAGCACCACGCTGCTGGACGAGGTTTCCTGGACCGTCGAACTAGACGAGCGCTGGGTGATCCTGGGTCCCAACGGCGCGGGCAAGACGACCCTCCTGCAACTGGCCGCGGCCCTGCTGCACCCGAGCAGTGGTCAGGTTCGACTGCTCGGTGAGCCGCTTGGTCTCACCGACGTCTTCGAACTCCGCCCTCGGATCGGGTTCGCCAGTGTCGCCGTCGCCGCCCGCGTCCGGCCGACGGAGGTTGTGCGCGATCTCGTGGTCAGTGCCGGGTACGCCGTACTGGGGCGTTGGCGTGAGCGCTATGAGCCCAAGGATCTCGATCGAGCTATGCATCTGCTCGACCTGATGGGCGTTGCCGGCCTTGCCGACCGGGCGTTCGGGACGTTGTCCGAGGGAGAGCGCAAGCGGGTGCAGATAGCTCGAGCGCTGATGCCTGATCCGGAGATCATGCTGCTCGACGAGCCGGCCGCGGGATTGGACCTCGGTGGCCGCGAGGATCTGCTGATCAGGCTGTCCGCCATCGCCGACGATCCTGATGCCCCGACCCTGATCATGGTGACCCACCACGTCGAGGAGATCCCCATCGCATTCAGCCACGCAATGTTGCTGCGGGACGGTGCAGTCGTGTCCGCCGGGCTGATGAGGGACGTCGTAACATCGGCGAACCTCTCCGAAACCTTCGGGCTCCCACTGCGGTTGACCCGCTCCGGAGATCGATACTTCGCGCGCCGCAAGCGAAGCGCGCACACCGATCCTGAACCAAGGTAAGCGATGCCTTGCTAAAGTGAGGCTTGCCTAACTAGGGTGCTCTCTACCAAGGGTCCCGACCGGGATCAACCAACCTCTGGAGGTCCTGTGCGCAGCACCCTGCGGTCCGGCCGGCGTCGGACCACTTCCGTGAGCACGGCCGTGGGCAGTGCGCTGCTCGTCGTACTCAGTGCCTGCGGTGATGGTGGGGCCGGAGCTGACGGCGCCGGCGGCGACGGTGCCGGCGACGAGCAGGTTTGTACCTCGGGCGAGGTCAGCTACGGCGAGCTCGACGAGGAGGTCGCCGCTGCCGAGGTCGACGAGGATGGCCTCGTCGTGTATTCCGGCCGCAACGAGGATCTGGTCGCGCCGCTGTTGGAGCAGTTCACCGAGGAGACCGACATCGAACTGTCCGTGCGCTACGGCAACACCGCGGCGATGACCGCCCAGCTGCTCGAGGAAGGGGACCAGAGTCCCGCGGACTTCTTCCTTTCCCAGGACGCCGGTGCCCTTGGCGCTCTCGGCAACGCGGGATGCCTTGCGGCCCTGCCCCAGGAAACACTGGATCTGGTCGGGGACAGCTACCGGGCAGACGACGACAACTGGGTGGCCCTGACCGGCCGGGCGCGGGTCATCGCGATCAACCCCGAACTCGTTTCCGAGTCAGAGCGCCCGACCACCATCGAGGACGTGCTGGACGAGCGCTGGTCCGGTCAGGTCGGAATCGCGCCGAGCAACGCTTCTTTTCAAGCCTTCGTCACCGCGATCCGGGTACTGGACGGCGAGGACGCCGCCCGCGAATTCCTCGATGGGCTGGTCGCCAACGATGTCCAGACCTACGAGGGGAACGGTGATGTCCTGGCCGCCGTCGACTCCGGTGAGATCTCGATGGGCCTGATCAACCACTACTACCTCTACGAGCTGGCCGCCGAGGTCGGCGAAGAGAACCTCGTAGCCGAGAATCTGTTCCTGCAGGATGGCGGCGCGGGATCGCTGGTCAACATCAGCGGGGCAGGGGTCGTGAGTGGCACCGACCGCGGCGAGGATGCCCAAGCGCTGCTGGACTTCATGCTCTCGGAGACTGGACAGACCTACTTCGCCGAGCAGACCCACGAGTATCCGATGGTCGATGGAGTCGAGTCCCCGGAGGGGCTGCCGAGTCTGGACGATCTGGCCGCGCCCGATCTGGACCTGTCCGACCTGGACAGCCTCGGTGAGACCCTGGCGCTGATCAACGAGGTGGGCCTGACCTGACCCACACCCTCACCCGCACCCGGCACGGTCGGCGGCGCCTGCCCGCGCTGCTGACCGTGCCCGCATGCGTGGCGGCAGTCGTCGCTGTGCTGCCACTGGGCTACCTCGTGGTGGTCGCTGCGCGGGCCGACCCGGCGGTCCTGCTCGCCCAGGTCGTCCGGCCGCGCAGCCTGCTGCTGCTCGGCTCCAGTGCCGGGCTGGCGGTGACGGTCACGGCCGTGTCGGTGGTGCTCGGCGTGGGTGCCGCCTGGCTGATCGAACGTGGCGCGTTGCGGGGCCGGCGGGTCTGGGGAGTCCTTGCCGCGCTGCCGTTGGCGATCCCCTCCTACGTCGCGGCTTTCAGCTGGATCTCGGCAGTGCCCGAAATCGCCGGATTCACTGGAGCGGTGGTGGTGCTGAGCCTGTCCTGCTTCCCCTACGTCTACCTGCCGACGGCTGCGGCGCTGCGCCGCCTGGACCCGGCGATGGAAGAGGCTTCCCGATCGTTGGGCGTCAGCACGTTGGCCACGTTCTGGCGGATCACGCTTCCGCAGTTGCGCCCGGCAGTGGCTGCCGGCGCCCTGTTGGTCTCGCTCTACACGCTGTCTGACTTCGGGGCGGTCTCGATCCTGCGCTACGACACCTTCACCCGGGTCATCTTCACCTCGTTCAACGCCAGCTTCGACCGCACTCCGGCCGTGGTCCTGTCCGGCATGCTGGTTCTGGTCACCGCGGTGATCGTGATCGCCGAGGCGCGTACCCGGGGTCGGGCCCGCTACGCTCGCTTGGGATCTGGTGCAGCGCGACTTTCGACCTGCATTCCGTTGGGGCGGATGCGAGTCCCGGCGTACGGGTCACTCGGTTTGCTTGCCGCGGCCTCGCTCGGGCTGCCCCTGCTGACGATGGGCTACTGGCTCTCCGTCGGGCGGTCGGGGGAGATCGACCTGCCCAGGATCGTCGAGGCGGTCGGCGGGTCGTTTGGCCTGGCCGGAGGCGGGGAGGTGGTGACGATGCTGCTCGCCCTGCCAGTCGGTCTGCTGGCCGCGCGCTACACCGGGCGGATCCCGGGATTGTTGGAGCGGGCGACCTACCTGGGCCACGCCGTACCGGCCATCGTGATCGCGTTGTCGTTGGTCTTCTTCACTGTGCGGTATGCGATCGACCTCTATCTGAGCGTTCCACTGGTCCTATTCGCCTATGCGGTGCTCTTCCTGCCGCTGGCAGTCGGGTCGGTACGGGCCTCAGCTGCACAAAGCCCTCCGGTGTTCGAAGAGGTTGCCCGGTCGCTGGGTCGCGCGCCGAGGCAGGTACTTCGTACGATCACCCTCCCGTTGGCCGCGCCGGGGATCGCGGCGGGTACGGCGTTGGTGTTCCTAGCGGCGATGAAGGAGCTCACGGTGACCCTCGTACTGCACCCCACCGGCATGGACACCCTTGCCATCCGGCTGTGGAGCGAGACGTTCACCCGGTCATATGCTGCGGCCGCGCCGTACGCTGCGTTGCTGATGCTGGTCTCCGCGGTCCCCACCTACCTGCTGGGCCGTGACCGGCGGCGTACCGGCGGTCTTCCTGACCCGACTCAGGGGGCCCCTGCAACGTCAGGTACCTACCAAACTTTCCCTGATCCGGGTTCGTACGCCTACGACCAGGCAGGAAAACGGTGAGCGCTCTCAGCGTTACCGGTGCCGTGAAGTCCTTCGGGCGCACCGCAGTCCTGTGCGGACTGTCCCTCGACGTCGCGCAGGGGTCGATCGCTGCTGTGCTGGGACCGTCTGGGTGCGGCAAGACCACCCTGTTGCGGATCCTCGCCGGGTTCGAGACGCCCGATGCCGGTGAGATCCGGATCGGCGGACGGACTGTTGCCAGCCCATCGGCGTGGGTCCCCCCGGAGCGCCGCACCATCGGGTTCGTCCCGCAGGAGGGCGCGTTGTTCCCGCACCTGAGCGTCCGGGGCAACGTCGGTTACGGGCTCGGCCGCTCGCGCGACCGGGCCGCCCGAGTACTGGAGGTGCTGGATCTTGTCGGGCTCGCGCACCTCGTCGAGCGCATGCCGCACGAACTGTCCGGCGGGCAGCAGCAACGGGTGGCTGTTGCGCGGGCGTTGGCACCTCGCCCGGCACTGGTGTTGCTCGATGAACCGTTCAGCTCGCTGGATGCCGGGCTGCGCGCCGATGTCCGGGACGTCGTCCGGGCAGCCCTGTGCGCCGACGGCGCGACCGCCGTTCTGGTGACCCATGACCAGGAGGAGGCGTTGTCCTGCGCTGACCTGGTGGCGGTCATGCAGCGCGGCAGGATCGTTCAGGCCGACGACCCGATCACGGTCTATCGCGCGCCCCGCGACCTGGACGTGGCCGCATTCGTGGGCGAGGCGGTGCGGGTGACGGCGACATTCTCGGGCGGCTTCGCCGAGACGGAGGTGGGTCGACTGGCACTGCGCGAACCTCGACCGCCCGACGGTGTGGGCGTGGCGCTGATCCGTCCGGAACAATTCGTCGTCGTCGACCGCGATGGCGGCGCAGCACCGAAGTCCGACTCCGGACCGGCCGTTGCGGCCACCGCTGGCCAGCAGTCCTTTCTCGGGCATGACGCCCTGCTTGCGATCTCGCTCGCGTCCGGAGCCGTGGTGACCGCCCGCACGCTGGATCCTGGTCCGGCACGGGAGCGACCGATCTGGCTATCAGTGCGGGGCCCGGTCAACGGCTACGTTCGAGAGGGGTCTAGCCAGCGCTGGTAGGGGGAAGCCGATCCCGGTCCGGTGGCAATCGCGGCGACTAGGCTCGGGTGTTGGCCCAGAGGATTGCCCAAGCAACGGAGGCTCGTGTGCCAGGTGGAGAGTTCGTCACCCTCGAGGTGGCTGACGGGGTAGGGACCATCCGACTCGCCCGGCCGCCGATGAACGCGCTCAATCGACAGCTGCAGGAGGAGATCCGCGGCTGCGCGCTGGAGAGCGGTGCCCGTGAGGACATCCGGGCGGTGATCGTCTACGGCGGGGAGAAAGTCTTCGCCGCCGGTGCCGACATCAAGGAGATGAGCTCCCTCACCTATAACGACATGGCCTCGCGAGCGCATGAACTCTCCAGTTCTTTCAGCGCCGTTGCGGCGATACCGAAGCCGACGATCGCTGCGATCACCGGCTACGCCCTCGGCGGCGGATACGAACTCGCGCTGTGCTGCGATTTCCGGATCGCCGGAGACAACGCCAAGGTAGGCCAGCCCGAAATCCTGTTGGGCATCATCCCGGGAGCCGGTGGCACACAGCGGCTATCGCGTTTGATCGGACCGGCAAAGGCGAAGGACATCGTCTACACCGGACGCTTTGTCGGGGCCGAGGAGGCACTCGCGATCGGCATGGTTGACGTCGTTGTCGCCCCAGATGACGTCTACAGCACCGCTGTGCAGATGGCCGCGAAGTTCGCCAAGGGTCCGGCAGCCGCGCTGCGAGCGGCGAAGGCCGCCATCGACGGCGGTCTGGATGGCGATCTGTCCAGCGGACTCAGGCTGGAAAGCACCCTGTTTGCCGCCTTGTTCGCCACCGAGGACCAGAAGATCGGTATGGAGTCCTTCGTCGAGAACGGGCCTGGCAAGGCCGAATTCACCGGGCGTTAGCTGTGCTGCGTTGACGGGGGTGAGCCGAGCTGAGGTCGAGGCGGCTCGCGGTGATCCCAAGCAGGCCAACGTGCTCTACCACAACTGGGAGAGCCAGACCTACGACGAGAAATGGTCCATCTCCTACGATGAGCGTTGCATCAGCTACGCCGCGGACCGGTTTGTCACGATCGCCGGACGGGCTGGCTGGCCGTATCCGTACGCACTCGAACTCGGTTGTGGCACCGGCTTTTTCCTGCTCAATCTGATGCAGGCTGGAGTCATCGGGCGGGGCAGTGTCAGCGACATCTCACCGGGCATGGTGGCGGCGGCCTTGCGTAACGCCGAGCGCCTCAGCCTGCCCGTCGATGGCCGGGTCGCTGACGCCGAGTCGATCCCCTATGACGACAACAGCTTCGATCTCGTCGTGGGGCACGCATTCCTACATCACCTGCCTGACGTCGAGCTGTCCCTGCGCGAAACGTTGCGGGTGCTCAAGCCGGGCGGTCGTTTCGTCTTTGCCGGGGAGCCGACGAAATGGGGGGACAAGGTCGCCCGCAGGCTCGGGCAGGTCACGTGGTGGGCCTGCACCAGTGTCACCCGGCTCCCCGGTGTCGAGGACTGGCGGCGACCACAGGTTGAACTCGACGAGTCCTCCGAGGCAGCGGCGCTGGAAGCAGTGGTGGACCAGCACACCTTCGTTCCGGCCGACCTGCGCCGGATGGCCCTGGCGGCCGGCGCTGTGGAGGTCGGGGTCGGCACCGAGGAGTTGACCGCTGCCTGGTTCGGTTGGCCGGTACGCACGTTCGAGGCGGCGGTGCCGGCGGGCAAGCTCGGCTTCAGGTGGGCGAACTTCGCCTACCGTTACTGGCAGCGCCTGTCGGCGTTCGACAGCTCGATCCTGTCCCGATTCGTCCCGGCAGGGCTGTTCTACAACGCCTTGATCACCGGCGTGAAACCCCAACCGCCGGAGCGGCTGGCGGGGACTCGGTAGCTCAGTCGTCAGGATCGCGGGACTGCTCGGCCCCGCGTGCCTCGGCCCCGGTCTGACCGACCCCGCCATCGTCCTGCCCGGCGGTGCGCCCGACGAAGCTGCCCGCTTCACCTGTACCCGTGGTCGAGGCGCTGTCCCCGCCGTCGGATTCCGGGTCGCCGCCAGTCGGTCGTCCGGTCGCCTCGGCCTCGTCGTCGGGTACGTCGGACTCTGCTCCGGATTGCCTGTCCATGGCCCTCCTCCAACGACCGGCGGCACGCGCGGCCGCGCTCGGTCGCCACGTTACCGTTGCCGTCGTGGCGAATCGGACTACCACCGGCACGCAGGGCAGGACAGCGTTCAGGTTGGTCTCAATATCCTCGCTGCGGTGGGTCCTCCGGCACCGTGCTTGGACTCCCTACTACCTGATCCGATATCTGAGGCTCATCCGGTTGCGGTTGGGGCAACCGTCGATCATCTTGCAGGGCATGGTGTTTCTGGGCCGTAGGGTCGAACTCGACGCCCGGCCGGGGTATGGCCGGATAATCCTCGGCGATTGGGTGCATATCGGAGACGGCACCGCCCTGCGGGCCCATGAGGGCACGTTGCGGGTTGGCGAGAAGGCCGTCTTCGGCCGCCATGCGATCGTCAACTCGTACCTCGACGTGGAGATCGGGCCGAGCGCGCTGATCGCGGACTACGTCTACATCGGGGACTTCGACCATCGGTCCGACGACGTGGAACGGCCGATCAAGGACCAGGGGATCGTGAAGACGCCGGTCCGCATCGGTGCCGGGAGCTGGCTGGGGGTCAAGGCAACCGTGTTGCGCGGCTGCGCGGTGGGTGACGGCGCGGTCGTCGGTGCGAATTCGGTGGTGACCCGTCACGTTCCGCCGTACGCGGTCGTTGCCGGGGCCCCAGCACGAGTCGTCGCCGATCGCCAGGCGGCCCACGCCATTGCGGAAAAGACCCGCGCAGCGCTGGCTGACATCGAGATGAAGACCGCTCGTGCTGCCCGTGCTCATGCCGCCGATGGCCGCGACTAGCGTGGGGTGGCATGCGGATGAGGCTCGAGAAATAGTGGAAGGCCACGGTGGTGATCTCGCCCTCGCCGCGCTGCGTCGATACGGGGTCGAGGAATTGTTCACCCTCTCCGGTGCCCACGTGTTCCCGCTCTACGACGCCCTGCACACCTCCGGTCTCCCGATCCACGATGTCCGCCACGAAGCCACCGCCGTGTTCGCCGCCGAGGCGACCTCGAAGCTGCAGCGTCGCCCCGCAGTCGCGGCGCTGACGGCCGGGCCCGGTGTCACCAACGGGATCAGCGCAGTCACCACGGCCAGGTTCAACGGGTCGCCGGTCATGGTGATCGGCGGACGGGCACCCCAGTACCGGTGGGGTTCGGGGTCTCTGCAGGAGATCGACCACGTCCCGATCCTCGCCTCGATTACGAAGCACGCTGCGACCAGCACCAGTGTCGAGGCGATTCCGGCCGACGTGGACCGTGCGTTGCAGGCCGCATTGACCGGCCATCGCGGTCCGGTCTTTCTCGACATCCCGATGGATGTCATCTTCAGCCGGGCCGAGGTTCCCGCCCCTTCGGGAAATCCGCCATCGCGTCCGGAACCCGATCCCGAGTTCGTCGCAGAGGCCGCCCGAGTCCTGGCCGAGGCGCAGCGCCCGGTTGTTCTGGTGGGAACCGATGTGTACGCCGACGGCGCCTGGAACGAGCTTGCCGAGGCCGCGCGCGCTCTGCGGGTTCCGGTATTCGCCAATGGGATGGGCCGTGGATGTCTGGCCGCCGATGACGAACTCAGCTTCGCCCGAGCCCGTCGGACCGCCTTCCAGCAGGCCGACGTCATCGCGGTGGTCGGCACGCCGTT
>Ga0183260_10002835_pt1 | contig 14204 bp, 12 predicted proteins | sample AntDrymUQ4972206_2_FD_129768 | JGI IMG/M metagenome (GOLD analysis project Ga0183260, IMG submission 129768) | Polar desert sand microbial communities from Dry Valleys, Antarctica - metaG UQ497 (22.06) (version 2) (version 2) | ecosystem: Environmental > Terrestrial > Soil > Desert | place... | reverse complement strand
GATCCGCTCCCCCATCTCGTCGACTGACGTGGGCGGCTGCTCGTTCAGATAGGTCCACAGTGCGGCGTCGCTCGGCCCGCACAGGGCGTCGTACAAGCCGTCGCGGTGGGCCTGCGAAAGCGGCTCGATGCGCAGGTGCTTGCCGGTCAGGGTCACCATGGTCGGTGCCTGTCGCGGAGACCAGTCGACGGCGTCGCCGATCTGCTGGCCGAGTTCGGCCAGGTGGGGCCGGGCGATGCCGGCGACCGGGAACGAATCGGTGGCCGCGCTGCCCAGAGCAGCGAGACCGAGACCGAGACAGAAACGACCGCCCGACTCACGCCGCATCAGCCCGTGGGCTTCGAGGGCAACGGCGAGCCGGTGCAGCGTCGCTCGGGGCAGGCCGGTGGTCGCTTGCAACTCGAGCAGGGACTGGGGTCCCGATGCCTCCACGGCCCGCAGCACGACGATCGCCTTGTCGAGCACGCCGACGTTCGATACACTTTCCACAGAACAGGAACTCTATCTCAGAATGTGAGATGTGTCCAGATGCCCGACGCCGCCTCCCCACCGCCGAAAACCCAGCAGCCGCCGATCGTGGGGGCCGACCCCGAACTGCCGACCCCGGCCAGGACGCTGCCGGAGAAGGTCTGGGATCGCCACGTCGTGCGCCGCTCGCCCGGCGAGCCCGACCTGCTGTACATCGACCTCCACCTCGTCCACGAGGTCACCAGCCCGCAGGCCTTCGACGGGCTCCGCCTCAGTGGACGCACGGTACGCCGGCCCGAGCTCACGGTGGCCACCGAGGACCACAACGTGCCGACCGCCGACATCGACCAACCCATCGCCGACGAGGTGTCGGCCAGACAGGTCGACGCCTTGCGCAACAACACCGCCGAGTTCGGCATCACGAACTATCCGATGGGCGATCCGGGCCAAGGCATCGTCCACATCATTGGTCCCGAGCAGGGCCGCACGCTACCGGGCATGACCATCGTGTGCGGCGACAGCCACACCGCCACCCACGGAGCGTTCGGCGCGCTGGCCTTCGGCATCGGTACGAGCGAGGTCGAGCACGTGCTGGCCACCCAGACCCTCCCCCAGGTGCGACCGCAGTGGATGGCCGTCGACGTCGAGGGAGAACTGGCCGTCGGCGTCACCGCCAAGGATGTGATCCTGGCCGTCATCGGCAAGATCGGCACCGGCGGTGGCATCGGCCACGTCATCGAATATCGCGGCTCGACGATCAGGGCGATGTCGATGGAAGCGCGCATGACGGTCTGCAACATGTCGATCGAAGCGGGCGCCAAAGCCGGACTGATCGCGCCCGACGACACCACGTTCGCCTACCTGGAGGGGCGGGCCAACGCCCCGCGCGGGGAGGCCTGGGCGCAGGCGCTGGCCGACTGGCGCCAGCTCTACAGCGACGACAGGGCCCAGTGGGACCGCCAGGTGCGTCTCGATGCCATGGCCCTGCGCCCGCACGTCACGTGGGGCACCAACCCGGCCCAGGTGGTGTCCATCGACGGCCGGGTGCCGGCGCCCAGCGACTATGCCGACGCCACGACCAGGGACAACGTCGCTCGTGCCCTCCAGTACATGGGGTTGTCGGCCGGACAGGCCATCCGCGACATCGACGTCGACACCGTGTTCATCGGCTCGTGCACCAACAGCCGCATCGAGGATCTGCGCGCCGCCGCCGGCGTGCTCGACGGCCGCCACGTGACGGCCAAGCGGGTGATGATCGTTCCCGGCAGCCACGCCGTAAAGGCCCAGGCCGAGGCCGAAGGGCTGCACCGCATCTTCACGGCCGCCGGGGCCGACTGGCGCGAGCCGGGTTGTTCGATGTGCCTGGCCATGAACCCCGACAAGCTGGCGCCGGGAGAGCGGGCGGCCAGCACCAGTAACCGCAACTTCGAGGGCCGCCAGGGTCGCGGCGGGCGGACCCACCTGGTGTCGCCGGCCGTCGCCGCGGCCACGGCCGTCGCTGGTCATTTCTCCACCCCGGAGGAGCTGGCGTGATCATCGGGGCCGGGTGGGGCCTCGGCGCGCCGTCAGGCGTTCGGGGCGGCGGGCGTTGCGGTTTCCGGGCCCCAGATGGCGGGGCGGGGCCGGACAGGACCAGTTCGCAGACGTCGGGATCGGGACGGCGGCGATGAAGGCGGTACGACTCATCTCCGGCACCGGACTGCCGCTGCGGCGCTCCGACGTCGACACCGATCAGATCATCCCGGCCGAGTGGCTGAAGCGGGTCGAGCGCACCGGTTTCGAGCAGGGGTTGTTCGCAACGTGGCGCGACGACCGCCACTTCGTGTTCAACGACGAGCGTTTCGTCGGTGCCAGCGTGCTGGTGGCCGGCGCGGCGTTCGGCGTCGGGTCGTCGCGCGAACACGCGGTCTGGGCCATTCAGCAGTTTGGCTTCGATGCGGTCATTGCGCCCAGCTTCTCGGACATCTTCTGGAACAACTGCACCAAGAACGGGCTGGTGCCGGTGGTGCTGCCCGCAGCCACGGTCGAACGCATCTGGGCCGCCATTGAAGCCGACCCGTCGACCGCGATCGTGGTCGATGTCGGGCGACTGATCGTGGAGTTGCCCGCCATCGACCTGGTCGAGTCCTTCCCCCTCGACGCCTCGACTCAACACCGCTTCCTCAACGGCCTGGACGACATCGCCGTGACCCTGGTCAGCGCCGATGACATCGAGCGCTTCGAACGCACCCGGCCGCGCTGGCTCCCCGCCTGACCGGCACGGTTGCGAGCGTCACCACCCACGCCGCGAGCAAACCCTGCACCCAGCGCGGCGTCGCTCACCGCGCCGCCTCGGCGCGCGGCGTCAGTCGGCCGTGGGGACGATGGAGTCGGCGACGGCGCCGTCGTCGGCGAACTGGGTCAGATTGCGCAGGCGCTCGTCGTTGCTGAAGACGTCGATGGCCGGGGTCATCGGCAGCTGCAAGGTGCGTTGCAGGATGCGCATCTGGGTGTGCTGGTTGTACTCGACGAACGTGATCGCCCAGCCGTCGCGACCGGCCCGGGCCGTGCGGCCCGAGCGGTGCAGGTAATCCTTGGAATCCTTGGCCGGGTCGTAGTGGATCACCGCACCGATGTCGTCGATGTCGATGCCGCGGGCGGCCACATCGGTGGCCACCAGCACCGCCAGCTTGCCCTCGGCGAAGCGGCGCATCGCCCGTTCCCTGGCCACCTGGGGCAAGTCGCCATGGATGGCCGCAACGTCGAAGCCGAGGTCGCCCAACGACGCCGCCACCCGGTCGCACAGCCGCTTGGTCTGGCAGAACACGAGCAGCTTGGGGATGGCCTGGCCGATCGAGCCGACCACCCGGTCCTTGTCCATGTGATGCACCGAGAGGAACAGGTGGTGCATGGTGCTGATGGTGTCGGTGGCCGCGTCGATGGCCACTTCCACCGGGTCGCGTAGGTAATGGCGGATGAGGTGGCCGACGTCGCCGTCGAGCGTGGCCGAGAACAACATGGTCTGGGTGCGCTTCGTGCAGTGCCTGAGCACCCATTCGACCTGCGGCGTGAAGCCGTCGTCGGCCATGCGGTCGGCCTCGTCGAGGACCACCACATCGACATCGGCCAGGGAGATCTCCCCCGACTTGATGAGGTCGATCAGGCGCAGCGGTGTGGCGATGACGATCTCGACGCCCTTGCGCAACTGCTCCACCTGGTAGGGGCGACTGGCGCCGCCGTACACCGGCAGGATGCGCTGACCGGCGCTGGTGGCGACCGGTTCGAGCACCTCGGCCACCTGCACGGCCAGCTCGCGGGTGGGCACCAGCACCAGGCCGAGGGGCCGGATCGGCTGGGCCTCCTCGACGATGCGGGCCATCATCGGGATGCCGAACGCGAGGGTCTTGCCCGAGCCGGTGCGGGCCCGGCCGCACACATCGCGGCCGGCCATGGCCACCGGGATGGCTGCGGTCTGGATCATGAACGGTTGGGCGAAGCCGGCGGCCGCCAGCCCGACGTCGATACGTTCGGGCACCCCGAGCTCGGCGAGGCCGGTAGGCGGTTGCACCGGCGGCAGCACCGTGAAGCTGGTGAGTTTGGACGTTCCCGAGCCGTTCGAATCTCGATCGGTACCCTCGGGGTGGCGGCTCGGCGAGCGCCGGCGGCGGGGCGCTCCCCGCCGATGTGAAGGGTCAGACATGGTGGTCTTCAGGTTAGCTGGGGATTCGGCGTTGCCCTGGCTGCGACGAGCGGTGATAGGTTGACCGGCGATGAAGCGCCGCGACCTCCTCCTGCTTACGTAGGGCGAGCGTCACCTCACGCGTTCGCCCGCCCCCTGCCATCACCCCTGGCCGGGGGCTCTCGCTTTTTCGCCCCGGTCCGCAACGGTGACTGGCTGCCGCCCGGCCTCCGGCGACGGCCCCCGCTCCCGCCACGACGGGTGTCCCGCCAGCCGCCGCCGTGTCCGTCTCGCCATCAGCACCTCTCACCCGACCACCCGTTGCCCATCACCGTGCCTCCCATCCCCAAGGACCGCTCCATGCCTGCCTCAACCGAAACCCCTGGGCACCGCCCAGACCCCGCCACCCCTGGGCACCGCCCAGACCCGGTCACCCCTGGGCACCGCCCAGACCCGGTCACCCCTGGGCACCGCCCAGACCCGGTCACCCCCAAGCCGATGGCGTTCGACAAGTACCGGGCGAGCGTGCCCATCGTGCTCAGCGACCGCACCTGGCCCGATCGCCTCATCGACCAAGCACCGCTGTGGTGCTCGGTCGACCTGCGCGACGGCAACCAGGCCCTCATCGACCCCATGGACCCGGTCCGCAAGCGCCACATGTTCGAGGCGCTCGTGAAGATGGGCTTCAAGGAGATCGAGGTCGGCTTCCCCTCGGCCAGCCAGCCCGACTTCGACTTCGTGCGCCAACTCGTCGAGGAGGACCTGGTCCCCGACGACGTCACCATTCAGGTGCTCACCCAGTGCCGCCAGGAGCTGATCGAACGGACCTACGAGAGCATCACCGGGGCGTCGCGGGCCATCGTGCACTTTTACAACTCCACCAACCCGCTGCAGCGGCGCGTGGTGTTCGGGCTCGACCAGCCGGCCATCGCGGACATCGCCGTCAACGCCGCCCGGCTGTGCCGCAAGCTCGAACAGCAGCATCGGGACACCGCCATCCGTTACGAGTACTCCCCCGAGAGCTTCACGCTCACCGAGCCTGACTTCGCTATCGAGGTGTGCGAGCGGGTGATGGACGCCATCGAGCCCACCGACGACCGGCCGATCATCCTCAACCTGCCGGCCACGGTCGAGTGCTACAGCCCCAACGTGTACGGCGATGTCATCGAGTGGTTCGGCCGCACCATCAGCCGCAGGGAGCAGATCGTGTTGTCGCTTCACCCGCACAACGATCGCGGCTGTGCCGTGGCCGCCGCCGAGTTCGGCGTGATGGCGGGAGCCGACCGGGTGGAGGGCACCCTGTTCGGCAACGGTGAGCGAACCGGCAACGTCGACGTGGTCAACCTGGCGATGAACCTGTTCATGAACGGGGTCGATCCGCGCCTCGACATCACCGACATCGACGCCCTGCGCCGGGTCGCCGAGTACTGCAACCGCCTGCCCGTGCACCCCCGCCACCCCTACGTGGGGGACCTGGTCTACACCGCCTTCTCGGGTAGCCACCAAGACGCCATCAAGAAGGGCTTCGACGCCCTCCGGGCATCCACCGAGGGGCGCTCGGCCGACGACTACGACCAGTGGGGTGTGCCGTACCTGCCCATCGACCCCAAGCACGTCGGGCGCACCTACGAAGCGGTGATCCGCGTCAACAGCCAGTCGGGCAAGGGCGGCGTGGCCTACGTGATCCGCAACGAGCACGGCTTCGACCTTCCCCGCCGCATGCAGATCGAGTTCTCCAAGACGATCCAGCACATCACCGAGGACTCCGGCACGGAGATCTCGCCCGCCGTCATGTGGGAGGCCTTCCAGGACGAATATCTCACCGAGCCGAGCCGGTACGCCCTCGTCGGCCACGAGTTGCACACGAGGGGCGGCGAGGGGGCCGCGGGACGGACCGACATCACCGCCCAACTGATGGTCAACGGTGAACACCGCACCGTCACGGGCACAGGGAGCGGCCCGATCTCGGCGTTCGTGCGGGGCCTGCGCGAATCGTTCGGTGTGGGTTTCGACGTGGTCGACTACGCCGAGCACGCCCTCACCACCGGCGAGGGCGGCCGCGGCGCCGAGGCCAGCGCGGCCGCCTACGTGGAGACCGTCGGTGACGGCGACGAGCCGCGATGGGGCCTCGGCGTCGATCCGGACATCACCACGGCCGGGCTCAAGGCCGTGCTCGGCGCGCTGGAGCGCCACTCACGGTGACCGGCCGAGGGCTCGTGCGGACAAGGGCCGCCCACGGGTCATTGCCGCTCAGGGGCCCGGTCGCGACGGGTACGGTGTGCTGGCATGAGCAAGCAGCGGCGAGGTCGTCATGGGTTCGTGGTTCGATGGGTGAAGCGGCTCTGGTGGCTGCGCAAGGTGCTCGCACTGGGCGCCATCGGCGCCGCCGCGAGCAAGGCGATGAAGGGCCGGCGGGGACCGTCGAGCAGACCGGGCGGCGGCTCCGGGCCGGGCGGCTCGGGTCGTCCAGCGCCAGTGGGCGGCCGTCCCTCGGCGCCGGCGCGAAGTGCGTCGGCCAGCGCCGCTGACGATGGCGAGCCGTCCCCGTCAGCGGCACCCGTACGGACCCTGACCGCCGTGCCGCCGCTGGTCGAGCCCGGCCCCAGTAGCCACGCCCCATCGGCCAGCCCGACGGCGAGCGCCTCCACGAGGGACGGCCGGCCGGCGAGCATGACCAAGAGCGCAGCGACAATCGACGACCCGGCCAGTAACCCAGCCCGCGAATCACCCACGGCCGACGGATCGCCACCCGGTGAGGGATCGTGGGTGCCGCCGCTGGCCGACGGTTCCTGCCCCGACGGCTACCCCATCAAGGCCAACGACAACTCCGGCATCTTCCACGTGCCGGGTGGTCGCTTCTACGAGCGCACCGTGCCCGAGCGGTGCTATCCGAGCGCCGACGCAGCCGAGACCGCCGGCTACCGCGCCGCCAAGGCGTGACCGGGCGTTTGTGTCAGGATGCGCGACGTCTGAGGTCGCGCATCCTGACATAAGCGGGGATCGGGAGACGTGACGTTCGCGGCGAAGCTGGCCGGAGCGTGGGCGTCGAGCGGGTCGATGCTGTGCGTCGGGCTCGATCCCGATCCGGCGCGCCTGCCGGCGCCACTCGACGGGGCACCCGATGCCATCGAACGCTTCTGCCTGGCGATCGTCGATGCCACCGCCGACCTGGTGTGCGCGTTCAAGCCCCAGATCGCCCACTTCTCGGCCCAGCGCGCCGAGGGCGCCCTGGAAGCGGTGTGCGCCCATATTCGCGAGCGCCACCCGCACGTGCCGATCATCCTCGACGCCAAGCGGGGCGACATCGGTTCGACCGCAGAGTTCTACGCCAAGGAAGCGTTCGGGCGGTACCGGGCCGACGCGGTCACCTACAACCCCTACCTCGGTACCGACGCCGCGGCGCCGATGCTGGCCCACGGCGCCCTGATCGCCATCTGCCGCACCAGCAACCCGGGCAGCGGGGAGCTGCAGGACCTCGACGTCGGCGGCCGGCCGCTCTACCAGCGGGTCGCCGAGATGGTCGCCACCCGGTGGACCAAGTTCGGTGAGTGCGGCCTCGTCGTCGGTGCGACCTACCCCACGCAGTTGCGCGCGGTACGCGACCTGGTCGGCGACCTGCCCATCCTGGTCCCGGGCGTCGGAGCCCAGGCCGGCGATGTCGCCGCGTCGGTCGCCGCCGGCGCGACGGCCAGCGGCACCGGGCTGCTGATGAGCTCGTCGCGCGCGGTACTCCACGCCTCGTCGGGTGACGACTTCGGCGCCGCCGCCCGGGAGGCGGCCATGGCCACGATCAGCGCGATCAACAACCCATCACGCCAGGAACGAATCAGCTCGACAGGGCAATGACGTTGACGATGCCGGGCGCCGCCCGCAACGCATCGAGCACGTCGCTGGCGACCGGCGACGACGGCGCGATCAACATCACGGCCAGACCCTCGGTGTCGGAGCGGCCGACGTCCATGTCGGCGATGTTCACGCCGGCGTCGCCGAGCAGCATGCCGACGGTGCCGATGACCCCCGGACGGTCGTCGTTCGTGACCATCAGCATGTGATCGGCCGGCGGCACGTCGAACGTGTGACCGTCGGCCATCACGATGCGCTGCTCGCCGCGCCGACCGTGCATGGTGCCCGAGATGGAATGCTCGCCGCCGCTGACGGTGACCAGATTGACGTAGTCGGCCGAGGTGGTGGAGGACACCTCCCGCACATCGAGGCCGTGGTCCCTGGCCTTTTGGGGGGCGTTGACGTAGGTCACCGGCTCGCTCGACACGCGGGCGAACAGCCCCTTCAGTGCGGCCAGGCCCACGATGCGGGTGTCGTGGGCTCCGATGTCGCCCTCCACGCAGATCTCCACCGTCGGCGGGAGTTCGCCGACCAGCGAACCGAACAGGGCGCCCAGGCGCTCGGCCAGGGGCAGGAACGGGCTCAGCGACTCGTGCACCTCGGCCGCCGCCAGGTTGACGGCGAACGGCACGAAGTCGCCGGCCAACGCCAGTTGCACCATGTCGGCGATGGTGTCGCCGGCCTTGTCCTGGGCCTCGCGAGTGCTGGCGCCGAGGTGCGGCGTGACCACTACCGACTCGATGCCGAACAACGGTGAGTCGGTGGTCGGCTCGCTGGCGAACACGTCGATGGCGGCGCCGGCCACCAAGCCGTCGCCGATCGCCTCGGCCAGGGCCGCCTCGTCGACGATGCCGCCCCGGGCCACGTTGATCACCCGCAGGTTCGGCTTGGCCTTCAACAACAGGTCGCGGCCGATGAGGCCGGCCGTCTCGGTGGTCTTGGGCAGATGGATCGTGAGGAAGTCGCTCTCGGCGACGACCTGGTCGAGGGGCATCAACTCGACGCCGCCCTGGCGGGCTTTTTCGGCCGACACGAACGGATCGAATGCCACCAGACGCATGCCGAAGCCGCGGGCCCGGTCGGCAACGAGCTTGCCGATGCGGCCCAACCCGACGATGCCGAGGGTCTTGTCGGCAAGTTCGACGCCTTCCCACTTGTTGCGCTCCCACCGCCCGGCCACCAGGGCGGCGTGGGCCTGGGGCACGTTGCGGGCCTGGGCGAGCAGCAGGGCCATGGTGTGTTCAGCGGCCGAAACGATGTTGGACTGCGGGGCGTTGACCACCATCACGCCCCGAGCCGTGGCCGCCTCGACGTCGACGTTGTCCAGTCCGATACCGGCCCGGCCGACCACCACCAGATCAGGCGCCGCTTCCAGCAGCGCTTGATCGACGGTGGTAGCTGAACGGATGATCAACGCATCGGCGTCGGCGATCAAGGCCGGCAGGTCGTCGGGCGACCAATCGACGTGCACGGCGACGGTGTGACCGGCGGCGCGCAGACGATCGAGACCGCTGTCGGCGATTGCTTCGGTGACCAGGATGCGCGCCATAGGCAGTCATGACTATCCCCCCGAGCAGTGGCCCGCAACGGGTTGGACAAGAACTTCACACCCGGCGAATCCGGAGCGTGAACGGACAGGTCCAAGCACGTGCTGCGGATCAGTTCGGTGCCGCCGCACCGCAGTCGAAACAAGGCGCCGTAATGCTTGGTCGGCTCGCCGATCGGCTCGCCCCCAGGGTCCGACTGGCTACGGTCCATGTGATGTCGACGGGGGCGCAGCACGACGCCGATCTCACTGCCGCTGAGCAGTGGTTCGTCCGTCGCGGCCTGCCCCATTTCGTCGAGCGCCGCGACTCGGCGTGGACCATCTGGAGCCGGGCGATCCCCCTGCTGGTGGTGGCCTACGTGCTCCTCGGCCTCAACGCCCTCGACCTCTACCACTGGTCGTTCGGAGGCAACCTACTGGCCGCCCTGTTCGCGTTCGGGGTGCTCGCCGCCATCTGGATCGGCTCCAACGTGGCCCGCCGTCGCCCGCCCTTCCAACGGCCCAGTTCGGTGGGACCGGTCGAACTGGGTCTGCTCGTCATCGTTCCCGCCGTCCCGTCGGCGCTGTTCGGGCAGTGGTCCGACGTGGCCGAGACGCTGGCCGGCGGCGTGCTGGTGCTGGGTGCGGTGTGGGCGATCACCAGCTACGGCATCGTGACGCTCATCGGGTGGGCGGCCGAGCGCACCTGGGCCCAGGTCACGCTGTTCCTCAACGTCATCGTGCGGGCCCTCCCGCTGCTGCTGCTGTTCCAGACGTTCCTGTTCATCAACGCCGAGGTGTGGCAGATGGCGGGCACGCTCGTCGGCCCGGTGTACTTCATCACCATCGGCATCTTCTTCGTGCTCGGCACGGTGTTCCTGCTGACCAGGGTGCCGGCGCTGATCCGCTCGCTCAACTCGTTCTCCAGCTGGGACGAAATCGAAGGGTTGGCCGACCCGTCCGTCTCGGCCCGACTGCTCGAACGACCAGGCGTCCACGCGGCCGCCCCGTCGCACGATCATCTGGCGCCGCGCCAGCGCTTCAACATCGGCCTCGTCGCCCTGTTCTCACAGGCCATCCAGATCACGGCGGCGGCGCTGGCGATGTTCGGGTTCTTCGTGCTGTTCGGCTTCCTGGCCATCCCCCTGGAGACCATCGGCGCCTGGACCACACTGTCCGCGGTGCCCACGTTCGCCGATGTCGATATCGGCGGCCGCACGCTCGTGCTCACCGAGCCCTTGGTGCGCGTCGCCGGCTTCCTGGGCGCGTTCACCGGGATGTACTTCACGGTGGTGCTGTCCACCGACGCGACCTACCGCGAGGAGTTCGCCGAGGACATCGGGCCCGAGCTACGCCAGGCCCTCGCCGTGCGGGCCTTGTATCGGGAAGCGATAGGGCGGTGAGCCGAACGGCGAGCCGACCAAATCATGACGGGCGCCTCGTTTTGGCTGCGGAGTGTTCGGAGCAGGTGAAACATCGGCTCGGCCGCAGCTTGCGGGTGAACTCGGTGCGAGTGTCCTCCGAACGCGACGACGGCGGCGATCGGAGCCATGATGGGCCGCAAGTCCCATGAACCACCCGACGACGCAGCCGACCGGCGGCTCCAACGACGCCGACGACCTGGTCATCCGGATCCTCGCCGAGCCGGGTGATCTGCGCCGGTTGGTGCTGCTGTTCAACCAGGTGTGGGGCACCGTCACCCCGCTGGTCGGCGTGGAGCTGCTGCGGGCCATCGGGCACACTGGCGGCTACCTGGCCGGCGCCTTCTTGCGTAACCGCATGGTCGGTGGTTCGCTCGGCTTCCTCGGTCGGCATCACGACGAGGTGGCCCTGCACAGCCACATCACCGGCATCCTGCCCGGAGTGCGCCAGACCGGCCTCGGGCGGCAGATGAAGCTGCACCAACGGGCGTGGGCCGCCGAGCAGGGGCTCGAGTGGATCACCTGGACGTTCGATCCGTTGGTGCGGCGCAACGCCTGGTTCAACATCGATGTGCTCGGCGCCCAGATCGACGCCTACCTGGTCGACTTCTACGGTCAGATGGACGACTCGATCAACGGCGGCGACCCCAGCGACCGGCTCCTCGTTGCCTGGCCCACCCACGAGACGACGACCGACGAGGCGGGCCCGGCGCGGGTGCCCCCGGGCGCCGTCACCGTGGCCACGCCCGACGACATCGTCGTGCTCAGACGGACCGATCCCACCGAGGCCGGCTCGTGGCGGCTGCGGGTACGCGAGGAGCTCGGCACTCTGCTCACCGAAGGCGGCCGGGTGGTCGGATTCACCCGCGGCGGCGAGTACGTGGTGGTCCCGGCGGCGGGCTCCGTCGAACGCTGAGCGTCGCGACGGCCCGGCGAGACGCCGGCGGGTCGGCCACGACCGTGGTTACAGTCCCAGCCCATGCCGTACCCCTTCTTGTCCGCCGCATGGATCGATGCCGCACGCGCCGTGCGGGAACGCCACGCCGGTGCCGGCGAACCGATCGCCCAGGCCATTCGGATCAACCTGATCGTGAACGACACCCCGTTCGCAGACGGCAGCGTGCAGAGCTATCTGGACACCAGTTCCGGTCAGACCGTGCTCGAACTGGGCCAACTCGACGAGCCTGACGTGACGGTGACCACCGACTACGAGACGGCCAAGGCCATCTTCGCCACCCAGGACCCGGCCGCCGGGATGCAGGCCTTCATGGCCGGCAAGGTGGTCGTGCAGGGAGACATGATGCGCCTGATGATGCTGCCGGCGTTGCTGGCCGCCAACCCGCAGGCCGAACAGATCTCGGCCGAGATCCGCGACCTCACCGAGTAGCTCTCCGACCGCTTGCGTTCGCTCTTTCCTCGCTCACTCGAAACCGGGTTGGCCAGTCGGAACACTGTCGCCTGCTATCTCCAACGCCGCAGGCGCGCCGCCCGCTTCGGTGGAGGCGTTCGAACATCCCAGCAGCCCGCCAAGCCCGAGGAGCAGCGCCAACCAAACGCCGCACCGGTACCGCGCGCCGGTCATCCCAGCGCTGCCCCCTCGACGTGACCACCACCGCACACTCAATCCGCCAAATCGATCCCACGACCTGCCAATGCTGCAGTGATCGGCTATCACCGCACGTAGATCGGCGGCCTCGAACGAGGCGAACAAGAACTCAGCCTCAAAGCCGTCGAGCGACTCGCCGAACGACTCGACATCCACCCGCTCGAACTCCTCATCCCAGACCCTGGACCGTAGAGCCCTGGGACCACCGAAACGTCGGTGCCGGCGCGGCTGACCGAGCGCATCGGCCGAATGACCATCGCGTTGTCCGTCTCACCAAGTCTCGTTGCGGCGTCTCGGGTGCGCGGGTGGACCGCGTCCGAGCAAGAGATGGTCATCGTCTGGCTCCGGGCTCGCGGCGAACTTCCAGTCCGAGGGCGGTCCTGGCGATCAGGTCGAATGCCCTGTTGGCGCCGAATGGATGCATGAAGGCCCCGGCTCGGGCGTCTCTCCAGGCCTTGGCTAGCGGGTGGGCGGCCATGTAGCCGGAGCCGCCGCTGAGGGCCAGGGCCCGGTCGGTTACCCGTTGCGACCCGGCGCAGATGAACGCCTTGGCGGCTTGGACGGCGGCGGTTGTGGTTTGGGCCTCGACCAGGGTTGCGTCGCCGCAGGGAAACGCTGCGAGATAGTCGTCGATGCGCCGCCCGGCGAGGTCGAGTGATGCTTGCATCGCCGTCAGGTCGACGATGTTGTCGGCCAGCCCTGTCATGGCGTGAGGGTCATCGATGGTCGCTGCGCTGCGCCTGGTGAGCGTGTCCACGATCCATTGATGAGCGGACTCGGCGATGCCTAGCGATGCCGCGGCGTGGAACGCCCGACGCCAGGTAGCGCTCGAAAAACGCCGCCGAGAACGAACCGGTTGCGAAACCATCACGGACTGCGTCGGCGTCGATCTTGACGCCGCGCAGCGTCATCGACCCCGATGCCGAGGCGCGCATACCGAGGGCGTCCCAGTCGTCGTTGAAGGTGACGCCGGGCGCCGAAGCCGGCACCAGCGCGAAGCCGTAGCGCTCGCTGCCGTCAGCGGCCCGGTAGCTGACGGCGGTGTTCACGATGGTTGCCGCAGAGGCCATCGTGGCGAACACCTTGTCGCCGTCGATGAGCCAACCGTGCGTCGTGCGCACCGCCGTGGTGCGCGGCCGGGTGAGGTCCTGGGGCGCCGATTCGCTCACGGCGGAAGCGAACACGATGTCCTCGGCGACGACGCGGCGCAGCATGGCCGCACCCGCCTCGGTGTGACCGTTGGCGCCGCTGGTCACGGCGACTCGCCACCCCCGCACGATGTTCAAGATCACCGCAAAGTGCATGTTCACGCCGATGGTCGTGGCCACGTCGCCACGAGCCAGCCGCGACGAGGCCACGAGAATGTCGTGCACGGAGGTGCCACCGCCGCCGCCGAACTCGACGGGAACGAATCCGACCAGGAACCCGTCGGCACGGAGCTTGTCGAGGTGTTCGATGGCGAACGTGCCCAGCCGGTCCTGGGCGGACGCGCCGGTCGCGAACTCTTCCGCGAAACGTTCGGCCGCAGCGACCATCGCCGCCCCTGGCTCAGTTGTGGCATGCAGTTCCGACGCCATCACGTCACAGCCCCCGCATCGCCCTCGCCGATAAGCGGTACGAGTCGTCGTGCCGCCGAGATGTCCATCGCCCTCGTCTCCCGTTCAGCCCCACCGGGGCTGTTCG